>Ga0172371_10000332_pt1 | contig 71422 bp, 61 predicted proteins | sample Lak12m_FD_114543 | JGI IMG/M metagenome (GOLD analysis project Ga0172371, IMG submission 114543) | Freshwater microbial communities from Kabuno Bay, South-Kivu, Congo - kab_022012_12m | ecosystem: Environmental > Aquatic > Freshwater > Lake | place: Democratic Republic of the Congo: South-Kivu... | reverse complement strand
TTCAGTCGCTCGAACGGGGGAAAAAGACTGAAATTGATTACCTGAATGGTTATATAGTTCGTAATGCAATGAAATATAATCTGAATGTACCCGTTAATTCAGTAGTTGTGGATATGATACATGAGATAGAGTCAAAAAAAAGGGATATATCACCTGAAAACTTCAGGATAAGTTACTTTAACAGGTTTAACTGAAGATATTTGACTCAGAGGCATTATTTAGATTACACAGGATTATTGTTATGAAAATAGTAAAGATCCCTGCTGAAAAGACTACACCTGAGGTGGAATTGAATCCCAATGGATCATTAAAGATCAGGGGGCGTTCAATTCATGAAAACATACGTGACTTTTTCAAACCAATTGAGGAATGGATTGGGGATTATGTCAGCAATGAACCGGTTGAGGTGACTACTATCGATATTAATCTCGAGTATTTCAACAGCGCCACGGCAAAGGCCCTTTTAAATATACTGCAGAAACTTGTCAGGGTTCAGCTTAAAAGCAGAAAACTCGTCGTAAACTGGTATTATGAAAAGGGTGATGAAGATATACAGGAAAGGGGAGAATATTTTTCATCGGTTCTTAAAATACCTTTCAACTTCAAAGAGTTCACATGATCTTCGAAAATGCCTGGTCAAGATCATTAATAAGGCTTTCAGGCTCATCAAGCCCTATATAAAACCTTATCAGACCTGCTGAAAATCCATCTTTTGTTCGCTCTTCGTCGAACGACATGGCAGGAAATACAAGTGATTCATGTCCTCCCCATGAGACTCCAATAATAAATTGCTTCAGGCTGTTAACAAAGAGTTCGGTTTTACTCCTGTCATTTGTTTTAAGCCTCACAGATAGCAGTCCTGTTGGTTTGTGCATTTGTTTTTTTGCGAGTTCATACTGAGGGTGCTTTGACGACAGAGGATAAATGATTTCAGATACAGAGGGATGATTCCCGAGATAATCAACAACTTTGGTTACAGTGGAGGAAATCCTGTCTATCCTGGCAGGAAGGGTTCTCAGCCCCCTTAGCATCAGCCATGCATTGAATGGTGAGATTATCCCTCCGAGACCCATATACTCATTATTGAATATTCGTGTGATGTCAGAGGATGATCCACATACAATTCCTGCAACAATGTCGCTGTGACCACCAAGATATTTGCTTGCAGAATGGAGAATAATATCGATACCCATTGTTGATGGCGATTGTGCAAGAGGAGAGGAATAGCTGTTGTCAATGAGCGTTTTAATGTTGTGGTCACTGGCTATTTTTGCGACAGCCTCAATATCCTGGAGCTCAAATGTCAGCGAATTCGGACTTTCTAGATATATGATCTTTGTTTCAGGCCTGATCGCCTTCTCAAAATTACAGGGATCTGTTCCGTCAACGAATGTTGTTTCCACACCAAACCTGGGCAGAAATCTCGTCATGAGTATGTTGGTCCAGCTGTAATTGTTTCTTACGCTTACAATATGATCTCCCGACTTTATAAATGATAAAATGGCAGAAGATATGGCTGCCATTCCGCTGGCAAAAGCAAGAGCTTCTTCAGTCTCCTCAAGGGCAGCAATCTTTTTGCACAAAATATCAATTGTCGGATTATTTCCCCTTGAATAAATGTAACTCTCCTTCTCCGAAGCAATGGCTTTTTTCAGATCATCTACTGTACTGAAAGCGAAGTTACTTGTCTGGAAAAGCGGCGGGGTGATTGCATTGAAATATTTCTCCCGTTCTTCTCCAAGATGGTTGATTATGTAAGAAATGTCTTTCATGTTTCATCAGTCTCTTTAATTCCGGAGTATTTTCTTTTAAAATAGAAATAAAAGGGGATTCCGAGAATCAGGAATCCTGCACCAACTGCTATATGTAACGGCTTGTTTATCATTATGTTAAATAGAAACCAGATGTTTATCAGAATGAATATAAGCGGAGTTACAGGATAACCTGTTGTTCTGTAGGCTCTTTCAGTATTCCTGTATTTTTTCCTGAAGATAAAGATTCCGGCTGCCGCCAATGTGAAGAATATCCATTCGACTGACACAGTATAAGTGATAAGGTTTTCAAGGGTTCCCCAGAAAAGAAGCAGTAATACCGACCATACGGATTGTACAATGATAGCATTGACAGGAGTTCTGAATCGCGGATGAACCTTTGCAATACTTCTGAAGAACAGTCCGTCATCGGCCATCGCATAATAGATGCGCGGGGCTGAGAGAGTATAGATCCCGATAGTTCCAAAGGTGCTGACTGCAATAAGGCCTGCTATTAGCATTCCTCCGTAAGGAATGACCGTACTAACCGCGTCAGCGGCAATCTTGTCGGAGGATACTATGGTACTGACAGGAAGCAGAAGCATGTATGAAACATTGACAAGAAGGTAAATGACTGTCACGATTGATGCTCCGGCTATCATGGCCACAGGCACATTACGGGCAGCATTTTTTGTCTCGCCTGCAAGGAAAGATGCATGCTGCCAGCCACCATATGAGAAAAGCACACCGGTAAGAGCAACGCCAAAACCTGAAAGTGTTGCTCCGGAATTACCTGAAAACAATGGGGTGCCAAACGACAGGGAAGAGTCACCTAAAAAGAAACCTGCAAGAATTATAATCATGATCCCCAGTATTTTCAGACCTGTGAATATATTTGAGAATATCTCCCCGAACTTTGCCCTGAAAACATTAAGTGTCGTAACCAAAGCAATTGTGAAAATACTTGTGATCGTTTCTCCTGTTTTGTTCATCGGGATAAAAAAGCCGAGGTAGTGTGTGAAGGCAAGGGAAAGGACAGCAATAGATCCTGAAGTGATGATAACCAGATAAGCCCAGCCGTAAAGGAATCCCAGCCATCCTCCGTAGGCTTCTTTAAGAAACACATAAATGCCGCCGGCTTTTGGAAAAAGGGCACCAAGTTCACCGAATGTCAGCGCACCTGTAAGTGCAATGAGACCGCCCAAAGCCCAGACGACAAGTATGAGGCCTGATGACGGTATCAATCCTGCAATCTGCGAAGGAGTGACAAAAATCCCCGAGCCGATGCAGGAGCCTATAGCTACCATTATCAGGCCGTAGAGGGTAAGTTCTTTGGCAAGCTTTGTCATGGATGATCTGAACAATCACCCGGAAAGATAATACTTAAAAGCAATTAATACAGTATTGTCAGGCCTAATTTGCCGAAGGATCAGCGACCCGCCCCATAAAAATGATTGAATTTGTAGTTGTTTCCCTTATTATATAGATGAAGGGACGGTCCATCCTGAATTCAAGAGCCTGAGGAGGATAGGATGTAGTTCCAACTTCCACAACTGTTGCTGCAGCAGCTTCAGTGCCTTCCTCGTTTGTTTCAATGAATGACTGGTGTGTCACATCATTTATAAGAAGATCATATTGTTCTGATATATTTGAGAAATCAGCTGCATCTGTAAATGCAATTCCCATTCCCATGTCGGTCAGGACTTCTTTCAGTTTCTTTTTGAATCCGTATTTGAATTTCGGGAATGTGACATTGGTTTCCCTCTTGCGCATCTGATTAACCCATCCGTTGAAATTTGAGTCAGTGAGCAGATCCATGGTTTCATTAAGTGAGGAACCATCATCCGGAAGGATCACATTCATAACATAATTTCCCTGGCCATATGGAAACTCAGCCATTACAAATCCGTTTCCTTCAAAAACATTGAAATCTGATTTCTGCCTCATCATCGGAACATTCAAAGAGCCGGAATTGAGGTAGAACGGCAAAGTTTCGGTCTTTGTCTTGTCAAATTCGTAAGTCCATTTTCCCTTGAAATATATAGCATTGATTATAAGCATTACAGTGTTATCATCCAGGCTCTGGATCATATCTTTTATAAGTCCGTTCGTTTTGTTCTCAATCCATTCATTCATACTACGGGGAGCATTTGGATCATTTATGTCAAAAGATTCAGATTGAGCGTCATAATATTTTGTAAGGATATCGGTAAAGGACTTTTTTACATTAAAATTATTTTCAGTCCATACCGAATTGGCAATAGACATAAGGACTCTTTTATCCACTGAAAGGAGGGCTGTTGTGAGGTCCTTATATGCTTTATTCATCGCATCTATACTGATCCCATCTATTCTGAGGGCTTCGAGCATGGCATCGCGGGTTTCCCCATTAGCGCCGTTAACGGTCATTGAAAGTGCATACGAGATGCTCAATGGTGAGATCATTATGTTCTTGCCTTCATCTTCACCGGAAATTACATTCCTGAAGATGTCGAAAGCAAAATCATTTCCTGATTCAATCAGAGCAGTCTGATCAGTTGTCAGATTGATTGGTACAGGTTCCGAAGGAAGGATTTCATCATCTTTGCTGCAGGAAATAAGAATCATCGGAAGTAATAAAAGCGATGAAGCTGCTGAACGTAATATGGGGATATTCATAACTGACAGTATTAAGTGTTATTTCATTTAAATGAATCAAGAAATATATCAGGTACTGACAGTTAAAAGGATCAAAAACCATGCCACTCAGCTATTTTTGAGTCTTTCGCTTTTTATTGAGGTCCAACCAGTTTTTAAGAGAGAACAGGGCTGCTGAAAATAAAATCAGACTAAGAATAAGAAGGAGAACAAAAGTAAGTACAGGCGGATGTTTATCTTCAGGAAGGGGGTTCCTTAACCTCAGGATGTATCCTAAAATGGTAAAAATAAGTACCATCAGTGCTATTGCGAAATTGAAAATAATGGTTGAGAAGTTAAGTATTCTTGTTGATTTGTAGTATTTGCTTTTCCGGAACCTTTCAAATGAGCTCCTTGCATAATATTGTGCTCTTTGTCTCGACCTGTCCTGTCTGTATTTTCTCCATTCTTCCACAATACGAAAATAATCCTGTTCATCAAGTGCTTCCCTGTTATGGCTCTCGATAAGAAAATCATAGGCTTCAGTTGCCAGTATGAATTTCTCCTTGGCATCAGGGTCGTGGTTAATGTCAGGATGATACAGTCTTGCCTTTTTCCTGTAAGCTTTTTTTATTTCTTCTGACGAAGAATTAACAGGCAATCCCAGAACTGCATAATATTCTGATATAAGCATTATCCTTCGATATTTAAGGATTCATTATTCCGGGATTGACAACGGGATTGTTAATTATTTCACAATACCCGTAAATCCCATAAATGCAAGTGCAAGTATACCGGCGGTAACAAGTGAGACCGGGACACCTTTCATACCATCGGGGACCTCGGCAAGTTCAAGCTGTTCCCTTATTCCGGCCAGTATTATCAGAGCCAGTCCGAATCCGAGAGCAGTAGCGGCCCCGAAAACAACTCCTTCAAGAAGATTATAGTTTTTCTTAATAACAAGCAGGGCAACGCCGAGAACAGCGCAATTGGTGGTAATCAGGGGAAGAAAAATGCCAAGTGCCTGATAAAGGGGCTGACTGATTTTTTTCAGTATTATCTCAACCATCTGGACTAACGCGGCGATCACAAGGATGAAGGTAATGGTCTGCATGAATGCAATTCCGAGTTTATTCAGCACATATGTCTGTATAAGGTATGTAACGATGGTTGCAAGTACCATCACAAAGGTGACAGCACCAGACATTCCGACCGCTGTGTTAACCTTATTTGAGACTCCCAGAAAAGGGCATACTCCCAGAAACTGGGCAAGGACTATATTGTTTACAAAAAGTGCCGATATTATTATAAGAATATATTCCATATGTTTAATTGTTACGATTTCTTGATTTTATTCACCAAAGCTATCATATAGCCTAGCGCAATAAATGCACCTGGCGCAAGTATAAATACCAGGATACCGTCACCCTGAATAAATTTCCATCCAAAAATCGATCCGCTGCCGACTATTTCGCGAAAAGCTCCCAATACTCCGAGTGCAAGGGTGAAGCCAAGGCCCATCCCCAGTCCGTCTATAAGAGAGGAAAGCACAGTGTTCTTGCTTGCAAAAGCTTCAGCACGGCCCAGTACTATACAGTTTACCACAATCAAAGGAATGAAAATGCCGAGAGTCTTGTAAAGGTCAGGTACGAAAGCCTGCATAACAAGGTCAACTATTGTAACAAATGATGCAATTACAACAATAAATGCAGGAATTCTTACTTTGTCGGGTATCAGTCTGGCCATGAATGAAATAACGACATTTGATCCCAGAAGTACAAATGTTGTGGCTATGCCCATCCCAAGTCCGTTCAGTGAGGAAGATGTTGTTGCAAGGGTGGGACAGGTACCAAGTACCAGAACAAGTATCGGATTCTCTTTAAGCAATCCTTTTGTGAAATTCTTTAGCTGATTCATTTTAGACCTCCTTTCTGAAGAGTATTATAAGCTCTCTGAACAGCATCACAAAATGCCCTTGAACTTATTGTAGCTGCTGTGATAGCATCAACTGACCCGCCATCCTTTTTAACTTTCATCTGAAAATCTGCCGGGTTTTTTTCATTAAACTGATCCTTAAATGATGGTTCTGCCATCTTGGTTCCAAGACCCGGAGTCTCCTTCTGCTCAAGCACAGTGATATTTATGATGGTGCCGTCGGGCCTGAATCCTGTCATCAGGCTTATGTTACCACTGAATCCTTTAGGGGAATATGTGCTTACAGCATAACCTACAATGACATCGTCCTTTTTTGCCGGATAGATCTCAAGACTGTCTCCATCACCGGTTGGCAGCCTGTACATCTCATCGTTAGGATTGTTTGTAAACTCTGGTACAACCTGTTTTATGGCATTCAGCTTTTTGTTAAGATTGGAAAGGGCAATAGGTTCTTTTGTTGCCTCATAGACAAAGCCAAGAAGGGCTGATGAAACAAGGGCTATCAGGGTAAGTGATATTGCCATGTTCTTAAATGTCGATTCAGTCTTAGCCATTTTTCACCTCCTCACCAAACCGTTTTGGTTTAATATAAGCATTCATAAGCGGGACAAAAGCATTCATAATAAGAATTGCAAATGAAACGCCTTCCGGATATGCTCCATACACTCTTATAATTACTGTTATTATCCCGATTCCGCATCCATAAATAAGCATGGACCGGGGCACCATAGGGGATGTCACATAGTCAGTGGCCATAAATATTGCCCCGAGAAGAACACCTCCGGCAAGGATATGGAACATCGGATCAGCATTTTTTTCAGGATTTACCAGCCAGAGTATGGTGGTGAAAACCGCAATGGTGGCTACTACTGCAACAGGAATATGCCAGGTAATAACTTTTTTAAAAAGAAGATACAGAAATCCTATCAGAAGAGCTATCGCCGCAACTTCACCCATCGATCCTCCCATGTCACCAAGGAACATTTGCGATGGGGTGGGTATCATCTGCATAAGTTTCGAAAGCGGCTCGCCATTTTTAAGACCTTCCTTTACTATTGCCAGTGGGGTAGCCCCGGTTACAGCATCCAGATATCCGGTTCCCAGGCCTTTCGGAACAGGCCAGGTCGTCATCTGTACAGGAAAGGAAATAAGCATGAATACCCTGCCTACAAGAGCCGGATTAAAGGGATTGTTGCCAAGCCCGCCAAATGTCATTTTTGCAACAGCTATTGAAATGAAACTGCCAATAATGACAATGAAGACCGGAATGTTTGAAGGGAGGTTGAATGCCAGAAGAATACCTGTAACAAGGGCAGATCCGTCTGTTATGGAAAGCGGTTTTTTCAGAATGAATCGCTGGATCAGGTATTCAAAAATCAGGCATGATGCCACTGATGTTGCCGTAACTATAACGGCTCCAATGCCAAAATAAAAAACCGATGTTATGAAGGCAGGGATAAGTGCTATCACTACGTTCAGCATCAGTTTTTGTGTCGATTCTTTACCGTGCACATGAGGCGACGGGGATACATTCAGCAAATTACTCATAGGGATTTGGGTTCCTGTTATTTCAGATTTCTTTCACGGGCCATTTTTATTACTGTCGACTTTCCGAGCCTTATATAATCGAGAAGAGGCCTTCCTGCGGGGCATGTAAAGCTACATGAGCCGCATTCCATACAGTCGGTTATCCTTTCTTTCTCAGCTTTTTCAAACAAACTCCTCTCAGATAAAGTCATTAAAAGATATGGCTCAAGGTTGATTGGACAGGCTGAAACGCATTTTGCACACCTGATGCAGGGATTTATTTCCATTCTTACCGATTCACCGGCCGGCATCAGTATAACACCTGACATTCCCTTTACAACCGGAACATCGGTATTGCTGACAGCTTTCCCCATCATAGGTCCGCCGTTTATTATTTTCCCCGTATTTTCAGGTATTCCTCCGGCCGCTTCGATAAGCTTAATAATTGGCGTACCTGTTCTTACCATATAATTGCCTGGCCTGGAAACCATTTTCCCGGTAACAGTGACCACTCTTTCAAAAAGCGGTTTGTTTTTCTGGACTGCCTCATAAACTGCAAATGCTGTCCCTACATTGTGCACTACTGCTCCAACATCAAGAGGAAGCTTTCCTGAAGGCACTTCCCTTCCGGTCAGGGCTTTGATAAGCTGCTTTTCAGCACCCTGCGGGTATTTGACTTTAAGGGGATAAACAGAAATGCCTTTGAATGCTCCTTCTGCGAGTTCCGACATATGGACAATTGCATCGGGCTTGTTGTTCTCAATGCCGATCATGGCGGTGTTTACATTCAATGCTTTCATGAGGATTGAAACACCGACAAGTATCTCTTCTCCCTTTTCAAGCATCAGCCTGTGGTCTGACGTAAGGTATGGTTCACATTCAACGCCGTTAATTATAAGTACTTCGCATTTTTTACCCGAGGGGACAGTAAGTTTCACATGCGAGGGGAATGTAGCTCCTCCAAGTCCGACAATACCCGAATCAAGACATTTCCTGATTATCTCTTCCCGGGTCATATTTATCTCCCTTTTTATTTCCCTGGTCCTGTCAATTGTATCCAGCCATTCGTCGCCTTCAACATCTATATATACTGCATTTTGTTTGAATCCGCCGCTGTCAGGTGCAAGATCTATCTTATTCACTTTCCCAGATACTGAAGAGTGAATGTTAGCAGAAACAAAGCCCTTTCCGGCGCCTATAAGCTGACCCGCTTTTACAAAATCTCCCTTATTTACAACAGGAAGGGCAGGGGCGCCTATGTGCTGCGAGAGAGGAATTACCACGCCCTGCGGCACCGGCAAATACTCGATGGGTATTCCGGCAGTGAGCTTGTTTTCAGGAGGATGAACACCTCCGATGGGAAATGTCTTAAGCACAACTATAGTGTTTGAATTAACATTTAAAATCAGTTTTTAATTTCAGCCGCGACTTCAGCCTTTTCCTTTCTTGGCGGAAAATTTATTTCAAGTATGGCATTAGTAGGGCATTCAATAACGCATTTACGGCAGAATGTGCATTTTTTTGCATCGATATATGCAAGGTTGTCTTTTATTGTTATTGCATCGAAAGCACACACTTTAACACATTTGCTGCAAGCGATGCATGCTACCTTGCAGGCTCTTCTTGCCGGTCCTCCCTTGTCGCAGTTAGAACAAGCAACATATATCTTCCTGTCCTTTTTTGCCTTTTTACGTAGTTCAATAATATGCCGGGGGCATGCTTTAACGCAAGCTCCGCACGAAACGCATTTATCATCATTTATTACCGGCAGCAGCGTAACTGTATCGATATATAGGGCATCAAACTTGCAGGCTCTCTCACAGTCTCCGTAACCGAGGCAACCGTAACTGCAGTCGGTATCTCCGGCATAGAGGCTGTTTGATATCCTGCATTCCATTGCACCGTCATAATGTGATGTTCTTGGTCTGTTTTCAGGCGATCCGTTGCATAACAATACCGCCACTGTAGGATCCGCAACAGCAGGAGTTTTGCCAAGTATACGCGCAGCTTCGGCCATGACTGGTGCTCCTCCGACCGGACAATTCAGCCCTTCAAAAGTGTCAGCCTTAACAAGGGCTTCAGCCAGGTTCCTGCAACCGGCAAATCCGCACCCGCCACAGTTTGCCGCAGGAAGTACTGCCTGTACCTCGTCTATCCTCGGATCCTCATATACCTTGAACTTCTGTGCTACATAATACAGGATGACAGACGAAATAAATGCCAGAAGACTCAGACTTATAATTGTTATCAGTACAGTGGAACTCATCGATCAGTTTTTTAGAGTAAAAGAAAAACTCCGGTTAATATTTTTTCTGAAAATGTAAAGAACCAGAAAATATGGAAAAAGAAGTGAAATAGCAGCAAGTCCCGATGCACCTTCGCTGAATGAAAGAGAATTGAAAACAATGAGACCTGAAATGATAATCAGGAGTGGAATTATATAACTTAATAATACTGCTTTCATTCCCGTTGATTCATTCATCTGAACGGTGACGTTATCTCCGGGCGACACATTGTATCTGCCTGTTACATTTATTATTTTTTCTTCCTTGCCCGAAATGTTGCAAATCCCCTCAGCATGACATCCCGAACATGCTGAACAGGATGTTATGGTGACAAGAACAGAATTGTTTTCAACCTGTTTTACTGTTCCCTCATGTTGAATTGTGCCGTGAGAACCCGATTTTTTCATAGAATTTTCCGGCTTGATTGAAGTGCGCAAATTTATCAATCCTTCAAAAATTTGAACTGTTTTTTATCAGCTTTTGATCTGATCCACTTTATTTATAATGATTCTAATTTAAAGGATTACCAACCTCGTAAACCTGCTTTCAGGAGCTTAATACCGGAGCCAGCAACAGTACTTTTATGCTGTAATTGTTATCCGATATTGCTCCACGATTGCTTTACGCTGAAAAGCCTTTTAAGTTCCGAATTAAGGATATGATTCCTTTCATCTTCAAGAAGGGGATCTTTTTCCAGAATTCCTTCTGCAATCCTCCTTACATATTCAATAATCTGACCATCCTTGCCCAGGTTTGCAATCCTGAGATCGAATGGTATGCCGCTCTGGAGAGTCCCTTCAATATCACCGGGTCCGCGTAACTGAAGATCAGTTTCAGCTATCTCAAATCCGTCGTTTGTACTTACCATAACCTCCAGCCTTCTTGCAGCTTCTTTTGAAATTTTGTCAGAACTCATAAGAATGCAGTAGGACTGGCGTGCGCCCCGGCCGACTCTTCCCCTTAGCTGATGCAACTGGGAAAGCCCGAACCTTTCGGCGCTTTCAATTACCATAACAGTGGCATTAGGGATATCTACACCTACTTCAATGACAGTAGTTGCAACAAGAATGTGGGCATAACCTTCCTTGAACAGCCTCATCGACGTCTCTTTTTCAGCAGATGACATTCTGCCGTGGACAATACTTATGCAGTATTTTGGGGCTGGAAATACTCTTGAGATTGTATCCCATCCATCCTGAAGGTTTTTGTAATCCATTTTCTCCGATTCCTGAATAAGCGGGTAGACAACGAAAATCTGTCTTCCTTCATCTATCTGGTTTCTGATGAATCCGAATACCTTGTTGCGCTCAGAGTCGGAGAAATGCATTGTCTTTATCGGTACCCTTCCCGGTGGCAATTCATCAATGACTGAAACATCAAGATCACCATAAAGTGTCATGGCAAGAGTTCTCGGAATGGGTGTGGCCGTCATAACAAGCACATGGGGAGGATTAAGGTTTTTTTCCCAAAGCTTTGCCCTCTGGGCAACGCCAAACCTGTGCTGTTCATCAATTATGACTAGTCCCAGATTTTTAAATTTTACATTTTCCTCTATTAGTGCATGGGTGCCAATAAGTATGTGCAGTGAACTGTCCTTCAGTGTCTCATCGATAATCTTTCGCAGGCTTTTACCTGAAGATCCTGTAAGCAGGTTTACTTTCACACCCAAGCCTTCAACAAGCTTGCTGATGGTTTGATAATGCTGGCTGGCAAGTATTTCAGTGGGTGCCATCAAACAGGCCTGAAATCCATTGTCGATTGCAATTAGCATGCTCATAAGGGCAACAAGGGTTTTTCCGCTTCCTACGTCACCCTGAAGAAGGCGGTTCATCTGTTTTCCTGATCCGAGATCCCGCCGTATCTCCTTAATTACCCTTTTCTGCGCATCAGTTAGTGAAAATGGCAGATTGTTATAGTAAAAATTATTGAAATTGTCTCCCACCGATGAAAAAACAAAACCATTGTATTTCACCGATCTGTTTGTCTTGAACCTTAAAAGGTTCAGTTGTATGTAAAACAACTCCTCAAATTTCAGCCTGTACCTTGCTTTTTCCATTTCAGCAGGATTCGAGGGAAAGTGAACCTTGTAAAGGGCTTCATGAAGATCCATCAGGTGATATCCGGAAACAATATATGCCGGCAGGGTTTCCGGGATCCTGAACTTTATTTTTTTCAGGAGGTTGCCTATGAGCCTGCTTATTGTCTTTGATGTCACAAACTGGCTCTTGAGCTTTTCAGTCGTGCTGTATTGTGCCTGAAGAGCTGATGATATCCTCTGTTCAGCTTTGGATGCCTCCTCAATCTCAGGATGGATCATGTTCACAATCCCGTTGAAAACTCCGGGCTTACCGAAAACGATGAACTCAACACCGGGAGGAAAACTCCCTGTTATCCACTTTGTGCCCCGGAACCATATAAGCTTTATTATGCCTGATTCATCCTGGAAATCAGCTACTAATCTTTTACCATGGCCGTGGCCCTCAGTATAATAACCTTTAATGTATCCTTTTATCTGTACCAGAGGAAGATCGGGATCGAGTTCAGATATCTTGTAAAATTTGGTACGGTCGATATATTTATAGGGGAAATAGTATAACAGATCCTTGTAAGTGGTAATACTGAGCTCTTTTTCCAGAAGCTCTGCCCTTTTGGGACCAACACCCGGGAGATAGGCAATATTTGTATCAAGAAATTCCTGCATCTTTTACCTTGTCTGAGGTAATAAAAAGATACCCGAAATTAGTTATTTTTGACGACCTGACCTATAACGCAGGCGGGCTTTGAAATGAATATCTTCACTGCATGGCACTTTGTTAGTTATAAGCTCTTTTCGGGGCATAAACGGGGACATGGGATACACAGCCCTTTCGTATTTGATATTGTTTCAACAGTCTTCCGGAATAAAATCGATCCTGACGTTGTCTTTAGAATTGAAATGATCAGAAAAAAACTGATCGCCCATCAGGGAATTCTTGAAGTGAATGACCTGGGTGCGGGTTCAGTAAAAATGAAAACCAGGTCAAGAAAAGTGTCGGATATTGCCAGATATTCATCAGTTCCGGAAAAATACGGCATATTGCTTGCAAATATGGCCGGAAAATTCGGAGCCGGGTTAATCCTCGAATTCGGAACATCACTCGGAATCAGCACAATGTACCTTTCCTCAACAGTTTCGGATATTCCGGTTGTAACGATGGAAGGATGCAGTTCGACAGCTGCTTTGGCCGTTGAAACTTTCCGGGAAGCCGGACTGGAAAACATCAGGGTGCTTACAGGTTCTTTTGATGATCTTTTACCTTTAGTTGAAGAGGAAGGGATAAAACCCGGACTTGTTTTTATCGACGGAGACCATCGTAAAGATTCTGTAATCAGGTATTTTAACAGGGTCGCAGAGATGTCGGACAGTAAAACTGTAATTATGATAGATGATATCTATTTTTCTCGTGAAATGGCAGATGCCTGGGAAGAAATAAGAAAAGACAGCAGGGTAACAGCTACCATCGACATATTCAGAATGGGAATTGTATTTTTCAGAGATGGTTTAAACAGAAATAATTATGTAATCAGGTATTAACAAAAATTAAGTTTGATTTATTTCTTATTTAAGATAATTAGTCTAATTTCGAAACTTCAAATTAAAAATACATTATGGATAAAGTAATTGAAATTCAGAATATTGTAAAGAATTACCAGGTAGGATCAGTCATAGTAAGAGCATTAAGATCCGTATCATTAAATATCGGGAGGAATGAATATGTAGCAATTATGGGTCCTTCAGGGTCAGGAAAATCAACTCTGATGAACCTTCTTGGCTGTCTCGACACCCCAACAAGCGGTTCCTATATACTTAACGGTACGGATGTAAGCAAGATGGAGGATGACTTTCTTGCTGAAATAAGGAACAAGGAGATAGGATTCGTTTTTCAAACCTTTAACCTTCTTCCTCGTTACACCGCGCTCGAGAATGTTACCCTTCCGCTTATTTATGCCGGATTAACAAAAGTCGACAGGGAAAAACTTGCAATTGAAACTCTCGAGCAGGTTGGACTTAAAGACAGAATGACACATAAGCCAAACGAGTTGTCGGGCGGACAGAGACAACGTGTTGCTATTGCCAGAGCCCTTGTTAACAAACCTTCAATAATCCTTGCAGACGAGCCAACAGGTAACCTCGACAGCAAGACATCAATCGACATCATGAACCTGCTTGATGATATCCATAAAAAAGGGAATACTGTTATTGTCGTAACACATGAAGAGGATATTGCCAAACATGCTGCAAGGATCATCAGGCTGTTTGACGGAGAGATAGCACAGGATTATCTGAACAAGGACAGGGTAGTGTACCATTGATTTGTAATCTGTATTCCGTTTTTTACATCAATTTCTGATTTTCCAGGTTATGAAAATCTACACCCGTACAGGAGATGATGGAACAACTTCTCTGGCAGGTGGTACAAGAATACCAAAATACCATCTGCGTGTTGAAGCGTATGGGTCTGTGGATGAACTGATTGCCTGGATAGGGGTGCTAAGGGGCTTCCCTGAGACAGGTGATAAAAACAAAATATTGATAAATATACAGGATCAGCTTATGAGATGCGCCTGCATTCTCGCACAAAACGGAAAAAATACTGAACCTGAGGTATGCCTTCCTGAAGAATCGGCAATAAAATTACTTGAAGATGAAATGGACAGGATGGAAGCCAGTCTTCCTCCACTTAAAAACTTTATTCTTCCCGGTGGGCATAATCTTGTATCTTGTTGTAATGTAACAAGATGTGTTTGCCGCAGAGCCGAAAGATCCGTACTCCGGCTCAAAGCAGGGGAGTATGTCCCTGATATAATTTGCAGATTTTTAAACCGTTTATCTGATTATTTGTTTATGCTGACACGTAAGTTCAGTAATGATCTTGATATTGAACAGGTTACATGGCCTGTTCGGTGAAAGTGAAAAGATAAAAGAAGGTTTTATTGATTTTTCAAAATCAATATATATATTTGCAAACTTTGTTAAATCTAACCTTAAGCATTAAAAATGTATTGGACACTTGAATTAGCATCAAAACTTGAAGATGCTCCATGGCCTGCAACCAAGGATGAGCTAATTGACTTCGCCATTAGGTCAGGTGCCCCGATGGAAGTCATTGAGAATTTGCAGGAGATTGAAGATGAGGGAGATATTTATGAAAGCATAGAGGATATCTGGCCTGATTACCCAAGCAAGGATGACTTCTTCTTTAATGAGGATGAATACTAAAGCATGGGCTGACAAAAAACGTCAGCCATTTAATATTTAAATATATCTTCAACATTTTTTGGTCTTGATCTTTCATGCCATGAAAATCCCTCAAGCTTCAATGCTTTGGATGGGTCGCCTGAAGGCGGATCTATCACTCCCTCGGGATTTTGAAATTCGGTTATCTGTGTGATTTTGCCTTTGTCGACAAGAATTTCAAGTTTTGAACATTTTGCATTGTTTACTCCAACAACTTCTTCTCCATCAAGTAAATAATAGATTGTCTCACCGTTGCCGTCTATCATAATCCTGTAAAGCTCATTTTCACGGAAAAAACCAGTAAGTGCTCTTCCCTTGATCTGGTTGAACCTGAAGTTGTCAACCTGGCTTGAAACAAAAGCAGAATTATATAATTCAAGTCTTTCAGCCTGCCTGTTTCTGGTAAACAAAGCAATCGAATCAGATACAAGCTGATTTTCTTCTGACCATATGACAGGATCTTTATAGAACCTGATTACCGAATCTCTGAAAGAATAAGAGAGGGAATCGCATTTTGCCTGAAGTTTTTTACTGTAGATTTTGCATTTGTGGTAAGATCTCATGAGCCTGTATTCACCTATTGTTGAATCGGTTCTTGTGACCGCGGATATAGTGTCGGAGTGAAGAAATAAAGAATCATCTTTTGATACCTGGATGAAAACAGCCTTATCAGTGACAAGAAACCTTTCTGGTTTTTTAAAGTACCATGCATAATTACCTTTTACAATGATGTTGTTTGTAGTATCTGTAATCACTGTATTGCGATAGCCAATGCCATGTCCAACAGCATTGTCATAAAAGAGAGAATCACCGGTAATAACCTGCTGCCTGTTATTTATAACCGCATTTTTCCAGATTCTCGAAACATCTTTTTTTGTGTCATACCAGCCTCTTTCGCAATAAAGGTAAATGCTGTCGCCTTCCATTTCTGAAGGCCCGCTGAAGAATGCAGTCTCTGTCTTTGTATTGTAGTCCATTGTATCAGCTTTCATCACATAATCGGGATTTACGATTTTCACGCTGTCCTTGAAATTGAACAGGTTACGCGAAACGTAGTAAATTCCTATAATGCTGGTAAGTGTATTTTTGCCGTTTGTTATTCTGCCGCCCGTGCTATAACGTGCTATTTCATTTGCAACATCATATTTAACAGATGATGTGAAAAGATGTGTCTCTTTATCAATCATTTCGACATTTCCGTCTACAGATGCATTTTCAGTAGTCCCGTCATAATAAAGGCTGTCGCCTCTCAGATGAAGAGTATCGCCCTGATGCATATGGATTCTGCTATATGCTCTTAGCTGGTTAAGTGAGGGGTAAAAATGAGCACTGTCGCAGTACATATAGACTTCCTTGTGACGCAGACCGACATTGCCAAGCAATCTGGTTATCCTTGTTCCGGTTAAGGGATCCGTCAGGTCAATACCCTCATCTGCGTTGAGAACTTCTATCATACGTTTACCGGGCCTGGGCCGTCCGTAATCCTGAGATGAAAGCTGTGAATTTATTAACAGGGAGATAATGCCTGTCAGAAGGAGAACAATTATGAAATTCCGTAATTGATATTTATTATTCCTTTCTGCTATTTCAGCCATCCTTCTTCAAGAAATTTGCAGGATTTGAATTCATCGCTGATCTTAATATAGGTGGTCTCTATCTTCTTATTAATCCAGTCCCTGTACAGATTTTGCCTCTGTGACATCATTGCGGCATTATAAATAAACTGGTAGTCATCCTTCAGGTTTGCCCTGTGGGCAGGCATTTCATCATCGAGTTTTACAATTCTGAAAACAGGATTGCCTATTTCATCAGTGGTCTGGAAGGGATCGGAAATTTCACCGGGTTTCAGATCTCTTACCTTCATATACATCTCTTTATTAAGCTCATCTAGAGAAAACCATGTGATCCTTTCCGAAGGGTTTGTACTTACGTATTTTCCGCCATTAATCCTGCTATCGGTATGTGTAGAGAACCTGATTGCTGCATCTGCAAATTTAAGGCTGTCTTTTCTTATAAGCCTTGCAATACTGTCGAGTTTTGTAATTGCTCTCTGTATCTGTTCGGGTTTTACTTTTGGCCTTACCAGTATATGTCGTGTATTAACGAGATCCCCTTTTCGGTCGATCATCTGAATTAGGTGGAAGCCATATTTTGTCTCAACAATTTTAGAAACAGTGTTTTTTGAAAGGCTCCAGGCAGCATCTGCATATTCCTTCTCAAGTTCCCCCCTCATTTTATATCCTATCTCGCCACCGCCTGCAGCAGATCCGTCCTCCGAATAAAGAATAGCCAGCATATTGAAAGGTTTACCGGCAAGGATCTGGCTTCTTATATCGAGAAGCTTTTGCCGTGCTTCGGCTTTGTTTTCTTCATTGTCAGGGGGATCGATCTGTATTATGCTTATCTGCACCCTGGCGGGGATGACTGGCAGACTGTCTTTAGGGATTGAGTTAAAATACCTCCTCACATCAGAGGGAGTAATTGCCAGGTTCTTTGCTATATTGTTCTGAACTTCCTGAACCAGCTGGTTTTCCAGCATAGATTTTCTAATATCCATCTTAATCTCAACCATGCTCTTTTTAAAATAATCCTCAAGAGCCTTTTCGCTGCCTGCCTGTCTTATGGCGTTGTTGATCTGCATGTTAAGGTCAGTCTCGACCATGTCACCTGTGACTTCAATACTATCGATCCTTGCCTGATCGACAAACAGCTTTGCCGTAAGCAGTTCATGGAATGAATTGCATCTTATCTCATCGATCGGCATTCTTGTACCCTGCCTCCTGATCTCAAGTACTGCATTTTCAATGTCCGAAAGATAAATAACCTCATTTCCCACTATCCCCGCCACCGATTCCACAAGGGTTTGTGATACGGCCGGGCTTATTATCCACATAAGCCCTGATGCAATCAGTAAACCCAGTCTGTTTCTTCTTTTCATCATAATATAATTTTGATTTTTATGGAATGATGGAACCCGCAATTTATATTTATTCTTGTTTGTTTATTCATTACATGCGGGTTTCATTTTCAATAAATCTTTAATCCGTTATCCTGAAGTGCTTCATTATATATTCCATTCTCAAGTGACTGAATGAATTGTATTCGCCGATTGTTCCAGATCACCCTTTTAATATCATCCCTTACATATTCATATGGCGCAATTGTACCCCTTAACCTGTAATCATTTATGACTATCATCGCAGTTGAGGAAGAATCACTTTTTTCATAAAAATTCTGCCTTTTTAAGAACTCTTCCCTGCCTGGAAGATCGCCATTCATCTCAAGCGATAATCTGTCGAGTGTAATCCAGTTATCCTGGAAGTAATCGAATTTTTCTGCAAACTGAAAGCAAAGGCCTTCCAGTTCCTGAAAATCCTTAGGATTCTTTGATCTTGCAAGGTTTCTTATCTTCCAGATATTGGGAGTTTCCGCTGGTAGTCTTATAAAAACCGCTTTTACTATGTTTGATGACAGAAGGAAACTGTTCGGGTTCTTTTTGTAATATTCTTCCATCTCATTCTCACTTATCGTAGTATCCATTTTTTCAAGCATCATCATCCTCTGATATTCATATACTATCAGATTGTGTCTTGTTTCATCAAGCTGCTGACTTATTTTGTTCATAAGTTCAGGCGACAGGTTTGCTTCTGCTCTCTGAAACAGAAGTTCGCGCCTGGCCCATTTGTTGATATAGTTTCTTATTAATGCCGAACTATCGTTCCCTGTGAAGGAGTCCTTAACGATTCCCGGTATTTCATCAAAATATAGTGTCGAATTTCCTGCTTTTGCAACAGGAATCCTTTTAACCTGGCTGTTATCCCTTGTGCAGCCGGCAAAAAGCAAAGACATAATGGCCACGAAAATGAACCTAGTCATCAGCAAGCTCTTTTCTGACTTCTTCATAAACCGTACTGTCAACTTTAACATTATATTTTTCCTTTAATTGCTTTACCCATTTTTCTGTCAGCCAGTCCTGATATCCTGAAATCACCTCTGCCTGAACCTCAGCAAACGGAAGAGGAACCGGGTCATTAACCTTCTCGATTTTCAAGATCGAAGGAAATCCGTCCCTGATAAAATGATGAATCCCCTTCGTCCATGTCAGCGAATCAATCTCAGGATCAATACCTGCCGGCCATTTCCTGTCGGAAATTTTCAGCAGAGTATCTTTGGCAGTATTGAATTTCTTTTTCATCTTTTCATCGCAATCAGGCAGCCTGCCATATTTCCTGAAAGCCGAAGCAAGCTTTTTTTCTCCCGATTTATCATTCAGAGTAAATAGACGACCCTCGATACTCACCGGGGAAAGAAACTTGTCCTTGTTCGATTTGTAATAGTTCAGCAAACCTGTAGTGTCATCCTGTATCCTGTTCCAGATCTTATCCGAAGATATATCGAACAATAGTATACCGTCGTGAAATTCTGCCATCAGATATCTGAAATCAGGATATTTATTCTCCAGAATCGAGTTTTCATATCTCATTATTTCTTCTGAAGATGCAGCGTCAATTGATGAATCGATATAATATCCGGGATTTTTCGTGTTATATGGTACCGGCCTTTTTTCCAGAAATGAAGCAAAGTCCCTTGCCGTTAAATATCGGTCAGCATAGGTGAAAATATTTCCATCAGGCAACTTCTTCGTATCAAAGCGGTTTTTGCCAGTAATAATAAGAGAATCAGTATTTTGAACAAACCAGTCATGAATTTCCTGATTGATTCTGAAACTGTATTCCTTTTTAAGTCTGGCGATAAATGATCTTTTACCCTGGGCATCGATGTCCGACTGGTTCAGTCTGGCTTCAAACAATGGTTTCATCTCATCCCATGGGATCTGTGGTTTTCTTTCCAAAAGTTTTATTATGTGAAATCCATAAGCTGTCCTCACAGGTTTTGTATAATCGCCAGTATCTTTAATGGCGAATGCCGGTTCTGCAAAATCAGCAATTATTTCACCTGTTCCGAACCAGTTCATCTCACCTCCTTTTTTTGCAGATTCTCTGTGATCTGAAAGCTCTGCAGCAAGTTTACCGAAAGATTCTCCGTTCTTAAGCCGTGAATATATTTCATTTATTTCCGTTTCGGCCTGTTTGATTGTCTTTTCATCCGAACCCTGAGGTGCAGCCTTCATTATATGGGCAACTCTTATCTTCCCCCCTGAAGGTCTTTTATCATTAACCCTTATTATATGGTAACCATAGACTGTCCTGACAGGCATTGAAACCGAACCGACAGGCAGGGTGAAAGCAGCATCTTCAAATGGTCTAACCATTTGAAATATTGTGAAATATCCTATAGTGCCGCCATTAATCCCGACAGATCTGTCTTCAGATACATCCCTGGCAACTTTGTCGAAAAGCTCACCATTCAATATCCTGTATCTTGTTTCAACAGCTCTGTTAAAAGCTTTCAGGGTATCATCAGGTGATGCATCGGGGCGGCAGCTGATTAGTATATGCGATGCATTCACTTCCGTTGGATATCTTTCCCTGGCTTTATCAAGAAGGTTTTCTTTGACATACGGGTCGGTGAGATAACTCTGGGCAAGCTGGCTTCTGTAACCGTTAAGCTCATTGTGGAAAGCCAGGGTTGTATCATAGCCTTTTTCTATGGCTTCCGCAACTTTAAGCTTAAATGCTATAAACTGGTCGAGATATTCCTCGATATTTGTTTTATTGGAAGGATCGATACTCTTTCTGTACATTCTGACGAATTCACCTGCCTCAGCATCTCTTCCGGCAACTGTCATAAGCACTTTTTTGTCGTTATACTGTGCCGGACATGTATAGAAGGATGAGATGACTGCAATTATTGTCAGGATGAACCTAATTTTCATAACCTCAGCCCTGGTCCGTTATTCAAAAGATTTTCTGCTGTAATTAGGCGATTCCCTTGTTATTGTTACATCGTGAGGATGGCTTTCAATAATCCCTGAGTGAGTTATCCTTACGAACCTGGCTTCTTTTTTCAGAATTTCGACGTTCCTGGCACCAACGTAACCCATTCCTGCCCTGAGGCCGCCAGTCATCTGATAGATTACTTCCGATAATGTGCCTTTATATGGAACTCTTGCAGCAATCCCTTCAGGAACCAGCTTGCGGATATCATCCTCCACATCCTGGAAATACCTGTCCTTTGAGCCCATCTGCATGGCTTCAATAGATCCCATACCTCTGTAAGCCTTGAACTTTCGTCCGTTGTAAATAATTGTATCGCCTGGCGACTCCTCAACACCTGCAAAAAGGGATCCGGCCATTATTGAATCGGCTCCCGATGCGAGAGCTTTGATAATATCTCCTGAATATCTTATCCCGCCGTCAGCGATCACGGGTATTCCTGATCCTTCAACTGCTTTTGCAACGTTGTAAATAGCCGACAGTTGGGGAATTCCTACACCGGCAACAACCCTGGTGGTACAGATGGAACCTGGTCCGATTCCCACCTTAAGTCCGTCGGCTCCTTCGCGTGCCAGTATCTTTGCCGCCTCGGCCGTTCCAATGTTCCCGGCTACTACTTCGGCTGAAGGAAATGTTTTCTTAATTTCCCTGAGTATCCTTATCACACTTTTTGTATGAGCGTGGGCGGTATCAATAACAATAGCATCGACACCTGCATCAATAAGAGCCTCTGCTCTCAGAAGAGTATCATTGGCGATGCCAACGGCAGCGGCAACCCTCAAACGACCCTTTTCATCCTTGCATGAAGTAGGCCTGTCCTTCGCTTTGGTGATATCCTTGTATGTTATAAGACCGATGAGTTTGCCTGTCTCGTCAACCATCGGGAGTTTTTCAATTTTGTGCTTCTGGAGGATGCGGGCAGCAGCTTCAAGATCAGTCTGGTGATTTGTTGTGATAAGCTTTGTTGTCATCACCTCTGTAATCCTTTTTGCGCGGTTGTTTTCAAATCTCAGATCCCTGTTAGTAACAATCCCTTTGAGAATTCCGTTGTTGTCAACCACCGGAATGCCACCGATCCTGTATTCAGTCATCAGATTGATAGCTTCAGCCACAGTAGCATCAGGTCTTATTGTTATAGGGTCAAATATCATCACGTTTTCAGCCCTTTTAACCTTCCTGACCTGGGAAGCTTGTTTTTCAACCGACATATTCTTATGAATCACTCCTATGCCGCCTTCCCTTGCAATGGCTATTGCAAGTTCCTCCTCGGTGACAGTATCCATAGCTGCTGATATTACCGGAGTATTAAGTCTTATATTCCTGCTGAACATTGTGCTTATATCTACCTCCCTTGGCAACACCTCGGAATATGAAGGAACAAGTAAAACATCGTCAAATGTCAGTCCTTCGTACAGTATTTTATCTTTAATGAACGACATGGTATGATCCCTTTGGTTTTTGCTGGCGCAAATTAGTAAAAAAAACAGCACTCTGAAAACAAGTTGTTACATTTGTATATGTTTCAGCAGAATGTAAATATTGAACATTGCCGGAAGATACTTACAAAATACTGGGGTTTCACCTCTTTCAGGCCGCTTCAGGAAGAAATTATTGTATCGGTACTTGAAGGCCGCGACACTCTGGCCTTAATGCCCACGGGGGGAGGGAAATCAATGACATTCCAGGTTCCGGCAATCGCTAAAGAAGGAACATGTCTGGTGATTACTCCTCTTATTGCCCTTATGAAAGAACAGGTTGCACGCCTCAATGCACTTGAAATAAAGTCTGTTGCAATCCATTCTGCAATGTCGGGTGAAGAGATAGATATTGCGCTTGAAAATTGTATCTACGGCGATTATAAATTCCTGTATATATCCCCCGAACGTATTTCCACACCATTGTTTCAGGGCAGGGCCGGACGCCTTAACCTGTCACTGGTCGCTATTGATGAGGCACATTGCATTTCGCAGTGGGGTTACGACTTCAGACCTTCCTACCTTAAAATTGCATCACTTAGAAATATTATTGATCCCGAAATACCATTCCTTGCTCTTACAGCTACAGCAACTTCTCTCGTTACTGAGGATATCATGGATAAGCTTAAATTCAGGGAAAAGAATGTACTTAAAACAAGTTTTGCAAGGAAAAACATCTCTTATCTTGTACGTCATGTGGAAGAAAAGGGAACTTATCTTGTTAAAACTCTTAAAAATGCCGGAGGAAGCGGAATAGTATATGTAAGAAGCAGAAAGAGGTGCAGGGAGGTTGCAGAAATGCTTGCTGAAAACGGATTCAGCGCTGATTATTACCATGCAGGTTTGCCTGATGAGGTAAGGGACAGAAAACAGGCATCATGGTCAGCCGGTCAGTGCAGGATTATTGTCGCTACAAATGCCTTTGGGATGGGTATTGACAAGGCTGATGTCAGATTTGTGATCCACTGGGATATTCCCGATTCGATTGAAAACTATTTTCAGGAGAGCGGAAGGGCAGGGCGTGATGGGAAACCGGCATTTGCGGTTTTGCTTTTTTCACCTTCCGACAAGACAAGGCTTACCGATTCAATAAGACTGAAATTTCCACCCATAGAGAAAATTAAGGATGTTTATGAAGCTTTGTGCAATTATCTCCAGATTCCGCTCGGATCTGGAAAAGATGCCGTATTCGATTTTAACATGGCAGAATTTGTTTCCCGCTACAGGCTGCCGGTAATTGAAACATATAATAGTCTTACATTTCTTCAGAGGGAAGGTTATGTAGAATTCACTGAGGAGATAAACAATCCTTCAAGAGTTCACTTTGTGGTGGGACGTGATGACCTTTACAAATTCCAGGTTGCAAACGAATCATTCGACGGATTCATTAAGCTTCTGTTGAGATCATATACAGGTATGTTCTCTGAGTTTGTTCCGGTCAATGAGGAATCCCTTTCCAGAAAAGCCGGTATTTCAAGGGACACAGTATATAATTTCCTGGTCAGACTATCTTCGATGAACATAATAAGGTATATTCCCGGAAAGAAAACAGCTCTTGCTATTTTCACCGAAGAGCGTCTTGAAAGGAAAGCATTGATGATTTCCCCCGATAATTACCTCCTCGTAAAAGAGAAATATGAAGCCCGACTGGGCAAAATGATCGATTATGCTGAATCTGTTAACAGGTGCAGATCAGTAATACTCCTTGATTATTTTGGCGAAAAGTCGGACCGATGCGGAATATGCGATGTGTGCAGGGAAAGGAATGAACTGGAATTAAGCAAATATGAATTTGATCTCATTCTCGACCGGATAAAAGCTATATTGGCAGATATACATCCTGATGCCGAAGAGCTTGTGGAAATGATTGATTTTCCTTCAGAAAAAGTTGTAAAAGTTATAAAATGGCTTCTCGATCATAACAAGATTGTTCAGGATAAAGATCGAAAGCTGACATGGAAATAAACTGGGTAAACCGGAAATATAATAAACATATTTTAAAAAATACGGGAGGGCTTATTTTCAAACCAGCCTCCCGCATTTAAGTTCCGGCTTTTTTCCGGATAATTATTCCGGAATTCTTTTTCTGGTCTTACAGTTCAGTCAGATTGAAATTCCTCCAGCGAACTTTGATACCACCTCCGCTATGAATCTGGAGAAGTATTCTTCCTTTTCCCTGACCTATGCTTGCATCTGTCATGTCGGTCATGATTTCACCATTCAGCCAGGTGGTTATTTTATCTCCCGCAACCTTAATTCTCATGGTGTTCCAGTCACCTTCATTCAGTATATTCTCCTTTTCATCGGGTATCTGGTATATCCATCCTCTTCCATATGATTCATATATGCCACCGGTATCATGGTTAGGCGGAGCAACCTCAACCTGCCAACCTGAAATCTGAACACCGGTTTTAATATATGATCTGATGAAAACTCCGCTGTTGCCGTTTGCTTCCTGTTTGAATTCAAGGCTCAGATCGAAATCATTATAGTATTTTTTAGTTCCAAGATATCCGTATTCTTTATCGGGTCCGCTTTCGCAAACCAGTTCTCCTTTGTCAACATACCATAATTCTGTCCCGTAAATATCCCAGCCTGAAAGGTCTTTTCCGTTAAAAAGATTTTCCTTTTTTGGTTTGCGTGGAAGTTCTTTTATCTTCATATTTTTGAACCAGATACGACTCCCATGGTCCTGAAGGGCAATTACGCCGCTGCGTGCCAGTCCATATTCAGGAGCATTATCCCATTTGCCACTGTTTTTACGACTAAACCAGTCGTCAGTCCAGGCCTCAAATTCAAGGACTTTCTGGCCGTTAAGCCAGTGCTCAACATGCCCATTATCGAAGACAATTTTAGAATTGTTCCATTCACCAACTTTTCTCAGGACTTTTTTTGTCGTATCGCAGGTGTACATGGCGTAATCTGCTCCGGCTTTCTGCCAGTCTTCGATCTTGGAAGGAAATCCAACATCATCAATGAGCTGGTATTCCGGCCCTGTAACATAAGGCACTTTCAGTTCAGGCCTTTCGACAACATGATAAAGGAATCCGCTGTTGCCTCCTTCGGAGATCTTCCAGTCGAACGATACGATAAAGTTTTCATAATCCTTCGTCGTTACAATATACCCTGTACTGTCGCTGCCGAGACCAAGCGATGTGAGTGTACCTTTTTCGGCTTTCCAGGGGGCTATGGAAACACTGTCGCCTTTAAAATCACGCCAGCCGTTCAATGTTTTTCCGTCAAAAAGGAGCGACCAGCCGTCTTTAATCTCCTCATCAGTAAGTTTATTAACTGTCTGCCGGCACCCGGTAAAGAACTGTCCTGCAAACACGATCAGTAGCCATAAGGTAATCTTCTGCTTCATATTGTATAGATTAAATAAAGTATAACTAAGATTGGTCTGGTTTTATACCTGCAATATAATAAAAATGAAAAAAGAACAGAAAATAAATGCTACAACAACATAGAAATTGACAAAATGATTACAGATGTCGGATATCAGTCATTATGATACACGAATAATATTTCATGATTCACAATTAAAATGCCTAATTTTGCACGTCATTCTGTGAAAATTATGGATTCAAAAACCGATCCAGTTTATTCAAGAAGTGTTGTCGAGTTTACTGCGGCAGCGGTAGAATTCTGTAAATATGCCGAATATGCAGGTGAACTGAAGGGTGATGAACTGCTGAAAATACTTCAGAGAATTCTGCCTTATCTTTATCTTAAGGCTTCGCTGCTACCCTCACTGGAACCTTATTTTGAGGATGGCAATGAGAAGTTTGTGACCGAAGCCGATTGGTTCAGGATTCATGACAATCTTCGTGGAAAATTCGGAACTGCCGATGACTATCCCGAGGTATTTGACGATAAATTTGACTATTCAGAAGGTCCGGTGGCATCAAGCCTGTCAGAGAACCTCGCCGATATTTATCAGGATCTTAAAGATTATCTCCTGCTTTACCAGACAGGTACACAGGAGGTTATGAATGATGCCGTATGGGAATGCAGGCAGAATTTCGAGAATTTCTGGGGGCAGAAACTTGTAAATACCCTCAGAGCAATACATAAATTTATCTACTCGGGCGAAAAAATAGGTGAACTGGACGAAGATGATCGCGCAGGAAAAGAAAGAGATACCTCCGACTGGTTTGTTGCCAGACGCCAAAAGGATTTCAGAGGAAATGGAAAATAATATATACCCTGCAACAATTACTCCCGAGGAGATCGAGCATTATGAACTATCCTGGTTCAAGGGTGAAATTGTCCTTGTTGATGACATTTCAGGATTTTATAAAATACTTCCACGACTTCTAAGATCAGGTATTCTGGGTTTTGATACTGAAACCAAACCATCATTCAGAAAAGGAAGAAAGAACAATGTTTCGCTGATCCAGCTTGCAACTGAAGATCTGGCATGCCTTATCAGGATAAATAAGATCGGGATTCCTTCCGAACTTGCAGGTATTCTTTCAGATCCAGGTATAATAAAGGCAGGCGTTGCTGTTCATGATGATATTAAATATCTAAGTAAAGTTAAGGGATTTGCTCCATCAGGTTTTATCGATCTTCAGAAATTTGTCAAGGATTATGGAATCGAAAGCTCGGGATTAAAGAAGCTTACTGCTATAATACTTGGTTTCAGGATCTCGAAGCGCCAGCAGGTAACCGACTGGGAAGCTGAAAAACTCTCTGATGCTCAGTTGATATATGCTGCAACAGATGCCTGGGTATGCCAGAAAATCTATAAAAAGCTTATCAACGGAAATACCGCCTCCATTCCGGAATTTCAACAACTGTAAATATGAGTTCTGTAATACGGGGTAAAAACCGTTAGGAAAACATAATCTCCCCATCTATGTCATTAAATAAAATCAAAATAGTCCTTAAATCAGGTAAAGACCAGTCGATTCGACGATATCATCCCTGGATTTTTTCAGGAGCAATAAAAAAGATATATGGTGAACCGGCTGAAGGCGACATTGTACATGTTTATGATAACAAAGAGGAATTCCTTGCGGTCGGACATTACCAACCCGGCTCGATAGCAGTCAGGATACTTTCATTTGAAGATATCATTCCTGACAGGGGCTTTTATCATGACAGGATCAGGAAAGCCATTGAGTACAGAAGATCGCTTGGCCTTGTCGGCAATGATTCAATAAACGTCTTCAGACTCATTCACGCTGAAGGAGATAACCTTCCCGGTCTGATAGCAGATTATTATAATGGAGTTGTTGTAATCCAGATGCATTCTGTCGGTATGTACAGGATGAGAAAAGAAATTGCTTTTCTCATAGAAGAATTGATGGAAGGCAGTGTAAAGGCTGTATACGACAAAAGTGAGTCGACAATCCCTTTTAAATCAGGCATCGGGGGAGTAAATGAATTCCTTTACGGGAAGTCTGATCCTGTTATAGTTACTGAAAATGGTTTCAGATTTAAGATTGACTGGACTACCGGCCAAAAGACCGGATTTTTCGTCGATCAGCGTGAAAACAGAAAGCTTCTCGGCCAATACAGCAATGGAAAATGTGTATTAAATATGTTCGGATACACGGGGGGCTTTTCAGTATATGCCATGAAAGATGCAGTATCAGTCCACAGCGTCGACAGTTCAGCATCAGCAACCGCACTGGCAAATGAAAATGTGAGGCTTAATTTCGGAGATGACAAAAGACATACAGGATACCAGGTCGACGCATTTGAATTTCTTGAAGATATTAAAGACAAATATGATCTTATAATACTCGATCCTCCTGCCTTTGCAAAGCATAATAATGTACTCTCAAATGCCCTGCAGGGATATAAGAGGCTGAACATGAAAGCTATTGAACAGATTAGGCCGGGAGGAATTATTTTTACATTTTCCTGCTCCCAGGTAGTGAGCAAAGAGAATTTCAGAAAATCCGTATTTGCCGCGGCAGCGAATACACGAAGAAATGTGAGAATACTTCATCAGATGAGTCAGCCTCCCGATCATCCGGTTAATATTTACCATCCCGAAAGTGAATACCTGAAAGGACTGGTTCTATATGTAGAATAGAAGGGCAGAGTGCACAGGGTGCAGCGAAGGAGCGATAGTGCGATGGTGCGAAGGAGCGATGGAGCGATGGAGAGAGGGAGAGAGGGAGCGATGAAGAGAGGGAGCGATGGAGAGAGGGTGAAGAAGGATATATGATGACATGTGGAATTAATCAAAATAAAAGGGAAAGATGAACCTTGAGAAAAATCTGGCTTTGATTGCCGAACGGATGGGATTGCACAAATGGCAGGTAGAGAATACGATACGTCTTCTTGACGATGGTGCTACAATACCATTTATCAGCAGATACAGGAAGGAGATGACTGGCTCGCTTGATGAGGTTAAACTTTTGCAGATAAAGGATGAATATGCCAGGTTGAAGGAACTTGACGCCCGTCGGGAGAGTGTGATCAAATCAATCGAAGAACAGGAAAAAATGACACCTGACCTTCGGGCAAAGATCGATTCTGCAGCCACGATAGCTGAACTTGAAGATATTTATCTGCCTTTCAGACCAAAAAGGCGTACAAGAGCAACAATTGCTAAGGAAAGAGGCCTCGAACCTCTTGCTTTAATCATAATGGAGCAGAAGGAGCCCGATCCGGAACGCAGGGCAGAAGGATTTCTTAATGACGATGTTCCTACCACTGCCGATGCAATAGCCGGTGCATCGGATATCATTGCCGAATGGATAAGTGAGGATGAGAAGGCACGCCGTCAGCTTAGACGTCTTTTTGAAAGAGAGGCTGTTATTTATTCAAAAGTTGTAAAGGGAAAGGAAACCGATGGAATTAAGTTCAGTGATTATTTCGACTGGTCAGAGCCTCTCATGAGGTGTCCCTCACACAGACTTCTTGCAATGAGGAGGGGAGAAGAGGAAGGATTTTTGCGACTTTCCATCGAACCTGATGAGAAAAATGCAATCTTAATACTTGAGAAACTCTTCGTAAAAGGAAAAAACGGATCATCAGATATTGTTTATGAAGCAGCAAAAGACAGCTGGAAGCGTCTTCTTTCCTCATCAATGGAAACTAAGTTCCGTAATATTTCGAAGGAAAAAGCAGATTATGAGGCAATTGCGGTTTTTGCGGACAATCTCCGGCAGCTGCTTCTGGCATCTCCACTTGGTGAAAAAAACGTACTGGCAATAGATCCGGGATACAGGACAGGCTGCAAGATCGTATGCCTCGACAGGCAGGGTAACCTTGTTCATAATGAGACAATCTATCCGCATCCACCTCAAAACGAGACAGCCATGTCGGTGAAAAAGATACTGACCCTGGTGAATGCCTATAAGATTGAAGCAATAGCTATTGGCAACGGTACAGCCAGCCGCGAAACAGAAGACTTTATCAAATGGATTAAATTCGACAGGGACATTCAGGTCTTTGTAGTCAGTGAAGCCGGCGCATCGGTTTACTCGGCATCCAAAGTGGCGCGTGATGAGTTCCCCGACTTCGATGTAACTGTCAGGGGCGCCGTGTCTATAGGCAGGAGGCTCATGGATCCGCTTGCCGAACTTGTAAAGATCGATCCAAAATCGATAGGTGTCGGACAGTATCAGCACGATGTTGACCAGCAGAAACTACAGGCCTCCCTTGACGAAGTTGTTTCAAGTTGTGTAAATGCTGTTGGCGTTGAAGTAAATACTGCAAGCAGTCATCTTCTTACCTATGTATCCGGACTTGGTCCGCAACTCGCCCGAAATATCATCGAATACCGCACGGAAAACGGTCCCTTCAGGTCACGGAAAGAACTGATGAAAGTAAAAAGAATGGGGGCTAAGGCGTTTGAGCAAAGCGCCGGCTTTCTAAGAATAAGAAATGCAGCTTATCCTCTCGATTCAAGCGCTGTACACCCTGAAAGCTATCATATTGTCGAACAAATGTCGGCTGACCTGAACTGCGATATCAGGGAACTCATTACCAACGAGGAGAAACGGAGAGAAATAAAACTTGAAAAATACATCACTCCTTCAGTCGGCCTTCCTACCCTTAAGGATATTATGCAGGAGCTTGCGAAACCTGGCAGGGATCCACGTTCAAAAATAAAGGAATTCAGCTTTGCCAATATTCACTCAATGGAAGATCTTGTGCCTGGCATGGTGGTCCCGGGAATTGTAACAAATGTTACAAAATTCGGGGCCTTCGTTGATATTGGAATCAAGCAGGACGGACTTGTACATATTTCCAATTTGAGTAGTACTTATGTGAGCGATCCTTCAAAAATCGTAAAACTACATCAGCATGTTAAAGTAAAGATACTTGATGTGGATGTTGAAAGAAAGCGAGTCCAGCTCTCAATGAAGGGTGTTGATCAAAACTAAATAAATTGGACTCAGATGAATAAACTTTACCTTTCTTTGCTGTCTCTGCTTATTACAGCTCTTTTAGGTTGCAGAACCGGTCATGAAATACTTATTGAAGCTGAAAGCTTTGATGAGAAAGGAGGATGGGTTGTGGATCCCCAGTTTGTGGATCTAATGGGTTCCCCTTATCTTCTGGCCCATGGCCTTGGAACACCGGTTAAAAATGCAACTAAAACAATTTCAGTACCTGTCAGGGGAAAATATAATGTATGGGTAAGAACAAAAAACTGGGCTCCCGGCAACTGGGAAGCGCCGGGAAAATTCAAAGTCGCGGTTGGGGGAAATGAACTTGAAAACATTCTTGGTGCAGGCTCGGATAAGTGGAGTTGGCAATATGCCGGAAAGAGTTCATTGAGACAAAATTCGGTAACTGTCGAATTACGCGACCTTACAGGATTCGAAGGAAGATGCGATGCTGTCTATCTTAGTACAGATATTATTCCGCCACCTGATTCCCTACCGGAACTCGCAGTCTGGAAAAGAGAATTGATGAATGAATCATCTGAGCCTGATACAATGGCATCATTTGATCTTGTTATTGTTGGCGGAGGCATTGCCGGATGTGCTGCCTCAATTGCTGCAGCAGAACAGGGAATGAAAGTTGCCCTTATCCATGACCGGCCTGTACTGGGAGGTAATGCCAGCAGTGAAATAAGGGTTCATACGGAAGGAATAACATGGAAAGCAGGCAGGATCCTGGATATGCTTAATACTGTTTGGTGGCCTAATGGATCGCCCGATGCAGTGCTTGATGATAAGAAACGCCATGAGAATATGGAAAGGTATAATAATATTTCTGTTTTTCTCAACTGGCGTGCCTTTACGGCAAATACAGAATCCGGTTCAATTACATCTGTTGACGCACGCCACACGTCATCAGGAGTAAGAATGAGATTTAAAGCTCCACTCTTTATTGATTGTACAGGAGATGGCTGGATAGGTTACTGGGCAGGAGCCGATTATATGTACGGACGTGAGGATTCAACAGTCTATGGTGAAAACTGGGATAAATACGGAGAACTCTGGAGTCCGGCCGAACCGGATAACAGGATAATGGGTTCATCGGTGCTCTGGCGGTCATACGATACAGGGCATCCTGTAGAATTCCCTGATGTTCCGTGGGCACGCGAGGTGGCAAAAGGATATTCTGCGACTAAAGGTGAGTGGCAATGGGAGTTTTCACGCAATGATCTTCATCAAGTAGATGACGCCGAATATATCCGCGACCATATGTTTAAAGCCGTTTATGGTTCCTTCGCAAATGCAAAAATGAAGCCCGGAAATGAGAACCTTGCACTGGAGTGGGTGTCATATCTGGTAGGCAAAAGAGAATCGAGACGACTGAAAGGAGATTATGTCTATACATTCAATGATGAAAAAAACATGACAAGCTTTCCTGATAATGTGGTTATGGAGAAAAGGAATATTGACGTTCATTACCAGCTGAATCAGGCAGATTCTACACAGCCTGACTTCCTTTCAGAAGCGCTATATTTTAAGGTCGATCACTATTATATTCCGTATCGTTGTCTTTATTCAGTGAATATCACGAACCTTCTTATGGCAGGCAGATGTTTCAGTTCATCGCATGTCGGTCTTGGCGGGCCAAGGGTAATGAATACAACAGGCCAGATGGGTGTTGCGGTTGGTTATGCTGCTGCCTTATGCAAAAAATACAACACCAGCCCGAGGGGAATATATGAAAATCATATTGCCGAACTTCAGGAACTGATTAACAATTCAGATAGAAAGAATCAGACACCTGAGAAATAAATAACCGCAAAGTCCTCCAGGCCTGAGCGAAGTTCACAAAAGAGGAAAAAGTGTACGAAAAACTTATGCGATCATTGCTCTTAATCCTGGCGATCTTTGCGGTTAAATGATTTTTAATCCTGATTAATTCATAACAGGCATCCTTCTCTCCTGGGATACATTGGTTGCAGGTTTCATTGCAGGTTTTCCAGGTAGCTTTGAATCCCTCATTGCAGCATTATATGCAAATGATGCCGTAATAACTGCATTATGTTTAAGATCGGCCATTACTAGTCTTTCATATGTATCCATAACTGTATGATAGCCCCTGTCATATTCTATCTCATCCTGAATAAACTGGAATCCGGGAAGTCCGACGGCATCGAATGAAAGATGGTCGGTACCTCCCGTATTTCTTGGTGTAATTGTTGTAACCCCCATGTCTTCAAAGGGTCTGATCCATTCCTCGAAGATCGGCCTGACCATATCATTCTCCTGGATAAAAATTCCCCTGTATTTCCCGCTGCCGTTGTCCATATTGAAATAAGCTGCAAACTTGTCATAATCAGGTTTATGATCCCTGGTTTTAGGATCAACAAGATATTTTTCCACATAACCACGCGATCCGTTAAGACCCTGCTCTTCACCTCCCCAGAGGGCAACACGTATTGTTCTCCTCGGTGCCACATCAAGGTTTTTCAGTATTCTCAGAGCTTCCATCATAACAATGCAACCTGATGCATTATCTGCAGCTCCTGTTCCGCCATGCCATGAATCGATATGGGCGCCAAGAAGCACTACCTCATTTTTCAGAACTTTATCGGTTCCCGGGATTTCACCTATAACATTGTATATTTTGTTACTTTCGGAAAACCTGTTCTTTATTTCAATTTCCATTTCAACGGGGATATTGTGCTTCAACAACCTTTCCATCCTGCCGTGTGCTTCAACAGGGAGATTGAGTTCAGCAATTGGTTCAGGTTTGCCGGCAGAATAGGCTGCTCCAGTAGATCGTGGAACATTAAAAGTGCCTGAACTGTTAAGAATGACAGACACTCCTTCTGACTTGACAAACTCTGCTATTTTGGTCCTTAGTGCCCTCTGTGCAGCAAAGGTTGCAAAATCACCCATGGGTCTGCGACCCTGTTGCTGAGCTGCCATCGAAAGCTGCTTAAGCTCTTCGTCTGTATATCTGCTTGCAAGAGGTTCAAAACTAACCTCGTAGGTGGTTGTCGACGGAATTAGTACTATTTTTCCATTGAGTTTTCCCTTGTATTTTTCGAGATCGGATTCGGTTTTAACATCCATAAGAACTACCTCACCCTTTATCTGACCATTAGTGCTGCCTGTCCATGCTACCGGGTTACATGCAAAGTTGCAGTAATATGGAGCTGTCATTGCTGCATATGTCTTCAGATTATCCCATCCTCCGCGTGTGAAATCCCTGGCTTCTTCTATACGTACATTCTGGAATCCAAGCTCTTCCATCTTCTTCTTAGCCCATTCATAACCTCTTGTACTTCCTGTTGAACCTGTAAGTCTGGGTCCCGTAAGGTCAGTCAGCCCAAATGCAAGTTCCTCAATGGACGAATTCTTTAAGCCTTCCTGTTTTATTTTGTAAATCATATTCAGGTCGATCCTTTCAGTCTGCGACATAAGAATAGCTGGAATAAACAGGAATAACCATGCGCCGGCAATAATTCTCTTGATTTTCATTTGTTTATAGTTAGTTTATTGAAGAGAAACCAAAATTAGAAAAAAAAGGATACCTGCAGATGAGAATAATTCTCTTTTAACATTTATTATTATTTGGAGCTTGTACCTTGTAACTTTTTACTTTTGTCTTGTTACTTTTGTCTTTTATCTTCTTTCATATTGTATGATCTACCCTCAGAATTTTGAGACCAAGACAGGATTTGACATTATCCGGAATCTTCTTTCTGACCTTTGCCTCAGCCCGATGGGACGAGCTATGGTCGGAAACATTTCTGTACTTGATGATCCTGAGGAAATAAACCTTAAAATTTCAGCTACATACGAATTCCAACAGATATTAAGACTTGAAGATTCATTCCCTTCAGATCACTATTATGATATATCACTATCGCTTAATAAGATAAGAATCGCCGGGGCTTTTCCGGAAGTACATGAGGTATTCGATCTAAGACGTTCTCTTGATACAGTCAGGGCTGTTATCAGTTTTTTCAGGAAAAAGGAGGCAAATGTATATCCTGTTCTAAAATCCTTTAGTGCTCATGTTACTCAATATCCATATGTTAGTGATGCTGCCGACAGGATAATCGACAAGGATGGCAGAATAAGAGACGGAGCTTCGCCCAGACTGAAAGAAATAAGGTCCGAAATACTGCAAAAGGGCATAATGGCATCAAGGCGCCTTAATTCTATACTGAAGCAGGCCCAGAGTGAAGGGATAGTTGACAGCGACACTGCCGCATCAGTTCGCAACGGGCGAGGAGTTATTCCTGTCAGCGCATCCGATAAAAGAAAAATAAAAGGACTTATTCATGATCAGTCAGCGTCGGGCAAGACTGTCTTCATAGAGCCGGCCGAAATAGTGGAGATCAATAATGAGATCGTCGAACTTGAGTATGAAGAACGAAGGGAAATCGTCAGGATTCTTACAGCATTTGCCGACGACATCCGGCCTTATATTGACGATCTTCTCCTTGCAAATGAATTTCTTGGAGAGATCGACTTCATAAGGGCAAAAGCCATCTTTGGCAACCAGCTGGGATCAGTGAAACCGGCAATTGCACCTGAACCAGGGATACGCTGGAGAAAAGCTGTCCATCCGCTGCTCTTTCTGGCCTTCAGAAAACTTAAGGACAGGAAAGTCGTTCCTCTCGACATAGTTCTTGAAGATAAAAACAGGATACTCCTTATTTCCGGCCCCAATGCCGGTGGAAAATCTGTCTGCCTGAAGACAGTCGGGCTGCTACAGTACATGCTACAGTGCGGGCTGACAATCCCTGTCGGGGAAGGATCGGAATCGGGGATTTTCAAAAACATTTTTATTGACATCGGCGATGAACAGAGTATTGAAAATGATCTCAGTACCTATAGTTCCCACCTGATAAACATGAAGTATTTCGTCAGAAATTCATCAGAATCAACACTAGTACTTATTGATGAATTCGGTACCGGAACTGAACCGATGATAGGCGGAGCAATTGCCGAGGCCATACTCGGAGAGCTTAATAACTCAGGATGCTACGGTGTAATTACAACACATTATACAAACCTTAAGCATTTTGCCTCACTCACAGATGGGATTATCAATGGGGCGATGCTTTTTGATCATCACCTGATGCAGCCGCTTTTCCAGCTGAGCATAGGAAAACCCGGAAGCTCCTTTGCTTTTGAAATAGCCAGGAAGATTGGACTGCCAGAAGAGATACTCAGGCGTGCAGGGGAAAAAGCAGGAGTGAAAAATGTAAATTATGACCGTAACCTGAAGGATATTGCAAGAGACAAGAGATACTGGGAGACAAAAAGGCAAAAGATACGGCAGGATGAAAAACGCCTTGAAGAGCTTATTGAACAATATGAAAAAGAGATCTCAGGAGCAAAAAGCCTCAGAAAGGAAATAATATCAAAGGCAAAAGTTGAGGCTGAAACCTTGTTGAATGAAACAAACCGAAGGATAGAAAACACAATCCGTCTCATCAGGGAGTCACAGGCTGAAAAGGAACGTACAAAAGTAGCCCGCCAGGAACTGGATGAACTTAAACAATCACTTTCTGTTGAAATCAAGCCTGAAGAGACTGAATCGGAAGAAAAAATAGCAAAACTTACTGAGAAAATAAGAAAGCTGAAACCAGATATTGCAGTCACATCTGAGAAGACATCGGTAAGATCAGATAAACCCTTTGGTCCCGGCGATGCTGTAAGAGTTACTGATACTATGGCCCTTGGTGAAATTATTAAGATTGAGGGTACAATGGTACAGGTCGAAACAGGAAACCTGAGGTTTTTTGTCCCGGCAGACAGGCTCGAAAGGATAAGCAAATCTGAACTCAGGAAAAGTCTCAGGTCGGAAAATACAATATCTGTGAGAGATCCAATGATTTCTGAAAGGAAACTTAATTTCAAGCCTGAATTGGATATCCGGGGTTGCAGGGGTGAAGAGGCTTTGAATCTTGTTCGCGACTTTATTGACAATGCCCTTATGGTTCAGCACCGTAACCTGAGGATCCTTCACGGTAAAGGAAACGGGATCCTCCGTCAGCTTGTAAGGGAATACCTTGCTGCAATGAATGTTGTGAAGTCATTTGGTGATGAAAGTGTCGATCTTGGGGGATCCGGAATTACAGTAGTTGAAATGGATATTTAAATAAAATTCCGCAGAAAAACAGGGAACAGTCGATATTTGTCTTCGCCGGCCTGTTTTTCTGCGGAATTAATTTTTTAATACAACCTTACTGTGCCGTAGGATGATGTTACTCTAACACTTGAAGAAGGAGAAGTCTCTTTTCCGACAATTCCGGATATTTCCGTGGAGTTGTTCTGTACTATTCGCCTTTCATTATGAAAATTGTCCTTATCGAATTTAAGATCTCCGTATGAAAGATTTGCATTGAGCCTGTAACTTGCATCCGGATCTAAACCCAGCCTGACACCTATATATTTGGTCTGTGACTCTATAGACTCAAATCCTTTTACTATCCTGTCGACAGTTATTGAACCATAACCTCCGTCAAATTTGAGTTTTTTGGAAAGCTCTCCGATATTTATATCGGCATATCCTGCATTAAGGACAAGGTTATTTATCTTTTCAATACGGATATTATCATATTTGCATTCCCCGACTACCGAACTGATATCCCTTATCTGGATCTTTGAGTATTTGCTGTCGAGAAGAAGAGCCTGGGCTCTTTCGATGGCAAAGGTTCCCGAGTATCTGAGGACTACATCAAGCCATCCTGCCACACCTATTTCAGCTTTACCATAGGCAAGGCTGATGGCGTTCAATGGTTTGTCGTTTCCTCGCGAAAGGTTATCAGCTTTAAGGTTGCCATATTTAATGTCAAGTTTTACAAGGCCTTTTATCTCGTCGAGATCTGAATCGCCGTATCTGTTTGCAAGTGTGAAATTGATATTTGCAGGCATCTTGATATTGTAATCAATGCTGAAGCGTCTTGATCCGCCTCCCCAGCCTGAGAAACTGAATCTGTCGTCAATAACAGTTTTGGCGCTTACCACATCACCTGATTCAGCAAACTGAACGTCAATATAGCTGATAAGTTTTTCTGCCCGTTCCCTGCTTGGAAGGTCAACCGTGACCTTAACATCAATCCGGATCTGGTCGTCGTCGGATGTCTCAACAATAACGTGTCCGTATCTGTTGTTGATATCAAGAGTGGTTCCTGGTCCGGCTTTATACTGTTTGTGGAACTCTTTTGTAACCTCCTCTGCTGTCAGGGCTGCAGTCGAAAGAAATACAGCAGCCAGGAGGAGTAATCCTGATTTATAAGTTCGTCTGTCCATTGTTTGGTGTATTTTGGTTTTCATTCCTGATGGCTCTCAGCTGGTCAAGGATATAGTTCATTACATCGACCTTTGTCTGGTAATGTTCTATCATGGCATAAATGATCCTTTCGTCGTTGGGATTTGCCTTAAGCTCTTTCTGAAGCTGTACATACACTGAATCCATGCTTCTCATTTCCTTTTTAAGGATCTCTTTCTGTTCAGGACTGTCGTTCAGATCCAGGTTCACTATTTCATTTTCCATAAAATTCACCTGGTGGACATAGTAGTTCTCGACTTCCCTGTATTCAGGGGAAACATCGCCGAGTGCCATTCTGTTCCTGTCGGGTCTGAGGAAATGATCCCATGTCCAGAGTGATGACAATGTCACAAGCAGGGTAACAACTGCAGCTTTAAGCAAATACGGGACAATGCTTCTCCTGATGACTTTCTCCCCGCATCTTATTTCAAGCTTTCTGTTAAACCGCTCAAAGTGTCCTTCCGATGGTTCCTCTCCATCAAAAAACTGCTTATTGCTCCTGATAAAATCTTCTATGTTCTTCATCACTGTAAGTTTTTCATTTTTTCTTCAATTCTGAAATCAGTTTCTGTTTTGCCCTTGAAAGCTGTGATCTTGAAGTGCTGCTTGATATTTTAAGGATTTCCGCTATTTCATCGTGGTCATATCCTTCCAGAAGGTAAAGCGAGAGTATTATCCTGTAACCATCCGGAAGCCGGTCTATAGCCTCCTTTACCTCTTCAACCCTCAGATCCAATTCTTCCTTCCTCATCTGGTCCTCGGGGCTTTCATCCCTTATACCTATGTGAGGTTCAATATCTTCAAAGATCGCTTTCCTTTTTCCCAGGGCGTCGAGTGACCGGTTTATTACAATCCTTTTAAGCCATGCACCAAAACTCACAGTGCCCGAGTACGTTTCAATCTTTTCAAAGGCCGACAGGAATGATTCCTGCATTATATCTTCGGCTTCCATCGTGTCATTAACAATCCTCAGACTTGTATTGTACATTGCTTTATAGTACAACTTGTATATCTGAAACTGAGCTCTCTGGTCACCTGCTTTACACCCGTCCAGAAGGTCCTGGTGTAAGTTTTTGAATGCCGCTTCTACATTTGCCATCTTTACATAAAGGCTGGTTCTTATCTGAGATGCTGCACCCACTGTCTTTTAACTTTTTCACATAAAAGACGGGGGTTAACAAAAATTGCTGCACTCAATTTAAGAATTTTTAAAAATTTTAAAAGCAGAAATGAGGATTAAGCCCTGAGTCACCTCCCCCGATGAATAATCCAGTTCTGAGCCCAGAACACTATGGGGTATCGAGAAGACCAGAAGCAATACAAAAGATGCAAGAAGTACATATGCGGGACGCTCTTTTTTCCGGTTCATAATTACGGCAATGATCCAGAAAACCAATGCGATAAGAGTCTTATTGTCGGTAAGGTCCCATCCAAAGGGGACTCCCGTCCACAATTCACCGAATGCATATTTCTGCACAAGCGGGCCAAGGATCATTCCACCCATAAAAAGTGTTGAAAGAGTCCATAATGAATATTTTCTGAATTTCGGATTCCTGAAAATACTCATAAGTCCGGCGAGTGTTGAGAAGAACATCGCAAAGAACATTAAAATTATATGGGGAGTAAGGATCGACGAGGGAACGGCACCTTTGAAACGAATTACAACAGGATTATCCCTGAGATAAGTTTTTGTACCCTTTGAATCTGTTATTTCGAAATAGTATTGAATTTTGCCGGCAGGTGGCTGCTGAGGAACTTTTGCATAAAAGCCTTTTTCTTCATTAATATTGAAAATCCGGTTCATTATGAACGACTTCACAGGGTATGTTCGGTAAATGAACGTTGATGCCTGATATTCATCAGATGTTTTGTATCTCTTATAATAAAGAGTAGCCTTCATAGAGGTGTCATCGACCTTAAGCCTGACCTCCGGCCGTTCATCAAGGCCAAGACTTCTTACAAGATTCACCTCCCGGGCTGAATCATTTACCTCAATTATACAGCTCTTAGGATAAGTCGGGCCTGTTTTTCTCTGATAATATGCTGCTGCAATTGTTATTAAAAAGGCAAAAAACCAAAGTAAGAATTTTTTCATGCAGGGTCGTTTTCAGTATTAGACGATTAAACCTTACAATTGTATCAAAAGAACCTCTTTTTTCCCATTTCTTAAGACCTCCACGCTTATGGTTTCCCCATGCCTGAGCTGGCTCATTCTGAACATATAATCCTGTATATTATTGATAGTTTTTCCATTAATCGATGTGATTATATCTCCTTTTTTCATTCCGCCAAGGGCAGCAGGTTTTCCTGGAGTAACCAGATCGGCACGTAGACCGTTTTTGACATTTCCTGCAAAATCAGGCATAATGCCAAGTGTTACACCTCTTCTTCGTATAGCCCTGTTTATCTCGATCTTTGGTCCGGCTTCCCTGAATTTCAACCTTTCAGGAGTGTTGGCAAGCTCTTCCGTTATCCTGAAAACAAGATCCGAAACCTCTTTCATGCCTTCATAGTTAATCTTGTCCCATGTATCACCTGGTGTATGGTAATCGAGATGTGCACCTGTGGAAAAGAACAATACAGGGATGTTTTTGCCATAAAATGATGAATGGTCTGATGGTCCATAGCCTTCTTCCGCAAATGTAAGCTTTATAAGATTCGTATCGGCAGGAGAACTGACAATGGCCTTTAATCCTTCAGCTGTTCCCACTCCACCTATTTGAAGGGAGCTTGAATCGCGAAGTCTGCCAACCATGTCGAGATTGATCATTGCATTGACACTTGTCAGATCAATAAGCGGATTATCAGCAAAATACTTTGATCCAAGAAGACCTGATTCCTCACCAGAAAATGCAATGAACACCAGGCTGCGTTTATGGCTGCCTTTCGTCAGAGCAAACCTCTCAGCCAGCTCGATCATTCCGCTGACACCCGATGCATTGTCATCAGCACCGTGATGGACGGCTACTGTGTCTCCCGCCCTGCTTGATGAACCTCCCATGCCAAGATGGTCGAAATGTGCACCTATTATTACATACTCTTTTTTTAACGATTCATCTTCACCGGGAAGGAACATTACGACGTTTCTTGTCAGGGAAGCTTTTCTAATAACTTCGGATCCTGCATTTACTATTGTTTCTGTATTAAAAGCTGCCTGTCTTTTTGTTGTGTTTATCTTCTTTTCAAGCTCTTCAACTGTATTATTTGTTTTTTTAAGAATGAGATTGGCCACGTTTCGTTTTATCCTCAGCACAGGGATTTCAACTGAATAATCTCCCTGTGCAGGCGCATCGAAAGTATCTTCAGCATCGTTGGCAGGACCTGAAACAAAAAGAACACCCGAGGCTCCCAGGTCTTTGGCTGTCATTGCCTTGTCGCGGTCGCTGTTGAAGGGAATGAATCCACTTACAGATTTTTCCGGCTCCGGATCTCCCCTTAGAACAAGCACCCATTTGCCTTTAACGTCATAATTTTCATAATCATTCCATTTAAGGGAGTCGGTGTCAATTGTGAACCCATAACCTGCAAATACGACCGGGGCTTCGAGGGAGTAGTTTCCGCTGAAAGCGAAAGGCATAAAGTCGTCAGATAGTTTAAATATTTGACCATCAAATTGAAGACGATTCCTTTCACCAACAACTACCTTATCGGTGACAGAAAATTTCTGAAATCCGTTACCCGTTAGGGGAATCAGACCTGCTTTTTCCAACTGTTTTCTGATATAAACTGCAGCCAGACTGTCTCCGGAGCTTCCTGTCATCCTTCCTTTCAATGAGTCGGATGACAGATATTTTACATGATCCTTCAACTCGCCTGGTGTAATTTCCCTTGTTACCTGACCGGTACATGAAAGGGGTAGATATACTGACAGGAGAATAACGGGTAGAGCTAATCTCATAATTTTATTGTTAATTGTATGAATGTTGCCTCAAATCCCCTTCCGGAGAAATGGATTGTTAAAATATTAACAATCTGCTATTCAAAAAGTTTAAATGCCTTTTTGATCAATTCTATTGCTTCCATCAACTGTGGTTCGGTAATTACAAGCGGTGGGGCAAAACGAATTATGTGTTCATGTGTCGGCTTGGCTATCAGACCAAGATCTTTCATTGCCAGGCAGACATCCCAGGCTGTCTTGCCGTTCTTTGGCCTGACAACGACAGCATTGAGAAGTCCTTTTCCCCTTACAAGCTCTATCATTTTCGATTTGACGCTTTTTAGTTCGTTCCTGAAAATTTCACCCAGACGGGCGGCATTTTCAGCGAGCTTTTCATCCTTAATAACTTTCAGAGACTCAATTGCCACTTTGCATGCCAGAGGATTGCCTCCGAATGTCGATCCGTGTTCTCCGGGTTTGATTGTCAGCATGATATCATCATCTGCCAGAACAGCTGATACAGGGAGAAACCCCCCTGATAATGCTTTCCCAAGGATCAGTATATCAGGCCGTACCCCTTCGTGATCACAGGCAAGGAGCTTTCCAGTACGTGCAATACCTGTCTGAACCTCATCGGCAATAAAAAGTACATTGTTCTTTTTGCAGAGATCATAAGCTTTTTTCAGATATCCTTCGTCAGGAACATAAACACCAGCTTCTCCCTGTATTGGCTCCACGAGGAAACCGGCAACATCAGGATCCTGAAGTGCATTTTCAAGAGCTCCAAGATTATTGTACGGGATGATAACAAAACCCGGGGTGAACGGACCATAATGGTTACGTGCATCAGGATCGGTCGACATGGAAATTATTGTTATGGTCCTTCCGTGGAAATTGCCTTCGCAGCATATTATTTTGGCATTATTTTCCTTTATGCCTTTTTTCTTGTATGCCCATTTGCGGCAAAGCTTGAGTGCAGTCTCATCACCTTCAGCACCTGAGTTCATAGGCAACACCTTGTCGTATCCGAAATATTTCGTGACATACTCTTCATATTCACCAAGAACAGAATTATAAAATGCCCTTGATGTAAGAGTAAGCTTCTGTGCCTGTTCAGTCAGTGCCCTGACGATCCTTGGATGACAATGACCCTGGTTTACTGCTGAATAAGCCGATAGAAAGTCGAAATACCTTTTCCCTTCAACATCCCAGACAAACGGACCTTCACCTCTTTCAAGAACCACCGGAAGAGGATGGTAATTATGAGCACCATACCGGTCTTCACGTGCAATATAATCCTGTGCGTTCATTTTGTTGATAATTAATTAGTTATATAATATGCAAAAATAAGTTACAATTTTACAAAAGCTTTTTGTCATTTCCAAAACAATGATCAAGGAATAGGGGATGGGGTGTTTGATGCCGGGGTCTTGATGCTGGCTGCTTTATGCTGGTTGCTGGGTAGCCGGGTAGTCAAAATTCTCCTTCTTTCCTTCTTACTAATTACTTCTTACTTCATACTACTGCCTTCTGCAAACCGCCATATGTCATTCCTTCATCAGATCGGGTCTCAGCCTTCGGGTCCTTTCAACCGACTGTTCATGCCTCCATTTGTCGATTTCTGCTGAATGCCCCGATAGAAGGACATCCGGTACTTTCCATCCCATAAAATCGGCTGGTCGTGTATAAACAGGAGGAGCGAGGAGATCATCCTGGAAGGAATCCGTAAGGGCTGATTGCTCATCCGACATAGCTCCGGGAATAAGCCGGACTATGGCATCAGTAATTACAGCGGCAGGGATCTCGCCTCCTGAAAGTACATAATCCCCTATAGATATTTCTCTGGTTATCAGGTTCTCCCTGATCCTCTGATCAATCCCTTTATAATGTCCGGCAAGTATGATAAGGTTTTCTTTTAGTGACAGTTCATTTGCCATTTTCTGAGTTAATATTTCACCATCAGGAGATGTATAGATTATTTCATCATAACTCCTCTCTCCCTTAAGCTTTTCGAGAGCCCTGTAAACAGGCTCTATCATCATTACCATTCCTGCTCCGCCGCCAAAAGCATAGTCATCAACGCTTTTATATTTGTCCTTTGCATAGTCATGGAGATTGATGATGTTTATCTCCACAAGCCCTTTATCACGGGCACGTTTTACAATGGAAAAGTTCAGAGGGCTGAAGAGAAGTTCAGGTTGTACGGATAAAATATCAATCCTCATAATCGTCAGTTTGCCCAAAATTAAATAAAAAGCGATGAACAGAATACTTATTCTATTCTAAGGGCATTGGCAGGATTATAATTAGCTGCCTTAATTGTCTGGTAACTTATTGATAACCATCCTATAAACATTGCAATCAGAGTTGCCAGAATAAATATTAACGGATTAATGGATATTTTACTTGCGTATCCCTCAAGCCAGTATTGCGAACCAAAATAAGCTACCGGATATGCGAGGAGTGATGATATAATGATTATATAGATCATTTCCCTTGAAAGAAGTCCCAATATAACAGGTATTGAAGCTCCATAACTTTTACGTATTCCTATTTCCCTGGTTCTGCGGTTGGTTATATATGTTATGAGGCCTATCAGTCCCATGCAGGCGATGAAGATTGCAAGAAATGAGAATATAAGGAATATTTTGCCGGTTTTCATTTCTGAGGAATACAGATTATTCCACCTGTCTGTAAAGAAATCATACTGAAAAGGCATATCAGGGGTAAATCTCTGCCAGAGTTTTTCAATTTCAGCAATCGTGGTATTTATGTTATTCCCTGACAACCTGATTGTTGCAAACTGATCACCTCCACCTCCTCCCTCAACAGTGAAACAGACTGGTGGAATTTCCTTGTGCATCGACTCTATATTAAAGTCCTTCATAACACCAATGATTCTGTATCTCCTCCATTCCTGAGGTCCCGCAGGTTGCAGAATATAACTGTTCAGAGGATCTGTCAGACCAAGTGATTTTACAGCAGCCTCATTAATAAGAATTGCAAGCGAGTCAGTCCCGAATTCCCGTGAAAAGTACCTTCCATGAGCAAGATGAACACCTAAAGCTTCGGGAAAATCGAGGCTTACAGCCGTTTGGTTTATCAGATATGTGTTCTTGTCGGGATCATCATCCTTAAAAAAAGCATTATTGTTGAAACTGGTGCCCGGAACTGCCCTTGAAAATCCGACTTTCTCCACCCCCGGAATTTCCAGAAGCTGTGTCCTGAATGCTTCTGTCTGCTGCCAGAATGCATCAACCCTTCTGATTACAATCATATTTTCCTTGTCGAATCCCAGTTCTTTTCTAGTCAGAAGGTTTAGCTGTTTATAAACAATAATTGACCCGATTATTATGATTATGGAAACAGTGAACTGGAAGACAACAAGAATCCACCTGAGCCTTTTTGACATTGATCCGGGATTCATTGTCCCTTTTAAAACTTCAACGGGATTATAGGATGCCAGAACAAATGCCGGATAGAATCCCGATGCTATTCCTATGAAAAGAATCAGGAATATCACCGATGCAATACCAGAAAGATTGTTAATTTGAGCAAATGACAGGCTTTTATTTATCATCTGGTTGAATGAGGGCATGAGCAGATATACAATGAGAAGCGCCAGACCCATCGACACCGCTGCAATTATAAGGGATTCAGTAAGGAAATGAGCTATCAGACCTGATTTATTTGCACCTGACACCTTTCTTACACCGACCTCTTTTGCCCTTGATGCTGATTTGGCTGTTGCAAGGTTAACATAATTTATAATGGCAACCACCAGTATCAGAACAGCAATTACTGCAAAAATGTAGACCGTTGAAAGAGATCCGGGAGGTTCGAGATTGTATTGGTTGGCTCCTTTGAGATGGATGTCCTTAAGAGGCTCAAGCATGTATCCAAAGTAATTTCCTGCATTTTTGAAATCCTCAATGGTCTGACCGAGTATCTCCTTTAATTGGGGACCTACATAATTGATAACCATTTCCTGGAATTTTTTCTCCAGGTTATCCTTATCAGTTCCTTCCCTGGCAACAAAGTATGTATAAAAATTATGGCTTATCCAGAAAGGATCGTTCGCAAGGCGCGGATAGGTGCTTAGTGATGCAAGGATATCAAATTTTATATGTGAATTGTCAGGGATATTCTGCATGACAGCGGTTACAGTATAAAGCGCGGTATCAGATTCTACCCTCAACCTTTGTCCTACAGGATCAGTATTTCCAAAATATTTTTTTGCGTACTCCTCAGTAAGTACCATTGATCTGGGCCTGCTCAGGGCAGTCTTCACATCCCCTTTTATGATCCTGAAATCAAGCACATCAAAAAAAGTAGAATCTGCGAACAGCACTCCGTCTTCATTGAATTTCCTGTCACCTGACCTGATAAGCCAGTCGCCCATGGGCCGGACTCTTGCTACCTTCCTTACCTCAGGATAATCCTTCAGAATTGCCTGTGCCATAGGAGCAGCCGTCACTGCCTGATTCAGCTCACCACCTGCCATCCGGCCGGTGACCTTGATCCTGTATATGTTTTTATAATTCTCATGAAACCTGTCATAGCTCAACTCATTTATGACATACAGGGATATAAAAACAAAAGTTATAAGTCCGATCGCCAGTCCTCCTATATTCAGAAGATAATATCCTCCGCGCTTCCGAATGATTCGGCTGGCATTGATTAAGAAATTCTGTATCATAGTTTTTTGCAGGTAGTTGATTATCTCTTAAAAGACTGCAAAATATATCTTTTGCTGCAGATTATTCAATCCTTATAGCATTTGCAGGATTCATGACCGCTGCCTGGTATGCTTTATAACTGACTGTAATGAATGTGATGACTAAGATCAGTCCTGCCGCAAGTAAAAGAAGCGGAATACCGATGGATGTCCTGTAAACATAGTTTTCAAGCCAGTTCGACATTATAAGATATGCGGCAGGAACAGCAATAATAATAGAAATAGCAACAAGAAAAAGGAATTCCCTTGAAATCAGCTTTATGACAATTCCTTCGCTTGCTCCGAATACCTTTCTGATGCCGACCTCCTTTGTCCTTTGTTCAACCATGTAGGAGGCAAGCCCGAATAAGCCCAGACATGCAATAAGTATTGCAAGAATGGTAAACATTGTAAATATGAGCCCTCTTTTTTCATCAGCTTCAAACTGCCTGTTAAACCTCTCAGAAAGATACGTATATGTAAATGGCTGATCTGGGAAGACTTCCTTCCATTTCGATTCAATGTATGCAAGAGTTTGCTGCGTATTTTTACCGCTCAGTTTTATATATAATATGTTATTATATTCCCTGTAGGCCAGGAGCAACGATTCGATCTCGTTATACATGCCTGTCTGGTGATAATCAGCCATCACTCCGACAACCCTTGCCCGCAGAGTATTTTCATCACCTGCCTCGATCTTCCTTCCAATTGGATCACTCCAACCCATCCTTTTCACAAAGGTCTCATTGACCAACACTCCGGTTAGTGTATCCGAAGGCATGTCCTGCTGAAAATCACGTCCCTGAACCATTCTGATGCCAAGTGTCTCAACGAAATCATGATCAACAACTGAAAGGTTAATCCCTCTTTGAGACATCCCCTGATCTGTTTCAACATTGAAGACAAGTTTTCCTGAACCTTCTCCCATAGGGGTATTAGTGGATGTAACATATTTGATATCCTCATTGTTGAGCAGCATTTGTTTCAGGACAGGATACTTCCTGATCATCTCCCTATTGTTCAGCTGAAGGCTCAGGACATTTTTGTGGTCAAATCCCTGATCCTTGTTTTTAAGATAATTCAACTGTCTGAATACTACAAGAGTGCATACTATCATCGCCACGGAAATCGAAAACTGGATAACAACAAGTATTTTCCGGAACAAACTTCCTGCCGATCCCTGGGTTATTTCTCCTTTTAACACTGTTACCGGACTAAACCTTGAAAGGAAAAGTGCGGGATAGCTGCCACCGAAAATACCTGTAATGATTACTATTCCAAGCACTGAAATCAATACAACAGGACTGTATAATATTTCGGGACTAAATGATTTCCCGGAAAGAATGTTGAATTTTGGTAATAATACCAGCATCAGTATAATACTTATGATCAGTGAAATGACTGTTAGGATCACCGATTCTCCAAGGAATTGAATCACCAGGGCTGATCGCCTTGAACCGACGACTTTTCTCAATCCTACTTCCCTTGCCCTGCGTGTCGATCTTGCAGTGGCCAGGTTCATATAATTCATTGCTGCAATGAGAATAAGGAATATTGCCACTATCCCGAAAATGTATACATATGTGATACTTCCGGTTGGCTCAGGTTCGTTGGCATTTGTGGAGTAAAGATGGATTCTCTTAATTGGTTCGAGCTGATATTCGATTTTTATATTTATAGGACCAAAGATCTGTTTCATATAGGCATCATACATACCCTGTATCTTGGTTTCAAAGGCTTTTGCGTCGAGTTTCTGAGGCAGCAGGAGATAAGTATAAACCCCGAAATTGCCCCAGTTTCCGATCTGTTTCGGAAGATTGTTCCTTGCTGTCAGGGCATCAAAGCGGAAATGCGAATTGAAAGGTACATCTTCGATCACTCCGGTGACTTCAAAGGTATTGGTGCCTTCAGTGAGGGTTTTTCCTATAGGATCTGATTTTCCGAAATAGCGCGAGGCAGCAGTCTTTGTAAGGACTATCTTTTTCGGATCCTTTACTGCTGATTTCACATCACCTTTCAGAACTTTGAAAGAGAATATGTCAAATACCGTCGAATCAGCGTAATAGAAATTTTCTTCATTGTATTCCTTATCCTCAAATCTGTATAATGCCCTTGGCATATTGATGAAACGTGTGAACGACTCTATCTCCGGGTAATCCTGTGCGGCCTGTGGACCGAAAGGTATCTGGGCAACTATCCAGGTGAACTGATCGTCAGTTTCTGTTATTTTCGATGAAACTCTGTAAATGCGTTCAGCTTTTTCATGATAACGGTCGTAACTTAATTCATTAGATACATAGATTATCAGAAACAATGCACTCGATATCCCGAGAGTCAGTCCAAGTACATTAAGCAGGCTGTATCCTGCATGTTTGCGGATATACCTTACAGTGGTTTTAATCAGGTTTTTATACATGATTATTGTTGAGTATTATCAGAATTAGTTTAAAGGTATAACATTATTTTCTGAGGAAGTCTAAGAATATTAATACATTAACAATACATTAACACTACAATAACAACTTTAAGGACGCTTCTTCAATTCAGACTTTCTATTGGTAAAGACTGAATTTTTTCCAAAATGCAACACTCAGGAATCAAAATAGTTGTTAAAAAGAAAAAAACACAGGGATTTCACCATAGTTCATTAAGAACAACTGACAACCTTAACTCAATTCTTAAACTATTGGAAATTTTATTACCTGTAGTCTGCAATCATAAAACACCGGGGATCATTGAGAAACACTGATAAAATACAGTTTTTAAATTCCCTTCGTACCAATCCGTGTTCTCCATGATGAATAAGATGTATTTCTTTGACTTCTTCGTGTAAAACTTTGTGCGCTTTGCGGTTAACCACAAAATGCAAACTACCTGATTTGATAAAACAGACGAATCAAAGGAAGAAAAATGGTAGTTAGTACATCTTATTTATGAGCTGTCCTATCTCGTCTCTTTTTTTCAGGGGGAACATGAAGCTTTTTCCGTCCCTTGTTACAATATTGAGGCCCTTTGTCATGAAAAATCCCCTGTTGTAAAATATAACCTCCAGGATATTCTCGAAGAGTATTTCAAGGTTGAACCTGTCTGATTCTTCTGATAAAGGTCTGAAATATATTCGTTGATTGGTTACTATAAGCTTGCCGTCAACGGTTGCGTTGTCAATTACCTGATTTGTGTCTCCGGCTTTCAGGACAACTTCGTTTGGATAGAGTTTAACTGTCATCTTAACCTTTTTATATAAAGACGTCTGGTCGCGCTGATTGTTGCAAAAAAAAAAAGTCAAAATTCTGAGGGTGTCAAAAAATTAGACAAAAAATCATTATTTTTAGAGATTGATTCTTTAAAAAATGGTAAAGGAACATCCGAAACTTGTTTATGGTCCGTCGCCTACTATGATCAATGTTCTCAATATTGTACAGAAAGTCGCGGCGACAGATGCCAACATATTGATTACGGGGGAGAATGGGACGGGAAAGGAACTTCTTGCAACTGAAATACACAACAGATCGGGCAGGGCAGGGGAGTTGATGATAAGCGTCGATATGGGATCTGTCCCTGAGACACTTTTTGAAAGCGAACTCTTTGGTCATGTCAAAGGATCATTTACTGATGCCCGTGAAGACCGTAAGGGGAAATTTGAGCTTGCTTCAGGAGGAACTCTCTTCCTCGATGAGATTGGTAACCTTCCCCTTCATTCACAGTCGAAATTGCTGAACGCGTTACAGAACAGGAAGATCTCACGGATCGGATCAAACCGGGAAATACCTGTAGACATACGTCTTATCTGTGCTACTAACCGTGATCTTAATCATATGGTTGCGGAAGGGAAATTCAGGGAAGACCTACTTTACAGGATCAATACAATAGTGATCGAGGTGCCACCATTACGCGACAGGGTTGATGATATCCCCATTCTTGCAAATCACTTTTTGAAAAACTATTGTGAGAAATATAACAAAGAAACCATGCGGATCAATACACACGCCCTTGAAAAACTCTCAAACCATAATTGGCCCGGTAATGTGAGGGAGCTTCAGCACACAATAGAAAAAGCCGTTATAATGAGTGATTCTGCAGTTCTTCTTCCTTCCGATTTTGAATTCAAACCATCAGCAAAGAGCCTCCATCATCAGGAGCTGACGCTGGCTGAGATGGAGGCCAAATATATTCATGACTGCCTCAGAAGGAACGGTAATAACCTGAGCATTACTGCATCGAAGCTTGGCATAACACGCCAGACCCTTTATAATAAAATGAGGAGATACCGCATATAGAGAGCCCATGGTATGGTTCTCAAAGGACATGCCATGGCATGTCCTTATTATACGATTTGCCCGTCGAAGAGGTTAACGATCCTGTGTGCATAACCGGCATCCCTTTCGGAGTGTGTAACCATGATTATCGTTGTCCCTTCCTTATTAAGGTCAGAAAGCAGATTTATCACTTCTATACCGTTTTTCGAATCGAGGTTTCCTGTTGGTTCGTCAGCCAGAATAAGCCTCGGATTGGCAACAACAGCCCTTGCGATGGCCACCCTCTGCTGCTGGCCACCTGAAAGCTGCTGCGGGAAGTGCTTTGCACGGTGTGTGATCTTCATCCTTTCGAGTGCTTCCTCAACTTTCTTTTTTCTTTCGCTTGTCTTCATCTTAAGATAAATCAGAGGAAGCTCCACATTCTCAAACACATTGAGCTCATCAATTAGATTGAAGCTCTGAAATACGAAACCGATATTGCCTTTCCTGAAAACAGTCCTGTCGCGCTCCCTGAGATTGGCTACTTCAGTTCCATTGAACAGATAGCTGCCTGATGTCGGATTGTCAAGCAGCCCAAGGATATTCAGAAGTGTTGATTTTCCGCATCCTGAAGGTCCCATTACCGCTACGTATTCGCCCTCTTTTACATCAAGGTTGATTTTGTTCAGAGCAGTAGTTTCAACTTCTTCTGTTCTGAAAATCTTTGTTAAATTGTTTGTTTTGATCATGGCCTGATTATTTGGTATTAGTTATTTTATTTCGACTTTTTAAAAACCAGTTTTTCATTTTTCCCGAAAGTATCATATCCCGATATTATCACCTTTTCACCAGGTGTAAGTCCTTCGATCACTTCATAATATTTTGGGTTCTTTCTTCCAAGTGAAATATTGCGTTTTATTGCAAAGGATTCTGATGGGTCCAGCACAAATATCCACTGTCCTCCGGTTTCCTGAAAGAATCCACCGATGGGAACCAGTACTGATATTTTCGGCTGTCCGAGTTGCAGACTGGTATAGTAAGTCTGCCCGGTCCTTATGTTATCAGGCATGCTGTCGGCAAACTCCATATCTATTTTAAAAGTCCCGTTGCGGACTTCAGGATATACTCTTTTCACTATAAGATTATACTCTTTTCCCTGTCTGTCGAGCGTAGCAGTTAACAGAGTTCTTACCCTGTCGATATAATGCTCGTCAATCTGAGCAGTCACTTTATATGAGGTAAGAACATTTATCTGGCCCATGTTGGCACCCCTGGATATGGACTGCCCTATCTCGGGAACGAGAAGGCCGAGTTGTCCGTCGACAGTGGCCCTTACATTCAGGTTCTCTACTCTCTGACGTACGAGTGCCAGGTTTTTTCTCATGTTGTCGAGATTGGCCCTGAGTGTTTCAACCTGTACCGATCTGAAGATCGAGTCCTGTTTCTGCCTTTCAACAAAAAGATCCCTCGACTGGATTGCCATGTCGAGATCTTCCTTTGACCTCAGATATTCTTCCTGCGAAATAAGGTTATCCTTCATGAGCCTTGCATTCTGTTCAAAATTCCTTTTTTTCCTTTCAATATCATATTTAAGGTTTATAAGCTCACGTTTTATCGAGATCCTTTCCTGTTCCATTGTAACCTGGGTATTTCTCAGAAAATTCTCTTTTTCTGCCAGCTGGGCTTCACTGTCGAGGATATTAAGATAAAGGTCGGGATTGCTGAGCCTGAGTATAATATCGCCTTTTTTCACCATAGCTCCTTCTTCAATGAGTATTTCCTCAACACGACCTCCTTCCTGTGCATCAAGAAAAATGGTGCTTATTGGTTCAACGGTTCCCGGAACCGTTATATAATCATTGAACTGGCCTTCTGTAATGGTTTCAATTATCAGTTTGTCTTTCTCGACCTTATATGTGGAAGTACGGTCGGAGAAAAATGCCATATAGAAAAGTACAAGAATTATAATGCCAAAAACTATAAACCCGATATGTTTTTTCTGAAGACCTTTTTTCCTTGGCAGTACCTTATCCATTTTTTCAAGGGGAGTATCCATTGTTATTGACGTTTATTTAGTTATTAATCAGATTTTCGTAATCTCCTGTAGTATAAAATTCAATGGTTAGCTTTCTGATCAGCAGTTGAAGTTTTGTTCTTAAAGCTTCTGTTTCGGCTCTGAAAAGAGTCGTTCCGGCTGCTGAATAGTCTGTAACATCAATCAGTCCGGCCTCAAATTTCTTTTCCATGGCATCGAACGATTTTCTGTTAAATTCAAGATTTGCTGCTGCAGCGGCATATTCACTTTTACCACGGTTATAATTAAGGCATGCATTCTCGATATCCGCATACAGGTTGTTCTTTTCCTGTTCAAGCCTTAACTCTGCATCTGTTTTACGAAGTTTTGCAAGCCTTATATTTCTTCCGACTGTGTAATTGTTGAAAAGAGGGATATCGAGGCTGAGATATATAGCCTGGCTGTTGTTGTTCTTAAGCTGGGTGGAGAATGGATCCTGAGCTGGAGCATCTTTGCTGGTAATCTTATAGAAACCTGTATATACGGCGCCTCCTCCTGTAAGATTTGGAGTAATGCCACCTTTGGCTGCAGCCACCTGCCTTTTTGCTGCCATCAATTCATAATTTATGGCCTTTAACCTGGGAAGCGACTCAGAAGCAATGGAGTAAATGCTATCGACACTGAATTCTTGATCGGTAATAAGTATTTGTTCAAGATCAGGCATAAGTACTTCAAAATTGGGATCCGGTCCAAGCTGAAGCATCTGTCTTAATGTCGTAAGTGCCTGGTTTGAAGTGTTGCGTGCGATTGTAAGAGAGAGCCTGTCTTCTGATGCTCTGCTTTCCATTTCAAACTGTTTGGATAGCGCTTCCTTGCCAGTTTCAACAAGCTTTTGTATCCTGAAAAGCTGCTTTGCCGACTGTTCCGCCTGCCGGTATGCTGCTTTTTCAAGACCTTTTGCATATAGAACCTGGTAATATGCCCCGAGTATGTTTACTACAAGAGTGTTCCTGTATACTTTCTCGGTTTCAATGCCGGCCCTGAACATGAACTTGCTTGCCGACATTGTATTCAGCGAAGCCAAACCATTGAATAGTCTGAAGGAAGTATTTATTGAATAAGAGTTGCTTATGTTCTGTTCAAAAGTGATAAGGTTTGTCACAGGGTCGATCGACCTTCCGAATCCCATTCGTGCATCCGATCCGATATTAAGGGATGGGAGCATGTCCATCCTTGATTTCATAAGATCGGCCTGAGCCGATTCTGTCTGAAGCATCTGCCTCTGAAGACCAAGATTGTTCTCAACAGCGTATTTTATACAATCCTGTAATGTCCATTTTTTTGTCTCCTGACCAGATGATACAGTAAACCCCGTTATTAGCAGAAATATTAATATGGTTTTTATCCTCTTCATTTTCCTAAAAATGTTTCTTCTGTTATACCAAAAAATATGCCATTTCTTATAAGTGTTTGTAATACAATTATATATTGAAGAATTTCAATGTTATGTTGTTTAAAAATAAGACAGTCTGCTGTCTAAAAAATATACATCTCGGGTTTTTGGTCAGAAAAGATTATTATAGGACATTTATAGTTTAAATCCTTATATTTACTTATCGGGATATTACCGTAATATTGTTAAAAATATAACATATGGAGTGCAGGTCCGGATGCGGTGCATGCTGCATCGCAGCGTCGATATCCTCACCCCTTCCGGGTATGCCTGATGGAAAACCGGCAGGAATAAGGTGTATACATCTTACTGACGATTACAGATGTGCGATATTCAATTCTCCATTGAGACCCAAAGTATGTTCCGACTTTCAGCCAGAGCCGGTATTCTGCGGCAGCAACAGGGAGGAAGCGTTAAGAATACTTTATACACTAAGCAGGTAGGAGAAAGACCTTATAGTCTTATGTTCTGCTGGTCTTGCTGTCCTGATTACAAGACTATAAGACCATAAGACCATAAGACCATAAGACCATAAGACCTATTCCTCTTTTGAATAGACTATTTTACCCCCGACGATTGTATAATCGATTTTCGTCTTCATGATCTGGTCCTCAGGTATTGTTAGAAGATCACTGTCGGTAATAACAATATCGGCAAGGTATCCTGCCTTTATTTTTCCCTTTCTGTCTTCCATGAATTGCGCATAAGCTGATCCGAGGGTATAATATTTTATTGCTTCTTCCATTGTCAGTTTCTGTTCAGGAAACCATCCTTCGCCTTCTTCCCCGAGCCTGTCCTTTCTGGTAACTGCTGCATACAGGCCTTCCATGGGATTCAGAGGCTCCACCTGGTAGTCGGTGCCAAAGGCAAGTGTTGATCCTGAATCAATGAAGCTTCTCCAGGCATATGTGCCTTTGCATCTTTCATATCCCACCCTTTTTTCATAGAACAGTTTATCTGATATACAATGTGTCGGCTGCATGGATGGGATAACACCCAGATGTGCAAAACGCGGGATATCTTCCAGCCTGACTGTCTGTGAATGTTCGATTCGGTGACGCCTGTTTCGTTTACCGTTTATCTCTATTGCTTTCTCATAAGCATTAAGCACCCAGTTATTTGCCTTGTCGCCAATTGCATGAACACCGATCTGGAATCCCATTCTATCAGCCGTAACAACCATCTTCTCAAGCTCTTCATTGGGCCACATGGCTAATCCTGATGTTGAAGGATTATCAGAATATGGTTCGAACATAAGGGCTGTCGATGAACCTATCGATCCGTCGGCAAATGCCTTTAGGTAACCAAATCTTATCCAATCGCCGGTTTTTGGATATTTCTTTTCCGTTTCCCTGTATTTAAGCAAAACTGCAGTATCGGAGGAAAGTGGTTCTCCGATATCGATCCTCGAAGTGAGCAATCCTTCCTTTTTTAATCTTTCATATACCTCAAAATCAGCGGCACCTGCATTTTGCAGACTTGTAACACCCAGTTCCCGTGCTTCTTTCATTGCAAGCAGGTATCCCTGCCATCTTCTTTCATTTTCTTCATCCACGCTTCTGTTGACTTTTGAATTGCCTGTTCTGATAAGATCCATGGCAGCATCCTTGAGAATACCCGTCGGCTCGCCTGTGACGGGGTCCTTCTGGATCTCGCCCCCGAACGGGGCTTTCGTGTCTTTCGTGATCCCCGACATCCTGAGAACATAGCTGTTCACAAGTGTCGAATGACCGTCGGCCCTGTCAAGGATTACAGGATTCTCAGGCGAAACCTTGTCTATAAGTTCCTTTGAAGGCCATTTTTTGTCGGTAAAAATCTCATGGACCCAGTGACCACCCCTTATCAGCTCGCCAGGCTTCGATTTCGATACCTGTGCGTCTACCTTCTGTGTAATTACTGCAGGATCGGTGATATAGCGCAATTCTATGAAATCGGGATCGAGGGGTCCGAAATGGACATGGGCATCATTGAACCCAGGGATTACAAGACGTCCTTTGGCATCGATAACCTTTGTGAAACCTTTAGAAATATATGATGATATCTTTTTTGTTGTCCCGACCGCAATGATTTTATCGTCTTCAATGGCAACTGCTTCAGCCATGGAATTTTTTTCGTCAATCGTGAGAACCTTGCCGTTGATTATAGCGAGACCAGCCCGGTTTCTTTCAGTACAGGATATTGATAATGACATAAATATCAGGATAAGAAAAAATATTGACTTCTTCATGGAGATTAATATTTCAGATCCGAAATATATGAAAATATTCAGTTGCTGCATGAAGTCAATTACTGGGATTAGATTCAGTCGTGGTATTGATCCCTGATCCTTGTTTGTGGATTCTTCCCCCCTTCTGACGGTGGTGCAGCAAAGAAGGGGCAGGGGTGGTGAGTACATGAATTTTAACGTCCTGTTAAGAATTTTAATCGATTCTTATAACATACAAAATGTTAAAAGAGATAAATTCGCAAAAAATCAAATTCATGAATATTGCACTTATCGGATATGGCCGGATGGGACACGAGATCGAAACAGCTGCTGTAAACCGTGGCCATAGGATCAGCCTGATCATCGACAAGGACAATCTTTCCGACCTCGACTTTGAGCATACACGCGGGACAGACGTTGCAATTGAATTTACAACTCCTGAAACAGCTTTTGAAAACCTGAAAAAATGCTTCAGCCTCGGGATTCCGGTTGTATGCGGAACAACAGGATGGTTGGCCGACTATGAAAAAGCAGTCAGATTGTGCAAAGAGAATGACGGTTCATTTATCCATTCGTCAAACTTCAGTCCTGGCGTGAACATACTTTTTAAGCTTAATGCAATGCTGGCACGGTATGTTTCAGCCTATCCTGAATACAAGCCCTTCATCAAAGAGATACATCATACAAAAAAGCTGGATGCTCCCAGCGGAACAGCCATTTCACTGGCCAAAGGAATATGTTCCGGAAATCCGGCTTACAAAGGCTGGTGTTTCGAAAATGACCGTACTGAAAATATGGTCCCGATCAATGCAATACGCGAAGGACTGGTTCCCGGGACACATATAATTGAATGGGATTCACCTGTCGACAGAATAACAATAAGGCATGAGGCAAAGAACCGGAAAGGTCTCGCCCTGGGATCGGTTATTGCCGCCGAATTCATACATTGCAGAAAAGGGGTCTTCACAATGGATGATGTACTGGGATTCTGATAATTATTTTTACTTTTACAGCTTCTTATTTAATAAACATCATGACCGAAGAAAAGAAAAAATACATTCGCTTTGGAATAGCTGCATTGATTTATATACTGGTAGTCATCTGGATAGGTAATTACTGGTTGCTTATCGGACTGGGGGTTGTTTATGACTCATATATTTCGAAAAAAGTCAACTGGTCATTCTGGAAAAAAAGGAATGCCAGGAACAGTTCATTTATCGAATGGCTTGATGCACTGATATTTGCTGTTATTGCCGTAACCCTTATCAATATATTCCTGTTCCAGAACTACAGGATTCCAACCGGGTCGATGGAGAAATCCCTCCTCATTGGCGATCATCTTTTTGTGAGCAAGCTTGCCTATGGTCCCCGGATGCCCAATACTCCAATTGCATTTCCTTTCACTCAACATACGATGCCGATTACAAAAGGCAAGTCATGGTCCGATCTCATTCACTGGCCATACAAACGCCTTGCCGGACTAGGTCATGTAAAGCACAATGATGCCATAGTATTCAACTTTCCTGCGGGTGATACTGTTGTCCTTGAGGAACAGGTAACAAGTTATTATGAAATTGTAAGAAGAACTGCACGCGATATGATGCAGAGGGAGAGCTTTAGCGGAAAATTAACCAGGCCTTCCTCATATTATATAGATGCTGCAAGAAAAGAGGTCCGCGACAGATTTACTATAGTTTACAGGCCTGTTGACCGCAGGGATAATTATGTTAAAAGATGCATTGGCCTTCCCGGTGATACACTTCTCATCAAAGCAGGATCAGTAAGTATTGACGGCAAACCGGTACCTGAAAACGCAACCCAGCAGCTTAATTACGTTGTGGCCACAAATGGTACCACAATAAATCCGAAGGTATTCGAAAAACTTGGTATCTACAAGTCTGATCAGACAATGGTTTCTGGTTCAGCATATATTCTTCCTCTCACGAAGGGTAACGCGGAAGCGATCCGTAAATTTGCAAATGTCAGGGAAGTGACACCACTATTCTCAAGACCCGGTGAATTTGCTCCGCATATTTTTCCATACAGCCGGACCTACGGCTGGAATGAGGATAATTTCGGTCCAATCTGGATCCCATCCAGGGGAAGTACAGTAAAACTTGATACTTCAAACTTGTGCCTTTATGAAAGGATCATAGACGTATATGAAGAAAATGATCTGAAAACTGAAGGAAGCACTATTTTTATCAATGGTAAGCCGGCCGACTCCTATACATTTAAAATGGATTATTATTTTATGATGGGCGACAACCGTCATAATTCAGCCGATTCGAGATACTGGGGTTTCGTACCACAGGATCATATAGTTGGAAAACCTAAGTTTATCTGGCTGTCTGTCGATAAGGAAGCGTCAGGTCTTAAAAAGATACGATTTAACAGGATAGGTAAATCCATAAAATAAAATAGGGACATGCCATGGCATGTCCCTATTTTATTTTATGGTGGTTTTTCTATTTCACCTTTTCGACGATGGCCCTGAAAGCTTCGGGATGGTTCATGGCGAGATCGGCAAGGGTTTTCCTGTTTAATTCGATCCCTTTCTTTTCGAGGTTACCAATGAACTGTGAATAGCTCATTCCGTACTGGCGTACACCTGCGTTTATCCTCTGTATCCAGAGTGCCCTGAATTCGCCTTTCTTTGCTTTCCTGTCGCGGTATGCATACCCCAGACCTTTGTCCAGAGTGTTTTTTGCAACTGTGATGACGTTTTTCCTTGAACCGAAGTTCCCTTTTGTCTGCTTAAGAACCTTTTTTCTCCTGGCCCTTGATGCAACTGAATTTACTGATCTTGGCATAGCTCAAATTTTTGAAAGTCAGCGGCCTGCCTCTTGAGGTCAGACACTTCCCTGCTGAACGATCTGTTAATACTCATTTTTTCTTATCAATACGCTAAACAATTACTTACTTGCAAGCATAAGCTTTACGTTCTTAACATCAGCTTTGTCAACCTGACCGAAATAGGAAAGGTTTCTCTTGCGTTTTGTAGCTTTCTTTGTCAGGATATGACTCTTGAAAGCATGCTTACGTTTGATTTTTCCTGTTCCGGTAAGAGAAAATCTCTTTTTTGCACCGGAATTCGTTTTCATCTTTGGCATTTTCTTAAATCCTTATATATTAAAACTAACTATTTCTTCTTTTTCGGTGAGAATGAAATTATCATCCTTTTTCCCTCCAGTCGCGGGAGTTGCTCTACCTTACCATATTCTTCCAGATCGTTGGCAAAACGGAGCAGCAGAACCTCGCCCTGTTCCTTGAATAATATTGATCTTCCCTTAAAGAACACATAAGCCCTGACCTTTGCACCTTCCTCAAGGAATTTCATAGCGTGTTTGAGCTTGAAATTGTAATCGTGATCATCAGTATTCGGCCCGAATCTTATCTCCTTGACCACTACCTTTGCGGCCTTTGCTTTTATTTCTTTCTGTTTCTTTTTCTGTTGATAAAGAAACTTTTGATAATCAACTATTTTACAAACAGGGGGATCCGCATTTGGAGAAATTTCTACTAAATCGAGTTCCATCTGGTCAGCCAGCCTGAGGGCATCCTGGATACTCATAACTGCTGTTTCTATTTCATCACCGACAACTCTGACCACCCGGGCCGTGATCCTGTTGTTAATCTTGTGAAGCTGCTGAACAACTCTTGCAGGGCTTCGCCTAATTGGTACGGTAATAGCTCTTTCCTCCTAACTTTTGTTAATACTAATTTTAATTCTTTAAGTGCATTTAATAAGCAACTTCTTTATCAATCTCCCTATGGATAAATTTGGCAAATTCTTCAATTTTCATGCTTCCTTTATCACCTTCTCCCTGCTTTCTGACAGAAACTGTTCCATTTTCAACCTCTTTTTCACCTATGATAAGAAGGTAGGGAATCCTCTTTAATTCATTATCCCTGATCTTCTTACCTATTTTTTCATTCCTGTCGTCAATTAGTGTGCAAATATCGGAATTATTTAGAAAATCCAAAACATTTCCTGCATAATCATTAAATTTTTCGCTGATGGTGAGAATGACTGCTTTTTCGGGTGCAAGCCATAACGGGAATTTACCTGCTGTATTTTCTATAAGAACTGCTATAAACCGTTCCATTGAACCGAAAATAGCTCTGTGTATCATCACAGGCCTGTGTTTCTGATTGTCGCTTCCGTTATATGTGAGATCAAACCTTTCAGGAAGGTTGTAATCAACCTGGATAGTTCCGAGCTGCCATTTTCTTCCTATTGCATCTTTTACCATGAAGTCGAGCTTCGGACCATAAAATGCTGCTTCACCCGGAACAACAGTTGTTTCAAGATTCTTTTCCCGGGCAGCCTCAATGATAGCTGCTTCGGCTTTTTCCCAGTTTTCATCCGATCCAATATATTTTTCCTTGTTTTCAGGATCACGAAGGGAGATCTGTGCAGTGAACTCTTCAAAATCGACAGCCTTAAAGATAAACTGTACAAGGTCGATTATACTTTTGAATTCTTCCTTGAGCTGATCGGGCCTGCAGAAATGATGGGCATCATCCTGTGTAAAACTTCTTACCCTTGTCAGACCATGAAGCTCACCGCTCTGTTCGTATCTGTATACAGTACCAAACTCAGCCATACGATATGGCAGGTCCTTGTATGAATGTGGAGTTGAATTGAAAATTTCGCAATGATGCGGACAATTCATCGGCTTAAGCATGAACTGTTCTCCCTCCTGAGGTGTCAGCATGGGCTGGAATGAATCTTTCCCGTATTTTTCATAATGACCAGATGTTTTATAAAGGTCAACATTCCCAATATGAGGTGTTGCAACAATTTTGTATCCCCTATTTTTAAGTACCTTCGTCATGAAGCTTATAAGGTTCTGCCTGAGCTCAGCTCCTTTTGGCATCCACAATGGAAGGCCCATTCCCACCTTAGGCGAGAAAGTGAAAAGTTCAAGCTCTTTTCCTATCCTCCGGTGATCCCTTTTCTTTGCTTCTTCAAGAAAGACAAGATAATCATCAAGCATTTTCTGCTTCGGATATGTTATGCCGTAAATTCTTGTAAGCATCCTGTTTTTCTCATTGCCCCTCCAATATGCACCTGCAACACTAAGAAGCTTTATTGCCTTAATGGGCTCTGTTGAAGGAAGATGAGGGCCCCGGCAAAGATCAGTGAAACTCCCCTGGGTATAGAGCGATATTGTACCGTCTTCAAGTTCAGTGATAAGTTCCACCTTATACTGGTCGCCTTTTTTGGTGAATATGTCGAGAGCCTCCTTCTTGCTTACCTCCCTGCGGACATATGAAAGATTCCTGATTGCAAGCTCTTTCATTTTTGCCTCAATGGCAGGCAGGTCAGCTTCCGATATTACCTTGCCGTCACCCGGATCAACATCATAATAGAATCCGTTTTCAATGGCCGGACCAATTCCGAATTTAATGCCCGGATAAAGCTCTTCCAGAGCTCCTGCCATAAGATGGGCAGAGGAGTGCCAGAACGCATGCTTACCCTCTTCATCATCCCATTTATGAAGGACAAGCGTTGCATCAGTGTTTACCGGCCTTGAAAGATCAACAACCTGACCATTAACAGAAGCTGCAAGTACTTCTTTTGCAAGTCTCGGGCTTATCTGTTCGGCTATTTCCATACTGCTGATGCCGCTTCTGTATTCTTTTACAGAGCCATCAGGGAATGTTATCTTGATCATTATTCTGGTTCTTTTTTATTGAGGTGCAAAGATAATGAAATTTTTATTCAAAGATTCAGCCGTTTTTTCAAGGAATAATCTGATATCCTGAACATGAGTGCAGCATTTCAAAATAAATTCCGACTTTATATTGTTGGCACTAAATTTGAATCTTTGATAATGAAACAATAACAATCATCGCCATGAAAAAGATATTTTATACAGCACTTTTCCTCCCTCTGATACTTATTTCCTGCGAATCTAGGCCGCATGCCTATTTTTCAGCAAGTCCGGGCGATCCAGTGGTGGGAGAGGAAGTATGGTTCACAAATGAATCTGAAAATGCATCCGACTTTGAATGGGATTTCGGCGACGGATACATTTCACATGAGCTTAACCCAATACATAAATTCACTTCTTCGGGTACATTTACCATCATTCTGAAGGTATGGTCATCAACAGGTGAAACTGATGAAGCATCACTTACTCTCGATGTTAAAATACCCACGCTGCTTGAGGTTGAAGTTCTTGAATATTATGAAAAATACCCCGTGGAAGGGGCCAGTGTGATCCTCTATCCGACTCTTAATGACTGGGAAAAGGAGACTAATGGCATAAGCGAAGGCTTTACTGATGATGAAGGAAAGGTTGTCTTCGCAGATCTTGAAAAAATGGTTCATTATGTTGATGTATGGGAAGAAAACCACGATAATTACACCCTTAAGCTTGAGGATATTGGATTTATACGCACTCCTGAGATTTTACAAAATAAGATAAACCGGTTCATTGCCTATGTCGACTATGTCGACCACGGAAAAGCAGGCAGAAGAAGCAATGAAGTTGTAATCAAAAAGATTGTAAGGCAGTCTGCTGATTTGAAACAACCAGGAGCTTCATCTGATATAACCGGATGGGAAGAACTCTATAACAAGGCAGTAAAATAGCTTAAAACCATGTACTGATGAGGCTTTTTCTGTCGTGCTGAAACTCACTGAGTTTATAGACCACAGGACTATCATCCGATTCTATCTGGTATTCCCAGTAAGTAGAAAGGGGGCCAGGTGACAATTGTATCCTTCTTATATAAAGCCTGTCGCCAGTTTTGAAATCACATCTCTCGCCAAAAGCAGATATCTTGCCGTACGTACTGTCCATTGTTGTTTTGATCCAGATAAGGTATGGCTGGCCGAATTTTTCAGGGATATGTTGACGATATTCAATGTAATTCCCCACATATTTCCGTGTAAGGATCATTGAATCTTCCTGGATTTCAGGTTTCTTTGTCGTTGCACATGATGTCAGCAGTACAAGGCATGATATATAAAAGGCTCTCTTCATACCATTTGCATTAATACTGAAAACAATTCCCATATTCCGGGTATTTCTGCTTATCATTTTAACTAATGGTCTGATAATATTTGTTCTCAGTGCGATATTATTGACAAATCCGGATTCTGATATAAAATAAACGTAATTTCAGAATCATTATTTCCCGGGGTATGCAATTGTTCCTTCCTGAAGTTCAAATCCTTTTTCCGTTCTGACTGACATCTTCGGATTCGAATTTCCCTTCATAGTAGCACAGCCGGTCTCTCCCCATTTATTTATTGCAACGAATTTTTCTGATGGAAGGAAGCCAGGATTTACCTTAAGATATTTTTCGGTTATCATTTTCAATGCATCCTCGCATGCCTGTTGTGGTGTTCTTCCTTCCTTCATCCTCATAACCATGTAATAGGAGGCGCATGATTTTATAACATCTTCACCGCGTCCTGTCGCCCCTGCAGCTCCGACTTCATTATCGACATACAGACCAGCGCCAATTATGGGTGAATCTCCAACTCGTCCGTTCAGTTTGAAACTCAATCCGCTAGTAGTTGTGCATCCTGCAATATCCCCGTTTCTGTCAATAGCCAGGACATTTGTTGTTCCATAATGATGCTCTATACCGGGAAAGTCTTTCCAATAGGACTCTTTTTTCTGAATATTCTGGAGATGTTCAGGGACTCCCCAGTCATCTGCTGGGCTGAGTTCTTCTTTCCATCTTAGCCATATCTTCCGGGCTTTTTCAGTAAGAAGATTCTCCTCTTTGAATCCCCATGCCTTTGCAAACTCAAGGGCTCCGGCCCCGACAATCAGTACATGGTCGGTATGCTGCATCACAAGTCTGGCCACCGATGATGGTGTCTTAATATTCTCGAGGCAGGCGACTGCACCGGCAGAATAGGTCTTGCCGTCCATGAACGAACTATCGAGCTGGACAACTCCCCTTTCATTAGGAAGACCTCCGTATCCTACACTTGTGTCCTCTGGATCTATTTCAATGACATTAGCAGCCTTTTCAACCGCATCAACAGCTGATCCGCCTGATTTAAGGATTTCCCAGCCGGCTTCCATTGCATTGCGACCAGTCTCATTTGAATGACTTGTGATTATGAGCGGAGTTATCCCCTTTGCAGTTTTCTGAATAAGTCCGGCTGATAAAGGTGGAAACATTATTATACCGGCTCCGGCGCCAAGTGACCGGGAAAAGAAACTGCGACGTGTAAACGATTTTTTCATCCTTCGGATTGTTAATTATTTCACATTAAAAATTCTCCTTATAGCGAAAGCTGCTCCCGCAGCCATCCCGGACGGTTTGTTGTTATGCCTTTGATGCCAAGGTTAATAAGTCTTTTTGCCTCGGCCGGATCATCAACAGTCCAGGTAAAGAGTTCAAGGTTGAGATTTCTGACATCTGCAGCGACCTTTTCATTAATTATACTGTAACTCAGGCTTACACCGTCGAGACGAGCAGCAGGAACCTGAGGAAGCGTCTTTTCAAAAAGCAAGGGATTGCTGCAAAGCCAATAACATTTGTTGTCAGGAAATACCTTTTTAGTGTCGGAAATTGTTTTAAAATCAAAGGCTATGAATACAAATGATCTGTTCTTACCATATTTACTGATTTCTTTTTTCAGAAAAGGAAGAACCTCACTTCCGCACTTTATTTCAATAACAAGTTCCTTACCTTCCGGAACTTCCTTTATTACTTCACTCAGGAATGGCAACTTTTCTCCTTTATATTTAATATCCTTAAACGACCCTGCATCCAGTCTCCGGAGTTCTTTTGATTCAGTTTCCTTAATCATAAGGTCAACTCCGGTCGTCCGTTTAGTATTTGCATCATGACTGCAGATTATTTTGTTGTCCTTTGTCAGGTAAATGTCGGTTTCAACGGCATCGGCACCATGCGACCATGCAAGTTTTGAAGAAGCAAGAGTATTTTCGGGAGCAAGGTGCGATTCGCCCCTGTGGCCTATTATCTCAACCTGTCCGAAGGATATCCCCGATATTAAAAAGAATGTCATAAATAAATATAACTTATTCATAATGAATGGGTTTATATTAATGTTAAGGAGCTATTTTCCAAGGACGGTATTTAGTTCATTTTTAATAATCCCGGTCCAGAGTTTATACCCATCCTCATTAAGGTGAAGCTGGTCAGAAACAAAAAGTTCCTTTTTGGGAAGACCGCTTGAACTCAGGAAGTATTTCTCAGTATCTATGTAATAGGTATTTTTATGTTTTTTGCATATTTCCCTTATCATGTTTCCCGCTTCCTTTATTTCTGGCCATACATGCCATCTCGAGGGGGTAGGGGTGACACTTATCCAGAATACAGGAGTATTGGGAAACTTTCTTCTTATAATGTATAATGTTTTTCTGAAAAGCTGTGATACTTCAAGAGGACTCTTGTCGTTTTCGCTTCCCGTTATATCATTTGCAATGAATAATACTATTGCCCTGCATTCATGAGGATAGATAATCCTGCCGGCATAGACAACAAAATCGCTTAATTTCGCTCCTCCATAACCTCTCTGAATCACATTATAAGGCAGCATATCTTTACCTATTGTTGTCCACAGCCTTATACTTGAGCTGCCGGCGAAAAGAATGGCATCGGACGGATATGACTTTTCAATATCAAGTTTTTCAAAACCTGTAATATCATTTTCCCATGCTTTTACTTCAGGAAGATCCCTGTATTTGTTTAGCGGAACACAGGAGAAGAGGGCTAAAAGGATTATTATTAAATATTTACGGTACATATTGTCATGGTTTTTATTTTCTAAAGTTAGTTGTATTTTGTTAAAAAAATATAATAAAACCGCATGTTGCATTAAAGATTATTATTCAGTGACATTAAGATATTTTATTTTACGAAAAAAAAGTTAGGTTTGTATTCATCATTTTTTTCACTCAAGTTATAAAGGATCCAATGCTTAAGAATAAACTACTCGTAACCAAACCGCTTGCCCAGTTGATGAAGGAATCTAAGGAAACAGGTGGTTTGAGAAGATCTCTGACTGTACTCAATCTTACAACTCTTGGAATAGGAGCCATAATCGGAGCCGGGATATTTGTCCTTACCGGCCAGGCTGCAGCACAGTATGCCGGTCCCGCTATTGTTCTTTCATTTATTGTGTCGGGCCTTGCCTGCGGATTCGCAGGCCTCTGCTATGCTGAGTTTGCTTCAATGATACCAATAGCAGGAAGCGCTTATACATATTCCTATGCAACTCTTGGAGAATTCTTTGCCTGGATTATCGGATGGGACCTTATACTTGAGTATCTGTTCGCAGCTTCAACAGTATCAGTCGGCTGGTCGGGATATGTTGTAAGTTTTCTTAAAGACCTTAACATAAATATTCCTGCACAGTTTACCGGAGCTACGGGCTCGGTTCTCATAAATGTTCCTGAGATGGGATGGAAACCTCTTACAGAAGCGTTTGCCGGAACACTTTCTGCTTCAGGAATAAATGTCGATTCTCTGCAGCATGTGACATGCGTTCTGAACCTTCCGGCAATGTTTATAGTTGCCCTTCTTTCGACGCTTCTCGTTATTGGTATCAGAGAATCAGCAAACTTCAACAACCTTATGGTAATTACCAAGGTATCAGTAATAATTCTTTTCATAGCCATAGGTTTTATGTTCGTAAAGGCTTCAAACTGGCATCCTTTTATTCCGCCAAACAAGGTCGAGACTACTCCTGTTTCTCAATACGGATCATTCTGGGAGTGGCTGAGAGCCTACAGTTCGGAATTTGGTAAATATGGAATAAGCGGAATATTCAGAGGGGCCGGAGTGATATTCTTTGCCTATATAGGATTTGACGCCGTTTCAACTGCAGCCCAGGAAGCCAGAAATCCACAGAGGGATATGCCTATCGGAATACTCGGATCGCTTGGTATCTCCACAATACTTTATATCCTTGTGGCAATAGTGCTTACAGGGATTGTAAGCTATACAACTCTTAATGTTCCAGATCCGGTTGCTGTGGGTGTCGATGCAATGGGAAAGGGAATGTTCTGGCTAAGACCTATTGTGAAAATTGCGGCTATAGCAGGTTTGAGCTCCGTGATACTTGTAATGCTTATGGGACAGCCAAGGATCTTCTTTACCATGTCGAAAGACGGCCTTTTGCCGCCCGTTTTTTCAAGAGTGCATCCTCGTTTTAAAACACCTTATGTAAGTACAATAATAACAGGGGCTGTTGCAATGATAATTGCAGGCATTCTGCCGATAAGCATACTTGGTGAGCTGGTTTCGATCGGAACGCTGCTTGCATTTATTATTGTCTGTATAAGCGTGCTTGTCCTGAGAAAATCAAAGCCCGATATAACCCGGCCATTTAAAACTCCCTGGGTTCCGTTAGTTCCTATTTTGGGAGCAGGAATATGCCTGTTGCAGATGGTCGCCCTTCCTCTGGATACCTGGCTTAGGCTTATTATCTGGATGGCAATCGGTTTCTGTATTTACTTCTTCTATGGAGTAAAACACAGTAAGGTCAGAAACGGAGATCAACAATAATTATGATTCCGGTATGCTAGATCTCATCCGAGAATACTGCTCCGGGAAGGTCCCTCATATTATATCTTGAGGCCATTGCTTCACCATAGGCTCCTGCCGATCTTATTGCGATGATATCACCTCTTGAGGTCTCAGGCAGGTCAATAAGTTTACCGAATGAATCAGCCGATTCGCATACCGGACCTACAACATCATATTTCCCTTTCGGACCATTAGAAGTAAGGTTTTCTATTTTATGATATGCCTGGTAAAGCGCCGGCCTGATAAGATCGTTCATTCCGGCATCAATAATTGCGAAAGTTGTGTTGCTGCCTTTTTTGATGAAAAGCACTCTGGAAATCAACGATCCGCACTGACCGACAAGGGATCTCCCCGGTTCAGTATGGAGCTGCTGCCCGGGACGAAGTTTGATGAATTCCCTTATAAGTGAAAAATACTCATTGAAATTTGCAGGTTTATCCGGATCCGTGTAATCAATGCCAAGTCCTCCGCCCACATTTATTATTTCCAGACTGATGTTTCTAGAGGCAAACCACTCCTGAAGCTCATTAATCCGTGCGCAGAGGCTTTGAAAAACAGTCATTTTGGTGATCTGGGATCCTATATGAAAATGGATTCCGGTAAGTCTGACATTTTTAAGCGACATCATCCTGTCAAGAACTTCACTGAGTTCCCATGTGTTTATACCAAATTTGCTCTCAGGAACAGCCGTCGTAATATATTTATGAGTATGAGCTTCAACGTAGGGATTGATCCTGAGAGCAACGCTTGCAATTTTATTCTTTTGACCTGCAATTAGATCGATAACTTCAATTTCCTGGATCGATTCGCTGTTGAAACACAGTATTCCTGTATCAAGTGCATCAGAAATATCCTTATCTGATTTTCCCACTCCTGCAAATACAACTTCTGACGCTTTGAATCCTGCCGAAACGGCACATCTTATCTCATTATAGCTGACACAGTCGGCTCCGAAACCGTACGACGCAATAATACTAAGCAGCCTTGGATTTGCATTTGCCTTTATTGCATAATGAACCCTGAACCCGTTAGTCTCCGATCCTTCCTTTACTGTTTTGCAGACTGAATGGAGGTTGTCGAGATCATAAAAATAGAATGGAGTGGGAAGATCCCTGAATTTTGCGATGGTTTCTTTTGTTATCATTTTACAGGTTGAATAGATATTTGTTAAGAAGGTTCAATGCGTTGATCTTGTCTTTTGTGTCGATGAGGAGTGAGATGCTGTAAGGGCTTCCTCCATATGATATCATTTTCAGCGGAATTGTGTTCAGGGCTTCGAATATTTCAGGTGCCGATCCTGTTCTTTCGGTCCTGAAGTCACCAACGATGCATATGATGGTCTGGTTCTGTTCAACCTCAACAGTTCCAAGTTCTTTGAGGTCGTGAGCAATCTGCTCAATATATGTGGAATTGTCGATAGTTATCGAAACTGAAACCTCCGAGGTTGTTATCATATCAATAGGTGTCTTGTAGGCCTCGAAAATCTCAAATACTTTTCTGAGGAATCCGTATGCCATAAGCATCCTCGCAGATTTTATCCTCAATACTGAAATACCATCTTTTGCTGCAACAGCCTTATAATCCTTCAGGATGAAGCCGGATGTAATAAGAGTACCCTCATCAGCAGGATTCATCGTATTCTTCAGCCTTACAGGGATGTTCTTTTCCCTTGCCGGATTAACGCTGGAAGGGTGAAGGATCTTGGCACCGAAATAGGCAAGTTCTGCTGCCTCATCAAATGATAATTCCCGTATTACAGTCGTGTTTTCAACAAACCTCGGGTCATTGTTATGAAACCCGTTAATATCAGTCCATATCTCTATTTCTGATGCATTTACTGCTGCCCCAAGGAGTGAGGCTGTAAAATCACTTCCTCCACGCTTCAGGTTATCTATTTCACCATAGGCATTACGGCAGATGAATCCCTGGGTAATTATTATCTTCTCATCAGGATGTGAGGCAAGCTCCCTTTTGAAGTTTTCCTCAATATAGAATGAATCAGGTTCTCCTTCCTTATCAATCCGCATGAAGCTGAGGGCAGGCAGGAGTACCGAAGGAATCTGGTTTTCAGACAAAAGGTTATGGAAAAGAGCTGTCGATAGAAGTTCACCCTGTGCAACTATTGCCTTTTCGTGTTGTTTTGTGAAAGTATGATTGATGAATTCGCCTATATAGTCAAAATGAGAGCCGATCAGTTCATGCCCATTCTTTATAAACTCAGGAGTTGAATAAAGATCTTCAACAACCTTATAGTATTTTGCCCTGAGGGCCTCATTTTTTGAGGAAGCCTCACCTGTCTTTCCGGCATTTAAGAGTTCGGTGATCTCGATAAGACTATTGGTTGTTCCTGAAAGCGCAGAGAGTACAACAATGACTTTTTCGTCACCGTTTATCAGCGGTATTATTGATCTCATTCTGTCGGGGCTGCCGACCGAGGTGCCGCCGAATTTCATTATTTTCATTTTGTCAGACTTTTGGTTTTATTATACAAAAAAACCTGCATTGTTTTGCAGGCCTGTTATTTATCTTCCATTTCAATATCGCATAAAAGATCAGACAGACCTGTAGTCAGGATGCCATGAATGTTTTATATGCTTATTAATTATCATGTTCGATTTCAGATTTCAGGAAGCAAAAATATACTTTTAATTAAAACACGGTTATTTATTATTAATTTTTTTCTTATTTTTGTGCCCGCTAAAGAGAAGCGCAGAGCAAAGAGCACAGGACAGAAGAGATTTCCGGCCCTGAGCCCTGAGCCTTTAAAGAAGCCCAGATGGCGAAATTGGTAGACGCGCTAGTTTCAGGGACTAGTGTCAGCAATGATGTGCAGGTTCGAGTCCTGTTCTGGGCACACAAAATAAGTTAAAAGGAAAAAGGGAAAAGGCAAAAACTGAACAAAAGAACTTTTATTTTCAATTTCCACTTTTAACTTTTAACTTT
>Ga0172371_10000330_pt1 | contig 71576 bp, 64 predicted proteins | sample Lak12m_FD_114543 | JGI IMG/M metagenome (GOLD analysis project Ga0172371, IMG submission 114543) | Freshwater microbial communities from Kabuno Bay, South-Kivu, Congo - kab_022012_12m | ecosystem: Environmental > Aquatic > Freshwater > Lake | place: Democratic Republic of the Congo: South-Kivu... | reverse complement strand
CGCTATCTACTTTCATTGTGGGGGCCTTGATCTCTATCCAAAAAGGAAACCAGGGGCATTCCAGGTCATCACTACATGACCACTATATATAGGGGTCACCCACACAAATGTGCGAAGACCCTTAATTATTAAAGGACGTCCCCTCCAGCCCTTATGCGCCCGCAACTTAGAACCTTGATCAAAGCTGTTCTGCCCCTCAGGCACGGCGGAATCCAAGCCCCCCGGCCTGGTTTTGCGCAACCGTTGACTCCTGTCGTGAGGCCTCCCTGGGAAAAGGATTGACCTTTCAGGAGCAGATGGGGTAACAGGTGAGCAGCTACAGGGTGTGAGCGGGCGGGGGGCGTCGATGCCCCGATGGAAGGGGGCAGATGGCAGCACGTGAGGGCGAGGAGGGCATGGTGGAAGGTGTACGCGGCGGGTCGTTACACTGGGCATGGATCGTCTTGGGGACCTGCTTCGTCAACCTCTTTATCAACTATTCCGTACGCCTCGGGTATAGCGTCGTCCTTCCGGAGATGATCCGGGATCTCGGATTCAGCCGAACGGCCGGGGGCTCTATCTACAACGCTTATTTTCTCGCCTATGTGGCCCTGACCCCTCTGGCGGGTTATCTCACGGATCGCATCGGGGCCCGATGGGTCATCTTCACCTGTGCGGGCATCCTGGGTGGGGGCGTCCTCTGGATGGGCAGCATCCATTCGTTTTGGACGGCATGTTTCGCCTTCGCCATGGTCGGCCTTGGAAGCACGGGCATGTGGACCCCGGTCATCACACTGATCCAACGGTGGTTCGCCCCCCACCGAAGGGGTTTTGCCCTGGGCATCCTCTCCACCGGTTATGGCCTCGGTTTTGCGACCATGGGCATTGCCTTTCCCTGGATCGTGGGCCGTTGGGACTGGCGTCACGCCTGGTATCTCTTGGGGGCAGGGGGATTGCTGATGGTCCTGGTCAATGGCCTCCTCCTCCGAAGTGACCCCGAGTCTGCAGGCTACCGGCCCTGGGGCCAGAAAGGGACCTGGAAGGAGCCGCCGTCAAGCGCTTTGTTACCGCGCGGGGGCCATGCCTTTGCCCTCATCTTCAGGGATCCTGTTTTCTGGCTCGTGGGGCTATCCTACCTGACCGTCTCTTACAGCCTATACGGCATGACCACTTTCATGGTGGACTATGCCAGGTCTCAGCTTGGTCTCCCCCTGGAAAAGGCCAGTCTCCTCGCCACGGTCCACGGGTTCTCTCAGATGATGGGTGTGCTGACGGTCCTTCCCCTGTCCGATTACCTGGGGCGGAGGAAGACCTTGATCTTTTCAAATGCCCTGATCGCCGCGTGTCTGGCGGGGGTCATTCTGGCGGGAAATTCATGGGCCATGCTCTGCGTCTTCGTGGGGATCATGGCCGTTTTTTACGGGGCGACCTTTCCCATGTACGGGGCCTGTGCGGGAGATTTCTTTCCCCGGGAGATGATGGGCACGGTGATCGGCGTGTGGACCCCTTTCTACGGGATCGGGGCGATCTCAGCCCACTGGGTCAGCGGCCTTTTGAGGGACATGACCGGCTCCTACGATGTGCCGTTTATCATCAACACGGTCATGGCGGCCATCGGCAGTATGCTCATGTTCACGGTCAGACAAAAAGCGTCGGATTGATGCTGTAGGGGGTCTCTGGTCTCACCACGTCTGAGGTGCAGGTTGCGAGGTCTGACGGTACAACAGTGGAATTCCGATTGAAATTTATAACTTCATAAGCCACAGTTGGCACTTGGAGAGTGGGTACATTCGGGCCGTTTTTGGTTCGTTGATGCCGTTTTCGGAGGAGAGTTCCGCAATCCGCAAGAAGGAGGTCCTATGGACAAAGCAGCCTTTCTGTCCGTCGTCAGCCTTTTTTCACAGATGACGGAAGAAGACTTAAAGCGAATCGCTGAACATGCACGGATCGAGCAGTTTCAACAGGACGAGCTGATCATCCGGGAAGGGGAGCGGGACAGTCGGCTCTTTGTGGTCATCAGCGGTCGGGTGGAGGTGGTCAAGAGACTTGGGCAGCGGGATGAAAAGATCCTGGGCGCGTTTGGGCCCCGGTCCTATTTCGGGGAGATGGCCATGATCGATGACCTGGCTCGCTCGGCCAGTGTGATCTCCAGAGAGTCCACGCAGGTCCTATCCCTGGAACAGACGGATTTGCGCAACAAAATCGTCGCGTACCCCACAATCGCCCTTGAGCTGCTGCAGACCATGAGTCGCCGCCTTCGAGCGGCCGAAAAATTTCTTGTCAACACCCTCGGGTCGTTTCTTCCCATCTGTGCAAGCTGCAAAAAGATCCGGGAAAAGGACGGATCATGGGTCAGCATTGAGGCCTATATCAGCGATCGATCCGAAACGGAGTTCAGTCACGGGATCTGCCCGGACTGTGCAAAAAGGCTTTATCCTGAATTCTACACGGAGGAGTGAAAACTATTCACCACCCGGCCCGCCCCTGAGCTCACGCATCGCCGCCCTTTCGATGGCCAGGCAGGCCAACTTTCCAAGGCTGTTCAAGAAATATATCTCATCATGGGTCGGGGTCTTCTTGAAGGCAAAATAAACCCTCAGGATGGCATAGGTGGTCTCATTGACCGTAAATGGAATGCCGATTACCGAGGCAAGGCCTTCTCTTTTGGCTGCCTCCAGATCCTGAATGCGGGGATCATTCTCAAAGTCATTGATAATGATAATATCCCCCTGCATGATTTCCGTGGTGCTTTTCCCGGCGTCAATGGCACCCGAATGGAGGTATTTCTTGCTGAGGCCATAGGCGGAAACCACCTTGAGATCGAAGGACCCATGCTCCAGCACGCGAAGGGTGCTTCCTTTTGCGCCGGTCAGTTCAGCGGCCAGGGACACGATAAAGTGGAGCACATCGCCCAGGTCTTCCTCATCCTGATAAATGATATCGATCACCCGGTTCAGGGCAAAGGAAGTGACTTCGGAAAAGCTTTCGGTCATAACAGCACCCCGCATCATAATTTTTGGGCATTCTTCAACAAAACGCACCGTTAAACCGCTGACGCTAATCTGTCATATTTCGGACGTCAGTGCAACTGTTAAGTAGGCACCCGGCGCCCTGTGCCTTCGGCCCTGGATATTGACCGATCTGGATGTGTTGTGGTATTTGTGGAAATCATGCCGAGAAACACGATTCATCCCCAGAACCCATGAGAGAAAACATCCTGACCAACCGCGGTCCCGCGCGGTCGATTACCCTGGCTGACGTTTTTGTCTATGCCTCGGTTTTCATACGGTGCCGGCTGGACCTTGGCGTTTGGATCGTTGTTTCCCTCCTATATCTGAATCTCCCCCTTTTGGTGTGGGCGGAACAGCCCATCCCCAGCCCCTCAGGCCTGGTCAATGACTTTGCCCAGGTGATTTCTCCGGCATACGCGCAAAAAATCGCCGCCGTCACAGGGGAGCTTCTTCAAAAGACCGGCATCCCTGTGGTGGTGGTCGTGATGCCGGACATTGGCGGGGCTGACTACAATGAGTACGCCAACCGGCTCTACAACGCGTGGGGCATTGGAAAAAAGGGAGAGGACAAGGGGGTCCTCATCTTCGTGACCGTCAAGGAAAGGAAGATGCGGATCGAGACCGGCTACGGAGTGGAGGGGATTCTTCCCGACGGCCGGGTCGGAGAGATTCGCGACCGCTACATGGTCCCTTTTCTCAAGGAGAACAATTTCGAGGAAGGCCTTTATGCGGGGGCCATGGCTGTGGCTCAGGTCATTGCCAAGGATGCGGGGGTTGAGCTGACGGGGAAGATGCCCGAAAGGCCGTCCAAGAAAGAAGGCAGCGGGCTTTCGTTAATCCCGATTCTGTTTATTTTTCTTCTTGTTATGGTGATTTCGAAGCGTCGCGCCGGGTCCTGGCTTTTCTTCCTTCCCCTTCTGTTGGGCGGGGGCGGAGGGCATGGAAGCCGTTATGGCGGATCAGGAGGAAGCTTTGGCGGTTTCGGTGGCGGATTCGGGGGGTTCGGCGGCGGCATGAGCGGCGGGGGAGGGGCGGGAGGAAGTTTTTGACGAGGTTGCGAACAAACAATGAGGAGCAGACATGGGACGGCACGTCGCGGATCCGGCGTCCATATTTCCGAAGATAACGGCTGAATATCAAACCGTTTTTGGAGATGATCTGGTGAGCATCATCCTATACGGGAGCGCCGCCGGTCCGGATTTTCAACCCGGATCATCGGATATCAACTTTATGATCGTATTGACCGAGAAAGGCATCCAGCAGATCGATCGGTCCCTGGATGTCGTTGCGAAATGGCGCCGCCGGGGAGTGGCCCTTCCGCTCTTTTTGACCGAGGCATATGTCACCACATCCCTGGATGTATTTCCTATCGAGTACCTCGGCCTCGCGAAAAACCATGTACGGGTTTTCGGGAAAGACATCCTCGACGGGCTCACGATCCAACCGGAATGCCTTCGGCTTCAATGTGAACGGGAGATCAAGGGGAAGCTGCTCCTGCTTAGACAGGCCTTTCTGGATTGCGGCGGAAGGGGAAAGGCCCTGAAGGCCGTGATCAAAGGGGCCCTTCCCGCCCTGATCGCCATATTCAAGGCCCTGCTCCACCTTCGGGGGATGGCCGCTCCCAACAGGAAACGGGAGGTCATTCGGACCGCTGCAGGGGCCTTCGGGCTTGACGCGGGCGTTTTTGAAAGCATGCTCGCTATTCGAGAGGGCAAATCGGCCGCCAAAAACGTAGAGGTGGCTGCGCTCTTCAGGGACTGTCTCAAGGAGATGGAACGGCTTTCCGATACCATCGATTCATTGACTTAGGAGGGTACTATGGGCAAGGGACTGAAAAGTCTGATCATTGTGTTGGCCATACTGCTGATGGTCGTGATTGGCATCTATTCCTACCTGAAAGGGACCTACAACCGGCTGGTCACCCTGGATGAAGGCGTCAAGGGGGCATGGGCCCAGGTGGAAAACCAGCTTCAGCGGCGGTACGATTTGATCCCCAACTATGTGGAAACGGTCAAGGGTTATGCCGCCCACGAAAAGGACGTCCTGGTAAAGGTCACTGAGGCGCGTGCCCGGGTGGCGGGCGCCACCACGGTGGGCGAAAAGATCGAGGCCAACAATGAGCTGAGTTCCGCCCTGGGTCGGCTCATGGTGGTGATTGAGCAGTATCCCGACCTCAAGGCCAACACCAATTTCATCCGTCTCCAGGATGAGCTGGCCGGGACGGAAAACCGCATCGCGGTGGAGCGGATGCGATTCAATGAGGTGGTCAAGGCCTACAACATTGAGATCCGGCAATTTCCCACCAATATCATCGCGGGGATGTTCGGCTTTGAGAAAGCGACCTTTTTTGAGGTGCCGAAGGAACGGCAGGAGGCCCCAAAAGTAAAATTCTGATCAGCGTTTCTGCAGATAGTAATTCTCAATTCGGTTCAAGGTGCTGAGGTATTGTTCCTTGAATTCCAGCTCCGGATGGTGCCGCAGTTCGTCTTTAATGGGCTGAATGTAGGGCAATACATCGAGCCCGTAACTGTTTTTGCCCAACCTGTCAGCCTGATAGAGAACGAGAACGCAATAGTAACTTGCCAGCAGCCTCAGGCGCAGGGGACGCCGGAAGAGACAGGACCTTCCCCCGGTGGTATTTAGAAAAAAACCTGCATACCGATAGACGACATCGAATGACGGGCGGACGTTATCGGGATTGGGGCAGGCAGTTCCCAACATCAGCCATCGGTAAAAGGTATCCAGATCAAACTCCAAGGCGTCGCGTTCGTTGACCATGATTTCTTTGATGAGCAGCAGGTCCTTTCGCTGGAGCGCACGGGAAAAGAAGTAAATGTTGGTCAACAGGACGGTCGGGTTGATTCCCTCGCCCGCCGGCTCCGGCGCTTGGGCCGCCAGCCGCTTCATGATCTGGGTAACCTGCGTGTAGGCGTCCTTTTCCGCCTGGTGTCTTCGGAAATATGGCTGGCTGCCCACAGACTCAAAGAAATCGGAGACCCGCTGATCAACCAGGGTGCAATACGCCCGCTGACCCGGGGACGGCTGGGCGGCCTTGGAGGCGGTCTCCGATCTTAACATGAGTTCTTCGATCGGCCCCTGGGCGGCCAATTCAGAAGACCCGGCATCCTCCACCTTCTCAGCGGGAATGGTCGAAGTGCCTGAGCCCTCTTCAGGGAGGGTCTTCTTGGGGATGGGGCCCGACACGGAGGGGCCTCCTGGGCCGGTTTCCGTTTCTGGGGCTGCCCCGGGGGTCCCTGGCTTCTGGGTCAGGGATATCTCCTTGGCGGGCTGGATGGCTGGCGTCATCAGTCCGCCTTTCGTGTACCAATAGTATCCAAGCCCTCCCAATATCACCACCAGAGGGATCACCCACCACCAGATGCGGTTTCCCTTGTTCGCGGCCATGCCTGTTCTCCGAGTTTCAAACGGTTATCCGATACTGCTTCCGCCCTTCTTCATAGAGATCATTGCCCAGGATGTCATTCACCACTACCAGGGGAAGCCTTTCCACGCTCAACTCTCGAATGGCCTCAGGTCCCAGGTCCTCGTAAGCCACCACGCGGGCCGCGGTGACGGCCTTTGCCATGAGGGCACCCGCCCCGCCGATAGCGGCCAGGTAGACGGCCTTGTGCCTGACCATCGCGTCAACGACCTCCTTCGATCGTTTTCCTTTGCCGATCATTGCCTTGAGACCCATTTCCAGGAGTTTGGGTGCAAAGGGGTCCATACGGTAGCTGGTGGTCGGCCCGGCTGCCCCGATGACACGGCCCGGCGGGGCCGGGGACGGGCCCACATAATAGATGACCTGTCCCTCGATCGGAATGGGCAGGTCTTCCTTAGCGTCGATAAGCTCTATAAGCCTTCTATGGGCGGCATCCCGGGCCGTGTAAACGATTCCGGTCAGGGTGACGCGGTCCCCGGCACGAAGGGGGACCACATCGCCTTCTGAGAGCGGGGTCGTCAGGTGAAATTCCTTGACCATGACATTCTCCTTGAGTCATTAGCCGACAAAATCCCATCCAGAATACGGCATCGAGCAACCATCCTCCAGCATCCAGTTCAAAGCACGACTTCCACATGCCGGCTGGCGTGGCACTGGATATTGACTGCCAGCGGGAGGCTCGCGATGTGGCAGGGCATCATCAGGATGTGAACGGCCAGGGAAGTGACCCTTCCCCCGAGGCCCTGGGGACCCACCCCCGTTTGGTTCACCGCAGTCAGGAGTTCAGCTTCCATACGGATGAGCCTGGCGTCGGGATTGGGGGTTCCCAAAGGCCGCAGCAGGGATTTCTTGGCAAGGATGGCTGACTGCTCAAAATTCCCCCCGATGCCTACGCCGATAATGGTAGGGGGACAAGGGTTGGGCCCTGCGTCTGACACGGTCTGTACCACTTTTTCCTTGATTCCGTCCCATCCGGCGGCAGGGGTGAGCATAAAAAGCCTGCTCATGTTTTCGCTTCCGCCCCCCTTGGGGACAACCCAGATCCTGAGGCGGTCGCCGGGGACCAGGTCCAGGTGTACGATGATGGGGGTATTGTCCCCCGTGTTCTTTCGGGTCAGGGGGTCACAGACCGACTTGCGGAGGAATCCCTCCTTGTAGCCCTGTCGAATCCCTTCCTCAAGGGCCTGATAGAGGTCGCCGCTCACCGTTGCCCCCTGGCCCAGTTCCACGAACAGAACCGCCACGCCGGTATCCTGGCAGATGGGAATCCGCTCCTCCCTGGCGATCGCGGCGTTTTCGATCAGTTTTTTAAGGATGTCTCTTCCCACCTCCGAGGCTTCCACCTCAACAGCCCCCTTCAGGGCATTTATGACATCGTCTCCCAATTCAATGTTGGCCTGTATGGATGCAACCTTTACGGCCTCCACAACGGCCTGGGCGGGAATTGTTCGCATAACCATCTCCGCGGTCAGGTTGGTATTTCTTTGGCAACGGATAAGAAATAAGGTACATATATATCAATAGTAAAAACACATTGCAAATGCAACACAATAAGTGGATTGCTCGAACGGCTCGGGGTCTCGGGCGAGGGCGATCCCAGGATCTCCTTTATTTCAGGAACCAGGTCGAACCCATGAGAATCCTTCTGACGAACGACGACGGGATCTACGCCCCCGGACTTTTTGCCCTCTATGATGTTTTAAAGGAGGACCACGAGGTCCACATCGTGGCCCCCGAATCCGAGATGAGCGCCGTAGGGCATGCCATCACCCTCACATCGCCCATCCGGGTTCAGGCCGTTCGCAAGGACGGGCGCTTCTTCGGCTATGCGGTCAAGGGAACGCCGGCCGATTGCGTCAAGATCGCGGTGCAGGAACTCTTGAAAGCCCCCCCGAATGTGGTCTTATCCGGGATCAACGCGGGGGCCAATGTGGGCGTCAACATCCTCTATTCGGGGACGGTCTCAGCCGCGACCGAGGGGGCGTTCCTGGGAATTCGATCCGCGGCCATCTCTATCGCGGCCCTGGAGGACCCCGATTTTCGGTTTGCCGCCCGCTTCAGCAGAGAGATCATTCGATTCATGGTGGATAGCGACCTGAGCGACGGGACCGCCCTGAACGTAAACATCCCAGGTGTGCCGCCCGAAGAGATACAGGGTGTGGTCCTCGCGAGGCAGGGGACCTCCCGTTTTGAGGAGCGCTTTGATCGACGAAATGATCCGAGAGGGAATGTGTATTACTGGCTTACAGGGGAGACGTTCATCGAAAACGGAAACCCGTTAAACGATTCCGTGGCCCTGAAAGAGAACTACATCACCATCACGCCGATCCACTACGACCTGACCTGCGAAAAGGAACTGGATCGGCTGAGGCGGTTCGCCCTGCCCCTCCCTTCTCTATTTCGATAGCCGACCCTATGGAGGATTACCGGACTGGTTCCCCTTCGATGTGTTTTATGGATCTCAGAATCCTCTCGTTGACCGGCGTGGGAATGCCGTATCGCTGTCCCAGTTCAATCACCTTGCCAGCGAGCATGTCGACCTCCGTCTTCCTTCCGGCCTCCACGTCTTGAAGCATGGAGGTCTTGCCAGCCGGAGAGAGACCCGCCAACACGGCGTTCCAGTTCTCCATATCTTTTTCGGACAGATCCACCCTCGCCTGCTGGGCAATAGCCATGACTTCCCTCATGGCCGACTCCATGAGGTCCCTGGCTTCGCCGGACCGCTGAAACGCGGCATAGGGGGTACGAAAAACGGCTGAGGCTTGATTGATGCCCACGTTGATCATGAACTTCCACCACAGGACTCGAATCATGTCTACAGGCGTCTCATAGGCGATGCCGGCCCTGTCGAAAAGGGCTTGCACCGCCCTGACCCGCCGGGAGATCACAATGTTGTTGGCCTCGCCAAAAAAGAGCCGTCCCTGGGTGGTATAGGTGAGGCGGTTTCCTTCCCTGAGGGCGTCAATCCCCACTGCGACCGCATACAACACTTTTTCCGTCCCAAACGCGGCCGCGAGCTGTACCTCGCTGTCGATGCCATTCATCACGGACAACAACAGGGTGTGGTCTCCAACCACGCCCCTGATGTTCTGAATCGCCTTTGGCAGGTGGTGGTGTTTGACGGCCACCATCACCAAATCGGACGCGGGTGCGTTATCGTCGGGCCTCATCACCCTCAGGACGTAATGCCTGCCGTTGACAAAAAACCCCTTGCCACTGAGCCGCTCATAACGCTCCCCGTCGGCGATGAGGGAAATACATGCCGGGTCCATGTCGAAAAGCCTGCTGGCGTAAAAAGAGCCCATGGCCCCAGCGCCGATCAGGGAGACTCTTTCAATCGATGTCATGGCTCAACTCCTTGTTTCACCTCAGGATTCAGGAGATTGGGGGGATTGCCGGTCGTCAAGGCTGCCACGAGATTTTCTGCAGCCTTCATCGCCATGTTGAAGCGGGTTGTTTGGGAGGAACTGGCGATATGAGGGGATAAAACCACATTGGTGAGCTCCAGAAATCCCGAGTGAATAGCCGGTTCTCCTTCAAAAACATCGAGGCCGGCGCCTGCGATCAGGCCAGATTGCAGGGCCTCAATGAGGGCCTCGTCGTCAATCACCCCGCCCCGGGCCGCATTGATCAGGATGGCCGATGTCTTCATGAGAGAGAGCTCAGGTCTTCCGATAAGGTGATGGGTTTGCGGGTCGTACGGTACGTGGAGGCTGACGATGTCGGCTTTTCGGAGGAGCTCTTCCCTGGGCACATGCCGCGCACGGCACGCCGATTCAATTTCGGGAGAGACTCGATTCCTGTTATGGTACAGCACCTCCATCTCGAATCCGATCGCACGACGCGCCACGGCCTGGCCAATTCTTCCCATCCCGATAATTCCCAGTGTTGCATGGTGGACATCGAGTCCCAGAAACTGCTTCAGTTTCCATTCACGCCATTTTCCATCCCGCAGATACTGTTCCGCCTCGTTAAGCCGGCGGGCCGTGGCAAGGATCAGGGCCCAGGCAAAATCCGCGGTCGTGTTGTCCAGGACCCCTGGGGTGTTGGTGGCCATCACCCGGTGGGCCGTGCATGCGGCCAGATTGATATTGTTGAATCCCACGGCCATATTGCAGACCGCTTTCAAGTCGGGGCACCGGCTCAGGAGCGTGTCATCGACCCGGTCGGTCAAAGCAATCATCGCCCCCTCCTTGTCGACGAGTGCCTCCGCCAGTTCCTCGGCGTTCAGCACGGCATCTTCCTGATTGGCTTGCACGTCGAAATGGGGCCGGAGGAAGTCCAGGACCTCATCGAACACCTCGCGCGTTACCAACACCCTTTTTTTCATACGCCGGTCTCCACAATCTGCTTTCTACGTTAATCCCACGACGCCCTATGACAGGTAACTGTTTTTGGTCGGGAAGCTTGGGTCACTGGTGTGATTCACATCGAGACGTCTGAGCCCGGCCTGATCTCGGGGGGTCGGAGTATGGGTCATGTGAAGCTCACCTCCGTGAAGCTCCTCCAGTTTTTCCATGGCCACTTGAGCGGTCGAGTGGTTCGTGGCCCTCACGGCGCTCCTCTGGGCGGACTCGTTGTCTCCACATCACCATCCTCCATACAAGGTTTTTGGGCGCAGCGCAAGGTTTCTGATGGGGCGATATCCAGGCGGTTATAGAGGATTTCACATCCATGCCCCCCCCCGAAGGCAGCGGATTCCTTCGGTTCCGCTGGGATATTCCTATGGCTTCCGACCGGAGCACCGGCGGCAGCGAGTCTTAAGAAGAATAGCTGGCTTTTTGGGGCAGGAAACTGGGTGTGCAGGGCAATGGGAGGGGAGGCTTTGGCGGCGCTCCCCCTGCCGGGCCGACAAAGGCCTCGGTTATCGTTTGATGTGGGTGCAGAATCGTCGGGCGTAGGCCATGCCAAAATTTTCCTCTACAATCGAGTAGATCTCTCCAGGATCCAGTCCACTCAGCTTCAGGTCTTCGATGGCCTGGTCCAGCATGGCCGCAAAGACCTCTTCCGCCATCTCTCTCTTTTCTCGCATAATCACTCCTAAAAACACGGCATGGCACCCCAACACAGGCGTTGCCACGGGCTTTTTCAGTCTCCCTACAAGGGAAAGTTTGTAAATCAGAATGAAAAAGCGCAACCCGTTTCAGGTTGCGCTATCCATGTCTGGTGCCGAAGGCGAGACTCGAACTCGCACAGGCATCCGCCCACTAGACCCTGAACCTAGCGCGTCTACCAGTTCCGCCACTTCGGCATAAAAATGAAGTTGAAATCTTATGAAGGTAAGCGTATATTATCAAATTCTGTTTGTCAACAGATTTTAGCAGGACCGGCATCTCAACGCATCGCCGCACCACGCGAAACAGGCGGTCAGGGAGGTGTGGCTCGCTCCCGAATTAGGTAGGATACTTATTGGGATACGACCTCTGCGACCCAAGAGTACGGATTACCCCCATCGCATGTGACGTAATATGCACTATGGCTGTGATTTCTGATTTGAATAACCTCACCCATCCACTTCGGAACCCGGTTCTGACCATCGGCAACTTCGACGGGGTGCACAAGGGCCATCTGGCTCTTTTTGACAAGGTCAAGGATCGGGCCCAAAAGATCGACGGTCAATCGGCCTTGATGACGTTCGATCCCCATCCGATCAAGGTGATCAAACCGGGCAACGGTCCCCGCCTGGTTACGCTCACCGAGCAAAAACTGGAATTGATAGAAAATGCCCACATCGATGTGGTGTTTTGTATTCCTTTCACGAAGGAGTTTGCCGCCATATCGGCCCGGGATTTTGTTCAAGACATCCTGGTAAAAAAAATCGGCGTCCGGGAAATTGTCGTCGGCTACGATTATACCTTTGGACATAATCGGGAGGGCAACATCGATTTTCTCAGAAAAGCAGGCGAGGAATTCGGGTTCGCGGTGCATGTGTTGGAACCGGTCTATGTGGGCGACAAGCTAGTTTCAAGCACCCGCATTCGCCATCTGGTACAGGAGGGAAATCTGTCCGAGGCCAAGGAATTGCTCGGCAGAGACTACCAGATCTCCGGGACCGTGATCCGTGGCAAGAACCGGGGGGGCCGACTCCTCGGGTTTCCCACGGCCAATATCGAGCTGATTGACGAGCTGATTCCCAAGCAGGGTGTTTACGCAGTCCATGTGAGGGTGAATCACCAAACCCTGGCTGGCGTTACCAATATCGGCTTTAACCCAACATTCGGCAAAGGGCCTTTTTCAGTTGAGACCCATCTCCTCGACTTTCACGGAGACCTGCTCGGCAAGAGGATCTCGATCCAGTTCATTGAGCGGCTAAGAGATGAGAGACCATTTGGATCCATTAAGGATCTGGCTGAGCAGATCACACGCGACATCCAGAAGGCCAGAAAAGTTTTTGATACCAGCCCGAAATCGCTTGACAAGGGACCACCCGGCTGAATATAAAAATTCCACTTCAATGGACACCCTCCTGAATCTATCTTCCGCTTGGGTGTGGTAGGCGCAATGAACGAATCACTACTTACCTTTCCAAAGGGTGGGGTTCATCCCCCAGAGGCAAAGCATCTCTCGGAACGTTTGGCGGTGGAAGTATTGCCTGTACCCGAAGAGGTCGAGATCCTTCTCCACCAGCACTTTGGGGCACCCTGTCAGCCGTTGGTCAACAAAAAAGATGCGGTGAACGAGGGCGACAGGATAGGCGATGTCGAGAAGGGCCTTGGGGCTGCTGTCCACGCCAGCGTCACCGGAAACGTCAAGGCGATCGGTCAGTCGGCCCACCCGGTGTCGGTAAAGGCCCCGTCGGTTATCATTCAAACGGATCCGGAGGCCCCACCGAGGGAATGGCCGGCCTCGGATTGGCAGGGCCTTTCAAGGGAAGACCTCTTGGGGCGGGTCAAAAATGCCGGGATCGTCGGCATTGGGGGGGCAGGGTTTCCCACCCATGTCAAACTCTCTCCACCTCCGAATGCAAAGGTGGACACCCTTGTCCTGAACGGTGCAGAATGCGAGCCCTATCTCACCACAGACCACCGCCTTATGCTGGAGCACCCTGAAAAGATCATCGAAGGGGCCAAGATCCTTCTAACCATCCTGGGCATCAAGGAATGCCGCATCGGCATCGAGGCCAACAAGCCGGATGCCGTCGAGGCCATGAAAAGCGCCTGCGCAAGCGCTTCCCTCAACGGGTTTCGTGTGAGTGTGTCGGCCCTCAAGGTCAAATATCCCCAGGGTTCTGAAAAGCAACTTATACAAAGTCTGACGGGTCGGCGGGTTCCCGGTTTCGGACTCCCTTTTGACGTGGGCGTCATTGTCCAGAATGTGGGGACGGCCAAGGCCATTTACGATGCTGTCGCGCTGCAAAGGCCCCTGTATGAAAAGATTGTCACGGTGTCAGGCCGAGGCATCGCAAGGCCGGCCAATCTCCTGGTCCGCGTCGGGACCCGCATCAGTGACATTGTATCCTTTCTGGGCGGAACCACCCCAGGTCTGGCCAAGGTGGTTCTGGGTGGGCCGATGATGGGTTTTGCCGTCTCCAGCCTTGATATCCCTGTCACCAAGACCACCTCCGGCATTCTCTTTCTGAGTGAAGAGGAGATCGATGCCCGTCCCTACAGCCAGTGCATCCGCTGCGGATGGTGCCTGGAAGCCTGTCCCATGGGACTCCTTCCCAACGAAATCGGCATCTATGTGGAGGCAGGGCGTCCGGGGGATACCTCCCAGTTCGGGGTGTTTGAATGTTTTGAGTGCGGTTGTTGCGCCTTCGTCTGTCCGGCCAAGCGCCCACTGGTCCAGTTCATTCGGTTGGCCAAGATGAAGGCCAAAAAATAGGTCCCATACAGAATTTAAGGAGTCTTGCCATCGAAACGGTAGGAAGAGAGAGCGAATCGCCTGGAGTTAGCCCCCCGTTGCTGACAGTCTCGGTGTCGCCTCATATCAAGAGCGGGGAGTCCGTAGAAAAGATCATGTGGACGGTGGTGGCCTGCCTCTTGCCGCCGCTAATCCTGTCCATCTTCATCTTCGGCTTTCAGACCCTTATCGTCACCGCCGTGAGTGTCGGGAGCTCCGTGGCGGCTGAAGCCATATCTCAGAGGCTGCTGCACCGACCCATCACGATCAAAGACGGTAGCGCTGTGATCACCGGCCTGCTCATGGCCTACGTCATCCCACCTGGGGTTCCCTGGTGGATCCCTATTCTGGGCGCTGTCATGGCTATCTACGTCGCCAAACATCTCTTGGGCGGCATCGGTTTCAATATATTCAATCCCGCCCTGATCGGACGGGCCTTTCTCATGGCGACTTTTCCCGTGGCCATGACCTCCGCCTGGCTTCCGCCCATCCGGGATGCGGCCGTTTTCAAGTATATGGGATCGGGGATCGATGCGGTGTCAACAGCCACCCCCCTCTATGTGCTAAAGCACTACGGCGCGAGTGTGTTAATAGAAAAATTCGGCAGCATGTCGACGATCTACGGCGACTTCTTTGTGGGATGGAGACCGGGCTGCATCGGGGAGACGTCGGCCCTTCTTCTGTTGATCGGGGGCCTGTTCCTTATATACAAAAAATATATCACCTGGCATATCCCCCTGTCGGTGGTGGCCTCGGTAGCCTTCTTTACGTGGGTCTTCGGCGGGGAAAGGCTGTTTATGGGAGATCCCTTGCTGGCCGTCCTTTCAGGTGGTGTTCTTCTGGGGGCCTTTTTTATGGCAACCGACTACGTCACCTCCCCGTCTCAGGTTCCGGCAAAACTCATTTTTGGTGCGGGCATCGGTGCCCTCACCGTGCTGATTCGTTTAAAAGGGGGTTATCCCGAGGGCGTCTGCTATGCGATCCTGCTCATGAACCCGCTTGTGCCAGCGTTGGAGGGATGGTTCAGACCCAAACGTTTCGCCCCCCCAAAAGGTGTCTGATATGAAGCAGATCATTCGTATCACCATCGGACTTACGGTATCATGCCTCATTGCGGCCCTGGTTATGGGGTCCGTCTTCGTGATTACCGACAAGGCCAAAAAGCACAATGAACACGTCAATGTCCAAGAGACCATGCTTGGATTGCTGGGCTACACCAAAAGCCATCCGGCCCCGTCTGACCTGAAACTGTACAGCCTGTATCGGTATATCATTACGGACGGCGATGTCAGTATGCTCGGGTATGTGCTCCCGGTGGTGAAGGGGGACGGTGTGGGGTACCAGTTGACGGTGATGGATCTGGACGGCCGTTTCGTCAGTCAGTCCCCGCTCCGGCTGACGCCGGATGAGGCATCTGAGTCGACCGGGCGCACCGCGGCCCTCCAGGAGGTCCTCAAGCCGCCCAAGGCCTTTATGTATACCGATGCCACCATCGTGGCCAATCTGGGCAAAAAGCGGCTGGCCTATCTCCTGCCCGGGGAGTTTCCGGGATTCAAGACGTTCATTCATGTGATGCTGGCGCTGGACCCGTCTTTTGACATCCTGGGCCTTGAGATCACGGAACAGGAGGAGGACCCGGGTCTCGGGGCGGAGATCAAGCAGGATTATTTCAAGAACCAGTTCAAGGGAAAGCCTTTTGAGAAGATAAAGGACCTGCATGTGGTGAAAGAACCCCTTCCCGAGGAATACAAGGCATATCTGGAGCATGAGAGGGGAAATGGATCACCGATTCCCACGGGTGAACTGGAGACCATTCGAAGCAAGTATCAAGACAAGGACATCTACGCCCTGACTGGGGCCACCATTTCCAGCAAAGCGGTGACCGACGGCGTCAAGAATATGGTTGCCAAATTTGCCTACCGGATCAACCGACTGGATGCAGTGATTTCAGACCAGCATATCCCGGTAGCCTTTTAGTCACCGAAGGAGCAACACCGTGCCTGCCACGACCAAGACAAATTTCCAGTTGGTTTCCAACGGGATCCTGAATGAGAACCCCATTTTTCGGCTGGCCCTTTCCATGTGCCCGGCGGTGGGGATCAGCACCACGGTGATGAACGGCCTCATGCTGGGGGTCGCCGTTCTCTTTGTGCAGGTCTTTTCGAGCTGCACTATCGCCGCCATCAAAAACCATATCCACCCCCGAATTCGCATACCGACCTATACCCTCACCATCGCTACCTGGGTGACAGTTATCGATCTGGTCCTGGCGGCATATATGCCGGCGGCCTATAAGGAGATGGGGATCTTCGTCAAACTGATTGTGGCCTTTGCCATTATCACTATGAGACTGGAGATTTTTGCATGCAAGAACAGCGTGCCTGCGTCCTTTTGGGACGGCATCGGCATGGGGCTCGGCTTCATGTTCGGAATGGTTACGCTCGGTTTCGTCAGGGAACTGCTCGGGATGGGGACACTCCTGGGATATAATGTGCTTGGGTTTCGGCCGCTCCTGTTTTTTGTCCTTCCGGCAGCCGGTTTTTTTTGCGTGGGGATCATGATGGCCATGTTCAATTATATGGAGATCGTCTATAACCGGAGTAAAAGAGCTAAATAAACATGAATATCTCCAGACGAAACTATCTGATGTCAGCCGTTCTCCTTGTCATGGGGCTCGTTCTGATGGCCGGGTGTTCCACCGAGCACCGGTTCGTCAAGAAGACGGCCTTCGAGGGCACGAACCAGATCGTCATCGAATTCGCTGGGCCGGTGGATGAGGCATGGGCCAAGGATGTATCCCATTTCACGGTGTACGAAAAGCCTGACCCGGACATCAAGCTAGAAATTCAAGGAGTGGCCCTCAGCCCCGACAGGAAGACCCTCACCCTGACATTTGCAGACTCGCTCAATCAGAAGCAGCCCCATGTGGTAACGGTCAAGGATATCCTGTCGGAAGGCAAGTCCCAGGGGCCGGCCATTCTCAGCGTCAAAAAGCTCTATATCGGCTACCTGTTCTCCATTCTCCTTGGCGCGATGATCATCAACAATTTTGTGTTTACCAAATATTTGGGACTGTGCGTGTTTTTCGGGACCTCTCAAAAGAAGTCCACCGCCATCGGCATGGGGATCACATTTACCCTTGTCATCGTGGTGAGCGCCATGATGTCCTGGTTCCTGTATCAGTTTGTGCTGCAGCCTTTCCGGCTGAATTTCCTCCAGATCGTTGTGTTTATCGGCCTGGTCTCTCTATCGGTTCAGGCAGTGGATACCATCTTGAGAAAAGTTAACCCCCTTCTGTTCAAGGCATTCGGGGTGTATCTGGTGCTGGTCATCGCCAACTGCATTATCATCGCCGTACCCCTCATCCTTGCGGACAACCAATACAATGCCTTTGAGAGTCTGATGCTGGCCTTTGGGGCAGGGCTGGGGTTTCTAATCGCCCTCTTTCTGATGTCTTCCGTCCGTGAACGATTGGAATTGGCCCGCGTTCCCCCGACATATCGCGGGTTGCCCATCGCCTTTGTGGTGGCCGGGCTCTTCGCCCTGGCCTTCTTGGGGTTTTCAGGGATGTCCATATTTTAGCCGCATGGATGCGTCCAAGGAGTCTGAATGGATCCGGCATTAATCAAGTTGGCATTGGGGGGGCTCGCTGTCCTGGGGTGCATTGGCCTCTTTTTTGGAATCGGCCTTGCGTTGGCCGCCCACAAATTTGCCGTGGAGGCCAATCCCAAGGTTGAAGAGGTACTGGAGGTCCTGGCGGGTGCCCAGTGAGGCGGGTGCGGCTTCGCAGGGTGCGAAGCGTACGCCGAAGCGGTGGTGAACAACCCGGATGTTCCCCCGAACCTCTGCTTTCCCGGCAAGGCCCAAGTGGCCGAACTCGTGGCTGAGATCACCGGCAAGAAGATGGCCGCCGTTGAAAACGTGGTGGCTGCGGTTCGCTGTTCCCGCGTAGAGGGAGGCGTCTCAAGAAAGCTCCATTATGTCGGATATGGCTCGTGCACCGGCGCCAACCTGGCATTCGGCGGGCCCTATGCCTGCCGGTATGCCTGCGTCGGTCTGGGTGAATGTGCGAAAAGCTGTCCCTTCGGGGCCATCACCATGCACAACGGCTTTCCTGTGGTGGACGCCCATCTCTGCGTGGGGTGTGGGACCTGTGTGCGCACCTGTCCAAAAGGGATCATCGAGCTGATGCCTTTGAAGGCCAGGGTCTGGGTCCCGTGCAGCACCAAAGATCCAGGGAAAGACGTCAAAGAAATCTGCGGCGTGGGCTGTATCTCGTGCAAAATGTGCGTGAAGGTGTGCCCGGCCAAGGCTGTTGCATTGGACAACGGGATTATCAAAATCGATCATCAGAAGTGTATGGCGTTCGGACCGGAATGCCAGGAGATCTGTGTTGAAAAATGTCCCCGGGGCATCTTCAGAAATTTCACCGGGGAAGAAAGCGCCGTTCAGCACACGACGCGTGCAGCGGCCTGAGATACACGGATATTCGAATCGGGCCTTGACGCGAGCAACCATCGTGGACAGCGGCATCAGGATGATGGAGGAACATGAAATGGAAAAACATGGGCTGTTACAGTTTGCATCGGAAACCATGGATCGAAGGTCTTTCTTGAAACTTTCAGGAGTTCTCGGGATTGGTCTTGCCGCAGCGAGTGTCGCAATCCCCACGGGGGCGGATGCCGTACGGTTCGACCGCAGGCTCTACAAGGTCTCCAAGACCCGGCTGGCCATGGGAACCTTTGTCTCCATGACCCTCCTGCACGAATCGAGGGATCAGGCAGAAACGGCGATGGAAGAGGCCTTTGTGGAGATCGACCGGCTGACGCGGGCCGTCAATCGTTTTGATCAGACGACCGCCGTGGCCCAGCTCAACCGCGAAGGCGTGGTGAGAGATGTTCCCCCTGAGATGGCCGAGGTGGTGGCCAGGTCACTGGACTACTACCGAATCAGCGATGGCGCCTTCGACATCTCGGTGAAACCCGTCGTGGACCTCTTTAGAGAAACATTCGCAAACGGAAAAGAAGCCGGCCCTTCCCATTCGGAGTTGAGAGAGGCCGTTAGGCTGGTCAATGGGGCCGACATTGAATTGTCAGGCCGTACGGTTCGGTTTAAACAGCCGGGCATGGGTATTACCCTCGACGGCATTGCCAAGGGATATATCGTGGACCGGGCCTCGGCGGTCCTGTCCCGAAGCGGCATCGCGAACCATTTGATCAACGCCGGAGGGGACATTCGGACCGTGGGCAGCGGTCGCGACGGCAAACCGTGGACCATTGCGGTCCAGGATCCTCAGAAGAGGGGACACTATCCCGACATCATCCATCTGACAGACGGGGCTGTGGCCACATCCGGCAGTTATGAGGTCTATTTTGATCGGGAAAAGATGTTCCACCATATCGTGGATCCTCGGACCGGCCAATCGCCGAACGAAAGCGCCAGCGTGTCGGTCCTGGCGGCCACGACTACGGATGCGGACGCCCTGTCCACCACCGTATTCGTTATGGCCCCCGAGCGGGGGACCCGCTTCATCAACTCACGTCCCGGATGTGAATCCCTGGTGGTGACCAAGGACAACCGAAAGATTCAGTCGACGGGGTGGAGAAGCGCGGCGGTGTAACAAAGGGTCGGATGGTCTGAACATCGCGGGAGGGCTGTTGAGGAGAGCCCGATGCAGCCCTACATCGGCACATCTTCCTGCGTATAATTTCTGAATCGCGTCAGTTCCTTTTGGAACGTGAGCTTGAAAGAACCGGTAGGACCGTTCCTCTGCTTGCCGATGATGATCTCGGCGATGTTTTTGTTTTCTTCCGAATTCGGGTTATAGATTTCGTCTCGGTAGATAAAGGCTATCACATCCGCATCCTGTTCGATGGCGCCGCTCTCTCTCAGGTCTGCCAATTGAGGCTTCTTGTTGGGCCGGTCTTCCACCTTTCGATTCAGTTGGGACAGGGCGATGACCGGGACATTGAGGTCCTTGGCCAGCCCCTTCAACGATCTGGATATTTCCGACATCTCCAACTGCCTGGACTCGGCCGAAGTCCGGCCCTGAATCAACTGCATATAGTCGACGATGACAAGCCCCAGATCGGCTCGCTTTTTCAACCTCCTGCACTTGGCTTTCATCTCGAGCACGCTGATGGCCGAGGAATCGTCGATAAATATGGGGAGTTCCGACAACCGGTCGGCCGATTCGGTCAATCGGGGCCAGTCGTCGCTTCGCAGGCTGCCGGTTCTCAGCTTGGTGGCGTTGATCCCTGCATCCATGCCGAGCAGTCGAATGCCCAATTGTTGCCGGGACATCTCCAATGAAAAGACTGCCACCCCCTTGCCGGTCTTCCGGGCCGCATGATAGCCGATATTGAGGGCAAGCGCCGTTTTTCCCATGCTGGGTCGCCCCGCAACGACAATCAGGTCGGAGGGCTGAAGCCCGGCTGTCAGCAGATCAAACCGTTCAAAGCCGGTCGGCACACCGGTCACATATCCTTCAAACTGGGCCGCGCTTTCAAGCTTCTTGAAACTCCCGTCAATGACCTGCTTCAGGCTCTGAAACCCCTCTCGAATCTGGTCCTCGGCGATATCATATATGGACTGCTCCGCCTTCTCCAGAAGCTCCGCAGTGCTCTCTTGGTTCTGAAAACAGAGTTCGGAGAGGATCGAACACTGACTGATCAGCCGCCTTCGAACCGAGAGATCTCTGACAATCTCGGCGTGGTATACGATGCCCGCTGACGTGGTGACGGCCTGGACCAGAAGGGCCAGATAGTCCGTGCCTCCGGCCTTTTCCAGGGTCTTTTTTTTCGTAAGGATTTCGGACAGGGTGATGATGTCAATCGGCTCGCCCTTTTGATAAAGCTGAGTCATTCCATCGAAAAGGACGACATGGGCCTCCCTGTAAAAATCATCAGGGACAAGGATATCCACAATCTGGTTCATGGCGTCATTGTTGATCAATATGCCGCCCAATATGGCCTGTTCGGCCTCCACATTGTGGGGTGGGACCTTCAGATATGAAACCGGGGTCTTTTCTTTTGGCTGAGGCATAGAACCGGAACCGTTACGCATCAGGAATTGGAGCCCAGCCTGCCGTCAATGCCCAACTCCTGAATTCCTAAAATCCTCAGTTAGTCCCCCCTTGCTGTTCCTCTTCGGGGCTGACAATCACCTTGACGGATGCGGTCACCTTGGGATAGACCCTGACCGGAACGGTGTATTCTCCCAAGGCCTTGATGGGCTTGTCCAGGATGATCTTCCGCCTGTCTATGTCAATGCCATGGGCCTCCAGATAACTGGCGATGTCCATACTCGTCACCGATCCGTAGAGCTTTCCTTCATCTCCAGCCTTCTGGAAAATCTGTATGACGAGTTGCCCGATCGTCTCCTTCAGCTTCTCCGCGTGTTCCTTTCCTTTCAACCGCTTGGCCTCGATCTTCTTCCTCTGAAGTTCCAGGACCTTCATGTTTTGAGGCGACGCCTCAAGGGCCAAGCCATTGGGAACCAGGAAATTGCGGGCATAGCCCTTTGCGACTTTGACGATATCCCCTTCCAGGCCCAATTCGTCCACATCCTGCCGTAGTATCACTTCCATTGCAATGTCTCTCCTCTGTCTATCAGGTCGTTGGGCTACCCGCTCTCCTGTGAATCTTCCTGAAATCAATCCATTGGTCGAACAGCCCGGCAAAAGTCAAAACGGCCATCAGAAGCTGCTGAACGATAATCAGAAAATAGATGCCAAACCGCATCCAGGAAGGGATACGGTACTTATTCATAAAAAAAAGAATAATGGAAAGCCCATGAAATAAATATATAGCCAATATGACAATCAGCGCATTAACGGCCAAAAATTGTATGCCTTCTGACGACAAAAATAAAGCGAAACCTGAGGCGATCAGGCCCCAGACCAGGTGGTCAGGGGCCTGCCAGCGGTCCATCGGGATAAACTCCGGATATGCCAGCTTTCCCATCTTGAAAAGGGGTCTGGCAATAACCACATTCAACCACAGGGCAAAGCCGGTCCCTACAATCATAAGGGATGGATAAATCTTGGATACCGTTGCCATAAAGAATTTGGCATACGCGTTCAGTTCTACGGCGTTTACCTGGCTAGGGTCCATATCCTCATAGGTCTGAATAGCCGCATCGAGATGACTGCCCAGGTAGCTGAGAATCATGTCGATGGGTCCCATGTCTTTCGTGAGACCCAGAAGGACCAGCATTCCCAGCCCGAGGAGGAGCATCAGCAGGGTTGCCAGGAATATGGTATTCCCGAGGCTCAGTCTCCTTCTGAAAAGCTCGGCAAGACCTAACCCCACCAGGCTGAACTCCAAAGCAAGAAGGGACAGCTGGGAATAACCGACGAGGTGGGTAATCAGACCAATGGCGGCGACCACGATCGCCGCGACCTTAATCCCTTCGACGGGGCCCAGTCGAATGGAATAGTAGAGGAATGGCAGCGGTGTCAGCAGGCTGAAAAATGGGCCGACAAAGGGAACCAGTATGGATGCCAAAAGAAGAGATATGGCCCCGCCGGAACACCCCAATACATCGCTCGTTTTCATGAAATTTCAAAAAATCGTAAAGCCCATCAGACCATCCGGACGGCCGGGCTAGCCATCTATCTCCGAGAACTTAACATCAGTTTACAATGGATGTTGTATACGGCAGTAGGGCGATATTTCTGGCCCGCTTGATGGCCAGGGCGAGCATCCGCTGATGTTTGGCGCAGTTCCCTGAGATCCTGCACGGCGTTATTTTACCCCTCTCTGTTGTAAAGTACCGAATATTCTTGATGTCTTTGTAATCAATGACAAGGCTGCTGTCCGCGCAGAACTTGCACACCTTTCTTCGGTGATAGGTTCTTCGAAATTTGTTCTTACTGCCCCGGGTCTTATCGTCGCCCCCATCTCTATCTCTATCTCTATTGTATGCCATCTTCCACCTCGTCGTCTGCGCGTCTCTCTTCGTCAGTCGTTTTGTCGGCTTCTACAGGTCCTCCCTTATTCCCTTCGCCCGCGGCCTTCAACGCCTCCGGGTCGGCATGGTCGCTCAGCTTGATGGTCTGGTACTTAATCACCCTGTCGTCCAGGGTCATTTCGCGCTTCAGCTCTTCCACAATGCCCGATTCACCACAATACTGCAGAAGCACGTACGAACCCTTGTCAAATTTCTTGACTTCGTAAGCCAATGTCCTCTTACCCCATTCCTCAACCCGTATGCTGACGCCCTTTTCTCTCTCGATAAGGGCATTCATCTTGGCCACAACCTCTCGATAGGCATCGTCGGCCAGGTCAGGGTTAATGATATACAGGGTTTCATAATACCTCATTCGTCTTCTCTCCCTTCGGCCTTTTCCTGGTAAGGATAATGTGGTCCCGCCCGGCTGGAATCACTGGGCTTCACCCCGTGTGCCAGCCCTTCAGGACAAGGAGCCAGTAAAATTTAAATTTATAATTTTATCCAAAGAATCTGATCGTGTCAAGATATTAATTCGCGCGGGCCTGTTATTCAAAAAAATTGCGCACGGTAAAGCCTTCCCGACGGCAGATCAGATCCCTTTCGGCCTCTCGAAGATCCTGGGCCACCATCTCGGCTACCATCTCATCAAACGATATCCTGGGTTCCCAGCCAAGCTCCCTTTTTGCAAGGCTGGCGTCCCCCAAGAGTGACTCCACCTCCGTCGGCCGAAAATACCTGGGATCCACGGCCACAATACATCGGTCGTTCTTGGAATCATAGCCCTTTTCTTCCAAGCCTTCTCCCTCCCAGCGAATGTCGAGACCCAGCTCCTTTCCCGCCACTTGGACGAAATCTCGCACTGAACGCTGGATTCCTGTGGCAATCACATAGTCCTTGGGCGTTTCCTGCTGAAGCATGAGCCACATCAGCTCCACATAGTCACGGGCATGACCCCAGTCCCGCTTGGCATCCAGGTTGCCCAGATAGAGACAATTCTGGAATCCGAGCTTGATCCTGGCCAGGCCGCGGGTGATCTTTCGGGTCACAAACGTCTCTCCGCGCAGGGGAGACTCATGATTGAAAAGGATCCCGTTGCACGCGAAAATTCCATAGGCCTCCCGATAATTGACCGTAATCCAGTAGGCATAGAGCTTGGCCACGGCATAGGGAGACCGTGGGTAAAAGGGTGTTTTTTCACTCTGGGGCGTCTCTCGCACCAGGCCGTAGAGCTCGGATGTGGACGCCTGATAGAACCGAGTCTTTTTTTCCAGTCCCAAGATGCGAATAGCCTCCAGGATGCGAAGGGCCCCCAGGGCGTCGGCGTTGGCCGTATATTCCGGCGTCTCGAAAGAGACCTTGACATGGCTCTGGGCCGCCAGATTGTAGATTTCGTCGGGCTGGACCTGCTGAATGATACGAATGAGATTGGTGGAATCCGTCAGGTCGCCGTAATGGAGCACGAATCGTCGATCCGACTCGTGAGGATCCTGATAGAGATGATCGATTCGGTCTGTATTGAACAGGGATGCCCTTCTTTTGATCCCATGGACCTCATATCCTTTTTTCAACATGAATTCAGCCAGGTAAGCTCCATCCTGACCGGTAATTCCTGTAACCAGCGCTCGTCTCATAGGTTCACCTCCCGGGAGGTATCCCGCTCCGCCGCCACCATCATTCGGGCCACATCCCGCATTCGGTATCGGGCCTTCCATCCCAATTTTTCTTCCGCCCTGGCCGGATTGGCGCGGGCCGTAAGGATGTCGGTGGGTCTGAAAAGGGTCTGATTTGTTTGGATGTGGTCCCGCCAGCTCAGACCAAGGGCCGCAAATACGCTCTCCACAAAATCCTCAAGCCGGTTGGTCTCCCCGGTGGCAATGACGTAGTCATCCGGGGCATCCTGTTGGAGCATCCGCCACATGGCCTCCACATATTCCGGGGCCCATCCCCAGTCCCGTTCCACCGATATATTTCCCAGTTCCAGTGTTTCATGGCTCCCTTTTGCGATGCGGCAGGCTGCATGCACGATCTTCCGGGTGACAAACCGCCGGGGTCTTAGGGGCGATTCATGATTGAACAAGAGACCCGAGCAGGCAAACAGGCCATAGGCCTCCCGGTAATTGGCCACCTCCCAGAAGGCCGCCGACTTGGCCACGGCATAGGGGCTTCTGGGGCGAAATGGCGTTCGCTCGTCCGCCGGATGTCCGTCCGTATTGCCGAAACATTCGCTCGAGCTGGCGTTATAGATTCGAATAGGCGCATCCAGAAACCGAATCGCCTCCAGGAGATTGAGCGTTCCGATGCTGATGCTTTCAAAAGACTCCACAGGCTGATCAAACGAAAGTCCCACGGAACTCTGGCCGGCCAGATTGTAAACCTCATCGGGTCGAACCCTCTTGAGCACCTGAAGCACGCTTCGAAAATCAGTTAAGGAGGCCGACGTCACCTCTACGCGGTCTCTGATGTTCAGCCGAATCAGATTGAAAAACTGAGATATTTGGGCATCCCGGGAAGACCCGACCACCTGGTAGCCCTTTTCCAAAAGCAGTTTGGCCAGGTAGGCCCCATCCTGTCCTGAAACGCCCAAAATGAGTGCTGTCTTTTTCATAGTCTGCGCATTTGCGGCTGTTTGTGCGTAACCTTTGTGAAGATTCCTTCGAGTGTATAGCGAGTATATGGGCTTCAATACCCTGCCTGGGTCGGATTGTCAATCTTCCAATGCCGTGTGCGTCCCTGAATGGCCCGAATTCGTTCCAGAACAGGTGGGTGGCCGTATGATAGGAAAACCTTCAGGGGGTGGGGCGTCAGGCTGGAGAGGGTATCCACGCTCAGCTTTTTAAGGGCCGAAATCATGGACTGGGGTCTCTGAAAGGTGTCCACTGCAAAGGCGTCGGCATCGTATTCATGCCTCCGGGAGAGCAGGTTGCCAAAAACAGAAAAGATCATTTCTATAGGGGCATACAGAAACCCGAACAAAAAGAGACTGGCATAAATAGACACATGGTCCATTCGGAAGGCCTCAAACAATCGGGGGTTATTGATAAAAAGCGAGAGGACGAAAAACATCAACCCGCTGGTCAGGAATGATACGGCCATCGATTTGATGATGTGTTTCTTCTTGTAATGGCCCACTTCATGGGCCAGGACCGACACCAGTTCATCAATCGAATGCTTTTCAACGAGTGTATCAAAAAGAACAATCCGTTTGAACCTGCCAAAACCGGTGAAAAATGCGTTGGCCTTTGTGCTGCGTTTGGAGCCGTCCATGGTGAATATGCCCTTCAGTTCGAAATCCTGCGATCTTGCATAGGCTTCGATGGCCCTGCGCAATTCACCGTCCGGAAGGGGGACAAATTTATTGAAGATCGGCATGATTAGGACAGGGGCGACAAAGATGATGCCTATCTGAAGAAGAGTTATGGCCATCCAGCAGCAGAACCAGGCCCACGGCCCGGCCTTTTCAAAAAACCAGAGCACCGCGCAAAAGAGCACGCTCCCGATCACGGCGGCCAGGATCCATGTTTTCAGGATATCCAGCACAAAGGTCTTGGGGGTGGTCTTGTTGAACCCGTATTTTTCTTCGATGACGAAGGTTCGGTAAATGGAAAAGGGGATGGAACCCATCTGGTAGAGGAACAGTAGCACGCCAGCAAAGATGAGCCCCGTCGAGATGCTCCCCAGATGGAAGCTTCGGGCCAGGTGATCCACCCTGTCGAATCCCGCCACGAGGATAAAGGCAATCGTCAGGGGCGCTGTGATGGAGTTGGCAAGAAGGCCGAACCATTCGGTTTCCTTAAGATATTCCTGCGATTTTCGATATGTTTTTTGGTCGTAATAGCCAACAAATTCAGTGGGCAGATTCGTGCTCACATGGCGCATGTTCAAGAAATCGACGACCCCGTTCAGCAGATAATCACCGATCAGGATGACGAGAATCATAATCAAAAAAGGATTCATGGAGATCTGCACTGCGTGGTTCATCTGGAGATGCTGCTTCATCAGACGGGGGTTTTCGCACGACGGCTTCAGGCCTTCCCGCAACGATCCCTTTGAGAATGATTAATACGTCGCGCGGTTGCCTCCTCCTTATGGCATCTGTCTCTAACGGATTGTTTTCTCGAAGTCAATAGCTGCAAACGGCTGTCAATTCTTGAAGACATCGGGATGGAAAGGTTGCGATTTTGGGGAAATCCGCGTAAGCTTCATCCTCTCTGAAGGTGGAGACGATTCAATGATCCGAATAGACAACCTTGGTTACCAATATGAGGGCAGCAACGGCCGGGTCCTCCAGGGAATCTCTATGGAGATCGCGCCCGGGAAATACGTGGCCGTGATTGGGCCCAACGGCTCTGGGAAAACAACCTTCGTGCGGCATCTCAACGGGCTTCTGACGCCGACAGATGGAGAGGTATGGGTGGAGGGGATGAACACCAGGGATGCTGCCTCCGTTCCGAAAATTCGGCAACGGGTGGGTATGGTATTTCAGAATCCTGACAACCAGATCGTCGGCATGAGCGTCGAGGAAGATGTTGCTTTCGGCCCGGGAAATCTGAGGCTGCCTCCCCTCGAGATACGCAGAAGGGTCGAGGAAGCCCTGTCCGCAGTGGGCCTGGAGGATCGCTCCTCAAGATCCCCCCACACCCTCTCCAACGGTGAAAAGCAACGGCTTGCCATTGCGGGAGTTCTGGCCATGAAACCCCAGTATATCGTCCTGGACGAGCCGACCACCTATCTGGACCGGTCTGCAAAAGATCGCATCATGGAGGTCATCGCTCGGCTGAATAAGCAGGGGATGACGATCGTGCATGTGTCGCACGATATGGATGAGGTTGCCCGGGCAGATGAGATTATCGTGCTTCACGAGGGAAGGGTCACCCTTGAGGGAAGCCCCTCGAAGGTGTTTGCACATGCGGAAAGGCTTCGAGGGCTCGGCGTGGCCATTCCGAGGATCACCGAGATGATGTGGTGCCTGAAACAGGCAGGCCTCGATGTACGCACCGATGTTTTTTCACTGGAAGATGCATGCCGGGAACTGGCCGGGCTCATGAAGTCCGAAAAAGGTTAGCCCTTTGTCGTCTCAGGCATTCCAATTTCCACCAAGACGTTAGGCAGTTGACGGAGTTCCCATGCATATGGGAGAGTACATTCCTGGCGATTCCCCTGTCCATCGACTGGATCCGAGGGTCAAGATCGGATCGACACTGACATTGAGCGTTCTGATATTACAGGGCGGGGCATTGAGCGGAGGCGTCATTAGCGCGTTCCTGATGGCCCTGGTGCCGCTCTCGGACCTTGGGCTGAAATCCATTGCCAGGGCCTTCCGGCCGGTCCTGATCTTTTTTGTGCTCCTCTTCGTCGTGCACCTGTTGTTCACGGATGGGCACCCGATTCCTCCCTTTCCCCCGTGGCGCGTGACCGTCACCTATGAAGGGCTTTTCAGGGGGGCCGCCACCACATGGCAATTCGCCCTTCTCATCTTGAGCGCATCCATCCTAACGATGACCACCCAGCCTATGGACCTGGTCAGCGGCATCGAGAGGCTCCTTCGGCCCTTCGAACGGATAGGGGTCCCCTCCCACGATCTGGCCATGATGGTTTCGATCGCCCTGAGATTCGTGCCGACATTTTTTGAGGAGATAAACAGGATGAGGGTTGCTCGAATGGCGAGGGGGGCCAACTTCAAGTCGGGCTCCGTCGCTCGAAGGACGCGTGCGGCCGTATCGTTGCTGCCATCTCTTATCTTACAGACCGTGAGCAGGGCGAATGACCTGGTCACCGCCATGGAGGCCAGAGGTTACCGAAGGGGTCCTCGCACATACATGAAGGAACTGTCCATGACCCGGTCGGATTACGTGGCCCTTATGGTGATCATGGCGATAGTGTGTTTCCACGCTGTCTGTCACTGACCATTGCTCTGGCCGAGATAAGATGCATCTCGGCCACACGCATTCTAAACCACCATGTCCGGAATCCGGGGATTGGCGACAGGCCCTCTTCGCGACATGACATTGGAAGGATCGGGGACTAATCAACGAGTTTGAATTTTGCCTTGACCGCGCCGCAGACAGGGCAGTTTTCCGGGGCCTCGTCTTCGCTGACATAGCCGCAGACCTGGCATACATAATAGGCGGTCTGCCGATCCGCCAACATATCGTTCATGGCCTTTTTGTACAGTTCAGCATGGCGGCTTTCCACATCCCGAGACTGGGAAAAGGCGTTCAGCGCGCTCTCCTTACCCTCATCCGACGCATCCTTGATCAACTTGGGGTATTCATCCACGTTGGCCTTGATCTCATTCTGAAAGGCCGTCTCGATATTTTCCTCAGTTGATCCGATTTTCCCCCGCATTAACCGTAGATACCTTCGGGCATGGACCGACTCCGCATCGGAGATGGCCCGGAAAAGACGTGCAATCTGGGCATAGCCTTCGGAATAGGCCTTCTTGGCAAAAGCATCGTTTCGGATTGCGGCCTTGGATTCAGCAGCAAAAGCATAGGCGAGGTTTTTTTCTGTATTATCAGACACTTGTATAAAATCTCCGGATAAAACTATTCACTTCCCACTGCGGGTTTCACCCTGAATGAGCCACTCAAAGCGGCAATATCTGCTGGCTGCCGGTGTCTTCCTGGCCCCTGAGGTCCTGCCTAATCCCCCAGTTTTGCCATATGATCATCGTAGAGCGTTTCAAGGGCCAGCTTATGCTTGGCCTCTTCCTGGCGCAACATCTTCAAGACATTCTGCAATTCCGGATTATCCGTCTTTTCGGACAGGTCCCTATAAAGCTGAAGCGCCCTTTCCTCCCGCTTCATGGCAAGCCTCAGGATATCCGGGTAGGACATTCCCTTCTGGTACTCCATAGGCTCGATGTAGTTGCTTCGCTTGATGTCTGGAATCCATTTGAATTGATAATTGGAAAGATTCTTCTCTCCCTTGAGAAGACCTTTGAGCAGGGCCTCGTGCTTCCGCTCCTCATTGGCAAATTCCTCAAATGTTTTTTTGGCGCCTGAGTAGGGTTCCTGTCGACTGGCATCTTCGTAAAAAGCCACCGCCTCCTGCTCCTTCTCGATGGCGAACTGAACAATTTCCTCGAATGATTGAAAGCTCATGATGCCCTCCTTTTCTTTATTCTCTATTTTGGCTTGATAGTATGAGAAAATCCATCATATGTCAAAACGATTATTGCAACGACAGGGGCGGTTCTTACCTCAACCATGGAGCATGCAGGTCAATGCGGCATATTCGATGCGAAAGAACCTATTTTATCTCCCCAACTGAAATGCGTCAGGGGCGCCTGGACAGACGCATGTGGAAAGTGGTCTTATTCTTGACTCGAAATGACCACAGGGCAACGCCTGATGGCGAAACAACGTAATTATTCAGTCAATTGATGTGGAGAAGCAGATGTATGCTATAATACTCACGGTACATTCGCCAAATAGCTTGGGAGAATCACTCGATCCGTGATACAGTAATCCTGAGGGACCAACCCCATGAGAAAAGGAGGACCCATGAGAAAATGGACGGTTTTTGTGGTGATGCCCATGAGGATGCCAAGGAAACCCTTCTTCGTGGCAGGTCTTTTTGCAGCACTGATAGGATTGACGCCGGCTGTCTTGACAAGTGCGGGGGAGAAAAACATCGACGGTGTGGTCAGCGGGATCCACTGGCTGGGGCATGACGCATTTCGAATCGACGTGGCCGACCGTGTTATTTACATCGATCCCTGGCAGATTTCGGGAGGCCCGCAGGCGGACATCATCCTGATTACCCACGATCACCGGGATCACTGTTCCCCGGAGGATGTGGCCAAGGTACGGGGCAAAAACACACAGGTGGTGGCAGTGAAGGCCGCCGCCGAAAAACTTCCCCCACCGGTGACGGTGGTAAAACCGGGAGACAGCCTCGCCATCGAGGGCATTAGGGTTAAGGTGATCCCGGCCTACAATGTGAACAAATTCCGAAGCCCGGGGGTGCCTTTTCATCCCAGGGAGGCCGGTTATGCAGGTTATCTTATGGATATCTCAGGTGTCGCAGTCTATCACGCCGGCGACTCTGATCTAATCCCCGAGATGGCTTCGGTCAAGGCCGACATCGCCCTCTTACCCGTCAGCGGCATCTACGTCATGACAGCAGAGGAGGCCGCTGCCGCGACAGATCAGATCCGCCCCAAATTGGCCATCCCCATGCACGTGGGGAAAGGGATCGGATCCTTGGAAGATGCCGAACGATTCAAGCAACAGGCCTCTGTTCCGGTCCGAATACTTCCCATGGAATAGGCAACCCGGTCGACCCGCAAAAAAAGCCGCCTCGAAAGGCGGCCTGACTCATTGCTTTTGTTCTGGTAGGCACGAAGGGATTTGAACCCTTGACCCCTACCGTGTCAGGGTAGTGCTCTCCCCCTGAGCTACGTGCCTATTCGCGCACCCTTTATCATCCCAAGGCATAGATGTCAAGCTGTATCTTTCGCCAGCACGAATTGTCGCCTTGAAGCCATCCATTTCCGGTAATGCCCTGTGAGGCGACCGCGTTTCGCCTTTGATCGGATATCAGAAGTGTCAAAACAGAACTTGAAAAAGATGCGAAGACCTTATATAAAGTCAAGCCACGTGCAGGTCAGGTGCACCCCACGGCATCCATAATGAACTCAGGAGTCCTGAATGGTTGATCCGATGACAACCGAGCGGCTGACAGAGAGGATCAAGGCGTTAGAGAAGGAGCTTGCCGGCCGCAAAGCAAATGAGGCATCGCTGCGAGAAAGCAGAGATCGGCTTTCGCAGATCCTTCAACAAACATCCATTCCGACTTTCGTCATTGACGGCGACCACCGGGTGACGCATGTCAACAAGTCCTTCGAATCGCTGAGCGGCATTTTGGCGGATGAGATCATTGGAACCCGGGACCAGTGGAAGGCGTTTTACCCCACCGAGAGGCCCACGATGGCCGATCTGATCGTGGCCAATGCTTCGGAGCAGGAAATGGCCCGGTTTTACAAAGGTCGATATCAGAAATCCGCTTTTTTGGAGGGGGGTTATCAGTCAGAACGACAATTTCGCCACTTGAAAAAGGGCAGCCGGTGGCTCTTTTTCACGGCGTCACCTTTAAGAGACCCATCAGGAAACGTCATCGGGGCCATTGAGACGCTTCAGGACATTACGGAACAAAAAATGGCGGAAGCAGCCCTTAAAAAATCAGAGCGGCGCATGCGGACCCTTCTCGATTTCGTCCCCTATCCGATCGTCGTATTTACTCTCAACGGTCGGGTGTACTACGTCAATCCTGCGTTCACTGAAATATTTGGCTGGACACTCGATGAACTGGAAGGAAAAAGCATCCCCTACACGCCCCCGGGGCTCGAAGAGGAAACGGGAAAAGCCATAAAGGAACTTCTTGAAAAGAAAGTCATTCTTCGCCATGAAACCCAGCGGCTTACAAAGGACGGCCGCGTCCTGGACGTAGTCATGAGGGCAGCCGTCTATTCCGAAGACCAAAACGAACCTGCCGGAGAACTGGTCCTTTTGAGGGATATCACCCGTGAAAAAAAGATCGCCCGAATGAACCAGGCCATGCTTCGGTTCAGCACGTCCCTCCATGAATATCCGGACATGGAGGACCTCCTCGATTATATCAGCGCCGAGATCAAACAGCTTCTGGACACCGAGGGCGGGCTGGTGGTTCTACTGGATGACGAGAATCAGGAGCTTTTCTACAAAGGCGCCGCATTCGACGACAACACGACCCAGAAGCGAATCAAAGAGATCCGGTTCCCTGCCGATCGAAGCGTGGCTGGCAAGGTCATTCGAACGGGCGAGCCGATTATCGTCCCCGACACGTCCCGGGAGCCTGACTTCTACCCCGGTGTCGATAAGAAACTCGGTTATAACACCAGGAACCTGCTTGAGGTTCCCCTAAGAAGCGGGGACCGGATCATCGGGGCATTGTGTGCACGCAACAAAAAGCAAGGGCATTTCGATGAAACGGACCTGGAGCTGTTGAGCATGATGGCGGGGACCGTTGCGCTGGCCATCGAAAACGCCCGATTCTCGGAGGAGATTATACAGGCCTACCGAACCAATGAGTCGCTTCTCAAAATCAGCCGGGCCCTTCCCGAATACCCCGAACTAGGGGAGCTTCAGGATTACATCACCCAGGAGGTTAAGCGTCTGCTGGATGCAGAGGGCTCGCTGGTCATCCTGCTGGATGAAGAAAAGCAGGAGCTCTACTTCATCGGAGCGGCCTATGATGACAGCGATACCCAAAAGCGGATCAAGGAAATTCGGTTTCCTCTGGACGAGCTAGTCGCAGGAAAGGTGATCAAAACGGGCAAGCCGGTCATCGTATCCGACACGAGCACCGATCAGAAACTGCACAGAGAACGGGATAAGAAACTCGGGTACCATACGCGGAACCTTCTCCTGGTGCCCTTGAAGAGCAAGGACCGGATTATCGGCGTGCTCTGCGCGATCAACAAGAAAGGCGATGAGCCCTTTGACCAGGCCACTGTGGAGTTGTTGACCATGATCGCCGGCACTGTGGCCCTCTCCATCGATAATGCCCGTTTCGCTGAAGAATTGAAACGTGCCTACGTCGAGGTCACCAGCATGAACCGGGCCAAGGACAAGGTCATCAATCACCTGTCCCATGAGCTGAAAACCCCGGTTTCTGTCCTATCGGGCTCCCTCAACATACTGGAGAAAAACCTGATGGAGCTTCCCGGTGATAGATGGAAAAACACCATCACGAGAAGCAAACGAAACCTGGATCGCATTATCGAAATCCAGAGCCAGGTGGAGGACATTATGCGGGATCGGCATTACCGTTCCCACGGTTTCTTGCTTCAGTTGCTGGAGGAATGCACCGATGAACTGGAAACCCTCTTTGCCGAGGAAATGGGAGAGGGACGGGTGGTTGAGACTGTTCGGAAAAAGATCGAGACCTTGTTTGGCCCCAGGAATCTCCAGCCCAAAGAGGTGGCCTTGGATGAATACGTGGGGAAGCGAATCGCGTCTATCGAGCCTTTGTTTTCCCATCGCCAGGTCGAAATCGACCGCCGGCTGGAGCCAGTACCGTCTGTCTGTATGCCGATTGATCCCCTCCAAAAGACCATTGACGGCCTCATTAAGAACGCTGTGGAAAACACTCCCGATGAAGGTAAGATAGAGGTGGTCGTGCGAGAAAGGGATGGAGGGGCCGAAGTGGTGGTGCGCGACTACGGCGTCGGCATCATCGAAGAGGATCAACGGCGCATCTTCGAAGGTTTTTTCGCCACCCAGGACACCATGGCCTACTCATCCAAAAGGGCCTTTGACTTCAATGCCGGGGGAAAAGGGGCCGATCTGCTGCGTATGAAGATTTTTTCCGAGCGGTATGGTTTTGAGATCCGCATGGAATCCACGCGATGTAGATTTATACCAAAGAGTACGGATGTGTGCCCCGGTCGGATCAGCGACTGCGCGTATTGCACTGATAGAGAAGACTGCTGGAAGTCGGGGGGTAGTACCTTCTCTGTTTATTTTCCTGCCAAGACCGGGGAACGGTCTCTGCCGAGCGCCTCAATTGCCGGGTCTTCACTTCCTCGGTGAGTTCAGTAAGAGAAAAAGATATCGCGAAGGGATGCACCCAACCCGAACGTCCAGGCTGGCTGGGTCCAGGATGGCAAAGCGTCCGTTCACCAAGGAACTGGGTGCGCCAATGGAAAGGATTCCATCTGGCGAACACTATCCCTCGGGACTTGTTGCCATTTCATGCAACGATTTCGATCCTTTAACACGTATTTGAGACATATTTTTGGGGAAAGGGTCCAGAAGATATCCCTGGATGCCGGCCTTGGTTGCCCTAACCGTGATGGGACCCTGTCTACAAAGGGGTGCCTGTTTTGCGACCGACGAGGCTCTGGGACCGGGGCCTTTATTGATGCGGGTCTCTCCATTGACCAGCAGATCATCCGAGCCAAAGCGACCATCCGGAAACGGTATCAGGCCCGGAAATTCATCGCCTACTTTCAATCCTTTACAAATACTTATGCCCCTGTCCCCCGACTGAAGTCCCTCTATGACCAGGCATTGGCCCATGAGGGCATGGTAGGGCTCTCGGTGGCCACGCGGCCGGACTGTGTGGACAAGGACATCCTGGGACTCATACGATCTTACCAACGGGATCGCCTTGTTTGGATGGAATACGGTCTGCAGTCGGCCCATGATGAAACGCTCAGGCGGATTCATCGAGGACATGACGTGGCCTGCTTTGAATCCGCCGTCCAGATGACGGCCGATCAGGGCATCAACATATGCGTCCACATCATCCTGGGCCTTCCGGGCGAGGACCGCAGCATGATGCTCGAAACCGCCCGCTATCTCTCACACCTCCCCATCCAGGGCATCAAGATCCACCTCTTGTATGTCGTTGAGGGAACCCCCCTAGCCGAATATTACCGTGGCAAGGATTTCAACTGCTTGACGAGACATGAATATGTGGAACTTGTGGTGGATGTCATCGAGCTATTGCCCGCAAATATGGTCATTCAGCGGCTGACCGGCGATCCTCTATCGTCCGAACTGGTGGCCCCCGAGTGGGCCAGAGAGAAGCAGGTCAATTTGAGGTGCATTCAAAATGCCTTTCAGAGGAGGGACACGTGGCAAGGAAGACAATTCCAGACATCTATTGCTCGCAAATAACGATCGATCAACTCACCGTATATCTGGCATCTACGGAAAAGGGGGCCTTTCGAGTCGGGCTGGGGTTGATAACATCCCAGCATCCCGTCTATTTTTTTAAGAGGCTTTTCCCGGAGGCGAACCTCATTAAGGGAGACTCGATGAATCGATCCCTCGCCGGGGCGGTGGAAACGGCTTTGCGTGAAAGGTCCTGGGGGTCGCATGTCCCCATGGATGTGACGTTGACACGGTTTCAGTGGCAGGTGTTGGAGGCGATTGCCGCCATCCCCTTTGGACACACCCGGACATATGGCGCGGTGGCTTCCACGATAGGGAGGCCGCTGGGGGCGAGGGCTGTGGGCCAGGTCATGGCACGCAACCCCCTGCCCATCATCTTCCCGTGACATCGCGTAGTGGCTGCCGATGGACTCGGCGGTTTTGGAAGTGGACTCGATGTGAAGCGGTATTTGTTGTCTTACGAGAGGGCCGGATAGACCTCAGCACCTATTTCTGGGGGTCACCCAGTCGTTCACGAAGAAGCTGGTCGTATGCGATCTTGTACTCAGGTGACCCTAGCGCCAAGGATTTTTTCTGGGCCAATTCCTTTACAATTTCGCTTTCCACCTTTTCGAACTGATTGCGGCTCTGCGTCACGATTCGGTCAATGACATGGTAGATCTCTTCGTCCGTGCCATAGATCTCGATGACATCGGGGTCGTTGATAAGGACCTCCATGAGATACTGGGTCATGTACAGGGAATATGGATTCGGACGCGGCACCAGGTTTCGAATCGGGGAGACAAAATATTTGAAATCAAATTCCGAACTGTTGAGGGCCATTTTCAGCCCTTTCAGGATCGCATCGGATACGGCGGCCGCATTGTCGCTTTCAATGATCTTTTCCTCCAACAGGGTTTGTCGAAGCTTGTTGTGGATCTCGGGGAGCTTGAACCTGAAGAATCGTCCCTGATGAAAGGCCCGTTGTTTCTCCTGCCTCTCCAGCTTGTTGATCAACTTATCCTGTACCCTGCCCGAATCTCGTGTATACATGGAAACCCTTGATTCTCTATTCCTTGGCCTTGGAAGGGGCAGCCGAGGCTTCTATTTTGGGCTTGCTCTCCGTGGACGGAGCTTCTGCCGCTGCCTTGCTTTCAGTCGAAGGCTTATCCTTGGTGCTGCCGGTAGAGCTGGACTTGGACGCGTAGTCCGTGACGTACCACCCTGTTCCTTTCAGGTGAAAGGTGCTTTGAGAAATCAGCTTCTTGAGTTTACGGGAGTGGCATGCCTCGCACTCGCTGAGTGGCGGGTCTGAAAACTTCTGAAGGGCTTCAACGTGGTGTCCGCATGAATCGCATTCATACTCGTAGATCGGCATTCCCCTATCCATCCTCCTTATGTCATATTGAATTGACAGATCCTGTGGCCCTGGTAGGCGTCAAGAACATAATCCAGTTTGGCCACGGTCGATTTTTTTAATACGTCGAAAGTCAACGAATGGACCACTTCCTCCTCCTCGGCCCGTTCCCTCTCTGTCACATCAAATCGCTGGAAAAACTTGGAAAACCTGACAATATGGACGAGTTCATGCGTCAGAATATAAACCAAAAAAGGCAGAAGGCACAGGTCACTATCCCTTTCGACGGCTTTCAGGATGAGATGGTCTTGCAGGCAGATGAAATAAAAATCACGTGTTTTGGTTCTAGGCTCAAAGTCCTTCAACACCCGGATCCCCTTGCTCAACACAGCAAGGGCGACGCTGCTGATCTCCCGCCGCTTTAAGGAAGAGAGGGTCTTTACATCATACCCGTATCTCTTGGCTTGCCCGATCGACATCTTGAAGAAGTTGCCGGTCGCATCCTCCGCAATGTCGAGCGCATCGCTTACCATAACGAGTTCGTTCTGCCTGAAAAAAGCCATCTCATAAGGCCCGCAAATGGGGTATGATTCATCCAGAAAATAAGGCGATCCCGGCGTTTGTCAATGTTCAGATCGGAATTTTTTATTGGTGGCGGTGACTGGATTTGAACCAGTGACTCTACGGATATGAGCCGTATGCTCTGACCAACTGAGCTACACCGCCGGTTGTTTGGATAGGGTGTCAGTGTATAGAAATTTCATCTCTTGTCAATCAAATAATACAGGCAGGCACGCCTATGGGATGGAAGGCAATGGGAAAGGGGATGGGGATTGAAGGCAACGTCGCTCTTCAATCCCCTTGTCTCTGTTTACAAGTACTTTTTGGCTTCTTCCGTCAGGGCCGGGACCAGGTCAAAGAGGTCCGCGACGACGCCATAGTCAGCCTTCTGAAAGATGGGGGCATCCGGATCCTTGTTAATGGCCACAATCACCTTGGAGGTGCTCATGCCGGCCAGATGTTGAATTGCCCCGGAAATGCCGCATGCCACATAGAGATTGGGCGACACCACCTTTCCTGTCTGTCCTACCTGATCGGTATGGGGCCGCCAGCCTGCATCCACGGCTGAACGAGAAGCTCCTACGCTGGCACCGATGACCTGGGCCAAGGCCTCTAAAATGGTATAATTTTCCGGGCCTTTCATGCCGCGACCTCCCGAGACGATCTTGTCTGCCTCGGTCAAATCGACTTTGCCGCTCTCATCCTTGACCACATCCACCACCTTCGTTTTGAGCTCGGCATCATCCAGTGTGAAAGCCGCATCCACCGTTTCCGCGGACTTGGAGGGATCGGGGTCACTAATACGCATCACTTTTGGCCTGGCAGTGGCCATCTGGGGCCAACTGTTCTCAAAGGTTACCTTCGCATAGGCCTTGCCTGCGTAGATGGGCCGAGTTGCCACAAGATTTCCTCCCTCAATGGCGAAGGCTGTGCAGTCCTGGGCCATGGCCACGTCCAATCTGGCAGCCAATCGTCCGGCCAGATCTTTTCCCTGAACAGATGCGCCCAGGATCAAGACAGCCGGTTCATGGGCCTTCACCAATTGAGAAATGACCGAGACATAGGCATCTGTGGTATAGGGCTCCAACCTTGAATCATCCGCAACCAGCACCTTGTTGGCCCCGTAAGGGCCAAAGGCCGCGGCCTTATCTTTTATAGTGGAGCCGAGCAGCACGACGGTCAGGTCCTGGCCCAGGGCATCGGCCAAGCGTCTTCCTTCGCTGGCCAGTTCATAACTAATCTTTCGGATTTCTCCATCCCTTTGCTCAGCAATTATCCAAACTCCTTGTGCCATTTTTATCTCCTTACCTGTCTGTGTGGTTTCGATAGTCAACCATCACGCCGTATCGACGCCATGCGTCCGGCGGGAAGTTTAGAGGACCTTGGCCTCTTCGTGGAGCAATTTAGCCAATTGTGCGGCCTTTTCCTGAGGCGTCTCTCCCTCGACAATCTTGCCTGCCGCCCTGGCAGGAGGCGGCGTCAGCTCCAGGATCTTCAGTTTCCTAGCCCCGGGGCCGAAGTCCGCGCTGTTCAATCCAAGATCACCCAGTGACTTTTCTGCCAGAGGCTTCTTCTTGGCCTTCATGATTCCGGGCAAGGAGGCATATCGCGGTTCATTCAATCCCTTCTGGGCCGTGATCAGGGCCGGAAGCGAGGATGTAATGACGAGCGTCTCCCCTTCGATGGGTCGCTGGACCTTGATCGACTTGCCATCCTCCGCCACCTCCACCTTGACAACCAAAGAGAGCTGGGGAATATTCAACAATTCTGCGATGGTGGCACCGACGATGCCCAGATCATCGTCCACTCCCCGCTGACCAGTAAAGATCAAGTCGTAGGGAAGTTCCTTGATGGCAGCGGCCAGGGCCTTTGCCTGGGCCAGGGAATCGCTTCCGGTCAAGGCCTCGTCGCTGACGAGAATCCCCTTGTCCGCGCCCATGGCCAGGGCGGTTCTTATGGATTCGGTAACCCTCTTGGGACCGAGCCCCACCACAGTGACCTCGCCCCCATGTTTTTCCCTGAGGCGCAAGGCCTCCTCCACACCAAACTCATCATAGGGATTCATGACCCATTTAATGTCATCGCCAACAATGGACTGCTTGTCCGACGCAATCTTGATCTGGGTCTCTGTATCCGGTACCTGTTTCAGACAAACGATGATGTTCACATGATCCTCCTTTCTTCACACCCTGTTAACAGATTGATTTGTCGACAATTGCACGGGCCGACACGATGATCTGCGGTCTCCCTTTGACCTTTGCCTGATCCCGCCCACACTCCAGCCATGCCGGTCGGTTTGGGCGTCTTCTCATGTCATGCGGTCAAAGGTCTGACCCCATGGCTAACCACCTATTTTCTCATGAGCGAGCCGTTATTCCGTTCAGGAAATAGTCGCTGATCTGTCTGGCAACGGTCTTGATATCATATTGTCTGCGGCTTGACAACACCCAACACCTCGAGACCTCATCCAAGGCCCCAAAAAACGCCCGTTTGGCCACGTTCGGTACTACGCTTTGTTTGAAAAGACCCTGCTTCTGGCCTTCTATGATGATGTCTTCAATGATGTTGAGGTATTGAATGAATTTCTCATTTTTATATTCTTTCATGAACTTGCCGCTCTGGCGAAGTTCGACCTGGATGATCTCGGCCATGTCTTTGTTCTTCTGAATGAGACCGAGATGCGTCGACGCGAATTCTTCCAGCTTTTTTTCAGGCTCGGTGAGAGCGGCGATTCGCGCATTCATATTGTCCAGTACGGCCTGCATCTGCTCCTCGAACAGGGAAATTAAAATGTCATCTTTATTTTCAAAATAGATGTAGATGGTGCCATCTGCAACGCGAGCCTCCTTTGCAATCTCCGAGATCTTTGATTGATAGAAACCCTTTTGTGCAAAAACCTTGGTGGCCGCAGCAATTATGCGCTGATATTTGTCGTTATTTTTTCTCTTTGCCATGTATTTATCCTGGTAATGAATGACTATTCATTCATAGAGCAGATACCATTGCGGGGACTCCCTGTCAAGACTTTTTATCCGTCTTTTTGGGCAAATGGCCGCTACGGGTCCCAGGCCTATCCCCCCAGGAGAAGGTCCTTCTCTTCTGAGGCGTGCAGTCGGGATCTTTTGTCTCCCCGGCCTCGTTAAGCTGAACCTGGACCGGCCGATGACATCAGCGAGACCTCGATAACTAAAAGGAAATTGGCTGGCAATAACTTCTTGACAAGGAATTAAAGGCTGAATTAGAGTGATTTTAGGTGTCTTCCATAGACGAAATGCGGCAAAGAGGAAATCCGATTGAAAACATCGTTAGGGTCATCAGACAACGGGACCAAAAGGCCCTGTTGATGGGTTAATGTTTACACTTAAAGAGAAGGGAGGGGTGATCAGTTTCAGGCGCAAGTAGTGTGGATGTAGCGAATTAACTCTTTCGTTTCCAAAAGGAGGGAATCATGCGCAAGTTAGTGGTATTGGCAAGTGTTTGTTTGATGATTGCAGGGTTGATCGCTATCGGCGTTCCGACGGGCGCTTTCGCCAAAGACATTAAGGCTGGGGCGGTTATCAACCTAACCGGTCCGGCATCCACATGGGGTCAATTCCATGCCAAGGGGCAACAGGATTATACCCGGTACATCAATGAGGTGAAAGGGGGCATCGCCGGAAACAAGATCGCCCTGACAGTCGTGGACCATGCCTACAAAGTCCCCGAGGCCTTAAAATTCGTCAAACAATTCTGCACCTCCGACAAAATGGACATGATCGCCACCTGGGATGCAGGCTCCGGGATCATGGCAAAACCCATCATTCAAAAATACCAGGTCCCCAATATCAACTACTCCACATACCAGGGGATCCTCAAACCTCCGGTGGACTATGCCTATCTCCCCTTTGGAAGTTATGTAATGGACTCTTACGCAGTCCTCGGGTACATCAAGGCCATCCACAAAGGGAACGCCCCGCCCAAGGTGGGACTCCTTACCTACAACAACGCCTACGGAAAATCGATTCATGAACCTAGCCAAGAATATGCCCAGAAAAATAAAATAGACATTGTCGCCGTTGAGGAATTCCCGCCCCAGACCCTGGATCTCAACACCGAGGTCTTGAGGCTGAAAGAAAAAGGGGCCGAGTACATCTTCATGCAATGCCTCCCATCCGCCATTATCATGGCCCTTCAGGCTGCCGACCGGATCAATTACAATATTCCCTTTTTTGGAACCTGGACGTCGACGGATCCCGATTTCTTTAAACGGGGGGCCGGCCTCATTCGGGACCGAATGTTTATGCAATTCCCCGGATGCCTGCCGGGCGACGGCACGCCAGGCATCAAGCTGATCGAAGACCTGATGGCGCGGTACAAAACCGTCGATAAATTTGACTGCTCCTATTGGGAGGGTATTGTTATCGGCGCTATCATGGCGCGGGCGTTTCAGAGGGCCCATGACAAGCTGGGTAAGATCGACAGTGAATCGATTAACACCGGCCTCGAGACCTTTCAAAATGAGGATTTCGGCGGGCTGATTCCGAATATTACCTACACCAGCACCGACCACAGTGGATCCTTTATCGCCCGAATCGTCAAGATAAACGAAGATCAAACGCTGAAACCGCTCACCAAGTTCTGGAATCCGGAAAAGGAAAAGGTAACGATTGTAAAATGAAAGCCTTTCGCGGTGAACCCAGCATCTTCACCTCGGCCCGGCCCGAAGAAAGACGGGCCGAGCTGGAGGTGAAGGATCTGACACTCAAGTTTGGCGGAATCACAGCCCTGACCAAGATCGATTTGAATGTCCGTAATGGGGAACTGGTATCTGTTATCGGACCCAACGGTGCAGGCAAGACCAGCCTGCTGAACTGTATCACTGGTTATTATAAGCCACAGGAAGGTCAGATATCCTTCAACGGCCAAGATGTCACCCATCTTTCGCCACACCATTTGACCCGCATCGGCATCGGCCGGACCTATCAAAATATCGAGCTGTTTCCCGGCATGACGGTCCTCTCCAACATGATGCTGGCCCGGCATGTCCACTGCGAGTATCATTTGGGAAAGGCCGCTCTTTTTTTGAAGAGCGTACGGGAGGAGGAGGTTCGCCATCGCGAGATCCTGGAGGAATTGATCGATTTTCTGGAAATGCAGTCGATCCGCAAACAACTGGTAGGCGCCCTTCCTTACGGCATGCGAAAACGCGTCGAGTTGGGACGTGCCCTCGCTCTGCAACCCAGGCTTCTCGTCCTCGACGAGCCATTCGCAGGGATGACCCTTGAGGAAAAGGAGGATATGGTCCGGTTTCTGATCGAGTTGAACGAGGCCTGGAACCAGACCATGATCCTGGTGGAACATGACATGTCCATTGTCATGAGCATTTCCAAGCGAGTGGTTGTGTTTGATTTCGGGGTCAAAATAGCCGAGGGGTCCCCCGATTTTGTTCAGAATCATCCTCAGGTCATCAAGGCCTATCTCGGGGATACCTCCAAAATCGATTAGAGCTGGCGGATCCTCCCAACCGGAATCATGTACCTTGAGAATTGAGGAACAGTAGCGGAAAAAGGACGTCTGTGAACGCCACATATCACATAGAACGTATTGATTCGGAGACCTTATCCTCGCTGGAGGAATTCACGCTGCCCCAAATCCTCCTGAGGCAGTCGGAGCGATTGGGTTCTGATCGGATAGCCCTCCGGGAGAAGGCCTACGGCATCTGGCAGACCTATCACTGGAAAGATTACTTCCGGTATGTCAAATTGATTGGGCTGGGACTTATCTCCCTTGGACTTAAACGGGGTGAAAATGTCGGCCTAATCCTCGACAATGACCCGGAGTGGCTCTTCGCAGAATTGGGTACCCAGTCCGTGGGCGGGGTGGCACTCCCCCTGTTTACCTCGGCGGTTGCCAAGGAACTGTCCGGGGGTCTCAGCCGGGTCGAGGCGGCATACGTGTTCGCCCAGGACCAGGAGCAGGTGGACAAGCTGCTTGCCTGCAGGGAGGACCTGCCTCAAACAAGACGCCTCATCTATATTGATCCCACAGGCATGAGGAACTACGAAGACAACCCCTGGCTGATCAGTTTCAGTCAATTGCTGGACCTGGGTGAGGAGCTGGACCGGGAACAGCCCGAGCTCTACAACAAGGAGCTTTGGGAGGGAAAACCCGAGGAGGTGGCCCTCATGCTCATGACATCGGGTACCACCGGCGTGCCCAAACTGGTCATGCTGAGCCATCTCAATTTTACGGATATGTCGTCCAAGTGGCTGAAAACGGCCCCTATCGGCGTCGAGGACAACTGGATTTCCATCACGCCGACCGCCTGGATCGTCGACCAGATGTGGGGTATCGGTATTACGCTATGCGGCGGGTTGGTCATGAATTTCCCGGAGACCTTCGAAACGGCCGTGGAGGACTTCCGTGAGATCGGGCCAACGGTGATCGTCTCTTCTTCCAGATTCTGGGAAGACCTTGCGTCCAAGATTCGAGTCAAGATCAACGATGCCGGGCCAATCAAACGCCGCCTCTATCATATGTCGCAGGGCATCGGTCGGCAGATCGTGGATCTTGAGTCGGAAAAAAAGGAGATACCTGGCCGCCTGAGGCTGTTGAGGTGGTTGGGAAACCGCATCGTGTCGCGACCCCTGCTTGATCGCGTGGGCTGCCTCAATTTCCGTGCGGCCTACACCGGTGGCCATCCCATCAGTCCGGATGTGATTCGATTTTTCCGGGCCAATGGCCTCAATCTGAAACAGTGCTATGGCCTTACGGAAACCTGCGGCATCTTTCAGGTGCAGCCTGACGAGGAGGTCAAGCCCGAGACGGTGGGGAAACCGCTTCCCGGTACGGAGGTCAAGATCACGGAAGACCAGGAAGTGCTGGTTCTCAGCAAGTCCAATTTTGTCGGCTACTATCAGAATCCCGAAGCCACTGCCGAGTCCCTGAAAGATGGGTGGTTTCATACCGGGGATGCGGCCTACTACGACGATGGCGGGCACCTCCTCATCATCGGTCGAAAGCAGGATATCATGAGGACCCGTGAAGGCGAGGCCTTCTCACCCGATTTTATCGAGACCCGACTCAAGTTCAGTCCGTATATCAAAGAGGCGGTCATCTGGGGAGAAGGCCAGAAATACCTCACGGCTTTCATCAACATCGACTTCGGCAATGTGGGCAACTGGGCCGAGGATCGAAAGATACCTTATACCACCTACACCGACCTCTCCCAGCAGCCGGGTGTGGAAGAATTGATACGGGGAGAGGTGGCCGAGGTCAATACCCAGCTGCCGGACCCGATGAAACTGGTCCGCATCATTCTTCTGTACAAACTCCTGGATGCGGACGACGAAGAGCTGACAAGAACGGGGAAGGTAAGGCGCAAATTTGTCTTTGAGCAGTATAAGGCTCTTATCGACGCCATGTATTCCGATAAGACGGAACTGCCGATCAAGGGCCAGGTGCGATACAGGGATGGTACCGTAGGCACCATCGAAACGACCGTCAAGATACTGACCGTGTAAGGGGGCATTCGCTGGCATGGATTTTTTTCTTCAACTTCTGGTTAACGGATTTTCTTTGGGGTTTCTCTATGCCCTTTCAGCACTTGGCTTTGTCATGATCTTCAAATCGAGCAGCGTCCTCAATTTTGCCCACGGCGAGTTGATGGCCATCGGGGCATTTCTCTTTTTAGTCCTCTCCGCGTGGGCGGATCTGCCGATTCTTGCGGCATTTGCCCTGACCCTGGCCGGCTGTTTTACCCTTGGCTTTATCCTGGAGAAATTTTTCCTTCGGCCGTTGATTGGGGAGGCCCTGATTCAGGTGATTATGCTGACCCTGGGGCTGGCCCTCATGTTCAGAGGCCTGTTGCTCTTCATCTTTGGTGGAGATACTCAAGACTATCCCGCTTTTCTGCCGGATGCCCTCTCCATGAAATGGGGAGTGATTCAGATTCCGGCCGTTTACGTGGCAGCGTTTATCATCGGCATCCTCTTCCTCATCCTCTTTGGCCTTTTTTTCAAATACTCTTCCCAAGGGATCTATATGCGGTCTGTGGCCGATAACCAGCCGGCTGCCCTTTCGTTAGGGGTTCATGTGAGAAGGGTATTTGCCCTCTCATGGGCCATTGCCGCGCTGGTCTGCGCCATGAGCGGTATCATCCTCGGCATCATCAACGGAATCAATGTGCACGAGTTGAGTTCCATCGGCCTCAAGGTCTTTCCGGTGGTCATCCTGGGCGGCCTGGACAGCATCGGAGGGGCGATTCTGGGGGGTGTCATTATTGGGCTGCTCGAGACGTTTACCGGTGGCTACATTTCCACCTCCCTCCGAGAAATCATCCCCTATATCGTGCTGATCTTTATTCTCATGGTGAAACCGTACGGGCTTTTCGGCCTCGTGGAAATCGAACGGGTGTAATCGGATTTGAGAATCCCTGATTGTCCATTTTTGATGAATCATCGTGAAGAGATATAACCATGCGTAGACTCCAGTTCCATCCCTGTGGCAGTTTCAAGACAAGCTATCATCAAGATCTTCACATCTTCAGTACCGATTTCGGTCGACTTTGGATGGGTATCGGCATTGTTCTCCTGTTTGGCGTCGTGCCGTTTATCAGCAATTCCTACATGTTATATATAATTAACAACATGGGCATTTATGCCATTGCGGCGGTCGGGCTGAATTTGCTCATCGGCTTCACCGGTCAGATTTCCCTGGGTCACGGGGCCTTTTTCGGCGTAGGGGCCTATGCCGCAGCCATTCTTGCTACCAGGGGAAACTTTCCTTTTTTCGTGGCCGTGCCGATAGCGGGGATCGTATCCGCGGCCGTAGGTATGGTCTTTGGTCTTCCATCGGCCCGGCTGAAACACCTTTACCTCTGTATTGCAACCCTGGCAGGTCAGTTCATCATTGACTACGTGCTGGTCCAGTGGGAGGCCTTGACAGGAGGCGCTGAGGGGATCGTCGTTCCAAGCGCCACCCTTTTCGGCATCAATCTGGGGAACGACCGAGCCTTTTTTTATGTAATTTTCTTCTGCTTTGTCCTGATGACATGGATTGCAGTCAACCTCATTCGCACACGGATCGGCCGCGCTTTCATCGCCATTCGAGACAATGACCGGGCTGCTGAGGGGATGGGGATACCGATTTTTCCCTATAAACTTCTGTCCTTCGCCATCAGCTCCTTTTATGCCGGCTTCGCCGGGGCCCTCTTCGCCTACTACACCATCAGCATCACGCCGGAACCATTTAATTTGTGGTTGTCCATCGAATACATTGCCATGATTATCATTGGAGGGTTGGGAAGCATACCCGGCGCCGTTTTCGGGACCATCTTCATCGTCACCCTCAATGAAGTACTGAGTCATATTACCCAATACCTGATGAATATAGGCGTATCTGCCGGGGCCGCCATCACCATTGCACCGCTCCGTGAGTTTGTGTATGGTCTGACCATTGTCCTGTTCATCATCTTTGAACCGAAAGGTCTGGCCGAGGTATGGCGCATCGTCCGATCCAACTTCAGGTTGTGGCCCTTTTCCTACTGAGAGGCTGTTCGCACCATGCAGGATAACATACGGCTTTTGATCAATAACATCAGCGTCGTCTATTCCGACGTCATACAGGTCCTCAAGGGGGTTTCTCTCACCATACGGGAAGGACAGGTAGTGTCACTCTTGGGGAGCAACGGGGCCGGAAAGACTACGACCCTCAAGGCCATTTCCGGTCTGCTCAAACCGGAAAACGGAAAAGTCACCGAGGGATTCATCGAATACGACGGCAAGCCGGTTCAGAATTCCTCTCCGGAGCAGATCACACGCAAGGGGATTATTCAGGTTTTGGAGGGAAGGCAGGAATTTAAATATCTATCCGTGGAAGAGAACCTGAGGGTCGGAACAGCCACCCGTTGGGGCAAGCCGTACCAGAAAGACCTGGAGATGGTCTACGGGTATTTCCCGGCTCTCCTTGCAAGGAAGAAATCCATGGCTGGCTACTGCAGCGGGGGCGAGCTCCAGATGCTGGTTATCGGAAGGGCCCTCATGGCCCATCCTAAGCTATTGCTTCTGGACGAGCCTTCCCTCGGGCTTGCCCCGCTCCTGGTCAAGGAGATCTTTCAGATTATCCAGCGCATCAACAAGGAACAGGGAACCACTCTCATGGTGGTGGAGCAAAACGCCAATATGGCCCTTCAGATCGCCCACTACGGTTATGTGATGGAAAACGGAAAGATCGTCATGGAAAGTGCGGCGAAGGATCTGAGGGAAAATCCGGATGTTAAAGAATTCTACTTAGGTACGGCGGCCTCAGGAACCCTCAAGTCCTATAAGAACGTCAAGGCCTACAAACGCCGGAAACGGTGGCTCTGATAACCCGCTGCAACGGACTCTAACGTTCATCCGTTCCCCCGGACCCAATGGTAGGCGTGGGGCTCCATGCGATGGAGAAGAAACAGGTGCGGATCCGGCTGTGCCAATCGGTCTCCATGGTGCCTGTTTGACAACATGGTCCAGCCGATGGGCTAAGACCCGTCCCCTCCTAAGTTCCACACGGCTCAAAGGCCGTTTCTGTCTGAACCCGCCGAGGGAGACTTCATGGATTTCAGCCGTTCTTTTTCGGAAGAGACCCTCTGGCAAGAGGGCCCTTTTCAGTTCATCAACCCCGATGATTTTCCATCCCTGGGGATTGATCCCGCATCTGTACCCTTAGGGACCTTCGCCTCCTTTAAACACCCCTCCCAGCTTCGCAGTAGATTCGGAGGCAATGCCTACGGGTTCGGCCTCTTTGAGGACTATGACCGACTCAAGCGGAGTGAAATCGAACAGCTCCGGGCCATCAATCTTGACAACGCCGACGAGATACGGGCGAATTACAGAGAGCTCAATGAAATCTACCGCAAGATGGGGCTGCTCATCCGTTTTTCCAGCCATGGAAAACGGTACTACCTGGTCCCGATCCATCTGACGTCCAACTCCCTCATCCATGTCACGGCCAAAGTGGACGAGATCAGCAAGACCGTTCGATTCCACCGAAAGAAATTTCTGAAGGAGTACCACAAGATCGGGGTATTTTGTCGACCTGACGACCTGATTATTCAAGAATTGGCCTTTCGCCTCAAGGAACATCACTTTATCGTCCTGGATTCCTTGGAAAAGCTGCTGAACCTCAACCAGAAGCTGGATCTTGTCATACTGCCCAGCGATATGTATGAGATCGTCCTGATGGAAAAATTCAGTTCGCTTGCACGAGAAGCCCTGTCCAAAAAACGCCTAGACCAGTACTGCACCTATCTGCTATGGAAAATTCGAGGCGTTCTGAGGTCGGAGGAGGGCGAGATTCTCATGCTTGCCGATCACCTGACGGCCAGGTCCCACCAGAGCGCGGAACTGAGCTTTAAGTCCGAGCATGAAGAAAAGAACTTTTTATTGTTTACCCACCTTTTTGGCACGCGAAAACGGTATCAGATCAGGGGCCATAAGGTCCGGGTGAATATATTCGATCTGCAGAGATATCTGAGTGCGTCCTACGTGGAACAAGAGGCAATCAACCAGTTGCTTGGCGGAAGGTCTTTTGAAGAATTATCATTCGAAGAAATCCATGATCTTCCTTATCTCAACACCCCGTTTGAAGACTGGCCCTTTTTCATAGACCAGGAAAAGGCGTGGCCCAGACTACTGTCTCCGTTTTTTGAAGAGATACTGCTTAAGCCCGTAGTGCCCGATCCCGTAAAACGGGAGTGGAAAAAGCGATTCTCATGCAGTGACTATTCTCCCCGATACATGCTGATCTATCTCGGCCAGAAAAGACCTGTGAAGACCACAGTGGCTGATGTCAAGAACGACGCGGTCAAGTCCAACCTGATGGGCTGCCCTATTGAGCTGACGGCCGATTACCGGAACTCGTTTGAATATTTGATTCGAACCCTCAGCATTTTGGCCGGAAGACTCAGACGAGAGAGCTATCAATCCCTTCCCCAGATTCTTATTGACCGTCTGATCCTTCCCCTTGAGAGCAAAAGCCGTCGATTCAGCGCCCTTAACGATGTCATCAAGCTTACGAAGAAGATACACTCCCTCGAAAGGATACGGAGCTGTCTCAACCCTAACGGGATCGAAGGATCCAGGACCCGACTGTTTGAAAATCTAGAGGCTCTGGCCCTTTTCGAATTTACCCACGATGAACTCAAGGAGATGATTCTCATCTGCGTGGGGCACAGCGCCATGGGCCGAGTCATCTCGGGCAAGGTCACCGAGAAGTCGTTGAAGCCGCTCTCGGATCTGGCCAGGACCTTTGAGCCGCAGCAGGCCCTCAATCTGCTCCGTTACTGCCGTCTGATGACGCTCGCAGAGACAGAGGCTGCCCGCGATGCAGAGTTGACCCATGGGCAAATTCAACAGCTTTTTGAACTCTATGAATCTTCGATTCGAGTGGTATTCAATCGAGGACTGGATTGGGACCAACTCCTGGACGAAAAAACCGCCGCCATGGGCGGCATCCATAACAAGGTGGTTCAGAAAATTTTCATGATGATGAACTACTTCGAGTTCCTGGACAACTGGTCTGACCTAAGGAAAAAGGGCCCCATGGAGAAAGAAGCCATAGCGGACTATGATCGGTTCCGGATGGCAAGGATAGAGAACGTCATCAGGCTGGTGGATAAGATGGAACAGTTCGAAGAAATGTACCTTAACTTTGATCCGCTTCAATTGCCTGTATTTTATAGGAAATTTTTGAACCTGACCTTTCATGGAACGTGGCATCTCTTTGAGAGAATGGATCCCCAAAACGTCTTTGTGCTGCTTTGGATCGCCGTCAACGTGGCCCAGGGAGAGATCGTCAACTTTAACCAGGTCTTGGCGCAAGTGGAGACCGCGAATACGGTAGAGCGGGTCAGGAAGGTCGAGCAGGAGGCGGAGCGCATCCGTATCGAGCATCTGAACCTCGCTGTTTTGAAAGAGTTCAGCGATCAACTGAACCGTGAAAGGATGTCCTTCATCATGGGCACCGGTTTCCAATTAAAGGTATCTTCGAAAACCCAGGCATTGGAAATCTCCTATATTGATGTGACACAAGATATCGAACGGCTAAGCAGTTTGTTGCAGCGGATCAGGGGCCGTTTCATTTCGGACATCCCCGTAACCACCCTCAAGGCGCTGGAAACCTTTTTTTCCAATCTGGAGGCATTCTTTCAGTGCCATCTCAAGATCATTCAGGAAACGAGCCCAGGGCCCGGGATACCTGTCAGACAGAAGCGATGGTTTCAGGCGGCGAAGGGATTGAGATCCGCTTTGAAAGCCAACTTCCTGCGCGTGATGTTCCGCCCGGAATCCATCTATTCGGATCTGGATGCCCTGTATCGCAATGCACCGTCATTGTTGAACTTTCTGATACCCCAACTGATGGCCCTTCAAGAACCGGGCCTGTCTGCGCACATGGATGTGACAGGTCCCGTAACCGAATATATCATGAAGGCGACCCGGAAATTCCAGGCATTGATCACCCACGACAAGCAGAGTTATTACGACACCGAGTTTCTGCACCGGCTGGCTCAAAAGGAATTCGGCCCCATGGCCGAAGGGATCGTTGGCGTCAGCGAATTGCAGATGGAGGATCTGTGGGTCATCCTGGAGGACCTCAAAAGGAATCCGGATCTGTCGGATGCCCTCGTGAAGTCGCTCCTGTTTCAGGATCTGGGAAAGATCCCTTCCCTCAGGCAGGCGTACCTGGACGAGATCAATCCCGCGGATCCGGCCGAAGCAGGGGCCTTCTTGGCGGAACGGGAAGATATCGCGGCGCAGTATCATCTGAGTGAACGGGGCAAATTCTATCTCACTTTTTTGATCAAGTATCACGAACTGCTTCATCATACCATCCGTGGTGAAATATCCTTCGCTGCCCTCCAATCGGTCCTCGATCTTCGCGACAAACAGCTCTTCGATGCTTTTCTGGTATCATCCTTTATCACGCTTTCCGCCATTCGAGAAGATCTGATCCTTGAGGACCTTGCGATCCGCCTCTTTCGAATCAGGTCCATGTGCCATCACATCATCGATGGCGCCACCACGCTCGAGGAGGAATTGAACAGAGTTTTTCAGGGGAGAGGCGCCCTGTTTTGTATTCTCGAAAGGCATCGCACCCAGGGACTCCCCGAGGGGGTTTCACTGGCCGACTGTCTGGAAACGATCGACTGGGAAAAGACCGATCACGTCAACATCGTTGCGGCGGGAAGGATGATCTTCGCGACAGAAAGGCTCCTCAGACTGCGAGGCATTCGTTACGTGGAATTTCAAGACCTGGTCAATATGATGCTGAAAGTCCCGCTACGATACATTCATAGAAAAAGGAGATTTCACAATGTGGGGTATGCCACATTCGAAAAGGAAGCGTACGAGGCCTTTCGCATATACAAGACCCTTCAGGGCATAGACGAACCGGTGAGGCACTTCATTCTCGAACAGCTCATTGGAGACAGGGTGCGTATCTTCGGCTACGAGAAGGTCAGCGGCTTTCTGAGTTACAATAACCAGTTCAAACTCCTCCTGATAGGACTTTTGGGCATGCGTGAGATGGGATCCAGTGAACAGCCCATCTCAATCAGCTTTATGGGAATGATGCAGGATATCGACAAGCGCTATGAGGCGGTCAACGATGTGCTGAACAGCCTTTCGATGGAAAAGATCTGGGAAGAGGAGCATCTGGCAGCGCGTCTTTTCAACGCTCAAGCCGGCATCCTGCTCAGAAGGGATCGCTTTCCCGGTCTCCTATCGGTGGACTTTCAGGATGAGGTTGCCATTTCACAAAAGATCTCCCATCTCTCATCCATTCAGGACCTGGAGGAATTGAAAAACGATTTTCACGACAACCTGCGATTGTTGCGAGCCTATCCCTTCTATACGGACGATTATGAACGACGTCTGGAGGATGCGTTTGAAAAACGGATGAGTGAAATCGCCGACATGATTCTGAACCGTGCAGAACATCAAATGGCCCAGATCGAAGCGTTTGAGGGCCTTCACAACCTGCTGGCTGATCTTCTGGAACGGTCATGGGAGATTGGCTTTTCCCCGGAACAGAAGCACCGGCTGAACGATCTGTATGAAATGAGAAAGGATGCCCTAAGGAGGGAAAAGCTGACCGAGATTGAAGGGCTTCTGAAGACAATCCGCGATCCAGAGGATCTGGAGGCCTACTGGTCGCGCGCTAAGGATTATCTCCAGACCAACCGTCGATATTTCGGCAAGGAGTTCGAGTACTTAATAGCAGAAAAATTCGACGCTGCGAGCGCCGCTCTAACCTCCGCCTGAAATGGACCTACTCGGCGATCCCTTCGAGCAACTCCTTGGTCTTCACCACGTTCATGTTCAGCCCCAGTTCCTTCCTGTCCAGGCCCATGGCGAGGCCCAGGACCTGGGTCAGGTAGAGGACGGGAAGGTTATAGGAAACCCCGAACTCCGATTCGATGCCCTTTTGGTTCCCGTCATACATGACCGAGCAGAAAGGACACACGAGGCATAGGGCATTTGCTCCCGCTTCGGCGAGGCTATCCAGCTTCTCCTTGGCCACAGATAAGGCCAGTTTTTCGTCCACAGGGAGCACCGGCCCCCCGCAGCACCGCTTCTTTCCAGAGTAGTCGACCAACTTTGCCCCGGTGAGGGCAACCAGCGATTCGATGGACGTGGGGTCTTCCACATCGTCGAACCGGTCATGAATAGAAGAGGGCTTGAGATAATGGCAGCCGTAATGCACGGCGATTCGGAGTCCTCCCAGGTCCTTCTTGAAATGGGTCTTGATGGCCTCTGCTCCCACTTCTTCAAAGAGGACTCGGGCGAAATGCCTGACCCGGGGAGCCTCATTGTAGGCGAGTCCCGCAGCCAAAAGCCGCTCGTTGACCCGGGCCTTTTCTGCGTCGTCCAGAGACAGGTGGTGGCTGGCCTCGGCCAGTTGGGAGGCGCATGAGCTGCACAGGGAGCATACATCCAGGCCTTTCTCCCCGGCCACGGCCAGGTTGAAAGCGGCCATGAGCGTAGCGGCATGCCGGTCCGCTGCCTTGATGGGGAACCCGCAACACATGAACCTGTCCACATCGATCAGGTCAATCCCCAGCGTCTCAGCCACCTTCCTGGCAGACAGCTCGTAATTTCTGGCCCTTGCGGGAATGGTACAACCCAAGAAAAATGCGTATTTCATCCATTCGTTCCTTGAAACAACTTCTTGATGTCCTCACACGACGTCGGCAATACGGGCAACCCCGCCTTGGTCCGCTTCTTATTGTCAAAATCGTCGATCGGATAGATTCGACCGTCCCCGGTGACCAGCTTCAACTGGGCCCTGATGCCGGAGGGCGCGAAGCCCTCCCGAATGGCCATGTTTTTCAGGAGGGTCATGAAGTCCGTAATGCGCACCCCCTGGGGGCATCTTTCCTGACACGTATAGCAGGTGGAGCAAAGCCAGAGAAAGTCGCTCTTGAGGACCACATCCTTGAGGCCCAAAAGGGCCATTCGAATGATTCTGGCCGGACTGAACGCCTTGTTGACAGCGGATATGGGGCAGCCCGCCACGCATGTGCGACAGGTAAAGCAGGCCTTGATCATCGCTGCTTCGGGCTGATCGGCCAGTTCCTCTAAGAAATTGGAATCGCTTTTATCCAGATCAATGGTTCCCATCCTATCACCCTGCGCCTATCCGCTGGTTTCGCAGATACCGGTACCTTCCTTCTTCAATTCCCAAATACCCGAATTTCTCAATTCGACAATGCGCTATATTTCATTAATCATGGTCATGATCTGATCCTCGCCAAAGCCCTTCAGGTTCAGGGCGCCCGATCGACAGGAGGCCACACACAGCCCGCATCCCTTGCACAGGGCGGGATTGATCTCCATCCTGCCGACAAACGGGCCCCGGGTGACCACCGCGGGAGCTGAGTAAGGGCAGATGGTGACGCACACGCCGCAACCGCTGCACGCGCGAGGATCGACCTGGGCCACGGTCCCGGCCATTCGAACCGACTGTCGAGACAACAGGGTGACGGCCCTGGAGGCGGCGGCCAGGGCCTGTGCCACGGATTCGTCGATCGGTTTGGGGTAGTGGCTCATTCCACAGAGAAATACGCCGTCCGTGGCAAATTCGGATGGCCCGAGCTTGGCATGGGCTTCTACGAAAAACCCGTCTTCGTTGATCGGCACCTTGAACAACTGGGCCAGGTTTTCGTCCCGATAGGGCGCAATGGCCGCGGCCAGTACCACCAGATCGGTTTCGAATGTGAGCGTTTCCCCCAGGGCCGTGTCGTCTACCTCGATCCTGATACGCCCTTCCTCTGAAGCAATACGGGGCTTTCGGTCCACTGAGAAGGGGATGAATATCACGCCTGCCAGGCGCGCATCGCGATAAAGACGTTCCCTTTCCCCATAGGTGCGGATGTCCCGGTAAAGAATATAGGCCTTCATCTCCGGGTTGATTGTTTTCAAATGGAGTGCACTCTCAATGGAATGGGTGCAGCACACCCTCGAGCAGTAAGGACGGTCGGGCTCCCGGGACCCCACACACTGAATGAAGACCGCGGTCCGGGCATGCTTCAGTCCCGGATCGCCCATGATCATCTTTCGATCCAGTTCCAGGTGGGTAAGCACCCTTGGGTCTTCTCCATAGAGGTATTCCCGAGGCCTCGACTCTTGGGCGCCGGTGGCCAGGACCGCCACGCCGTGTTCGATGATGGACTCCTCCCCCTCCGAGACAAGCCTCGTCCTGAAGTTCCCCACAAACCCTTCCACATCCCCTAACTCTGTGTTCAGGCGCACATCGATCAGGGGGTCGTTTTGGACGGAGGCAATCAGTTGCGACAGATTCGTCTGAATGTCCTCTCCCTTCCATGTCCTAAAAAGGTTGAGGGCCTGGCCGCCCAGGGCGGAAGACTCCTCCACCAGATACACCGGAAATCCCTGACCTGAAAGACTCTTTGCCGCCGCCATCCCGGAGATGCCCCCGCCGACCACAAGGGCCTTTTGGGTGATCCCCAGCTCGGCTTCCTGCAGGGGCTCCATCAGGGCCGCCTTCGCCACGGCCATGCGCACCAGGTCCTTGGCCTTTTCCGTGGCCGACTGGGGGTAATCCTTGTGCACCCAGGAGTCCTGATTGCGGATGTTGGTCATTTCAAAAAGGTATTTGTTGAGGCCTGCATCCACCAGTGTCTCCTGAAACAGGGGTTCATGGGTCTTGGGGGTGCAGGCGGCCACCACAATCCGGTTGAGCCCTTTATCCTTGATGGTCTTGCCGATGATCTCCTGCGTATCGGTGGAGCAGGTAAACAGATTATCCGCGGCGTATTCCACATACGGAAGGGACGCCGCGTAGTCACGCACGCCCGGGACATCCACCACCCCGCCGATATTGATCCCGCAGTGGCAGATAAATACGCCGATGCGGGGCCTTTCCCCTGCGACCGGTCTTTCAGTCGGGACCTCGATCTGCCGGGTCAGGGTGTTTCTTGCGAGGCTCAACCGGGCGCCAACCTCTGCGGCGGCGGAACTGGCCTCGATGATGGACTGAGGGATATCTTTCGGCCCTTGAAACGCCCCGCAAACGTAGATGCCGGGCCTGGATGTGGCTACGGGATGAAACGATTCTGTCTGGCAAAACCCCCCATCGGTGAGTTCGACCCCAAGCCGGTGCGCCAGTTCCATGGAATCGGGGGAGGTCTCCATCCCCACAGAGAGGACCACCATATCAAAGACCTCCTGGACCACCTCTCCCGCATCGTTAACATAGGGGATCAGGAGATCGCCCGAGCCCTTCACAGCGTCCACGGTAGGAACGCGCGATCGTATGAACCGGATGCCGTGCTTTTCCCTGGCATTCGCATAGTACCGCTCAAAGTCTTTTCCGTGAGTTCGCATGTCCATGTAGAAGATGGTGCAGTCCAGGCCCGCACCGGCATGTTCCTTGGCGATGGCCGCTTCCTTTATGGCGTACATGCAGCAGACCGAGGAGCAATATCCATGATCGCATTGGTTCAGGTCTCTTGATCCCACACACTGAACCCATGCGATCCTTTGCGGCGTCCTGCCATCGGAGGGCCGCTGCAGATGCCCCTGATAAGGGCCGGTGGCACTGAGGATGCGCTCGAATTCCATGCTCGTGACCACATTGGGATATCGGCTGTAGGCATAGGTCTTGTAGAGGCTGGGATCATAGGGCCGGAAGCCGGGGGCCAGGACCACCGCCCCCGCTCGGAGGGTCCGGCGTTCCTCTGCCTCGTGCAGGCGAATGGCCTGGGTGGGGCAGAATTTCTCGCAGGCCCGGCACTTGCCCTTCTGAAAGAAGATACAGTTGTCTTTGTCGATGACATACTTGAGCGGGACAGCCTGCGGGTATTCCACATAGATGGCCTTGCGCTGAATCAGTTTCCCATTGAAGAGGTCGTCCACCTTTTTGGGGCATTTTTCGGAACAGGTGCCACATGCGATGCAGCGGTCCATGTCCACGTACCGGGGACGTGTCAGGACCTCCACCTCAAAATTGTTGGCCTCCCCATGAACGGCGGTTATGTCGGTCAGAGTGATCAGTTCGATATTCAGGTTCCGGTCGACCTCGACCAGTTTAGGTGAGATGATTCACATGGCGCAGTCGTTGGTGGGGAAGGTCTTGTCCAACCGAGCCATGGCCCCCCCGATGGCGGGGCCCTTTTCCAGAAGGTATACGTAGTATCCGGAGCTGGCCAGATCGAGGGCGCATTGCATGCCGGCTATCCCTGCGCCTGCAACCACCACAGCTCCCGCTACACCGTCAGACATGAGATATCTCCTCGGGTCTCCAATTTCACAGACAGGGCATCCATAGTCGAGATTGTAACTACATTGTAGCCACTTTGCAACCGATAAATCAGGCCGGGCCCTGTCTTTGCCCCGATCGTGTCACGGTGGTGTTTCGGCCTATCGCGGTTCCTGGCCCAGGAGATCAAAGGGCGTAGCGTATCCGGTCAGTTCCACATAGCCTACGCCCTCAATAATGTGGCCGGCCCTGTGGCCTTTGGCCTTCACACACCCTTCCCAGTAGCTGACCCGCATGGAGCGGGTGAGACGCAATTCCTGATCGCTCAGTTGGGATTCGATGGCCACATCGAGCTGCAAGAGGGGCACCCGAATGCGCCAACGGGAGGGGTAATCAGCCCCGGAGTGGGGGCTTTTCCACCGGCCTATGACCTCTACTTGAATATCATCCCGCTTGAGGTGCTGTTGAGGCCCCGTCGATGGGATGAAGGTGCCGCTGGAGGAAGGGCTCTCTGAGCCGTCTTTGCCACGGAGCATGTAAAGCATCAGCTCCGAATCATCGGCAAATTGCAGGCTGAACCAGTCCCAACCCACCAGTGAAGGCTCCAGAGGGGCGGTGCTGTATTCATGGTCCATCCAGGCCGTGCCCTGAACCTCGTAGCTCCTTCCCTTCACGGAGAGGGTGCCCGCGGCATCGAACCGTGTGATAGAATAGTAACAGCTAGCGCTTTCAGGCCTCATCCCTTTCCGGCTGTATCCCCCTTCGCCATGGGCCGTGGGCGCCTTTCGGGGCAACGCCCGCAGGTCCAATGAGAATGCGCCTGTTGCTGCGCTCAAATGATGCCCCGATGCATCGATGGTTGTCATCCACGAGCCCAAAAATACCTTGATGACATCCCCCTCTTGAACGCCGGCAAGGCCTGCCGCCCCTCTGGCGATATCCTCATCCCAGTAAAAGCGCTCCTCCGCAATATCCGTTATGGCCGCATGAGCCATCAAGATGTTCTCGGTACGCCATGAGGATGGGTGGGAAGGCCAGGCCTTTCGGGCTTCCGGTGGAAGGATCTGTCTTCGGAAAAAGGTCAGTTGGAATCCGAAGGGTCGGCCGCTCTCTGTCTCGAGATGGCCCGTATAGTACCACCACTCGGTCTGGTAGCCTGGGTGGAGCCCATGGTCTTGAGGAAATGCAAAACCGCAGGGTCCCCTCACGGACAAATAATCCGAACCGAGGCCAATGCCGGCCGTCCAGAGAAGGACAAGGCCAATCCATGCACAGGCACAGGCTGTCCGGAGCCTTTGTAGGGATCGGGACATCACGTCAGGCCTCCTTCAGTGCCTGGGCCGGCGATGCGCGCAGGACCAGTCTCGCTGCGGGAAGCGCCGCGGCGAGGGCCGTGGCCAGGATCAGGGGCAGCGAGAGGGCAAAGATGCCGATGTCGATTCGATAAAGGAACGTCCAACCAAAGCACTGCTTGTTGATCACGAAGACGAGAAGCGACGACAGGAGAAACCCGCACGCCAGGCCGATGAGTTCGCCTGCCGCCACCATGAGGATGGCTTCCCAGAAGACCATGGCACGGATCTGTCCGTGCCCCGCTCCGATGGCTGAGAGGGTGTTCATCTGCCGAAAACGTTCCAGGACCAAGACGGTGAGGGTGGTGGCAATCCCCAGTGCGCTCACGAGGAGGGCAATGAGGAGGAGGACCGTGGTCACGGCAAAGGTCTCGTCGAAGATCTTCAATATCTCACGGCGAAGCTCAATGCCGGACGCCATCTCCAGGGGATGGGTCTGTGCACAGCAACGGCGGAGTCGGGTTTCAAGGACCCGGGCAGCCCCTTCCAGGTCCCCGTGGCGATCCTTGAAAAAGAAGCGGGCCCCTCCCCACGACGTGTTTCCGGTCCTGGACTGAAAGGCCTTCAGATCCATATAGACCGCGCCCCCATTGGTGCGATAATCCCTGAAGATCCCGAGGATCGGGAGGTCGACCATGGTCTGTCCGATTTGCTCCCGGTATTGATCCCCTTTCCTAAGGCCGCTCCTGTTGGCAAATACCTCAGAGATCAGGACGCCTTCTCCTCGAGACAAAGCATGGCGGATCGCTTCCATACGTCCTTCAACAAGGATGAATCCGCCGTAAGCCATGAGCTTATTGAGGTCCACGGCCTCCAACTCATAGGGCATCTGGTTATGTCGAAGGCGAAGACGCTGATAAGGAAGGATCTCCATATCCCGAGTCATGCCCTGAATCGCCTGGACGACCTCTTCGGGCAGGGCATCCCGGTACCCGTTCAGGCCGGCCATGCTGGGCCGAAGAAAAAAATCGCCCGCCAGGGTCTGCTCGATCCAGAGAGATACGGTATAGCGGAAGCTGTTCACCATGATGACCAAGGATACGAAGAGGGCCACCGCCGTGATCAAAGCCCCCACGGAAATAGCGGTGCGGCTTCCTGCGTCCCGCACATAGCGGCCTGCCAGAAACGCAGGCTCTCCCCCCACGGCCCGAAGGGGTCTCGCCAGATGGGACCCCATCATCTTCAAAAGGGGAGGAGAAAGGCAGGAGAACCCAATGACAAGGAGGCTGATGGACACGTAGCCGGCCAGAGGGAATGGGCCGGCAGGCGGCAATGAGGCCAGGGGCCAGGAAAGGGCGATGAGGAGAAGGCCAACAATCCAGATCCCCCTTGTCAGGGACAGGGGCTGAATGGCCGGTCCATGGATGATCATGACCTCCCTCGGGGCGATACGAGTGGCGTCCCGGGCCGGCTTGGACGCGGCCATCAGGGAGGTGACCAGGGTGACTCCGAAGGAGAGGAGAATCTCCCAACCATTCAATCGCAGACCCGCGGCCTGGACACGTACAAAGAGGCTGTCGATGGTACCGCTGACAGCCCCCAGGAGATACTGGACCAGAAGGGATCCGATGGGGATTGCCACAATCCATCCGGCAATGCCCAGGGCGACCCCTTCAGAGAGGATCAGCAGAAAAATCAGGTCGCTGGAGGCCCCCAGTGCCCTCAGGTTGGCCAGCTCGCTGCGCCGCGCCGCAGCATTGAGTGAAACCAGACTGTACACCAGAAACATGCCGACCAGAAGGGAGACCAGGCTCAATACGGAGAGATTGAGCTGATACCCCCGAATCATGGCCTCGCCTGTCTCCTTGGTCTCCGCCGGTCGCTCCAGGCTGAGTCCTTCAGGCAGGAGGGACTCTATCCGCCGAAGGTCCGCTTCGGCGGTCCCCGGTTCGAGTTTGAGGTCGATGCGGTCGACGCGGCCCTGGCATCCGATGAACTCCTGGATCGTGGCGATGTCCGTGATGGCCATGGCCCCCCCTTCCACCCGCGCAAGGCCTTGGGGTTTGAGAATGCCAAGGATGTAGAACTCGGCGATCTGCCGCACATGGCCGATCCGGAGGACGTCCCCGGGCGATTTTCGAAGGGCCTGGGCAAGGCGGGATGTGAGCAGACAGGTGCTCGGCCTTCGCATGAGATCCAGCCAGGCGGCAGTCTGATCCGGTCCGGAGGCAGCCAGTTCCCAGCTCCGGAGGGGATAATCGAGGATCGGATCAATGCCGATCAGGAGAAAGGACGGAAGGTCAGCGTCCGGGACCTCCACATAGGTGGAGATGAAGGGGGAGGCGGTTTCAACGGATGGATCCTTTTTGAGCTGCCCCACGAGATCGTCCGGTACGCGGACCCCCTGACCGAGCACGGACCAGTCCGCCTTGCCGGAGACCAGGTCCATGCTCTGGGTAAAGGCGCTTAGGGAGGCGTCCACAGCAAGCCGTACGCTGGTAAAGACGGCCGCTCCAAGGGCGATTCCCAGAATGACCGCAGTTAGGCGCCACGGGTGCTGTCTGAGCTGTCGGCCGTTGAACCAGACAAACAGTCGGAGGTACGTCCTTACGCGTCGCATGGGATCCTTTGGGCGATCATACCGTCTCGAAGGGTGATCTGTAGGGTGGCATAGGGGTCTGCGAGGGTGCTGTGGGTGGCCACGATGACAGTGCGGCCCTGACGTTGGCTGAGGGCCGCCAAGAGGCCGATGACGATCTCCCCGTTGCGGCTGTCCAGGTTTCCCGTGGGCTCGTCCGCCAGTATGATCGAAGGGTTATTGATGAGGGCCCTGGCAATGGCCGTGCGCTGCATCTCCCCGCCCGACATCTGGGCCGGATAGCGTGCGGCCAGATCCTGGATGCCCAGTTCCCATAACAGGTCCATGGCACGCCCATGGGTGGTCTCGTAGGGCTGGCCTGCCAGCAGGGCCGGAAGGCACACATTCTCCAAGGCCGTCAGGGTGGGAAGGAGATTGAAGGCCTGGAACACCATTCCCACCATGGTTCTTCGGTAGACGGTCAGCTCTGCTGCCGAGGCTCTCGTGAGATCCTGCCCTTCGACCGCCAAGCGGCCCTGGGAAGGCTTGTCGAGCCCGCCGATGAGGCCCAGGAGGGTGCTCTTTCCGGACCCGCTGTTTCCCTTGATCACGGCCATCTCTCCTGTTTGAATGCAAAGATCGACATCCCGAATCCCCACAACGCCGCCGTTTTCGATCGGGTATATTCGCGTCAATCCACGGGCTTCGATGAGACACGGGTCACCGGGCCGGGTCATGCAGACACTCCTTAGAAATAGTCTCAAGTTTCGCATCCCTGACGTGATTCGGTCCCTGAATCCAATGGGACCGGCCCCTCGGTAATGGGGAATCGGTCCGTGGGGGTCTCTCCCGAAAATGCCGCAACCTATTCTTTGGGAGGACGTAGAATGCCCCCGTGACGGTCAACAAGGGTCCTCGGACAGGCAGAGGAGGCATCCTGCTACAAAGCTCTCCCCTGGGGCTGCCCGACGACGGATGCAAAGACCTCGCTGCCGTTTTGTGCAATGATCCCCGGATTTGCGGCCTTTTCCGGAGAGACCCCCACGGACCCCTCGCGCCTGCCCAATCGAATCATGGGGTGCGAAACTTGAGAATGGATTTGCAACTTCAAAGCCGAACCCTGCATGGCCGAATCATGGGGCCTATTCGGAGGGTGTGTCAAGGAGGAACGTAACGATGCGGAAGCAGCCCCTAAGGACTGACACGGCATCATCCACAGATTCCTCGCCGCCAAAAGCAATTGACACGCACCCTTTTCTCCGAATAAGCTGTATCGTATCAACTCAACAGGCAGGGGACAAGGCCCTTCTGGCATATCTTTGATTGACCTTTCTGTTTTACGGACACAGGTTCTGATTCTGAGCCTCGCATCCGCAGCCATCTGCGTTCCCTGATACCCGGGCTCCTGGGCTCTTCTCCTGCCCAAACCGCTCGCCACTCAAAGGGAGAGGATCGTCAATGAAAAAAGCCCTGTTCCTGGTGGCGGCCATCGTTGGTCTGGCGGCCGCCATCCTGTGGTTTATGGCTCGAACCGCTCCAAAAAAGGGGACCCCGCCCCAACTCCACAAGACAGACATCAGCCTGGCCCAGCACACCGCCATCTTCAAGAAAGGCGTTGAGAAGGTTGGCGAAAATGTTTATGCCGCCATCGGCTACGGGCTGGCCAATTCCATCATGATCGTCGGACAGGACGGCATGATCATTGTGGACACCATGACCACCAATGAGGAAGCCGCCCGAGTTCTGACCGAATTCCGACGCATCACGGACAAACCCGTCAAGGCCATCATCTACACCCACAACCACGCTGATCATGTGTTCGGCGCCGAGGTTTTTGCCGGGGCCGCCTCGCCCGAGATTTACGCCCACGCCTCCACAGAGGGGCTGGTGATGCGCATTGTGACCGAGCTGCGGCCCATTATTGGGGCCAGGAGTCTGCGCATGTTCGGCAGCCGCCTGCCTCCCGGGCAGTTTGTCAACGCCGGCATCGGCCCCTATTTGGGTCTTCAGCCGGACAGCACCCTCGGCTTTCTCCCTCCCACCATCACTTTTGAAAAAGAACTGGAGGCCGAGGTCGCAGGCATATCGTTCAAACTGATGCACGCGCCCGGCGAGACCGACGACCAGATCTATGTCTGGCTGCCCAAACAAAAGATCCTCATCTGCGGGGACAACTTCTACTGGACCTTCCCGAACCTCTACGCCATTCGCGGCACACCCTTCCGCAGCCTCAAAAACTGGCGAAGAAGCCTGATAAAGGCCAGGGAATTAAGTCCGGAACATCTGGTCCCCTGTCACACCCGGCCCATATCCGGGGCAGCGGCAATCCGCAGGATACTCACGGACTATGCTGATGCCATCGGGTATGTACACGATCAGGCCATTCGGGGCATCAACATGGGACTGACGCCGGACGAGCTGGCCGAGACTATTCACCTGCCCGCGCATTTGGCTCGCGCACCCTACCTGCAGCCGTTCTATGGAAAGGTATCCTGGTCTGTGCGGGCCATGTTTGCCGGCAACCTGGGCTGGTTCGACGGCGACTCGGCCAGCATCCAGCCCCTGACCCGCCAGAAGCGGGCCGCCATGATCGCGGATCTGGCCGGGGGACCCAAAAAGGTGATGGCCAAGGCCCAAGAATACCTTGAGGACCATACCCCGCAGGCCGCCCTGGAGCTGACGGGCTATCTGCTGCGTCTGGATCCGGCGGATGAGGCCGCCAAGACACTGCGGGTCAAGGCCCTCACCGCCCTGGCCGAAGAGGAGAACAACCCCAACGCGCGCAACTACTATCTTTCCGAGGCCTTGGAAATCACCCGGGGTGGGTCGTTGATGCAGCCCAATGCGGCTTCGGCCGAGACGCTTCAGATGCTTCCCCTGGACCGATTCATGGACGCTCTTGCCGTGAACCTGGACCCGGGGGCCTCAGCCGAGGTTGACCAGAAGGTTGGCCTGATCTTCCCGGATGTCGGCCGCGGCTTCCTGATCCATGTTCGTTTCGGGGTAGCGGAGATCACCGAACAGGCCCCCAAAGACCTGCAAACCGGAGATGTCTCCATGCTGGTAGAGGCGGATTCCAGGGTGTGGCGGAAGATGCTGGCCGGTTACATCAATCCGTTAACGGCCGTGGCCGGTTATGACTACCCGAGGGGCAATGCGGTCTCCTTTGCCCGATTCATGAAGCTGTTCCAGCCTGGCAGGATGAAACTGGTATACGAGCCAGTGTCGGTGCTGACCGATTGATTCGGACCGTGTCATGTTTTCAGGTATGGTGATCAATCGATTCCAGGATGTGTTGGGGCATTTGTAGACGCCGTCATCTCTCGCCTACCCCAGATAAGCCCTTTGAATCTCCGCGTTGGCGGCCAGTTCATCGGCAGGCCCCTCCATGACGATCCGGCCGGCCTCCATCAGATAGGCCCTGTGGGCGTACCTAAGGGCGATTCGGGCATTCTGCTCCACCACAAAGAGGGTCATGCCGGCCTCGTTGAGGGACGTCAGGACCTTGAACAGCCCCTGCATCAACAGGGGCGACAACCCCATGCTCGGTTCATCCAGCAGCATCACATCCGCCCCGCCCATAAAGGCCCGGCCGGTGGCCAGCATCTGCTGCTCGCCCCCGCTCAGGGTGTCCACCCTCTGATGCTTTCGATCGGAGAGCCTGGGAAACAGGGAAAATACCCGCTCGTAATCCCGGCCGATCCGGTCAGGATCCCTTCTGGCGTAGGTGGCCAGCTTTAGGTTTTCCATCACGGTCAGGTTCCCGAACACTCGCCGGCCCTCAGGCACCAGTCCGATCCTGTGCCGGGCCACCACCTGATGGGCCGGGACCGGTAGGAGATCGATGCCCTTGTAGGAGATACGGCCCCGGGTCACTCGGGGGGCCTCAGGGGGCGGGAGCCGCATGATGCTCATGAGGGTGGTGGATTTTCCGGCCCCGTTGGCTCCCAGAAGGGCCACCATCTCTCCCGGTTTGACGTGGAGGGAGATCCCATGCAGGGCCTCGATATGGCCGTATTGAACATGAAGCTCTTCAACTTCGAGCATCGGCCGCCTCCTCATCCCCTAAATATGCGTTGATCACGCGGGGGTTGTTTCGAATCTCTTCGGGGCGGCCTTCTGCGATAATCCGGCCAAAATCCAGAACACTGATGGACTCACAGACCGACATGACCACCTTCATCTGATGTTCGATCAGCCACACCGTGAGATTGAAACGATCCCGGATCCATCGAATCAGCTCAATCAGCCGGTCCACGTCCGAAGGGTTCATGCCGGCGGCCGGCTCATCCAGGAGGAGGAGCCTGGGTTTGACGGCAAGGGCCCGGCCGATCTCGACCCGGCGCTGCAGTCCATAGGGAAGGTTTCTGGGGTATTCCCCGGCAATGTCTTGCAGGTCCAGCAAATCAAGCAGCTCCCGGGCCGTGGCATGGACCCGGCTTTCATTTGTCGCAAACCGCCGAGTGCCGAAGATGGCATCCAGAAGACCATATCCCAAAGAACCGTGCTGAGAAATGCAAAGGTTTTCTAAAACGGTCATGGAATGCCACATGCGGATGTTCTGAAAGGTGCGGGCTATCCCTAAGGCCGTCACCTGGTGGGGCCGAAGACCTGCGGTCGATTTTCCCTCGAATCGAATCGCTCCTTCCGTGGGCCGATAGAAGCCGGAGACCAGATTGAACAGGGTCGTTTTGCCGGCTCCGTTCGGCCCGATCAGACCCCGGAGTTCCCCTTCCTCGATGGTCAGGTCCACATCGCAGACCGCGTGGAGCCCCCCAAAGAAATGGTTGATGCGGTTAAGTTCCAGGACTGGCATCTCACCCCTCCCTCGACGGGAACGCCCGCCGTAACCTCGGGAACAGATCGGTCAGTTCCCTCTGCCCCATGATCCCCTCGGGCCGAAACATCATCATGACGATCAGGAGGAATGGAATCAGGACCCATTTGAAGAGCTGAAGCGGCCGCAGGAATTCCATCAGTACCGTAAACAGGACGGCGCTCATGACCGAACCGCCGAGGGAGCCCATGCCGCCCAGGTAGACCATGACCATGATCTCGGTCGATTTCATGATGGTGAAAGATCCCGGATTGATGTAACCCAGGACATGGGCAAACAGCCCGCCGGCGATCCCTGCCAGGCCGCTCGACACCATGAAGGCGATGAGCTTCATCCGCTGGGTGTTGACGCTCATGATCTCCGCGGCGATTTCATCATCCCGAATCGCCATTAGACCCTTTCCGAAGGTGGAGGTCACCAGCCGGTTGAGCATGGCGACGGTCAACCCGGTAAACACGAGGATCCAGATCATGACCCAGGGAAGGGGGACCGTTTCCACCATGGCGTTGACCACCTTGCGCATGCCCATGAACCCTCTGGCCCCGCCGATGACCTGAATGTTTTCGATAGCGCTCTTGATGATGTAGTTGACCGCCAGGGTGATGATGGCCAGATAATCGCCCCGTGTTCTGAAGCTGGGGACGGCCACCATCAGCCCTACCAGGGCCGCGGCCAGGCCGCCGATGAGAAGGGTGACCGGAAAGAACACCACGGACAAGGACGGACCGAGCAGGGCATGTCCAAATAAGCTGCCATCGGTAAAGAACCACATGTTCAGGATGGATGTGACATAGGCCCCAACGGCCATGAAGCCGGCGTGGCCGCAGGAGAATTCGCCCATGTATCCGTTCACCAGGTTGAGGGAGGTGCTCAGCATGATGTTGATGCCGATGAACATCATGACAATCTGAATATAGGCGTTGATCCAGTCTGCCTTGACCAGGAAGACGATCAGACCGCATAGCCCGATATAGAGAAATAAGCCGCGATGGCGCTTCATGATGGGTTCGTTGATGAACAATTAGATTTTTTGGGCCCGGGCCACCCCAAAGATGCCCGTCGGCTTGAGGGTGAGAAACAGCAGCAGGATGCCGAATGCGATCAGGTCCCGAAAGGTGGATGGAAACACCGCTGCCACAAATATCTCTATGAAACCCAGCACATATCCGCCGATAAATGCCCCGCGTATCTCCCCAATACCGCCGACCACCGCAGCGATAAACGCCTTCCAGCCGATCATCGCCCCCATGTAGGGCTCCAGCACCGGATAGGCCGACACAAAGAGGACCCCGGCCAGGGCCGCCATGCTGGATCCGAGGACAAACGTAAACACGATCACCGTGTCTATGGGGATCCCCATCAGGGGAACCGCCACCCGGTCGTAAGAGATGGCCCGCATGGCCATGCCGATCTTCGTCTTTCTCACAAGGGTTTCGAGCAGCACGAAGACCCCCAGGGCTGCTGCGATGACCAGGATCTTGACATTGGTAAACGCGACGCCCCCGATTGTGTAGACGGTCTTTTCGATCAGATCCGGAAAGGCCCGCCGGCTCGCCCCCAGCAAAGCGAGATTGCCGTTTTCAAGGATCAGGCCGGCCATCAGTGCAGTAATGACCAGATACAGCCGGCCTGCTCCCTTTCGCCGCAAGGGACGGTACGCCACCCGCTCCAGGCTCACGCCGACGCCTGCGGTCAGGATCATGGTGATCAGCAAGGTCACCACAAACACGACAAGGGGCGGAAAGACGATCGGCAGATGAAAGGCATAGCTCCCCAACAGAAATGTCGCCACAAAAAAGCCGATATAGGCCCCGACCATAAAGACGTCGCCATGGGCGAAATTGATGAGCAGCAGCACACCATAGACCAGGGTATATCCCAGGGCAATCAGGGCATAAAAGCTTCCCCATTGCATGGCGTTGATCAGGTTTTGAAAAAAGGATTGGATATCCACCGGCCTCCTCACAAAAAAATATGCAAAGACGGAAGGGATGCCGCCGTCTTTGCACAGGACCAGGGCCAGGGGCTTCCCCCCGCAACCTATGGGCAGACAGACTGATAGAACTCAAAATCGCCTTTTGAGTTGATCTTGACCACCACCGTGCATTTATCGGGGTCCCCTTCGGGCGTGAAGGTCATCTTTCCGGTGATGCCCTCAAAATCCTTGATCTTGGCCAGTTGATCCCTGACCGCATTCCGGTCTTTGTCCAGGTTGCCCGTCAGCCCCCCTGTGTTCTGGATCGCCTTCAGCATGAGCCAGATGGAATCCCAGGTCAATGCGGCGACATCATCCGGAACATAACCGTATTTTTGGTTGTATGCGTCGATAAACGCCTTGGTGGCGCCCTTGGCTCCGGCTGCGGCATAATGGGTGGTGAAAAACAACCCCTTGCAGTCATCGCCGCATAGCTTCATCAATTCCGCCGAACCCCAACTGTCGCTTCCCATAATCGGTTTATTCCAGCCCAATTCATGGGCCTGCTTGACGATCAGGGGCACCTCGTCATAATACTGCGGGATAAAAAGAAAATCCGCCTCGCTTCGAATGATCTTGGTCAACTGGGCGCTGAAGTCGCGGTCCTTGGTGGTGAAGGTCTCAAATGCGACCACCGAACCGGGGCCATGGATTTTTTCAAAGGCCTTTTTGAAGAACTCAGATAGGCCTTTGGGATAATCGCTGGCGATGTCATAGAGTACAGCGGCCTTTTTGGCCTTGAATTCCTGGGTGGCAAAACTGGCGACCACCCGCCCCTGAAATTGATCCAGGAAGCATCCTCGAAACACATAGGGACGACCTTTCGTGGTTTGGGGATTGGTGGACCAGGGAGAGATCATGGGCGTCTTGTAAGAGTCGTTGATCTCACCGGCCGGAATAGCCTGTTTGCTGGCCTGGGGTCCGATAATGCCCAGGACCCCATCCTGTGTAATTAGCTTGATGGCGGCTGCGGTAGCGGATTCGGCCTTGGATTCATTGTCTTCGTAAATGAACTCAACGTCATAGGTCTTGCCGCCGACCTTCAGGCCGCCCTGTGCCTTCACCTGCTCCCTGACCATCTCCGCCGCATATTTTGACCCTTCCCCCACCTTGGGAATGTCCCCGGTCAAGGGAATGTTGAGCCCGATTCTGATTGATTCGTTTTTGGCCCAAACGCAGGGGGTCAGCATCAGAACCAGCGCCACGCAAAGCCCACTCATCCCGATTCGTTTTCGCATGTTTTGATCCTCTCCTTCAGCTTGGTTGCTTCTCGGTTCTATCCTTGACAGCCGACCTATGACAGATAACAGAGGGCCAGGTGGAATTCAAGCAGTAAGTTGCATGGAGGCAAGGCAAATTTGTTTATATCCGCTGCTGTCAAACAAATTCATTTCTCAAGACCGTTATTGGATAAAGAGCGGTCCCGAATGTTGAAACCGTTCGTCCATTCAAATGGCGTGACCAAATCGGTTTGGCAACCGGATTTTTGTTGACATTGAGTGACAAGGGATATTATAAATTAACAAAATGTGATAATTTTGGAAATATCTTTGCATTATCGAAACAGATGGGGTATCGGTGCCTTGATCCTTAACACAAATGAAGACTTCAAGGTCGAAAATGGGCGTAAGTAGCTCCCAGCGAGCCAAACTCGCTCAGGGCGACCAAAAACGTGTCCTTCAAGCCATCCTGACTCTTTTGGGGTTTTATGCCGCAGCTTTTCCCGCGTGGGGTGGGTGTGTTGAATCGAACCCCGGAAGGCATGCCTCTGACTCGGGACCAATAAACCAGTTTGGGTAATATTAGACAAATATACGCCTGAATAGGAACACCTTTGAATTTGAAGAGGAGGGCATTATGGCAAATACAATCAGAAGAGTTTCGTTGTTCGTCATACCCCTGCTGGTTGTTTTTTCATCCTATGCCTTTGCGGGACCTGTGACAGATACGGTTGCAGAAAATGTGGGGGCCACGTTTTTGGCAGTTCAGGACTCGATTAACCGGTCGGCATATGAGAGGTCTCGGGGAGACACTCAAGGTTATGGGGGTCACTCTATTATCAGCTTGAGAGAACTGAGGAACGCGGGAACCGGGGTCCTTCTGGCTTACGTCTTCGCCCTGGAACCAAAGGGCTTTGTGGTAGTCTCACCGGATACGGAGATCACGCCCGTTATCGCCTATTCCTTTGAGGGAAATTTCAACTGGGAAGAATCGGAGCACAACGGATTGCTGCATATGTTGAGGTATGACATACACAATCGTCTTGAGATGATTGCTGTCACACCGCAGGATATCAAAGATAGGAATTATGACCTGTGGGTCAAATACTTCTTTGAAGATGCTGACTTTTTGAAGGAGTTGACCGAGGGGGCGACATATGGCCCGCTCCTCAAGACTGAGTGGGACCAGAACCCGCCGTATAATAACTATTGCCCCATGGATCCTGCTACGAATGAAAAAGCCATCGTGGGCTGTGTGGCGACAGCGATGGCGATGATTGTCAACTATCATGCATGCACGAAGTCTGTAACCTTCACCAGCGCCGATAATTATACGACGACGAAAAGAGGCATTGCTATTAATGCAAGCAGCGCGAGTATACCGAGCATAACCTATGCGAGCCCACAGTCGGATGATATGGCCGCCAAAATTTCCTATGCGTGTGGGGTCTCCGTTAAAATGGATTATACTAGTTCTCTCTCACTGGCATACACTAACGATGTAGCTGGTGCACTTAAAAACAAGTTTGGCTTTACTTCGGCAACATGGAAACCATCTTCTGAGGCTGATTTTTATACAACACTGCAGAATAACATGCAGAATTCTAAGCCTGCTGAACTTGAAATCAGGGGTGTTGACGACAAGGGCAACGAAATCGGGCATGCGATCGTGTGTGATGGATATAAATCAGAGACAGGTCAGTATCACCTGAACTTCGGCTGGGGGGCTACCCAGCCGAAACCAATAGCGGACACATGGTATGCCTTGCCCGGTGATCTGCCTATTAACCTTTTTAATGGTCAGCAAATATACAAAACTGTCACAGGTGCTGTTTTGGATATCACATCCAGTTGCACCCAGCCTTCCTGTCCGGATCTTTACTCGTGGAACGGGAGTTCGTATGATCTGGCGGGGCCTCTTTTTCTGGGGACCCACTCGCCGCTGAGCGAATGGCAGCAGAAACGTAGGGTTGTGGCGCCTGTGAAGCCGCAGGGGAATGAGTTGGTCTTCAAGATCAAAGAGATAGACGGTGAGGAGTCTTACATCAACAGCGCTGCGATTCTGTACAGTTTCAGGTGGGCGCCGGCGGATAAGCGATGGGCGCCGTTGCCCTTGATTTCGGCCACCCACAGCAGACTGGGG
>Ga0172371_10000329_pt1 | contig 71661 bp, 65 predicted proteins | sample Lak12m_FD_114543 | JGI IMG/M metagenome (GOLD analysis project Ga0172371, IMG submission 114543) | Freshwater microbial communities from Kabuno Bay, South-Kivu, Congo - kab_022012_12m | ecosystem: Environmental > Aquatic > Freshwater > Lake | place: Democratic Republic of the Congo: South-Kivu... | reverse complement strand
GAAAAATGAAAATTGAAAAGTCGGCAATGCAAGCACTTTTCGTTTTTCTTTCTTCTCTATTCACTGAAAATTATTCACTATTCTTTGGGCGCTAATTGGCTGTTCAATGGGTTAAAGTACAGAGAAAAACGAACAGTTCTGAATGAAAAATGAAAAATGAAAAGTGAAAAGTCGGCAATGCAAGCACTTTTCGTTTTTCTTTCTTCTCTTTTCACTGAAAATTTTTCACTATTCTTTAGGCACTGATTGGCTGTTCAATGGTTTAAAGTACAGAGAAAAACGAACAGTTCTGAGTGAAAAATGAAAAATGAAAAGTGAAAAGTCGGCATTTTCACAGTTTTGAAATGGTTTACCTGAACAGCAATCCTGCATAAAACGCCGGCCGGGTGAGTTCTTTCCTCAAATTCTCGTTTGTGAACATAGCCGTTAGCAGTTCCCTGACCACATCATTATTCCTTGCTTTATCAATCACAAGGTTGAACAGTTGTGATGAACCGGCAAGACGCCGCAGAGTCGACATCGTTCTGAATTCCTGTGAAAATCTTTGCCTGAGTCGCACATCATAGGCGCCTAAGGCTTCGGCTGAAAAATCGCCCGTTCTGAAGTTTTCCTGCAGGATTTCTGCGGCGATCTCACCACTGGCCATCGCATTGCCAATGCCCTCCCCGGTGAACGGATCGACCAGGAATGCAGCGTCGCCAAGCAGGATAAACCGGTTACCCGACCGGTTGAGATGATTAGTTGCCAGGGGTAACATATGTGCCTGAGGCTTCACGACGGGTTTGGCTTTGCTGAACCGGGGGGCGATAAGGGGGTGACTGGTGATCAGATCGTTCAGGATCCGGATCAGGCTTTCCTTCCTTGTACTGATCTCCGATTGCATCATACTCAAACCTGCATTGACAAGACCACCGGTGGATGGAAATATCCAGAAATAACCGGGAAGCAGGTTCTTTAAGAAAAGCAGTTCAAGAAAATTATCCGGATGGAGGCCGGTTACATTTTCATAGTAGCCACGGATACCAACACAAAAATGCTTTTTGTCCCCTTGATCCTGAAGAAGATCTTTTCTTACAACCGAGTGAACCCCATCGGCTCCTGCAATGATCCGGCCACGAAATTCATGCGACTGGGTGTATGCGGCAACGTATTCCTTTTGAATGACTACCTGGTGTACCTGTTCGCCCTGGAATACCTGAACGTCTGGAAGGGATTTAAGTCTGCCGGACATAAAATGATCGAAATCATTCCTTCGGCAGATATAACCCGGAGCAGGCTGTGCCGCATCCCTGCTTATTAAAAACGGGACATCGATCGTGTGGCCGTTCGGGGAAGTGAAACAAATACCCCAGGATGGAATTTTACCGGTACTCCGGAGAAAGTCAGAATAAACTTCCCCGGGAAACCGTTTCATAACATTTAATACCTTGCCACTCAGTGCATCACCGCATATCTTTTGCCGGGGAAACACATCCTTTTCGATGATACCTATACGGATTCCCTTTCCTGCCAACATCAGTGCGAGAGTGCAACCTGCAGGTCCCGTGCCCACGATCAGGAGGTCAAAATCATTTGTAGCCATGTCGTATCAATGAGTGCAAACATACACGAATAATCCCGGATTTTTCGCAATTTTGCTCAAACTCTTTACGATGCGGAAAGAAGAAAGATTCAGGATGGTCCTTGACTATTTTATGCTGCATGTTCCTGTTGCAGAAACAGAACTCAGATACACCGATCCATATGAACTTGCGGTTGCGGTAATTCTTTCGGCGCAATGCACGGATAAACGGGTCAACATAATCACACCGTCGTTTTTCCGGATGTTTCCCGATGCAACTTCACTGGGGTCTGCTGATCCCGTGCAGGTCTTTGAATTGATCAGGAGCTGTTCTTATCCCAATAATAAGACCAGGAGCCTGATCGCGATGGCAAAAACTCTGATTGACAAATATAGTGGCATATTTCCCGGTGATGTCGCAGAATTACAGAAAATTCCGGGGATCGGCAGAAAGAGCGCCAACGTGATTGCTTCCGTGATCTTTAACCAGCCGGTTATTGCAGTTGACACGCATGTTTTCAGGGTTTCTGCCCGTATCGGGTTAACGAATAATGCCAAAAATCCATTACAAGCAGAGAAACAGCTTATTAAATATATACCCGAAAATTTAAGATCGATTGCCCATCACTGGCTTATACTTCATGGACGTTATATTTGCCAGGCCAGGAAGCCCAGGTGTGAATCGTGTGGGTTAACGTCCTGTTGTAAATACTATCTGACGAATATGGCAACATAAATTTGTTGATAACTCAATATTCAGTTCCTGAAGATATCAATTCATAATCTTTAACTTTGAATGCCGTTAATTTTTAATTATTCAATTTTAAACTCACTGATTATGGCACAATTAAGCATAGGTGATGAGGCACCCGATATACGATCGTCCGACCAGTATGGTCATCCGGTTTCACTTCATTCTTTCAGAGGCAGCAAGGTGATCCTTTATTTTTATCCCAAAGATAATACCCCGGGATGCACGGAGGAAGCTTGCAATTTAAGAGATAACTATCAGATTCTCATTGATAAAGGATTTAAAATTATTGGCATAAGCGCGGATGATGAAAAATCGCATAAAAATTTTTCTGAAAAACATGTATTACCTTTTCCCCTTATTCCTGATAAAGCAAAAAAGATCATAATGGATTATGGAGTATGGGGGAAAAAGAAACTTTACGGGAAGGAGTACGATGGGATTCTCCGGACGACCTTCATTATTGATGAAGCCGGTAAGATAGCTCATATCTTTGCGAAAGTGGATACCAAAGACCATACTGCCCAGATCCTGAAAGTAACAGGGTACTAACATTTTGTAAAGACGTACCGCAGTACGTCTCCATTAAGGCGCAGTACGTCTCCCGCGAGGTACGGTAGGTCTCTACATCTCTAAAAACAGGAGGAAAAAAATTATGGCAAATGAAGTGAATAAGGAAAAACAAAAGGCCTTGCAGCTTACATTGGATAAGCTTGAAAAGACTTATGGTAAAGGCACCATCATGCGGCTTGGTGATAATGCAATTGAAGCAGTGGATGTAATTTCCACCGGGTCGATCGGACTGAACGCCGCTCTGGGGATCGGTGGCCTGCCAAAGGGCCGTGTCATTGAGATCTATGGTCCGGAATCATCGGGTAAGACGACTCTGGCATTGCATGTAATTGCTGAATCACAAAAAACAGGGGGCATCGCGGCGTTCATTGATGCTGAGCATGCATTTGACCGCTTTTACGCACAAAAACTTGGCGTGGATGTTGAAAACCTGTTGGTTTCCCAACCGGATAACGGCGAACAGGCGCTTGAAATAACCGAAAACCTGATCCGGTCCGGTGCCATCGACATCATCGTGATCGACTCAGTAGCAGCCTTGACACCCAAAAGCGAAATTGAAGGCGAGATGGGTGACTCAAAAATGGGCCTTCAGGCTCGATTGATGTCGCAGGCATTGCGAAAATTGACCTCGACCATCAGTAAAACAGCAACCTGCTGCATTTTTATCAACCAACTCCGTGAAAAGATCGGTGTCATGTTCGGCAATCCCGAAACCACAACGGGTGGCAATGCGTTGAAATTTTATGCATCGGTCCGCCTTGATATTCGCCGGCAGACACAGTTGAAAGAGGGTGATGAAGTCGTAGGCAACCATGTGAAGGTCAAAGTGGTTAAGAACAAAGTAGCTCCTCCATTCCGAAAGGCTGAATTCGATATTATTTTCGGAGAGGGGATTTCCAGGGCATTTGAGATCATTGATCTGGCAACGGAGCTGAATGTCATAAAAAAAAGTGGGTCATGGTTCAGCTACGGAGATACAAAACTGGGACAAGGGCGTGATGCCGTAAAGAAGATCCTGCAGGATAATCCTGAACTTGCAGATGAACTGGAAAGTAAAATCATGGAAGCCTTGAGTAATCATGTCTAGATCAATGAAGATCCTGGCCGGTTGTTTTTTGATTTGCCTGATCATTTTATCTTCCTGTAAGGGCAACGGGGATTCGGCAAAAAGACAGAAACAAAGCAATGATACGATACAGGAAACGCTTGAAGTGCTGAATAAACAAATTGAAGCGGACGGTTCGAATCCCGATCTTTATAACCGCAGGGCTAAATTATTTCTTCTTGATCATCAGTTCGACAATGCATTAAAGGATGTACGCAAGGCAATATCAATAGATGAGCGCAGAGCGGCATCGTATGTCATGCTTTCCGACATCTACCTGTTAATGGGTAAACCAGAGGATAGCCGGGATGCACTTAAAAAAGCTATCAGCAAGGATCCCGGGGATACCGACGCATTTCTCAAACTCGCAAAGTTGTACCTGATCATCAAGGATTATAAAAACTGTTATATCACCGTAAAGCAACTCCTGGATATTGATAACTCGATCGCTCCTGCTTATTATACACGAGCAATCGGATTACTTGAACAAGGTGATACGGTCCGGGCAGTTGAAGACCTCAGGCAGGCTGTGGATAAAAACCAGGAATACTATGATGCATACGTACAACTTGGTGAACTTTATGCCGTAAAAAAAGACCCTTTGGCTGAGCTGTATTTTCAAAATGCCCTGAAACTGAGGCCAAAAAGCAGGGAAGCTCTTTATATGCTTGGATTGCTTTACCAGGAAACCGGAAAATATGATCATGCGATCGGAACCTATCAACTTTTAGCCAAAACAGATACTGGTTTCCGGGAAGCTTCCTATAATCAAGGATATATTTATCTTGTATACTTGAAAGATTTCAAAAAAGCAGTCTTGTTTTTCAGCGAATCGATCAGGAAAGATCCGGAATACGTCGAGGCATATTTTAACAGAGGTTATGCGTATGAACTCGCGGGAGATTACAGGAAAGCATATGATGATTATGAGAGATCGCTAAAGATCAAGGTGAATTATGACAAGGCGATCGAAGGGCTAAACCGGCTCGATAAACTCAAAGGTAAAAAGTGAATTTCCTGTAATTTTAAAAAATAATATTGCTCTCCTCAGGATACTGGATACAATGGATCGCTGCTTGTGCATTGATCAGTCTGAACCCATACCGTGTTTCGAAAAGTCTTTTGCACTCTCTTACCGCATTTTCCTTAAATGTTCTTAAAGGATTCTGATACAACAGTAAAAAATCTTTCAGATCCTGGTAAGTATCGGTAAAACATTCGGCCAGGCTGCCTTTAACCGGATCGTTGTGACTCTTTTCATGTAGGTCGATAAAATAAAACTCATCAAGGGTTCCGAATTTGTTGTGCAGTACATTAAACATGGCTTCCCATTGCTCCTCGGTCACATAATGTTCTACAGCATCTTCATCTGATACCTCGACCTCGGGAAGCAGAGCGCTTTTCAGGTAAATGAGCGGGGTGACCTTCTGTAGAAAATTAAGTAGTATCTTTAACTCATAAACTTCTGACTTTTCAAGAAAAAGACAGAATTCATTGGCAACCGTAACCATTTCAAGAACTTTCATGGAATACACTGGATCGTCTCCCGGATTTGCTGATTTTTCTTTCATAGGTCCCTGGAATGTTTGGTCTTTATTGAACAAATATACCGTTTTAGCTTTATGTTGCGAAATATTTAAAGTAAAAGAGTAAAGCGCTGAGATGGGGGACAGGCGTTTTCATTAAAATTCACTACTTTTGAAATCCATAACCGTTTCGTCATATTTGTCAAAGTTAAAATTTCCTTCAGTGGAAGAGATAATTGGTATGAAGCATTTCCTGAAAACAATTTCAATTAAACAATGTGCAGATTCGGGCATGGCCATTGTCCTGATTTCACTTTTGGCAGGGTTATTTTCGGATTTTACGGTGCTCTATAAAATAGCAGTGATCAGTCTGGTAATCAACATGACTTTTCCAAAACTTTTTTATCCTTTTGCTTTTCTGTGGATGGGTCTTTCAGGATTTTTAGGTTCGTACATTTCGAAGCTGATCTTAATAGTTATATACTTATTGATTGTAGTTCCGGTTGGATATCTAAGGAGGCTTTGGGGTAAAGATGCACTGTTATTGTCTGAATTTAAAAAAGGAACCGGGAGCGTAATGAAAACAAGGAATCACAAATTTTCTGCTGAAGATCTGGAACATCCATATTGAATGAGGGTACTACTGTCTATTTTCAATGGATCAATTAATTAAATTAAGAAATTATGGAATTAATCAGGGACTTATGGGCATTTCTAAGAATCCGGAAAAAATTCTGGCTTTTACCAATTATAATCATCCTGTTGTTATTTGGTATGCTGGTTGTCATGACAACCGGATCGGCAATAGCACCGTTTATTTATACAATATTTTAGTTTTTCATGATTCGCTCCAAAGTTAAATCCGGCCCGGTTAAAAAACGAGTTTAAAGAATGCCAACATACATTTTAGGAATTTCCGCATACTATCACGACAGCGCCGCCGCACTCCTCTGTGACGGCGACATTATCGCCGCTGCACAGGAAGAGCGTTTCACAAGGAAAAAGCATGATTCTTCATTTCCTGAGAATGCAATGAAATATGTATTATCTGAAGCAGGGATTGACTTTGCCGATTTAACCGCTGTTTCATTTTATGATAAGCCTTTTATCAAGTTTGAAAGAATGCTCGAAACCTACCATGCCTTTGCACAAAAGGGATTGTCGAGTTTTCTTTCTGCCATACCACTGTGGATAAAAGAAAAACTATTTATGAAGAGAATGCTCAGATCGGAGTTTGAAAAATTTGGATCAAAAAAATTGCCAATACTGTTTCCTGAACATCATTTATCACATGCTGCAAGTGCTTTTTATCCTTCTCCTTTTGGTGAAGCAGCAATATTGACCATTGACGGAGTCGGAGAGTGGGCTACAACAACCATTGGCATGGGTAGGGAAAATGTGATTGAGATACTGGAAGAATTGCATTTTCCACATTCCATAGGTCTTCTATATTCTGCATTTACTTATTATATAGGTTTTGTGGTAAACAGCGGGGAATACAAATTAATGGGACTCGCACCTTATGGGAATCCCGCATCTCCTCAAACACAGTTATATAAGGATAAAATATTAAGTGAACTGGTCGATGTACGGGAAGATGGATCGATCCTGTTGAATATGAATTATTTCCGGTTCGCAACCGGACTAACGATGACCGACAACAAAAACTGGTTAAAATTGTTCGGGATACCGCGAAGAAGCCCTGAATTAGAAATTACCCAGGAATATATGAACATGGCGCTGGCAATTCAGCAGGTTTTGGAAGAGGTCGTGTTCAAATTGGCAGTGACTGCTAAAAATCTGACCCAAAGCGATTACCTGGTTATGGCAGGCGGTGTTGCATTAAACAGTGTCGCAAATGGGAAGTTGCTGAATTCCGGGTTATTTAAAGATATCTGGATTCAACCGGCTGCCGGTGATGCGGGTGGTGCCTTAGGCGCAGCATATTTGGGATGGTACCTCTGGAAAGGAAATAAACGGACAGTCAATCACAGACTTGATTCGATGAAAGGATGTTTTCTTGGACCGGAATTTTATGATAATCAGATATATAATACCATCCGAAGGTATAACGCCCAATATACTCATTATGAGGATTTTAATGAATTGATAAACCTGGTTGCGTCTAAATTAGCCGAAGGAAATGTCGTCGGATGGTTTCAGGGAAGAATGGAATATGGCCCGAGGGCATTAGGCAACAGAAGTATACTTGGAGATGCAAGAAATCCGGAAATGCAAAAAAAGATGAACCTTAAAATAAAATTTCGTGAAGGATTCAGACCATTTGCTCCAACTGTTCTGGAAGAAGATATTGATGAATATTTCGTCCTGGATCGCCCTTCACCTTATATGCTTCATGTCGTCCCGGTGAAAGAAAAACATATCAGGCCTTTACCGGCGGGATACCAGGAAATGGAATTATATGAAAGACTGTATTATAGTCGTTCTGATGTCCCTGCAATTACGCATGTCGATTTTTCGGCAAGGATTCAAAGTGTGAATAAAGTGACCAATTTCAAATACTGGGCACTCATTGATGCATTCAAAAGACAGACAGGATATGGTATCATTGTTAACACAAGTTTTAATGTTAGGGGTGAACCTATAGTTTGTACCCCCGATGATGGTTTCAGGTGCTTTATGAGAACTGAAATGGACTACCTGGTTATGGCTAATTTTTTATTTGACAAGCAGGGACAGGAAAGAATAATGAATGATCATCAGTGGCAGGAAGAATTTAAACCGGATTGACCCCTCGCTTGTAAACAAACCTGTTTTCCTTCAACTTCCCTAATTTGACAGTGTTTCCTCATGAGGCGCTGTAACATTAAAATCATAATAATCGACTTGCAGATCTGAACTCAGCATAAACTGCAATTGTCTTACATTGCCAACCGACACAGGATAATAATAACCCGAAATGAGAAACGCGGGGAAGATCAGATTGTCGTTTTTAATGATCAGGCTAAGACCGATGCTACTGAACAATGGAGCATTGTAAAGTTTTTCGTTTTGATGGGCAATCAAACCGGCTTGTAACTCCATCATAATTCCGAATCGGAATCCATAAAAATACCATGGCACAAAACAGACCGAAGAAAGTCTGGCAGAAATAATATTCACCGCGTTAAAATATTCTCTGTTGCTAACCTTGTCTATCCTGAAATCCAGGTTTGCATCGTAAAAGTCACGGTTGTTTGGTCTGGAATTAAAGGCATACCGGTAGTCGGCCGAAAAAAATACTCTGAATTTATAACGCTGATCAGGATCGGGGAGCAACGGTGTAAAATAATTGAGATTAAACTTTGCAACAGCATCTTCGAAGGAGGAGTGGTTGAAAAATCCTCCGAATTTCATATAAAAGGAAAGATAACCGAAGTTATCGAAATAATTTCCTGCAGAAAGGTGGATACCGGAATACAACCTGGTATAAAAATCAGTTTTGTCGGCGCCAACAGTTAACTGATACAATTGGCCGTATGGCAGGTTTTCAGTTTTTCCGAAGTTCCGGATGTAATCCGTCAGGTAAAATTCATTTCGTGAAAACGAATAGGTTGTCAGAAACTGTATTTGATTGTAATAACTTCTGTTTGAATCAATTGTGACGACCGGCCGGGAAGTGAAGGACTTCCGGTAAACACCTGCTGAAATGATCCCCCGTGAAGTTTCCTTAGGCCGGTTCAGTAAAAAGGATCTGCCCAGCCAAATCCCTTCCGTGTTGTAATGGGATGTGATTTTTAAACTGTCAGCTACTTCGTCTACCTTTATTATCCATGAGGTATAGACCGCACCAGCCCATTTCGTGAGGTTGGTAAGGAATGACCGGTCAAGATGAAAAAGAAGTTCCCTGTTCCCTGTACGGTCGGCCGTATATCCGGTTGTTGCATTGATCAGGGATCCACCGATATTCGAATAGGTATAGGATAATCCTTCAAATAGGGAAAATGGCGCCTGGTAAAGATTCATTGATAATGTTATGCTGAGTTGATCTCCCAATCCCAGGAAGTTCGCATCATATGGACGGAACTTCACTTGTTTGGTGGTGATCAAAGGAATGTCGAGTCCGATTGACCAAACATCTTTAACCACGACGATCAGGTCGACAGAATCACTTTCAGGTATTGTTTGCTTAACGATGATCCTGGCATTGTCGATGGCAGAAATATTTCTCAGCAGCCGCTCATTATCAGCCAGTAAGGTCGGATTCACCTGGTCTCCCTCCTTAAACAGCAGATTTCTGCGGATTACATACTTACGGGTGTTCATATGTACGCTGTTCAGTGTATGACCAAATCCCCGAACAGCATAAAGTCCAGTATCATACACACTGGCGCCGAATGGTGGCAAAACCTTCACATCGATGGTACGGATAATCTTGTCGTCGAAAATTTCAAAGGGTTGTGTACTTTTTAATACCTGCAGGGTATCCGGAAGGTCGGATTGTTTCGGCACAACAAATGCAAGGTAGTAAAGCAATTGGGTAATTTTATTCCTGGATAATTTTTTATACACCGTGTCATAAAATATCTGTGAATGTTGAATTGATCTCTCTTCACTCTTTCCGGTCTTTTGTTGATGAATAATATAAAATGTATCCCGTGGAATGGTGATAAATGTATTCTTTAACAGCAAATAGCGTCCTTTTTTTATGAAAACAGTATCCTGAAAATTGAGGGCAGCCCCTGGTTCAATGATAAAAAGGGAATTGCCTTTCCCAATGGAACTTATCAGGATAATTTCAATGATAAAAAGGAATGTAATTCTGAAAATATTCAGGCTTGAATGTTTAAATAAACCAATGACAAACCATTTGGTCCACATTTATTTAAGCTTCATCGAAGCGATAATACTGGCTATTTTTAAATCCAGACGATGTTCGGTCGGTTCAAAATCTGCTATATTTATAAGTGGTTCACGAACTCCAAAGTAAAATTTAATCTTGGGTTCCGTTCCTGAAGGACGTACACTGATAACACTCCCGTCTTCCAGAATAAATTGCAGGACGTTTGATTTTGGAAGATGGATCGGTTGTTCCAACCCGGTTGTTATATTCCTCTCTTTTTGCAGTAAAAAGTCTTTAATCATAACAACCATTGATTTGTTTATCGAAACAGGCGGGGTTTCGCGGTAGCCTTTCATCATGTCAAGGATCTCTTCAGCGCCGCTTTTTCCTTTCCGGGTTACTGAAATAAGACCCTCCTTATAGAATCCGTATTTTTGATAAATATCCATCAGCAGGTCAAACAACGACTTCCCTGCATCTGCCATCCATGCTGCAGTTTCAGCTATCATGGCACAGGCGCTTATGGCATCTTTGTCACGAACAAAATCGCCGATGAGGTATCCATAACTCTCTTCGCCGCCTGCGATGTATTTCTTTGTATCTTCATTATGCCTGATCACATCGGCAATGAACTTAAAACCGGTGAGGCATTCAAAATATTCAATGCCGAAGGAATCGGTAATTTCAGAGATCAGTCGGGTGGTGACAATTGTTGAGACTACGAACTCGTTACCCTGCAGTTTTCCAAGTTCTTTCCAACGGTACAGTATATAATAAATGAGCAGGGCCGCTGTTTGGTTACCATTCAGAAGTACCATTTCATTTTTGTGATCTCTGACCGCGATTCCTACCCGGTCAGCATCCGGATCTGTTGCCATTACCAGGTCGGCATGAACTTTTTCAGCCAGTTTTATCGCCATATCAAGTGCATCATGTTCCTCAGGATTTGGAGACTTGACCGTAGGAAAATTGCCGTCGGCAATGGCTTGTTCCATGACCATGTGAATGTTTTCAAAGCCGAACCTGGACAGGATCTCAGGGACCAGTTTCCGGCCGCAGCCATGCAATGGAGTGTAGACTATTTTAAGGTTTTTCTGACGCCGGATAATTTCGGGCGACAATGAAAGTGCCTGAATGTAGTTAAGGTACTGCAGGTCAATCTCCGATCCGATGTAACTGATGTTAACTTTTTCAGCAGTCCAGTTTACATCGTCGATCGAGGTGATCTTCTGTACCTCCCTGATTACATTCTCATCATGCGGTGCGATCATCTGGGCGCCATCGTCCCAGTAAGCCTTGTATCCATTGTATTCCCTGGGATTGTGCGAAGCCGTAACCATAACGCCGCTTTGACACCTCAGTTGTCGGATGGCGAACGAAAGCTCCGGGGTAGGACGAAGGTCGTCGAAAAGGAAGACTTTAAATCCATTCGCCGAAAGCACTTCCGCGACGATCTGTGCAAAGTATTTGCTGTTGTTCCTGCTGTCGTGTGAAATGGCCATTTTAATAGGATTCAATTCCGGGAACATCCTCCTGAGATAATTTGCAAGACCCTGGGTTGCCATCCCTACCGTGTACTTATTCATCCGGTTTGTACCTACACCCATGATACCCCTCAGGCCTCCGGTACCAAATTCAAGATCCCTGTAAAATGAATCGGTAAGTTCTACCGGGTTGGTTTCAATTAATTCTTTAACATTGGCTTTCGTTTCATCGTCAAAACTACCGGTAAGCCAAATCTTTGCGCGGTCCAATGCCGAACTGTCAATATCCATAGTTGTTGTTTTTATTCGTAATTCTAAAATCTAAAATCTAAAATCTAAAATTATGTGGATGCTCCTAAACGCTGAATGCACTCCTTCAAACTGTCCTTCCAGTAAGGTATCTCCAGGTGATAGCGTTGCTTTATTTTTGATTTGTTGAAGACACTGTAAAATGGACGAACTGCCGGCAACGGATAATCTTTTGTCTCGATCGGATTGATTTTACATGCAATTCCACCGAGTTCAATAATTGTCTTGGCAAAATCGTACCAACTGGTTACACCTTCATTGGAGAAATGGAACACTTCGACCCCGCCGGATTCCGGTTGGTTTTGAATAATTTGAAGGATTGTATCAGCGAGGTCCCGGGCATAGGTGGGTGTCCCGGTCTGATCGAAAACAACATTCAGATGACCGCGTTCTTTTCCGTATTTCATCATTGTTTTTACGAAATTGTTGCCAAACGATGAGTATAACCATGAAGTCCTTATAATAAGGGCTCTTTTTGCATAGGACTGTACCTGTTGTTCCCCTGCATGTTTACTCTTTGCATAGAGCGAAACAGGGTTGGTGGGATCGTCTTCCATATAAGGCTTGTGACCTTTGCCATCGAAAACATAATCCGTCGAAATGTGGATCAGTAAAGCATTGTACCTGGAAGCGACCCTTGCGAGAATGCCTACGGCCGTCGCATTGATCAGAAATGCAAGGTTTGCTTCCTGTTCGGCTTTATCAACGGCCGTATATGCGGCGCAATTAATGATAACGGCCGGCAGTTCGTTTTTAACAAGATGTTCAACGTCCGGCTCATTTGTGATGTCTAATTCTGCTACATCGGTAAAAATAAATTCAAGATCAGGATAGTTGGTTGCAAGCACTCTTATTTCGTTGCCAAGCTGGCCATCAGAACCGGTAACAAGGATTTTCATAGGAAAGAAAAATGAAAGTTTCAGATGATTGACTTAAAATAATCAATGGTCTTTACCAACCCTTCATCAAGCATGACCCTGGGTTCCCATCCCAGTTCTTTTTTTGCGAGCGAGATATCAGGTTGGCGTTGAGCCGGGTCATCTGCCGGAAGTGGCAAATAAATGAGTCTGGAGGTTGAGCCTGTGAACTTAAGTATCTTTTCTGCCAGTTCGAGCATGGTGAATTCATTCGGGTTACCAATATTGACAGGCCCGGTGAAATCTTCCCTTGAATTCATGAGCCGTACCATCCCATCGGTCAGGTCGTCCACATAACAGAAACTTCTGGACTGTGATCCGTCGCCATATATCGTTAAATCTTCTCCTTTCAATGCCTGGACAATGAAATTGGACACAACACGTCCATCGTGAGGATGCATACGTGGTCCATATGTGTTGAAGATCCGCATGATCTTGATCCTGACATGGTTTTGCTGATGGTAGTTTACAAAGAGCGTCTCGGCGATACGTTTTCCTTCATCATAACAGGATCTTATGCCGATGGGGTTCACATGTCCCCAATAGGATTCAACCTGCGGATGTACTTCAGGATCCCCATAAATTTCACTGGTGGATGCCTGAAGAATCCGGGCTTTGATTCTTTTTGCAAGGCCGAGCATGTTGATTGCTCCCATCACCGAGGTCTTAACTGTTTTAATGGCATTGTATTGATAGTGGATGGGCGATGCAGGGCATGCCAGGTTGTAGATCTCATCAACTTCAATAAAGAAAGGCATGGTAACATCATGACGGATCAATTCAAAATACGGATTGTCGAGCAGATGAACTACATTTTGTTTCTGGCCGGTAAAATAATTGTCGAGGCATACCACTTCGTTCCCCTCCTTAAGCAGCCGGTCACAAAGGTGGGATCCAAGAAATCCTGCGCCCCCGGTGACTAAGACTTTTTTCCTTAACATAGTGTCATTCGTTTTTTGGCATCATTATTTCGTTGTGTCGACACCGATGCAGTAATAGACAAATCCTTTGCGTTTCATATCTTCAGCGTCATAAATATTCCTTCCGTCAAATACAACCAATCCTTTCAATAATTTCCGGATGATATTGAAATTCGGGAATTTGAATTCCGGCCATTCTGTTACAAGCATCAGGCAGTCGGCATCGATAAGTGAATCGTACTGATCTGGGGCATAATATATTTTGTCCCCGAGGATCCGCCGGGTCTCATGGATGGCAACAGGGTCATATGCTTTTACTCTGACACCGGCATCGAGTAGTTTATTGATTATAACCAGAGATGGCGCCTCACGCATGTCGTCGGTTTGTGGTTTAAAGGATAATCCCCACATGGCCACTGTTTTTCCTGCCAGTTCTCCGGCAAAATGCTTTACCATTTTATTATAAAGGACTGCTTTCTGGTCATCATTAACTGCTTCCACGGCTTTCAATACCCGGAGGTCGTATTTGAAATCTTCGGCGGTATGTATGAGTGCCTTGACGTCTTTCGGGAAACAGGAACCCCCGTATCCGACTCCCGGATAGATGAATTTGCTGCCAATCCGGCTGTCGGAACCGATACCTTTTCGTACCATGTTAATGTTGGCGCCGACAATTTCGCAAAGGTTGGCAATATCATTCATAAAACTGATCTTTGTGGCAAGCATGGAATTGGCCGCATATTTTGTCATTTCGGCGGAGGTGATGTCCATGAAAATTACCGGGTGACCGTTTAATGTGAAGGGTTTATACAAAGCTTTCATCAACTCCTCCGCCCGGGTTGAATCGCATCCAACCACGATACGGTCGGGTTTCAGAAAATCGTCTATCGCTGCTCCTTCTTTCAGGAATTCCGGATTAGATGCAACATCGAATCCAATGGCAATACCCCGTTTGTCCAACTCCTCCTGGACGGCTTTTCTTACTTTTTCTGCGGTGCCGACCGGAACAGTACTCTTTGTTACGATCAGTAAATAATCCTTCATGTACTTGCCGCAATCGCGGGCCACACTGATGACATATTGAAGGTCGGCACTGCCGTCCTCATCGGGGGGTGTGCCTACTGCACTGAAGATCACCTCGCAATCTTCAAGCGCTTCTGCAATACTGGTTGTAAAACGCAGCCGGTCCTTCTTCATATTCCGGTGGACCATCTCTTCAAGTCCCGGCTCATAAATGGGAATAATACCTTTAATAAGATTTTCAATTTTTTCCCGGTCAAGATCAACACAGGTGACCTCAAGCCCGACTTCTGCAAAACATGTTCCGGTGACCAATCCGACATAACCGGATCCGACTATGGCAACTTTCATTATCTGGTAGTTTTTTGTTCAGCTAATTTTGAACAAATATATATAAATTATTTTACGCCATCTCTGTACAGGCGAACGAAACCGCCCATCAGATATTCAGCCGGGTCTGAATTACCTGGATATCATTGCGTAGCTGTTTGACGGTTTCCACGATATGATAGCTCTCAGAACTTAGGTTTTCGGGTATTTTAGGACTGATATAATGGACAAACTGCCATATTTCACGGATATCGCCGATATTGATATCATAGGGTTCATATAACGGATTCAGTGAGTGCAGCACAAGTTTTCCTTCGGTTTTGATCCTGTTCTCAACCACCTTGAAAACAATGCCCTCTTCGATGGTTAGGATAACGTATGCATCCCGGTCACGGAGTGTTGACCAATCCTGTATAAATACCCCGGTAACCCATGATCCGTGAGGGATGGGCAGCATCGAATCTCCGTTTACCTGGAAGGTCCTGTACTTTTTTTGTTTGGATAGGAAGGGTAACCTGAAGGTTGGCAGAATACTGATGTATTCGGGATCGGCAAACCCGCTGGTATATCCTGCTTTAGCCTTTTCCGAAACGAGTTCGATGTTGTCTTCATTATCCGGGCCCACCGTCGTGGTGAGAATGCGGAGGTTTGAACCCTTGATGAAGACATCGTAACCCCGTTCCAATTGCCGGAGCTGGCTTTCCGGAATTTTAACCAGGTCAACCCTGATCAGGGTATCGATTGCTACATTATAGTATTTAGAGAAAGCGATCAGGGTCTCAAATCCCGGCTGGGCTATGTTGTTCTCGTACCCGCTCAGCGTTGAGCGTTTCATGTTTAGGCCTACGGCGACATCGTCCTGAGTCCGTCCACGCCGTCTTCGTAAAAATTTTATGTTGCTGCTGAAAAACATTTTTTTGTTTTTTTATAAAATATGATTATATTATCGTCTGAAAAATGATTAAAAACATGGCAAAGATAATAAAAAACATAGTGCATCTTGATCTGGATACGTTCTTCGTCTCCGTCGAGCGTCTCCTTCGCCCGGAACTGGTTGGAAAACCAGTGATCATCGGGGGTACTTCCGACCGTGGGGTGGTGGCAAGCTGCAGCTATGAGGCACGGAAATTCGGAATACATTCGGCCATGCCGATGAAGATGGCGCGGGCGCTGTGCGGGGATGCCATCCTTGTTCGTGGCGACATGGAACGTTATTCGCGGTATTCGAACACGGTCACGGAGATCATCGCTGAAAAAGCTCCGGTTTACGAAAAAGCCTCCATTGATGAGCATTATCTTGATGTTACCGGGATGGACCGCTTCTTCGGGTTGCAGAAATGGACCCATGAGTTGAGGGAGAACATCATCAAAAATACCGGATTACCCATCTCCTTCGGGTTGTCGGTAAACAAGACGGTATCAAAGATCGCCACGGGCGAGGCCAAACCCAACGGAGAGTTGTACGTGGAATACGGTGCGGTGCAACCCTTCCTGGCACCACTGTCGATTCGCAAGATCCCGATGATCGGGGAGAAAACTTACCGGCTGCTCCGTTCCATGGGGGTGGTGACAATCGACACCCTGAGCCACATTCCCATCGACATGATGGAACGGGTGATGGGTAAGAACGGCATCGTGATCTGGGAGAAGGCAAACGGCATCGACCAGACTCCCGTCTATCCCTACCATGAAGCCAAATCGGTGAGCACTGAAAATACCTTTGAACAGGACAGCATCGACATTGTGCGGATGAAAGAGATACTGGTAAAGATGGTGGAGAAGATTTCGTTTGAGCTGCGCGACAAGCAGAAACTTGCGGCCTGTGTCACGGTGAAGATCCGCTACTCCAACTTCGACACGCACACGCTGCAGAAGAAGATCCCTTACACCGCTTTCGACCATCAGCTTATCCCGGTAGTGAAGGAACTTTTCGACCGCCTTTACCAGCGCCGCATGCTGATCCGCCTCATCGGCGTGCGTTTCAGCAGCCTCATATCGGGAAACCCGCAGCTCAATATGTTCGATGATAACGTGGAGATGGTCAACCTTTACCAGGCTTTGGACCGGATCAGGCGGAAGTATGGGCAGAAGATCGTGAGAAGGGGGGTGGCGGTGCGGAATTATGAAACATGAAAAGAGCCGCAATGATCAGGAGCAGATTGCTTAATCCCATTAATCCCAAATGCAAAATCGTGCGGGAAAGCTCCCTCCCAAGCAGATCATCGGAATTTGCACCATAAAAAAAGAAGAGAATGACCAGTAAAGGTATCCACCAATATAGTTTTCGGGATGTAATGTGGAAAACCATGAATGTTATCAGCGGCGCACTGAACAGCAGCAATACCCAATCGGTCTTTATCAGGTTGGGCACCAGGGCAAGGAGTAAAAACCATTCGAACATAAAGTTCAAACCGGGAATATTGTTCAATGCTCCCTCCTGTTTTTCCCTGTGAATGTTATTAACAATGAATAAGGAGACAATAACACAAAATGAAATGAAGATAGCATGAATTCCCCAGGCAGGCCAAGCCGGAAAGAGATATCTTAAGAGATAGTCGATCGAAGTCATCCCTGGGAAATCCCCGCCGTGCATCAGGATGGTTTTTATCCAATCATGATACATGCTGATGCCTTTGTTCAGCCCCAGGAAAATGAATGGAATGATCAATCCGCAAGAAATCGTCAGGGAGAACCAGCCCAACGACTTCAATTTTCTTCTGAAAATAAGTGGGAGCAGCAGGATCAGCAGGTAGGATTTTGTCAGGACCACGATTCCCAGCAGGATGCCGCCTTGAAGATCTTTCCCGGTAAGAAAATGCCGGATAGAAAGGCAACACAACAACAACAGAATAATATTGATGTTACCAAGATACAATTCGCGGGCAAAATGAATCAGGATGCAGGCAAATGCGATTGAAACCAGCCATAACTCATGTTTTACATTTTTAAAAGGAAAGTAGTCATGGATCAACCTGCGAATGACGTTAAAGGTATACCAGTATGCGGTTCCAAGAATAAAAAAGTGAATGATCGCTGCGGTTTTAAAATTAAAACACAGGTATGGCAGGAAGAAAAAGAGGATTGCCGGACTGTATTTATAAAAACCGCTTCCGGTGTAAAATGAAACCATGTAAACCGGTTCACCTGAAATAAGGTTCGCCGTAGCTGTATAATAAACCCGGAAATCACCGGGATGAAACCTGTCATTGACCATATTCAGGAAGAAGGTCAGCAAACAGGCAACCACTACTAAAATTGTGAATCCGTTGAAGATAGCTCTTTTATTCATTGGAAAGGACTATCGCGCTGATGCGGGTTTCAATTCATAAACGTACCAGAAACTTGTTCGTTCCATCCAATGGTTAAAGTTGAAATGGCTTACCCACTGCGGGAAGGAGGAGTAAATCAATACCGGTTTGAATGATCCGTCCATTTGCAAACCAGGTCTGTTGGTTACAACCAGGAAAACTGTATCCTTCGACGGAATGATCTTTTGCAATGAATCCACCTTCTGAAAGGACAGCGAGTTTCGTTTATAATAATGAATGTCAACCCTGGCCCTGTGATAAGGGTTATTTTCACCGGTGTAACAGAGTTTAGCCGGAGCAGGATAGCTGTCCCAGAGTTTTTTGTACAGCGATATCGCATCATCGGCAGGCCTAAAGATCAGAAGCACCAGCATCAACAGGTTCAGGTACCAAAATAGTTTTACAAAGATCTTTGTCGCACGGTGTTCAAGCAATTCATATCCTTTTTTTTGAAATAACTTATCGGCAGTCCTGATGATCATTACCGGAAGAAAGCCGATAATGGGGAAAAGGAACCTGATCTCCTTATGCGGGATCAGAAAATGGACAGCCAGAAATGGGATGATGGTCCATGTGATGATATCTTTCGGGAAATAAATGAAATAAATGAATACGGCCAGGATCAGAACAAGACTCAACGGCGGAAATGCATTCATAAAAACTTGTTCAATATAATACCACCATGGACTGATGCCAAAACCTGCTGCTTTATCAAGGAGGATGTTCTGCATGAAATAATTCCAGGTAGTCAGAACCCATTCACCATAGTACCACCTGTCGATCAATACCCCAAATAAGGTCGCGATGACAATACCGGCAGCGAACATCAGAAAATTCCTGAACCCTGATTTTTGGATCAATATTAACCAAGCTGCAAAGCCGAGGATCATAAATGCTACCTGGTACCTTGTGATGAATGATACTCCAAGGAATATCCCCGTAATCAGATAAACACCCGGTTTAAGTTTCTTCCGCAGAAAAAACCAGGCCAATCCGATCAGGAACACCCTTCCGGCAATTGTTTCGGATGAAAACCGGACACTGTTGTAGGGAACAAACCAAAGAAAAAACGAGAGGATCAGGAATGCGTAAAGCATTTTCCGGTTCATGATCCCTGGAGAATACAACCTGATGATCATGTGAATGCTTACGAAAGTCAAAATTGCCGAAAGAAGCCGGATAAAGAAAGCGATCACGAAGGGATTGGTGGTCCCGGTCACCGAAATCGCCTGGTAAACCGAATAAACGATCAAAGGCTGCAGGGCCGGGCGCATCATGCATTTGTACTCCCAGGGCAGGTTTTGTTTTTCAGTAAGCCCTAGTTTCAGGCCGGCAAACTCAATGATCTGGAAATGTTCATCAAAATGATTGTACCCAACTGAAAACCAGGCTGTAAGAATAAAGACCAATGCCGCGAAGATGTAAATTCTTTTCAAGGAAGTCCCGTATTCATTTAACATTCATCACCAATTTGAATATGATCCTGGCCCCGTTGTCCATGCAAATTTACTTTTTCTGGTACATATCGTTGTATTTTCTTGCTTCAACATCCAATATCAGATTTCGTGGCCGGACAATTGATTAATATTGAGTTAAAATTATTTCCCGTTGATTTTTGGTAAATAGATCAGGAATGATTATATTGTAGTCGGAATGATGATTAAAATATAATCAAATTAGTTTCACTAACGTTTACTTGTTATGTTTAGGACGTGCCTGTGAAAAGACTATTCATTGAATGATGAAAATATTTATTAACCGATGGATTACCTTTTTGTTGTTAGCCGGATTAAGCAACAAAAAGATAATCATGGCAAACTTACTAAAACGGTTCGATCCGGCGATTCATCACAGGCAATCCATACGCTACAAAGGATGTGATTACTGCAGTCCGGGATTATATGTCATCACAATAAAAACACAGGCATTTAAATGTTTGTTTGGCGAGATACGAAGCGGTATGATGCATTTGAATGAATATGGTAAACTTGTAGATGACGAATGGTTGAAAACGACGTTGATCAGATCATACATATATTTGGACACGTATGTGATTATGCCCGATCATTTTCATGGAATTATCGGGATAAAACCCTCGGATATACCACCTCCCGAAATCGATCCTGTAGGGGCGACCCAGGGGGTCGCCCCTACAAAAAATCATCCCAATGGACCAAAATCGGGGTCGATTGGTGCTATTATTGGTCAATTTAAAATGCAAACCACAAAACGGATCAATGCTTTGCGATTTGGGGCAGCCGGTCATGCTTCCCAGCGGATTGGTGACAGCCGCATATGGCAACGTAACTACTATGACCGTATTATTCGTGATGAAGTGGCCTTACGACGTATCCGCGAATACATTATCAACAATCCCGGCAATGTCAAAACCAAACATCGTAAAGTATAATGTATCTCAACTGTCACTCATACTACTCTCTGCGATATGGTACCATCTCTGTGGAAAACCTCGTGGATGAGGCATTGGTAAGGGCGACCCGTCGGGTCGCCCCGTCGGGTGTCGCCCCGACGGGTGTCGCCCCGTCGGGTGTCGCCCCATCAGGTGTCGCCCCGACAGGTGTCGCCCCGACAGGTGTCTCCCCGCCGGGTGTCGCCCCGATGAGTGTCGCCCTTACTAATGCTGCCCCGCTGACGATGGCCCTTACCGATATCAACAACTCCACAGGCATCATGGAATTTGTTGCAGTATGCAAGGAAAAGGGCGTCAAACCCATTGCCGGGATCGAATTCAGGCGGGAAGACCAGCTGCTTTACGTTGGCCTGGCAAAAAACAACGAAGGCTTCCGCGAACTGAACGAATTCCTGAGCCACCATAACCTGGGAAACCTGCCTCTTCCCGACCGGGCGCCGGAGTTTGAGAATGTGTTTGTAATTTATCCTTTTGAAAGTAGCACAACAGCGAAATGGCGAAATAGCGAAAATCGTCACGCGTCACGCGTCACGTGTCACGAATTCATCGGCGTTTCCCCTTCCGCCATTAATCCCCTTATGCTTTCCCGCCACCGCGGGCTCCTTCCCCGGATGGTGCTCATGGCACCGGTTACATTCCGGAATGAGCTGGAGTATGAACTTCACTGCAATTTCCGGGCGGTTGACCACAATGTCTTGCTGAGCCGTTTGGAACCTTTCCAGATCGCCTCTTCCGGTGAGATCATGCGTCCGTTAGAGGAGTTGAAGGATATCTGCAGCGATTTTCCGGAGATCATCCGGAATACGGAAAAGCTCATGGAAGCATGCTCCATCGATTTTGATTTCAAGGCCTGCAAAAATAAAAAGACCTTTACCGGCAGTCGTTACGATGATCTTATTTTACTTGAAAAACTGGCCATTGACGGACTTCAGTACCGTTACGGCAAAGGGCATGACGAGGCAAATCGCCGGATCCGGCACGAGCTGGGGATCATTGACAAGATGGGCTTTTCCGCGTATTTTCTCATCGCATGGGATATCATCCGTTATTCGATGTCACGCGGCTTTTACCACGTGGGACGGGGTAGCGGGGCCAACAGCATAGTGGCATATTGCCTGCGCATCACGGATGTGGATCCCATCGAACTCGACCTGTACTTTGAGCGCTTTATCAATCCAAAGCGAACCTCACCACCCGATTTCGATATCGATTACTCCTGGAAGGAACGCGACGAGGTGCTTGATTATATATTTAAAAGGCATGGTCATGAGCACACTGCTTTGCTCGGCGCCATGTCAACCTTCCGCGACAAATCCATCTACCGCGAATTGGGCAAGGTTCATGGGCTGCCGAAAGGGGAGATCGACGCATTTCTGAAACATCCTGAAGAAGCGATCCATAATAATCACATTATCCGGAAGATCAACGAGCTTGGGGAACTGATGGCCGACTTCCCGAATATTCGCAGCATTCATGCCGGCGGTGTTCTGATTTCCGAGGAGCCCATCACATGCTATACAGCGCTTGATCTCCCGCCAAAAGGTTTCCCGACCACGCAGTTCGACATGTACGTGGCAGAGGATATCGGCTTCGAAAAACTCGACATCCTGAGTCAGCGGGGTATCGGTCATATCTATGAAGCGGCGGAGCTCGTCAAAAAGAATCGTGGAATCAGTGTGGATGTTCACCAGGTAAAAGCCTTCAAGGAGGATGAAAAGGTACGGGAACAGTTGCGCGGTGCCAGTACGATCGGCTGCTTCTACGTCGAAAGTCCCGCCATGCGCGGATTACTGAAGAAACTGCACTGCGACAACTACCGCACACTGGTAGCAGCCAGTTCGATCATCCGCCCGGGAGTAGCCCGCTCTGGGATGATGAAGGAATATATCTTCCGCTTCCATCATCCGGATAAGTTCAAATACCTGCACCCCGTGATGGAGGAACAGTTGAAAGAGACCTATGGTGTTATGGTTTACCAGGAGGATGTACTGAAGATCTGCCACCATTTTGCCGGTCTCGACCTGGCCGATGCTGACGTGGTCCGCCGGGCCATGAGTGGAAAATTCCGGTCAAAAAAGGAGTTACAGCGGATCATTGACAAATTTTTCGACAATTGCACGAAATCCGGCTATCCCGAAGCGGTTACAAAAGAGGTTTGGCGGCAGATCGAATCGTTCGCAGGTTATTCCTTTTCCAAAGCCCACTCAGCCTCCTATGCGGTGGAGAGCTACCAGAGCCTTTATCTCAAGGCGCATTACCCGCTTGAGTTCATCACCGGAGTGATCAATAACTTCGGCGGGTTTTATTCATCCTGGGTTTATTTCAATGAAGCGAAAATATCAGGTGCGAATCTTCATGTGCCCTGCGTTAACCGGAGCGAATACAAAACCTGTATCCGTGGAAAGGATATTTTCCTGGGATTTATCCATGTGGCCAACCTTGAGGCCGAAGTGGGGAAAATGATTTACGAAAAAAACGAGAGACCTTACACCAGTCTGGAGGATTTTATTGAGCGGGTTCCGGTCACTCTCGACCAACTGATCATCCTCATCAGGGTAGGTGCTTTCCGTTTCACAGGTAAACCAAAGGCATCACTTCTGTGGGAAGCTCACATGCTGCTGGGGAAAAACCGTCCGATCGTCGATCAGGCTTTGTTCCGGACACAAGTTCAGAAATTTACAATGCCTTTGCTGGAACAAAACTTTCTGGCCGATGTGTATGACGAGATCGAACTTCTTGGTTTCCCGATTACCCATACCTATTTCGAATTGCTGGAAACGAAGTTCCGCGGTGACATCCTTGCACACGAAATGACCTCCCATGTCGGGAAGACCATTCGCATGCTGGGATTGCTGGTTACAATTAAATATGTACATACGGTAAAAAGGGAGTGGATGCACTTTGGTACCTTTATCGACGTCAACGGACATTTCTTCGACACGGTCCACTTCCCGAAGGCAGTCACGCGATACCCTTTTCGCGGCGATGGTGTCTATCTTGTCAAAGGAAAGATCGTGGAGGAATTTGGCTTCCCGAGCATGAATGTGGAAAAGATGGCAAAGCTGCCATTACAGGGGGATCCCAGGGGGTAAGAGGTAAACCATTTACACCATAAGCGAAACACAAGCAATTAGGATTAGAGCGGCTCCCTTTGAACAACTATTTTTTTACATATTGAATGGTTATCATATTGTAAATGCAATATATAAATACCTAATGTCAAATTTGATAAATCTATATTTAACCAATTCTGTATCAAAGGATCATCTTTTGAAAATACAACTTTCCCTGTTGAACTGATAATTTCGTAAATTCGTAATGAACTTTGGTTTGCATTTCATGTTTATTCAAAAACACCCGCGACCGGTGATGAAGAAACCACAAAAGGCTTTACAAACCGCGAAGCCTGACCAGAGAAATTTTTGGTTTGTCGTAACGGGAATTATCATGATTACATTTATTGCCTATTTACCTGTATTAAAAAACGGTTTTGTTTGGGATGACCAGCTTTACATCATGTCAAACACACTTCTGAATCCGATCGACCTGTTAAAAATATTTACACAGAATGTTGGTGGTAATTATCACCCACTCACCATTCTGACACTTGCCATTGAATTGCATTTTTTCGGAATAAATGAAACCGGTTATCACGCCATCAATCTTTTATTGCATTTGCTGAATGTGATCCTTGTTTTTTACACGGTATTTCTTCTCTGTGATAAAGTTGGGATTGCTTTGATTGCATCATTGTTGTTCGGCATACATCCATTGCACGTCGAATCGGTCGCGTGGATTTCAGAATTGAAAGATCTACTCTATACCTTTTTCTTTCTCATGTCTTATACTTTCTATTTGAAATATCTCAACATCGGCCAACGAAAATATTATGTTTTTGCTTTATTACTGTTCGCGGTTTCACTGCTTTCAAAGGCAATGGCTGCCTCGCTGCCGGTACTTCTGGTGCTGACTGACTATTATAAAGGAAGTAAAATTAATATCAGGACACTCCTTGAAAAAGTTCCATTTTTTTTGCTCGCACTTATTTTCGGTATTATAGCCATATATGCTCAGAAACAATCGAACTCCATCCTGGATCTATCAGTTTTCACTTTCCCACAACGCATTGTATTTGCCTGTTATGGATTTATAACCTACCTGTATAAATTATTGTTGCCAATACAATTAAGCGCTTATTATCCTTATCCGGTGAAAAGCGGGGGTACCGTTCCGGTTCTGTTTTATGCATATGTTATTCTATTTTTAGGACTAACAACTTATGTGATTTATTCGGTGCGGAACACGAAAAAAATATTTTTCGGATTAGGCTTTTTCACGGTTACTGTTTTTCTTGTATTACAATTGTTGCCTGTGGGCAACACCATCATGGCTGACCGCTATAGTTACATTCCTTCTATCGGAATTTTTTATTTGGCAGGAGAGGCGGTTAATTTCGCATGGGATAAAAAACTGAAATTAGTTTCCATCCTTCTTCTATGTGTATTTACAGTATTTTTTTCATTACAAACGTATGCCAGGTGCAGCATATGGAAAAATGGCATGACTCTGTGGACAGATGTCATTGATCAGGATCAAACGATTGCCTCGGCTTACTATAACCGTGGTAATTTTATTATGAACCATGGCGGTTTTAATGAGGCATTGAACGATTTCAATAAAGCCATTGAACTGGCACCCAATCATTTTGATGCATTTAACAACCGGGGTAATCTTTTCATGAACCATAACCTATACGACAGTGCGCTGAAGGATTTTAACAAAGCTATTAAGTTGAAACCGGACCTAAGCACTGCGTACTATAACAGGGGTATTATTTTTATGCAGGAGAAAAAGTTTGATCAGGCAATAAAAGACTTCAGTAAAGCTATTGAGTTGAAACCAAACGACTTCGAAACGTACTTTAAAAGGGGATATGTTTTCACGACAATTGGCAGAAATGAGGAGGCGTTGAATTACTATAATAAAGCGATAAAAATAAATCCGGACAAGGTTCAGGCATATATCAACCGAGGTTATCTTTATATGACACTGAAGGAAAATGATGCAGCTCTTAAGGATTTCAGTAAAGCGATCAGGCTTGTACCCGACCATGTTACTGCCTATTACAACCGTGGCGTTTTATACTACGCTGAAAAGAAATTTGAGGAGGCAATCATTAATTATTCAGCGGTAATTGCAATCCGACCTGATTATACCGAAGCCTATTACAATCGGGGACTGGCAGAATATTATGCAGGGAAAAAGAATGAAGCCTGCATGGACATGAAACATGCAGCCAGTTTAGGCTCCAAACCGGGTGCTGATGCCATATTTCAGATGTGTCGTTGAATTTTATATTTGCCTTCTGAATGATGACTGCTATCATAACATTAAAGGAAGAAAAAACCTTCCAGGTTTTTAAAACCTGGAAGGTTTGAAGTAATTAGTTGATGGCAAACGGATGCGACGTGATCACATCAATGTTCCTGTGGATCAGTTTATGGATGTTCTTCAGGTAAGGTTTTTCATCCGATGAACAGAAAGAATAGGCTGCCCCGGCCTCACCGGCCCTGCCCGTCCTTCCGATGCGGTGAACATAGGTTTCAGCTTGCTCCGGGATTTCATAATTGATCACATGACTTAATTTGTCGACATCAATCCCCCTTGAGGCAACATCGGTGGCGACTAAAACGCGGATGCTCCTTGTTTTAAAATCTTTCAGGGCTTTATCGCGGGCACTCTGCGATTTGTTGCCGTGAATAGCCAATGCCTTTATCCCGTTCCGGATCAGATCTTTAACGACCTTATCGGCGCCATGTTTCGTCCGTGTGAAAATAAGCACATTTTTTACCGATTCGTTCTTAAGCAGGTGCATAAGCAATAGTTTCTTATTTTCCTTCTTTACATGATAAACCGATTGCGATACAAGGATCGGAGGTATGGCATCAGGAGAAAGATTTAGCTGAACAGGATTGCGAAGCAACGAGGCCGCCAGTTTCCTTATTTCATCCGGGGCGGTGGCTGAAAACAGCATGGTTTGCCTTTTCACGGGCAGTTTTGCAGTGATCTTCCGGATATCATTTATAAATCCCATATCGAGCATACGGTCGGCCTCATCCAGTACCAGATATTCCACCTTGTCAAGATGCACGAATCCCTGATTCATCAGGTCAAGCAGGCGGCCGGGAGCGGCCACAATGATGTCCACTCCTTTTTGCAGTGACTGGGTTTGAGCTTTCTGTGATATGCCACCATAAATGGTTACCAGCCGGATGTCGAGTCCTTTACCGTAAGTATTGAACTCTTCGCTGATCTGGGCGACCAGTTCTCTTGTCGGGGCGAGGATCAAAGCCCTGACAGTCCTGCGCTTGTTTCGGTCTTTTTCTGTTTCCAGCATTTGCAGAATCGGAAGTGCAAAGGCGGCCGTTTTACCGGTACCTGTTTGGGCACATCCAAAAATATCTTTTCCTTGTAAAATGACCGGGATCGCCATTTCCTGTATTGGTGTCGGGTTCAGGTACCCTTTCTTATTTACAGCATTCAATAATGGCTGGATAAGATTCAGATTTTCAAAAGTCATTTAATGTTTATTAATGTATATAAATTTGATTACCCCCGTTTACAAAGCTGTAATAACAACGATGTGCCGGAGTTTCGTTAAAAAAGTGTACGTTGGACTGAATTGTAAAAGTGGGAGGATTACAGACAGATTGAAATACAATCTTTCAATGAGGTTGCAAAAGTACAAATAAATATTACACCAATAACATTTACTAAAAGATATTATCTGACTTAATCCTGGGATCTCATCAGTTCAGGCTTTCTTACCCATCATTAACTGGTTGCCGGAAGGGGTCACCTTTTTCTCAACTTCCGTCAACCCCGCGTTCTGCATCCAGGATCTGACCTCTGTTTCAGTATAGGTATCTCCATGCAGGGTACCAACCAGCATATTCAGGGCAAAGAAAGCACCCGGTACCGGTTCTGTCCGGTCATCATTCATGATGTAATCCACTATCACCAGTTGTCCCCCTTGTTTTAAGGCTTTGGTGCCTTGTTTTATCAGTAACCGGTTTTCGTCGGGTGAGTTGATATGAATTATGGCCGACATGAAAACCAGGTCAAATCCATCACCAAGGTCATCTGCCAGATAGTTCCCGGTAGCTGTACTTACATGGTCTGTTAATCCTGATGCTAAAATGTATTTCTTTGTCAACGGAATAATATTGGGAAGGTCAAATATGACAGATCTGATGGCCGGATTTTCCCGGATCATTGCAAACGAGAATGCCCCTGATCCGCCGCCGACATCAAGCATTTTCACGATCGAGTCCAGGTCAAGTATTCCGGCAATCTCCATGGCCTGGATCGCTGCACGGCTGTGCATCGCGGCGATGAACGATTCCCTCCATTCCTCGGTCCGGTCATTGATTAGTGATTCCATGGCAATGGTCGACCCGGTAAACAAAACTTCAGTGAGCGTACTCCAGGTTTTCCAGGTCTGGTTTGATAATGACAGACCTCCGAGGTACGCGGGAGAATTCTTGACCAGGAATTGGCTGCCGAATGAAGTGTTCCTGAATGTTTCTCCTTGCTTAATCAATAAACCAAGGGCTACCAGTGCATTTAAAAACCGGTCAGTTGCCCGTGGATGGGAATTCAGCAATTCAGCGACTGCCGATGATGAAATTCCGGCTTCCGGTATCAGGTCAAAAACTCCCAATTCGTTAGCAGTAAGAATGATGCGTGATAATTTGAAAGCATTCGCCATCTCAACCAACTGTGCCGGATCGGTCATTTCATGGGTTTTCATAAAACAAGTGATTATTTCGTTAGTCCAAGAATATCAGTTCCCTGCTCGTAAACAATATCAAGCGGGATATTGGACGCTTTCAACCGTTCCAGGTCAGATTGCAGAATCTCCCTGATCGTCCCATTGGCATCAAGATAGTCTTTTGCACCATTATAATCTCCATCACCCTCAAATTTCAGGACAATGGCAGCCCATTTATTCATCGCTTCGCGGGTTTTTTCAAAATTAACCTTATAGGTCCCACTGTTGCCGCGTTCAAAAGCTCCATGATCGGCAAAGAAGTTGAAGCACATCATATTTGCTTTGCCATGTGCGCTGGCTGCACCGAAACGAACGGAACGGATCAGCCCGGCCATATAAGTCACAAAGCAATCTTCGGCTGTAATATCCTGAACCTCACCTTTTTCAATTAACTTAGCGGTCATAAAAAGTCCGAGAATATCGGCTTTGGCTTCTTCGAAGGATGAATATTTTTCCTTCAATGCTTCTCTTACGGTTCCTTTACCGTTAATGGTGTTTTTAATGCCCAGCCCGTGTGCAACCTCATGGAACATGACATTGGAAAAGAATGCATCAAATTTGATATTTTGTTTCTGCGACTGATCGATCAGAACCTCTGAAATGGGAACCAGGATATGATCAAACTTGGCACGCATCGCATTTTTAAGTTGAAGGCGTCTCGATCCTTTAGCCAGTTGTACTTTTTCATCATTGGGGAGGTTTATGGCAATGGTCTTGCTGACCTTGTTTGAGTTTCCGGATACAAACACAACGTCATAGGCATTCAGTTCAGAATCAGTGCCAGGCTTTTCTTTTTTGTATTTTGATTCGACCGGGAGGTTATTTTGTAACTCTGGAAGGAACAAAGCAAATTTAGCCAGCTTCCTGCTCCAATCCTTATCTTTGATCAGTAAGGCGCCCTCATAGGCAGTCTTATATCCAAAAAGTTCATCCTCATAGTTTTCGATAGGCCCGATAACAAAATCGATCGAATTATTTTTCATTTCCATCCATGCCATGTCACTGGAAAAATAGTCATCGCTAAGAAAAGCCAGTGCCCTGAGTTCCAGGTATTTCATTAATCCCGGATCTTCGGCGAGTGTGGCAGCCTGCCGGAGAAGTTCAGCGGCTTTGGTGATCTGTTCAAAATACGCTTGATGATACCACACGGCCCTGAGTGACCTGTCGTCATTTCGCCGGATCAGCGTGTATTGACTTGTTTTATCTTTATTGTCCCATTTTTCAAACTCCTCCCTGGTCATATCAGCCGGGTAAAAATTAGCACCTTCGGGCTTGGAACCAAATCCGGGGATGAACGGGGTATTACCGTTTAACCTTTCCCATGGCCCATAGTTGATTTCGGCAAAATTTCGCATCAGGGTATCGCTGATGGTATCGAAAAATGCATTTTTGTCACCTACTGCCTGTTCCCAGTATAACCCGTCGACAATTTCGGCGACCTCGATCAGGACAGGGATCATTTGTTTTTCCTTTTCACTTAGTTTTGTGAGGTCGGTGGTAAGTTTTACGCTGACATATTCATTGATTTTACTTTTCAGCAATGAATCGGCCGGGCTGAGGACCAAATCACTCTGACCTCTCCGGGAGTTGCAACCTGACTCCATTATCAGCATGGATGTACCAACAACCAGCAGGATGATCATTTTTCGTACCATGATATACAAAGGTTTATATACAGGGCAAAAGTAAGAATAATTGAAATACATTTTTTAGCCTGCCGATTTGATTTGATCGGGAAATATTTATAAGTTTGTGACAAAATATTTCGTCCTTCAAATTTAAACCAAATGGCCATGAACAATGTTATGATTATGATCATCGTCGGAGCAGTCGGGTTGCTCTTTTTCTCAGGTATCCGCATCGTTCGCCCAACCCATCGTGGACTGATCGAGCGTTTCGGCAAATACAACCGGTTTGCCAATCCCGGATTTCATTGGATCATCCCGGGGATCGATTTAATGTACCAGGTAAATATTACGGAAAAGATGATCAATGCCGAGCCTCAGGAAATTATTACCAATGACAACCTGAATGCAAAGGTAGATGCCCAGGTCTATTTCAAGATTACCAATGATGAAGATAGTGTGAAGAATTCACAGTATAATGTAAATAATATTGAATACCAGATTGTCAACCTTGCCCGAACGACACTTCGTAACATTATCGGTACCATGACTTTAAAATCGGCCAATAGTGAGCGTGGTAAAATAAACAAAGAGCTGCATGGGACTTTGCTTGATGAGACCAAGAGCTGGGGAATCCAGATCATTCGTACCGAACTGAAGGAAATCGATCCTCCAAAGGATGTGCAGGAAACAATGAATAAGATTGTTAAGGCGGAGAATGAAAAGATTGCCGCAGTTGATTATGCAACCGCGGCTGAAACAAAAGCTGATGGAGAAAAGCGTGCCGAGATCAGGCGTGCTGAAGGTGTGAAACAGGGCCAGATACTCAGGGCCGAAGGTGAAGCACAGGCCATTGCCCTGGTCAATGAGGCGGCTGAAAAATACTTCATTGGTAACGCGCAGATCCTCCGGAAAATTCAGGCACTTGAAACATCGTTGAAGGACAATGCCAAGATCGTGGTTCCGGCAGGTGCAGACCTTGTGAATGTGTTGGGTGATATGGCCGGTATCATTCCAATAAGAGACAAACCGGATACCAAATATGCTCCGGTCTAAAAACGTGACTGTCAGCATTGATGCGAATATCAAATTTTTTAATTCAACTCAATAAACCAGAAATATTCGCATGACGTACGAAAAATATGTGGATAAAATATATTTATTTAAGGCAGTAAATTTCTTTAAGCTAAAATTTTCTTACCTTTGAACAATATGTTTTTGGTAATGGTAAAACAAATACCTTTTTATATACTATTCTATAAGAATCCATTCAATCAGGTTATAATATAATTATGCTGGTTCAGCTGAAGATATGTTTATTAATATTTTTAACGATTGTCCTGCTCTTTCCTGCCGGGAATAAATTAGCATCAGCTAATGAACCTGCCGGATCGAATGAGCTTGATTCACCACGCGACACTCTTAAGGCGCTTGGTTTATTGGTTGAAAGAAATAAAATCAGCAACAATCCGCTCTCCATTAAGTACGCGAAAATGGCATTGGCGATTGCCAGGCAGACGGATTCCATTAACGATCTTGTTGATGCATACAAATGGATTGGCAAGGCTTTTCTCCAAAACCAAAAGGATTCGAGTTACTATTATTATAACCTTGCATTACAACTTGCTGACAGCAACCAGCTTGTAATACAAAAAGTTCATATTTTTTATAACCTGGCAAGTCTGTACAGCGCGGCTTATAACTATAAAACAGCAATGTCACTGTTGGATTCCTCGATCATAATGGCTGAATCGGTCATGGATCCTGAAGGCATTGCGAATGCCTATATCGCACTTGGCCTCATTAAGTATAACATTCATGATTATGAAAATGCCCGTGAAATGTTTGAATCGGCCCTAAAGGTCGCCCGGAGAGATACAATGTTTAAGCAAATGGGTGTTGCCCTGGGTAACCTTGCAAGAAAGCCTTTTGAAAATGATGCCCGGAAATCGATCCCCCAACAAAAAGAAGCATTGTCCTATCTGAGCAAAGTCACTGGTGTTGAAGAAGAAAAGGCCTATATTTACATCAACATAGGAAATCAAAGTTCAAGTCCCGATTCAGCATTGTTTTATTATAAATCGGCGCTAAATCTGGCACTAAACGCTAATTTGCCGAAGATCCTGTTTGGAGCCTGTAACAATATGGCTTACAGTTATCTTGATAAAAACGATGTTCAGAAGGCTGAATCATGCTTAAGGGATCAGGCGATCCCGGTCGCACTGGAACAGAAAGACAATGACTGGCTTTCGTCCCTTTATGATACTTATGCAGATGTTTGTGTTCAAAAAGGAGATTATAAAAAGGCTCTGGAATTTCAAAAGAAAGCAATGAAGGCGCGTGAGGTTGATAATATACAGAAAGGATCTGACCAGGTAAGGCTGCTGGCTGCTCTTCTTGAACTGAAAAATAAGGAATTGATCATACAGAATGAAGAAAAAGAATTATTGGTTCAAAGAAATCGGTTGCAACAAACCGAACTTTGGCTTGCCATCGCCCTGCTTCTAGTGGTAGGTTCTGTTTTTACAACACTCATTTTGCAGCAGCGCAATCACGCCAGGTTTCAGAAAGAGCAGATCGGTTCGGCTAAAAGGATCATTGAAATGGAGGAGACTGAGAAGGGCAGAACGGCCAGGGAATTGCATGATTTAACTGGTCAGCTTGTTCTGGGTATTTCAGGAACCATCGAAAATATTAATTTTCCTGATCCCGAAATCAAGGAAATGATAAAATCCCGCATCAAAGAATTGGGTACCAGCATTCGCCAGATATCTCATCGGATGAACAGGGCCATGATCGAGCACTTCACCTTTAATGAAATGATTTCAGGATTGTGTGAAGATATGCAAAAATTATCCCGGTTGAAGGTTGACCTTGAGATCCCTGATGAATTTCCTGACCTTCCGAATGAACTGGTGCTGCATTTTTACCGGATCACTCAGGAACTGTTGACCAATGCCGGCAAATATGCAAAGGAAAGTCAGGTGAAGTTAAAAATATTTACTGAGAATGGACGGTTATTCCTAATCTATAATGATAATGGACCCGGTTTTACCACCGGAGAGAAAACCAAACCAAGTATGGGAGTTTCAAATATTTTTGAAAGGGCAAAACTGGTAGGTGGCCAGGCGAACCTGACCACTGCCCCCGGTAAAGGTACCTCATGGGAGATATTTTTTCCATTGGGGCAAAAAACATAATTAATTGTTAATGGGCTAATCATGATCAGACTGTTTGTTATTGAGGATCATCCGGTGATCGTAACAGGATTGAAGAATCTGTTCCGGCCATCCAGGGATGGAATTGAGATCACAGACAACGCCTTCAATGTGGATGACGCGGTATTGAAGGCCAATGCCGATACGTTTGACATTTTTCTTCTGGATCTGTGGCTTCCGGACGCGCATCCATTGATGAATGTTAAAAAGTTAAAAGAAAACTTTGTTGGTAAACCTATTGTGATTTTCACGTCAGAGGATTCCTCGTCATGGCAACGTAAAATGTTTGAAGCCGGGGTGATGGCCTATTTGCTCAAAAGTACCAACAAAGCTGAAATCAAATCAACCCTTGAAAAGGTTGTAAGAGGTCAGATTGTATTTTCAGGGCTTGTCGAACCCGATTATGAAAAAAAATTAGCTACCGTTTTATCCGGACAGAAATACCATTTAACTCCCAATCAACAGGAACTTGTCATACTTTTAGCATCCGGGCTTACCCAGCAACAAATTGCGGATGCAAAAAAAACAAGTGTTTCTACAGTTGAGAAAACTCTTAAACATGTTCGTGAAAGATGCGATGCGAAAAACAACGCGGAACTTGTGAAAATCCTGCTTGAAAAGGGAATAATCTGAGCCTGCTCACCCATTCCTTTTATTCTTTCCTTTTTTGTCACTTTTTGTGAAAAATAAAACACTACCATACGTGTTTTTTTCGAAAACTCGCCAAAATGATCGTTCTGAAGGCGAGCAAAATGGCTTCCACACCGCTTAATTATCACACAGATTATCAAATGATTAATAATTTGGATTTTCGCTCTAATAGCGGATTCCCTCAATATGAATTTATGGTATTCCTCTATTGCGTGTGTTAGGCCTGTAACATAACTTTGAAAATCACGTATACTTCAAACATAAAATACAATTGTTTAATTAAGAGCCATATGAAAAAAATTATTTTAATCGTAGCCTTGTTTCTTTTTACAGGCATGTCAGGTCTGTTAGCACAACACTTCCAGATTAACCCGATTCCCAGTTACAACTACCAGCTGACAGCACTCAGCACAGGATTCCAGGAACTCCTGTCACATTCAACACCCGCTCGTGAAAAAAGGGACATGGATGTCGTGATCTCCTCCAGTTCCACCTCGCCGATCCCCATTTTCGCCACCGTATGGGTCGTTAAGGAAAATGGTGTGATCATATTAGGACCCTACACTATCTTTCTTGATGAACTTTTATCAGTTCCCATAGATAACGGTCAATGGGGTGTTGTTGTAAGATGTGATTGGGACGTGAACGTCAGTGTTTGGATTGATTAGGCTATTCTCCGAATTAAAAACAAACAGAAACAGCCAACGGTTGTTTCTGTTCTTGCATTTACAATTGTTTGAGGGCAATAGGTAACAACAACTTTTTTCTGCAGACCTCATTACTAATCTCATAATTTCTTACTTTTGACAACTGAATTCTCAGTTGAACCAACCATTACTACCTATTTTGTTAGTTGATATTTTTATACCATGCTTTGTTGATCAGGTTTACCCTGATACCGGTATGAACATGGTCAAAATCCTGGAGAAGCTTGACATTGCCGTAAACTTTAACGGTAACCAAACCTGTTGTGGTCAAATGGCCTTCAACAGTGGCTTTTGGGATGAAGCAAAAAAAATGGGTGAGAAGTTCCTCAGAGATTTCCCAAACGACCGTCCAATAGTCGGGCCCTCCGCTTCATGCATCGGATTTGTCCGGAACTACTATGGACTGCTGTTCCATAATACAGCATACCATCTTGAATACAAACAACTCAAAAAAAATATTTTCGAATTTACCGATTTCCTTGTCAATGAATTGAAGGTGGAAGACGTGGGTGCCTCCTTTCCACATGTTGTCACCTATCACGATTCATGTGCAGCACTCAGGGAGTACAATCTGAAAGATGAACCACGAAAACTTTTGTCGCATGTTAAAGGCCTCGAATTGCGGGAGATGAAGGAGAAGGATGTCTGTTGCGGGTTCGGAGGTACATTTTCTGCTAAATTTGAACCAATTTCTTCAGCAATGGCAGAGCAAAAGGTGCATCATGCCCTCGAAACCGGAGCTGAGTATATCCTGTCAACCGATTCCTCCTGCCTGATGAATCAGCAGGCATACATTGATAAACACAACCTTCCCTTACAAACCATCCATATCATTGACGTTCTCGCATCAGGCTGGTGAAAGACAGAACCTAATATTGTTCTTTCCAAAGGTTCTATTCTTTTTTTGTTGTATTTTTGTAAACCATAACTTTGATACTAATACTTATGGAATGCAGTGACTGATTGACTTTTAACATTTGCAGCCAGCATAACACAAGTTAGGTTACATGAGTTTTGAAAAACCCGGATTACATGATTCAGTCGTGTAATCTTTAATTTCATGACAAATGATACGTATTTTTTTTCTTGTTCTGATGTTGATCACTAATATGACCATCATTGCCCAGGAGGCAGGAGTTCAACCCGGTGATCCTGCATTTGTTGCAAAATATGCAGGCCTCGATTTTAAAGGGAAATTTGCACTCGCCATAGAACAAACTCCGTCAAACAATTATTTTCTGGTTGATTTTTCGATACTGCCTGTAAGGTTTGAGCGTGTATACTTTATAAATCTTACTTTTTCTTCAGATAAACTTATCAACATCGACCCGGATATATCAAAAGACAGAGTCTGCTTCATGGCCAACAGTAAATACAGTGAAACCGATATTCTTGAAATATTTGAGGACTTAAAAAAGAAAGTGGATGAAAAATCAGCATCCTGGTCTGAGAATATGAAGGCGGAATGGTTGCAGAGAAATGATAAATACAAATAGACAGAACGGTTATGAAGAAACACTGGTATCTTTTAATGTTGTTGCTTGTTTTTTGCAGTTCAATCAGGGCCCAGCAAGGCGGAGGAAATAACAACACCTGTGAAACTGCAGCACCCTTCTGCACCGGGACCTTGTATTCTTTTCCTGCCACGGTGAACTCGCCACCCGGACAAATCGGTCCATCTTATGGTTGCCTGTTGACCAGACCGAATCCTGCGTGGTACTATATGAAAGTAGCCAATTCAGGAAATATTATCATCGAGATGCATAGTGAGCCGGCAAGGGATATCGATTTTTGTTGCTGGGGGCCTTTTTCCTCTCAGGACTGCTGCGGACTTTTAACACAGCCAAAAATTGTATCATGCAGTTATTCACCCTTGGCATTTGAAACCTGCAATATTCCCAATGCCGTTACCGGACAGTATTACATGCTGATCATAACGAATTTTTCGAATCAGCCTTGCAATATAATTTTCCAACAAACAGGTGGAACAGGTACGACTGATTGCTCAATCCTACCTCCCCCGTGTACCAGCAACAGCCCGGTCTGTTCAGGACAAACGCTTCAATTCAGTGCACAATCTATTACCGGCGCAACTTATAACTGGTGGGGTCCTGCAGGCTTTTCTTCTCAACTTCAGAATCCGGTCATAAACAACGCCACACCTGCCAATTCAGGAGAGTATTTTCTGAGTGTTGAAGTAGGCGGGCAAACCAGCAGCGATACCTCAACAACCTATGTAAACGTTTATCACCCTCTTGCAAATGCCGGAAATGATTCTACTATTTTAAACGGAGTGACTACCACTTTGCATGGTAGTTGTGTCGCGGGTAGCGGCTCCTATCATTATAAATGGGCTCCTTCGTCAAAACTGGTGAACGACAGTATTCAAAATCCGCAGACCGTCAATCTTTTTTCGACACAGATTTTTACACTTACCGTAACCGACGATTCGGCTAATTGCCAGTCAACGGATATGGTTACCATCAATATCGCCGGTGGTGCACTTGCCGTAAATGCGGTAGCAATCCCATCATCAATATGCTTTGGCGTTTCATCGCAAATTCAGGCCTTTGGTTCCGGTGGTGCAGGTAATTATTCTTACCTATGGACAGGGCCGAATGGCTTTACATCCACCCTTCAGAATCCGACCGTGATGCCCACAATAACTACTACTTATCAGGTATCCGTTTTTGACGGATACAATACGATATCCGGATCGGTTACCGTCACCGTGATACAGTTGCCCATTGCTGATGCCGGCCCCGGTCAGTCGATCCCATATGACTATTACACATTTCTAAGTGGATCCGTTTTAAATAACAGCAGCACCTATTTTTATAGCTGGACGCCAGCCGATAAACTGATCAATGCAGGGGTGCAAAATCCAAAAACAACCTATCTGAAATCAACCACTGTTTATTCGCTTATTGTAACAGATCTGCTTAATAATTGTGTGAGCACCAATGATGCCAATGTTTCCATTGAAGTGACGGGTACCGCGCTAAATGTCAACCCGGTTGCAATTCCCGCATCAATATGTCCGGGCGATTCAACCCATTTGCATGCTTCAGCCGGTGGCGGGGAAGGAGGTTATCATTATGAATGGAGTTCATCTCCACCAGGTTTTATTTCCAGCGAATCAGATCCCGTGGTTCATCCATTGGTCAATACAACCTACCATGTTATCGTTACTGACTCGTTGGAACATGACACCATAGGAAGTACCATGGTCACCATGTATCCTGAACCATACATTCATCTTGGTCCTGCCGATACTACGGTATGTATATATGATTCTGTTAATTTGGATGCACAAAATCCGGGTTCAACCTACTTGTGGTCCAATGGAGCAACAACTCAGCAAATTTCATTTGTTACCACCGGTATTGGTTTTGATACCCAGGTGTATTCTGTCGAGGTTGTCAACGAACAGGGTTGTAAAAGTTCCGGGACCATTCGCGTGAATTTCTCCTCCGATGTCTGCGTGGGAATTGATGTATTGAACATATCCGGCAAAATCAGAATATATCCGAATCCTGCCAGGGACCTGATCAGAATTGAGATGGATGGTATAAAGGGGACAACCGTGGGTACGGTGCTGACCACTCTGGGTAAGGTTATGCGAGAATTCACGATGCATGAGGGGTCAAAAACCTTATCATCTCTAAATCTGGATCTGTCAGGTCTTCCCAATGGGATCTATCTCGTCAGGTTCAGCAATCTTTCATTTACTCATATTCAAAAGCTGGTAATTGAATAGTGCCGACAACGACCTCCTATAACCTGCCAGTTCTATCTTCAGGGAATACCCTTTTGATCCTGCTTTTTTTCCTGTTTTCCGGTGCTGCCACAGCTCAGACAACCTGGTTTAAAAGCAATTGCCCCAGATCACAAAAACAGGCTGAGGTGTGGTATTTCGGCGAAAAAGCCGGTGTCGATTTTCGTTCCGGTACAGCAATTCCCCTGGTTGATCAGAATGTTATGAATGCATTCAAAGCCACTTCCAGTATTTGCGATAGTGTGGGTAACCTGATCATGTTTACCGACGGGAAAAGAGTGTGGGACAGAACTTTTGCATTAATGCCCAATGCAACCGGTCTGGCAGGTGACCTCGGAGCAACACAACCATGTATCATTGTTCCATGGCCCGGTGATTCATCACTTTACTATATTTTCACCCTTGATATCCTAAAATTTACTGATTCGGTAACTTACACCACACGGGGACTAACTTATACGGCCATCGATTTGAAACTGCGCGATGGATTGGGCGATGCAACATCTTCCATACTGAATGCACCGCTTATGTCTCCTGTTTGCCAGAAATTAACCGCGGTCAAGCACAAGAATGATAAATTTTTCTGGGTCATTGCCCATGAATGGAATTCCAATAAATTTTATGCTTACCTCATTACCGGTGCTGGAATTGATCCTCCGGTGATAAGCGCTGTTGGAAGCATCCACGGGGGTAACAGCAAAGATGCCAACAATGCGGTTGGTTACCTGAAAGCTTCACCTGATGGCACGAAGCTGGCCCTTGCCATAACACAGAATAAAGTCATCGAAATCTTCAATTTTAATAATGAGACAGGCGTAATTTCCAATCCTCAAAGCTATACGACAACAGTAGCGGGCGTAAATCCTTACGGCATTGAATTTTCACCGGATTGCAGGTTCCTTTATGCAACGCTCTTTGAAATCGGAGGAGTGGAGTTCCCGGCAAGGCCATCCTTTATCTACCAATTCGATCTTAAAAACGGACTGATAAATCCTGTGACAGTTGACTCTGTTGCAGGTGTCCGAGTGGCTGCCATGCAACTCGGAACCGATGGCCGTATTTATCTTTCACGGACAAATAATCTCAGTTCAAAAAGAGATTCACTGGAGGTAATTTATAATCCGAACCGGCCCGGAACTGAGTGCAATTTTAATTTACTCAGCAATATAGCAGGGAGCAGGTTCCCTTTGCTTGGAAGGAAAAGTATATACAGTCTTCCCAATATTGTACAGAGCTTTGTCCATGTTCCGCCGTTTACATGGGACAGTGTATGTCATGGCGATATTACACGGTTTCAAATTACCAATACTGCCAACATCGATTCGGTTACCTGGGAATTTGGAGACGGGGGTTCGTCCAATGTGATCATGCCAACACACGCGTATGCTAATCCCGGAGCCTATTGGGTTAAACTTACCGGGAAATTCAACGGTCAGGCCTTCACTGATTCTGTCAAGGTGACTAATTATCCAAAACCACCCATTTCGCTTGGTGATACGATCTTACTCTATTCGGGTTCAACCATCAATTTACATGCGGATGGTGGGTTTATGGAATATCTCTGGTCGACCGGTTCCATAGATTCCATTGTCACCGTCGGACGGCAGGGATCTTACTGGGCGCAGATAAAGGATATCAATTGCTGTATTAATTCGGATACGACTTTTGTCAAGGTCTTTGAATATTTTATACCCAATGCATTTTCGCCGAATGGCGATGGGGTGAATGATGTGTTCCGGGTGAATGGATTATATAAAAACATAATTTTTAGCATGATGATCTATGACCGGTGGGGTCAGTTGGTTTTTCAATCAGATGATGTTGATATAGCCTGGGATGGTACTTATGGAGGCCAGGTTTGTCCTCCGGAATCTTATGTCTGGGTTGTTCACATTGGTTTTCCGGGCCAGGATATTATTACCCAGGGAGACATTGTTTTCAAGGGTACCGTGACAATCGTAAGATGACAACTGAAAAATATACGCAAACCATTTCCAGGGAGCTGGTACTGCCTGAAGGATATGTACAAAATACCATCAACCTGTTGGAAGGAGGTGCAACAATACCTTTCATAGCCAGGTACCGGAAAGAGATGACCGGGTCGATGGATGAAGTGGTTATTGGCAGGGTGCGCGATCGTCTGTCCCAGCTCAAGGAACTCGATGCGCGGCGCTCCGCTATCATACGTTCCCTCACCGACCAGGAAAAACTGACTCCTGAACTTGAATCAGTTGTTGCCTCAGCCTCAACAATGGCAGAGTTGGAAGATATTTACCTGCCGTACAGGCCAAAAAGGAAAACACGCGCCAGCATTGCCCGTGAGAAGGGACTTGAACCACTGGCAACGTTGATATTTTCCCAGCGCTATAATGACATCTCCGTCAGAGCCGCGAAATTCATTGATCAGGAAATGGGAGTGAATACTGTTGAGGATGCACTTCAGGGTGCAAATGACATCATCGCGGAATGGGTAAATGAAGACAGTTATGCCCGTAAGCGTATCCGTACACTGTTCCAGAAGGAGTCGGAATTATCATCGAAAGTGATCAAAGGAAAAGATCAGGATGGAATTAACTTTCAGATGTATTTTGATTATCATGAGCCATTGCAGCGTGCCCCGTCCCACCGTTTGCTTGCCATGTTCCGTGGCGAAAATGAGGGTTTTTTAAGGCTTTCTGTCGGTGTGAAAGAGGAACAGGCATTTGACATCCTGGAAAAGATTTTTATCAAAGAAAGAAACGAAGCGGCAGTTCTGGTAAAAGCAGCAATAGCCGACAGTTGCAAACGACTCCTCTTCCCGTCCATTGAAACGGAGATGCGCCAATGGGCAAAGGAAAAGGCCGATGCGGAAGCCATCAGGGTTTTTGCCGAAAACATGCGGCAACTGTTGCTTGCACCACCTCTTGGACAAAAAAACATTTTAGCGATTGATCCGGGTTTCCGTACCGGATGTAAAATCGTTTGCCTCGACCGGCAAGGAAAACTGGTGCACAATGAGACCATTTATCCGCATCCCCCGCAGAATGAAGTGAAACAATCGATCCATAAAATCAAGAGCCTGGTCAATGCCTATAAAATCGAAGCTATCGCCATCGGAAACGGTACAGCAGGACGAGAAACTGAACGACTCATTAAATCAATCCCGTTCGATCGCGATGTTATTGCTCTGGCGGTAAATGAAAACGGTGCTTCAGTCTATTCTGCTTCGGCTGTTGCCCGTAAGGAATTTCCCGACTATGATGTAACCGTCCGTGGTTCGGTATCCATCGGCCGCCGGCTGATGGATCCGCTGGCCGAATTGGTTAAAATCGAACCCAGGTCGATAGGTGTGGGCCAGTATCAGCATGACGTGGATCAAACAGCCCTGATGAAAAGCCTGGAGGACACGGTAGTGAGTTGCGTCAACAAAGTAGGGGTGGAGGTCAATACCGCAAGCGAGGAACTGTTGACTTATGTTTCGGGACTTGGTCCGGTCCTGGCAAAGAATATTATCAACTTCCGCAATGAAAACGGACCGTTTAAATCGCGTGCCGAATTCAGAAAAGTAACGCGATTTGGTGAAAAAGCCTTTGAACAGGCTGCAGGTTTTCTGCGCATCAGGGATGCGAAAAATCCACTCGACCGCAGTTCGGTTCATCCCGAAAGCTATCCGGTGGTCGATCGAATGGCAAAAAAACTGAATTGCACGGTCGGTGACCTTATCGGGAAAGCGGAATTAAGGTCGCTGATCAAACTGGAAGAATTTACCAGTGATAATGTGGGAATTCCTACCCTTCAGGATATCATCCAGGAACTTGCAAAACCCGGCCGGGACCCCCGCCAGCAATTCGAAATGTTCGAATTTGATAAACATATACACGATGTTAATGACTTGCGTCCAGGTATGAAACTACCAGGGATCATAACCAACATTACGAATTTCGGTGTTTTTGTCGATCTTGGTATTCACCAGGATGGCCTGGTTCACATCAGTCAGTTGGCCGATCGGTTCGTTAAGGATCCGAATGAAGTGGTCAAGCTCAATCAAAAAGTGGTGGTTGAAGTTTTGGAGGTAGACATGGAGCGAAAAAGGATACAACTGACCATGAAAAACCAACATACTAAGGTAGATTGACAGACGTTTATTAGGTATCAGACAGTTTACGAATTACGATTTTACTCCAATGTTCAAACGTATTGCCTTTTTTTCTTTCTTCCTGACATGTATTTTTTATTGTACCACAACGTTAAAGGCCCAGCGGATACTTGGGGGCGTCAGCCTTGGAATGAACTTTACACAGGTCGACGGAGATAAATATTTTGGCTTCCATAAAATCGGACTCAATGTTGGTCCTATGATCGCCGTTCCGTTTGGTAAAAACAAGAACTGGTCCGTGAGCATGGAATTGTTGTACAATCAGAAAGGCAGTTATCATAGCGGTTCTGCTGATTCGACTACTTTCAGACTAGTGCAGGATTATGCTGAAGTCCCTGTCCTGGTTCATTATACCGATAAAAAGATGATCTCCGGCGGACTGGGCCTTTCCTATGGCCAATTGATCAACTACAGGGAGACAAAGAATAATTTTTACGACAGCATTTTCTTCTATCAAACCGGTTTGTCAAATAATGATATATCTGTGATCGCTGATGTTCAGATCCGGCTGTGGAGCAAATTGTGGGCTGATGTTCGATACCAATATTCGATGAAAAGCAACCGCACGGTATTGGTCAAGGATCCGGGCACCTACCCGAGATTAGAGTATACGCGTTATCAATACAACAATGTGATCACCATCAGGCTGACCTGGATCTTCAACCAGGAAAAAATTTCAAAACGCCCGGGTAAATAATGATCCCAACCGGATCCATTCTTAAAACAGGGTAAACTGATACGTCAGATGATTCTCCTGATCAACCGCAGTTTATGCGTGTATTTCCCCAATTTCGCATGATAGATCCCTTCATGGTCCAGCGTATTGATTTGTACTTGTCCGGAACAATGGATGATCCGTTGCCGGTCTATGAGCATTCCGACATGTGTGATGTTACCTTCCATATCGTCGAAAAAGGCCAGATCTCCCTGTTCTGCTTCTGCAAGCAGGCTGATCGCTTCTCCCTGGGTGGCTTGTTGTGATGCATCACGGAGGAGGTTGATACCCTGAAGTTTATAGACCATTTGCACGAATCCTGAACAATCGATGCCAAACGGAGTACGACCGCCCCAGATATAGGGTGCGTTCAGGTACAACATTGCACTGCTGGTTAACTGTTGTTTGGTTTTCAGGCGATTTGGAATTCCTGTAGACGATTGGGGAAAAACAGAACCGGAGACCAGTCCCTCGTAATAAAAAACATCCTGTCCGACCCTTATCCGCTGTTCATCAAATGCTGGAAGAGAACTGCCGATGATCACAGGTATCATTGACCGGCCGGTTTCATGCGACAGAAGTTGTACCAGGTCGATGGTAATGAAAGTTTCTGAATCTGCAAGACGCAGGAATTCCTGTTCCCCCAGGAAATTTGCCTGGAGCATTTCGATCCAGCCTTCATAACCATCAAACAGCAGTTTGATTTTATACCAGGAGTTCTCTTTCTCAATAATATGGTAAAGTTCACCGAACAGGCCCTGTGTAACCATTTCCGACTTGTGTGAAGGTTCAGACCTGACCGGGATCACACTGTGCAGACAAATTCCGTATTCCATGAAAAATAAGTTTATTCAGAGCCAAAGGTAATAAAAACAGGCGGACAGGCGGACAAGCGGACAGGCGGATGCTCTTTGTACTATGACTAAACTTTTTTCAGTTCTTCCAATTTACATCCGCTGCAGCCATGGCATTTGGAGGCCGGGGTCTTAAAAAAACGGACAAAACGGACGGATGCTACCAGAAAGGCAGAAAAAACGATTGTTCCAACGGCGATATATTGCAGCAGCATATCAGCTTAATATTAAACTGCCAATTTGAAAAACGAAAAATGACAACAGCCAGGCAAGCAAAGTAGTATAAGTAATCAAAAAGAGGGCCCATTTCCAACTGCCTGATTCCCGGTTGACCGTGGCGACTACTGCAACACATGGCATGTATACCAGGATAAAAAGCAGGTACGAAATTCCGACAAGTGGGGTAAAGAGTTTTTGCCCTGATTTCACCCCATCCTGATGCGTTGCTTGTTGTAACTGTACTCCGAGTGTTGCAGGATTTCCATTGTCATGAAAATGCTTAGAGCCAAAAAGGACTCCCATGGTACTTACAACGACTTCTTTCGCTGCAGCTCCGGTGATCAGGCTCACACCCATGCGCCAATCGAAACCAAGGGGTGCAATAACCGGTTCAATGACCTTCCCGATTTTGGCAATATATGAATTTTGTAGTCTTTCTTCCTGACTGACCTTGTTTCCTCCCGGGAAATATTCAAGTGCCCAGATCAGGATCACAGCAATCAGAATGACCCCACCCATTTTACTGAGGTATTGCTTTCCTTTTTCCCACATATGCCTCATGATCACATTAAAAGTCGGCATGCGGTAAGGAGGAAGTTCCATGACAAAGGGCGCCTCCTTGCTTTTAAACAGTATTTTTTTGAAAACCAGTGATATTAATATTGCAAGCAGGATTCCCGTGATATAAAGGCCAAAAATAACCGAACCGGCATGGTCTGGGAAAATGGCGCCGGAAATGAGGATATAGACCGGTAATCGTGCGCTGCACGACATAAACGGATTGATCAACATGGTCAACAACCGGTCATTACGGTCCTTGAGAGTTCTGGTAACCATGATTGCCGGTACATTGCATCCGAATCCCATTATCAGCGGAATGAATGACTGTCCGTGCAAGCCTATTTTATGCATCAGTTTATCCATGATAAAAGCAGCCCTGGCCATATAACCGGTATCCTCCATGAGTGAAATAAAGAAAAAGAGGATGAGTATGTTAGGGAGAAACACGATGATGCTTCCGACTCCATTGATGATCCCATCGATGAGCAAATCTTTGAGCGGACCAAAGGGGAGAACAAGATTAACCTGCGATCCTATCCACGCGACTCCAAGGTCGATCCAATGTTTGGGAATTTCCCCCAGTGAAAAAGTTGACTGGAACATCACCCATAGAAAAAGTATGAAGACAGGAAATCCTAATACTTTATGGGTCAGAACAGTATCGATCCGTTCACTGACGGATTTTGGAGGATCTACTTTATTGACCGCCTGAAGGGTTTCCTTCAATGCACCTGCCACAAAACCGTATTTGGCATCGGTAGCCAATGTCGCCGAATCCTCCTTGAAATTTGCCTCAAGACGTTGGATCTCCTTTTCAGCAATTTGTTTTATCGCCTGGAATTGATCCGAGGATCCGATGGAAGCCAGCACCGCCGTATCTTTTTCAAGAAGTTTGATGCTGTAAAACCTTGAAGAAATGCGATCGGTCAGCGTTTTATCCATCCAGATCTCCTCCTGGATTTTTCTGATGGACCTTTCAATTTCATTGCCATAGTTGATATGAACGTGCCGTACAACCGGATCGCGATCCTCAAATACTTCGATGAGTCGGTCGAAAAGCTCCGGAATGCCGGTCCCTTTTGAACTTACTGTCGGAATGACAGGAATTCCCAGCAATTTGCCAAGGGCATGATAGTTCAGCTGGTTCCCTGACTTTTCAAATTCATCATACATATTGAGGGCGATCACTACCCTGATATCCATATCGATAAGTTGGGTCGTCAGATACAGGTTCCGTTCAAGGTTCGACGCATCCACCACATTTACAACAATATCTGGAATGTTTTCGGTGATGTGAATACGGACAAAAAGCTCCTCAGGCGAATAGGCTGTCAATGAATAGGTTCCCGGAAGATCAGTAATATTAAATGTATATCCGGCGTGTTTGAATTTTGCCACCTTTGAATCAATGGTCACCCCGCCGTAATTGCCTACCCGTTCGTGCGATCCGGATGCAACGTTGAACAGGGTGGTCTTACCGCAATTGGGATTGCCAACCAATGCAATGTCAATCGTTTTTCCCCGGTCGCCATTATCAAACCTCCGTGATCCCTCTTCAATGGTTCCCCGGTAGCTATATATTTCAGGTATCGGATTTGTCTCGGTACTATATCCATTCAACGGGTGTGTCTCTATCAGCCGGGCTTCACTTCGTCTGAGTGAAACATGGTACCCCATGATCTTGTATTGAATGGGATCCTGCAATGGTGCAGCCTTCACCACTGTAACCTCCCTGCCTTTCACAAAACCCATCTCGGTGATGCGTTTGCGAAATGCACCACGGCCTTTCACTTTTGTGATGAAGCCCGATTCACCTTGATGTAGCTCGAAAAGGGTTGCCAATTAATTTAGATTGAATTAATGCAAAGATACTCATTATTGGCTTTCATCATTGAATTCTGAACGGAATTGTTACTGGAAATCGATGAAAAAAATCGGAAAGGTAAATTAGGTTTTATGAAAACCATCCTATATATTTGGATCGTGGCTGACATTTCTGTAAAAACATGTATAGAAAAATGGTAATCACAATTATATGAAAACCCAGGTAAAAAAAAAACCGGTATTTCCTGTTGCTGATGCTGAAAAAAAAGTCAGGCCTTATATTTATCTCTGTATTGTTTGCGCTTGCTTTGTTTTTTACGGTAATACCCTGACACTGAATTATGCGTTTGATGACCTGATCGCGATAACAGGAAATCAATTCACCAAAGAGGGAATCAAGGGCATCACGGATATCGTTACAACTGACCTGTTCACAGGATTTTACGGAAAAGACAACAACATGGTCACGGGCGGTAGATACCGGCCGCTGTCGATCGTGACCTTCGCAATTGAGTACCAGTTTTTTGGTGCCAATCCCATGATCAGCCATATGATCAATTTACTGCTTTTAGTTGTGACCGGGATCATGCTTTACAATTTGTTCCGGCAAATGATGGCTTTGAACGGAATTCCATACGATGTTCGCAAATGGTATATTTCGGTTCCGTTTTTGACTGCTTTATTTTTTGTTGGTCACCCTGTTCATACAGAGGTTGTTGCAAATATTAAAGGAAGGGACGAGATCCTATCGTTGCTGCTTTCAATTGCTGCTTTAAAACTGATACTGGATTTCCTGACAAGGAATCATTATTTTAATCTTATGCTTGCCGGGATATTTTTCTTCCTGGCCCTGTTATCCAAGGAAAATGCAATTACTTTCCTGGCCATCATACCCCTGTCGATCTGGTTTTTTACAAAAACCACCCTTAAAAATATTGTGGTCTCCATCATTCCTTTGGCGATTGTTACCCTTCTTTTTCTGACGATCAGGCATTGGGTCATTGGACATAATGCTTCAGGGGGTCTTGAAAACGACCTGATGAACAACCCGTTTGTAGAAATGACCCGGTGGCAGAAATACGCCACGATCTTTTATACGCTCGGGATGTACCTGAAACTCCTTATTTTCCCCCATCCACTTACGTATGATTATTATCCGTATCATATTCCGATCGTTTCCTGGGATGAATTCAAGGCCATCCTGCCACTGGTTTTATATGTTGCACTTTCAGTTTATGCCATTCTGACATTTCATAAAAAAGGGGTTTTAACATATGCTGTGTTGTTTTATTTGACAACACTGTCGATTGTTTCAAATCTTTTATTTCCGATTGGTGCGTTCATGAACGAACGGTTCCTTTATATGCCATCGGCCGGATTTTGCCTGGGATTAGCCTGGGTATTATGCCATGGAATAAAAATACGGGAGAGGAATCTCGTACTGCCGGTATGGATGATCACCGGGGTCGTTGCAGTAATTCTTTCTCTTTATGCCATAAAAACAACAACACGCAACCGTGATTGGGCCGACAGTTTTACTTTATTTACCACGGATGTGAAGGTCTCCTTCAACAGTGCAAAAGGTAATGCCCTTGCGGGAGAATACCTGATCCAGAAAGCTGCGCAGGTGAAGGTCGTTTCAGTAAGGGACAGCCTGTTGCAACAGTCAATAAAATATCAGCAAAAAGCCATTCAGATCTATCCGAAACAAATAATTGCGCTCTTCAACCTTGCCGCTGCCTATTATGAGTATAATCATAATTATGACACGATCCTTACGATTTATTCAACCATATTGCATTATCTGCCTGACAATCCTAAAGTATATCAAAATTTTCAAATGATCATGAACCAATACCGGGACGCAGACCATAAAATTGAATTATTCAAACGGTTGTATGCAATAAATCCGGAAAGATTTGATGTTAATATCAATCTTGGCGTCTTGTATTTGAACGACAGGAAGGATCCGGTGTCGGCAGTCCCTTATCTGGAGACTGCAGTGCTCAGGAATCCAACCGATTTTGGAGCCCGGAACAACCTTGGCCTGGCCTATGGGATGAGCAGCAACTGGACCAAGGCAAAAGACGCCTTCGAAGCCGCTGAACGGTTAAATCCCGATGATGTTCAATTATTGAAAAATTTAGCTGCTGTATGCCAGAATCTGGGCCTATCTGAACGAACCAGAGCCTACCAGGAGCGTGTTAAGAATCTTGAAAATAAGCAAATCAGATAATCCGGGGATAGTTTTTAGCTCAAACGTTTTATGCCATAGGTATGGATTCCAGGTAATTGTATGACTCCGGGCCAAGGTTAAAGATCACATCGAGAATACTTAATCCCGGTATAAAACCGTGACGTGATTCAAAGACCTGGGAATACCGGGGGTAATTCAATTTCAATGAACTGTGTTTCATGCCGAATATGGTTCGCATATCTTTCAGGTTATCAGGCGATCTTTCAAATTTACCTGTTAATTCTATGGATCTTACGATCTTCAGAAGTTTCATCAGGGTCGTTAAAAGTTCTGTATTCAGATCAAGCAGGTACCTGAAATCCTTTTCATATAGATGGGCAAGATGGTCCTGGTAATAAAGAAAAAACGGCGAATTGTTGTACGCCGTTTCAATGGAACGCCAATGGATCTTTTGCCAGGACTGGTGTCCGGAAATCAACACATCTTTTGTCAGGGTATGGTTCCCGTTAACCTTAATGACCGGGACAACCAATGTTTGAATTCCATTAGGTCCGCAGATCGCACAGTGATTCCGGCATGTTTGTTTGGTATATGTCTCAAAAGCCTCAATTACAATAACGTCAGCCCTGATGGTTTCAGCCATATAATGGAGTGATGGAAGGTAGGCTGTTGTGAACAGGACAGGCATTAATTGACTTCTTTCAACAACACCTCGCTGATGGCCTTTTTCAGTGAATCCTTTGGCAATGCACCGACTGCCATCTGGGGTTTTTCATTTACCGGAACGAACAGCATCGAAGGGATACTGCGGATACCAAATGCACCGGCCAGTTCCTGTTCAGCTTCCGTATCGATCTTGTAAATGTTTATTTTTCCGGAATATTCGACCGCGAGTTCCTCAAGAACAGGGGCCACCATTTTGCAGGGACTGCACCAGTCGGCGTAAAAATCAATTATACAGGGGATGGTCCCCTCGAATTTCCAATCCTGATTTTGCTCAAAATCAAAGACCTTCGCGATGAAGGATTCTTTTGTCAGATGTTCTACCATTGTAAATCAATTATAAATTATTAATTAAAAATTAAAAATTATTGTTCCGCCCGTCCGCCCGTCCGCCTGTCCGCCTATCCGCTTATTCACTATTTTACCAGAAGCACATTCCTGATCATCTCAATATAAGATGGCTTCTGCATGGCACCTACCGACATCTGCGGTTTCCCGTTTTTCGGAACAAACAGTACAGCGGGAATTGAGTTTACATTGAATAAGCCTGCCAGCTCACGCTGCTCATCGGTATTAACTTTATAGATCCTGACTTTTCCTTTAAAATCCCTGGAAAGTTCATCCATGATCGGTGCAACCATTTTACAAGGACGGCACCAATCAGCATAAAAATCTATGATGACCGGCTGATCACCCTTAAATACCCATTCCTTAGGATTCGCTTTGTAATCCCAAACGAGTTTTTGAAAGGTTGCTGCCGTAAGTTTATTTACTTGTCCATCTGTTATGACGTCTCCGCCTTTTTCCTTGGTATCGGTACCGCTACAGGCATTGATGGTGAAGGAGGTAAGGAAGATTAATACAAAAGTCAGTCTTTTCATATCCGGTTTGTTTAAATGACTGTGCAAAGATAAAAATAATTTTTATTACAAATCGCATAAATATCACTATTTTTTTTAATTTTGCACATTAAATAATATGTTAATTATGTCTATATCTTTCAAACAGCTTGACATTAGTGAACTTTCTGCTTATTTCTCAAAAAAGGATGAATGTCTGAAATTTCTTGCTGAAAAAAAATGGGAATCTGGATTTGTTTGTCATAAATGTGGTAACACAAACTTCTGCAAAGGAAAAACGATATATGCACGCCGATGTACGAGGTGTAAAACAGAAGAGTCAGCCACCGCTCATACCATATTTCACCGTTGTCATATACCTATCACTGAGGCATTCCGAATCGTATATCTGGTTTGTCACGATCCGGCCGTTTCCACCTATGAGCTGTCACGGTTGCTTGACCTCCGGCAGATGACATGCTGGAAATTGAAAAGCCGGCTGATTGATTGTATTAATAATCGTGGCGAGGTTGATATCCTGTTCAATGAAAAAAAGTTGGTGGCCGGTCCGGGTCAGGACTAATACTATTAAGGTAAGAATGTTTGTTTAAATTGGTTATTTTCGTGGACCAAAAATAAATTCATGTCAATCCTGATCATTAACATCAAAGAGATCATACAGGTTGAAGAAAAACCGCAACGGATGGTTGCCGGCAAAGCCATGTCAAAATTAAAAACCATAAAAAATGGCTGGCTGCTGATTGAAGGGAGCAAAATTAAAGATTTTGGCGAAATGCCATTTCATGATCCGGGATATAGAGTGTTTAATCCCGAATCCCGCATCCCGCATCCTGAATCAACGGTTATTGATGCTGCCGGGAAAATGGTCTTTCCGAGTTTCTGCGACAGTCATACTCATCTGGTATATGCAGACAGCAGAGAGATTGAGTACATTGACAAGATCAAAGGCCTGAGTTATGAGGAAATTGCCAGGAAGGGTGGGGGAATCATTCATTCGGCCGAACGATTGCATATTGCCACCGAAGAAGAACTGGTAGACCAGGCCATGGTTCGTTTGAACGAGATCATATGTTACGGCACGGGGGCAGTAGAGATCAAGAGTGGCTATGGGTTGAGTGTTCAGGATGAACTGAAGATGCTCCGGGTGATCAGGACATTGAAGGCCAAGTCACCTCTTAAGATTGTCCCGACATTTTTGGGCGCTCATGCGGTACCAAACGAATACAAAGGCAGGCAGCGTGAATTTGTCGACCTGGTGATCAGTGAAATGATACCCCTGGTTGCATCAGAGGACCTTGCTGATTATATTGACGTTTTTTGTGACCGCGGTTTTTTTTCTGCAGAAGAAACGGACCGGATCCTGAATGCGGGAATGAAATACGGCATGCGTGCCAAAATACATGCCAATGAACTTGATCATTCAGGTGGTGTGCAGGTTGGCGTTAAATACAATGCCCTTTCTGTTGATCACCTTGAATTTACCGGGGATGCGGAAATTGAATGTCTCTCGGGTACTGAAACAATGCCAACCATATTACCGGGAGCTGCATTTTTCCTGGAGCTGCCCTATGCCCCTGTACGTAAAATGATCAATGCAGGCCTTCCTGTCGCAATGGCGAGTGATTTTAATCCGGGTTCATCGCCATCAGGAAATATGCAATTCATCCTTTCAATGGCTTGTATTAAATACCGCCTGCTTCCTGAAGAAGCTATCAACGCGGTTACCATCAACAGTGCTTACGCCATGGGATTGAGTGAAGATTATGGTAGTATTGCCCGTGGAAAAATCGCCAATCTTTATATCACGAAACCTATTCCTACCTATTCGTACATGCCTTATGCATTCGGAAGCAATAAAGCGGAACAGATCATACTGAACGGGAAGCTGGTCAGCTAAGCGTTACTCTATCACCAGTTTTCCTTTGATCGTGACCTCTTTACCGGTCAGTGTATAGATATATAGACCTGTTGTCAGGTTGTTCCTGTCGAATATTGAATTGCTGGAATTAATTTTCATCCGGTAAACCTCTTTGCCAACCAGGTTGTACAGGACAAAGTCCAAATCCGCTGAGATCGTCAACCCCTCGATGATCACCCGGGCCTGGTTTTTCATTGGGTTTGGAACAACACGTACCTGCGAAGTGCTGCCCTGGAGTTGCTCATCGACATCAAGAATAGGAGAACACTCAGTCCCGACAGCGGAGCCCCAGGTTTCGGTCCCTTTTTTGAAATAGACCAACCGGTGAAATTCCTGGGTACTCTGATCATCACGATAATACTCGGTAACACCAAGACCTACAGAGTAATTGTGGTAGAGCGTCACGCTTCCGGTAGGAATTACAAAGCAGTTATTGAGGAAACGGTATTTATCGTCCGTTATTTTTTTGGTTTGACGGGTATTGAAAGCGTTCATAAAACGGTCATACTGCGAAGCATAAATGTTCTGACGTACGAACTGATCCGGAAGGCGCATAATGGATGAGTCGGCTGCCATAACATTGAACTTATATTTAACAGTTATGGTATCACGGAAATAAACATGATTGTTCCCCGGGTTTGTAATGGTACTCCGGCAACGGTCGAATTTATAAATTACCGAGTCAACATTGGCTCCATAGGTGGTTTTTGAAAATACGTTCTGGATCTCTTTCCACGTAGTATTCGATCCACCGGTAAAGGAGTTTGTGTATCCGGAGAAGTGAAGTATATCCCCGATATTGAAATTGTACACCTCTTTCCAGCCAAAGTCCTGGATCCCGATTACCGGTTTCAGTTTACCGACGATCGTATAATTGGTTGTGTCGAACGGAACATTGGTCATATCGAATGTTCTTGCCAATCCGAAATGTTTGCTCAATTTCAGGTATTTTCCATTCCATGGACTGGTAATAAGCGTTCCATCCAGTCTTTTTGCCTGTAGTTCAATTTTCATCACATCATCCAGCACGCCCATGACACTATCCGGTGCAATGGAAACCACTTTTGCTTCAAGGTATGTACCGGTTGTGAGGTTCACAAAACGCCATGTGTCGTTTAACAGCGCTTTGGCATTGATGAAAATGGTATCATTGGTCCTGTTAAAAAAGAGGAACATGTAATTGGCGCTTTGCCGGTAAACTTTCCTTCCTAAAACGGAGCCCTTGGTCGTGTCTTTACAGTCGGCAGCAGTATCGCGGATGGTCGGAAAGGAGTAAAAAATCGTATCACCGCCACCCGGTAAAGTATAGCTGGTAATTTTAAAGGCTTTTAAAGCGTTGGTGTTCATCTTCTTATAAAAGGTCGGACCGGCCGAACAAATGTTGGTATAATTTTGAGCATTCAGCAGGAACGGTGCAATGACCAAAAGGGTTATGATGATCTTTTTCATATAGGGTTGGTTTTTTTTAGCAAATGTAGTTAAAAAATTAATGAAGAGACAACCTCCACGGGAGAAAGGTTGCCTAATTCAGACAAAATAAACAGATTTATTTCGTTGTAACAGGAGCCACGACAGATTGTTTTGTCAACGCTGCCCTGGTTGCTTCCAATAATGGCTTGATTGAAATTTCCTGACCTACGGCATTTTTCATCCAGAGTTGTGGAATAAGGCGACCGGCAGAATAGATCCGGATCGCTTCAGTGGCAAAGTTTTTCCCCTTCAGGAACTGATCAAGCTGGAAGTCGATGAGGTGCCCGACCGGGTAATTTGACAGATACAAAGGGTTGTCGATCATATGTGAGTAAATGGCCAGGATCGGTGTGTCATTAATGCCAAAGACCGGTGCATAGTACTGGTTCCATACTTCAATCGCAGTCTTGACAACCCTCTCTTTCAATTGCTCTTTCGTTGCACGGGGATTTTCATAAAACCATTTCCAGACTTTCATATCAAGTAACGAAACACCCATGATCTCATAACTCATCCAAAAGTTATCAATGGCGGCCAGGGCTTCCTTGCCTGGATCGTTGTCTTTGATACCCAGCAATTCAAGATCATGTTTCTGGAATGTAAAGGCAAATGCCTCGGTAAAAGCCGTATTGGGAACACCCTGCATCATATAGTTGTCTACCATATACAGGGAAATCGTTTGTTCCACATTGTGTCCAAGTTCATGGATTGCAATGTTATACCCCTTGTAGTCCATTCCATCTTTCCCGATCCTTGTCCGCAGGTGAGCCTTGTCCCCCTTCATTTGTGCCCCCCAGGCATGGCCGCTGCCACGCGCCGGATCAACGGTAATGTGTGAAGCGATCTCCCTTGCCATTTCTGGTTTGAATCCCATTTTAAGCAGTATGTTCGGTATATCGGCTTCAAAGGCTCTTGTGTCGGGATACTTTGCCCGGGTAGTTTTTTCGAGTAATTCCATGTTCATGTTGCTCCGGGGTTTGAAACCATCATACCAGATATCGAACGGTTGCAGGGGTCGTCCAAGTCTTTTGCTGATGAGCTCTGCGACCTGCCTGACCTCTGCAGCGGAGCAGAATTCGGTAAATAGCTTCTCGACCTGTTCCTGGGGAATCTCCATGCCACCATCGAATGCACGCATGATATATGTCGGATACATGGGAACGTAAGGATCCATCAATTTCATTTTGTTGAAAAGGTTCAGAAGGGTTGCATATCTCGTATCCGGTTCAGGAGAATTTGCAACTTCTTTCCCGTCTTTAAAAACCTTATTGGACATTGGATTCCATTGAAATACCGGATTATTGATCACACTGTCGGGGATTTCCTGACTGATGATCCGGAGCATAACCTGGTAGATCATCTTTTGTTTCAGGAGTCCTTCGTCACCTTTATTATAGTTTGCTTTCAGTTCATCCCGAAGATTCCAATGCGATAATAGCTTCATCTCTTTGTCAAAATGGGTATTTCCTTTGTCGTCTAGCAGGTTCCCTGCATAAATATTATAACCGGAGATGTAATTATCAGCGGCAGTTAATGCTTCGGCGATCTTTACATTGATCGCGGCCGGAACGCGTGCTGTGAACAGATCACCCATGCGGACTTTGGCCCATTCAGAACGGTTCCATTTCGTTCCGAGATCCTCTTTTTCTTTAAGGGAGTAAAAGGGGAAATTGAGTGCAGTTACAAAAGCAAGTTTATTGGTAAAGAAATCATCATTAAAATGTGCCCCGGGTTCATAGGCGCCAAATAGTTCATCGATATCGAGCATCTCCCCGATATCGAGGTGCATCCCGCGTTTCAGATCAAGGCTGATCATGTTGAAATGTCCGAAGAGGGATTCCCAATTTGAAGAGAGCCTTTGAAACAAATACTCCAGTTTAACCGGATCACCAACAAAATACTTCAGGCAAAATTCATTAAACTCTTGTTGTGTGCCATCCTGATTCGTCCAAAGGGTTGCACATTGCCTAACTCCTTTTTCCATGCGGATCTTACCGGTTTCGCCATACTGATGTATCAGCCTGGCCATCACGGAATCGATGGTGCGTTGATTAATGGAGGATACAGGTGTTTTTTCATCGGTTTGATCAACCGGTTTACACTGCCCGAATAACAGGGCTATTGGCAGTAATGTTAGCAGGATGGTTTTCATGGAATAGAGTTTTATGAAATTTTAACAAATGTAATGAAAAGGAAATAACTCACTGGTGAAACGGTAAGTCAGAAGGTATTTTTTTGTTTGTCTTAAAGGTATTTCCTATCTTTGCAACCCTTAAAAACGGAAAGACAGTATTGGAGAGGTGGGTGAGTGGCTGAAACCAACAGTTTGCTAAACTGTCGTACGGGAAACTGTACCGGGGGTTCGAATCCCCCCTTCTCCGCGAAGAGGGTTTGGGTTTGGGTTTGGGTGTGGGTGTAAAATGGTTTTGACTTTGAAGGAAGTGTTACCCTGTTTCCCTGTTACCAATAGAAATCATAAATATAAAACCGTTCACAATGTTTGATTTTGAGAAGCTGGATGTGTATCAGATCGTGAAGGAGCAGAATCTTAAGGTTTTGCATATTCTCAAGACAAACAAGGCCATTGATCCTTACCTGGTGGATCAGTGGAAGAGGGCCAGTCTGAGCATCCTGCTGAACCTGGCGGAAGGGACGGGCAGGATGACGGATGAGGACAAGCGCCATTTTTACACCATAGCCCGCGGCAGCGTTTACGAATCCGTCGCGATCCTCGGGCTGCTTAAAGATTTACAGGTGATCTCAGAAAAAGAATACGTAGATTTGTACGCCGGTTTCGAATCCTGTTCAAAGATGCTCTTGGCTATGTACCGGTCATTTTCAAAAACATAATCTCACACCCACTTCACCCACACCCACACTCACACCCAAACCCAAACCCTCCTCGGGGTATAGCGTAGCACGGTTATCGCGCCTGCTTTGGGAGCAGGAGGTCGCAAGTTCGAATCTTGCTACCCCGACAAAAGGAAAAGCTTTGCACGAAGTGCAGGGCTTTTTTTATGCAGTGAATTCAAGCTTGCTTGGAATTCACGGAATAAAAAATGACCAGACGAACGAAGTGAGTGTAAGCTTTTCCTATTGAGCCCCCCACCCAAATCAAGATCACCGAAGGTAATCTTGTTACACCGACAAATCAAAAATCCTTGCAACAGCGAGGATTTTTTGTTCATGGCAGCCGCAAGTTTACTTGATTATCACGTGACAAGAATTTGGATGATCTTTGCAAAAAAAGCCGGATGCAAAAGATTTTACCTAAATCATCAGAAAACATTGTGCCGATTCTTTCCAGTTTTAAGGAAAGAGCGAGAAACATCTATGGCCGGAAATTAAAAAAGGTAATTCTTTATGGTTCCTATGCCAAGGGCATTGCTAACCAGGATTCAGATATCGATTTAATGATCGTCCTTTCTGAGATGGAATCCCCATTTACTGAAATTGAACGACTGACTGATATTAAATTCAGTATCGGGCTTGAACATGATGTTTTTATATCAACAAATCCGGTGTCGGAAGATAGTTTTTCTCATTCAAAACTCCCGATTTTCAAAAACATATTCAGAGATGGCATTGAAGTATGAATGAAAATGTCACAGTTTTCCTGGATAAAGCACTTGAGTGCCTTGCTGATGCAAATGCCATGCTTGAAAAAATTCGTTATACAGCTTCGGTTTCGTGAAGTTATTATGCAATGTTTCACGCGGCACAGGCTGCTTTATTATCCGAAGAAATTGAGGCATATACACATTCAGGAGTCAATGTCCAATTTCAGAAAACCTTTATTAAAACCGGCAAATTCCCGGTTATATTTGGGAAAACCTTTTCAAAAATTCTTGACCAACGGTTGAAAAGTGATTATGAGATTGGTTTCAAGGCTTCACCTGACGATGCAAAACATACTTTTGAGGAGGCTTCTGGATTTGTCACGTCTATTCGGGAGTTTCTGATGTCATGAGAATTAACATGAAACGCTCAACGATGTACGGATTAAATCATGGCATTGAGAACCTGAAAAATAGTTTTCGGTTGATGGGATGCTGCTATGCCCCATGGTTCACTGATGTAGGCTATGGGAGCTTTGGCGGTATTACTCAATTTTTTCAATCCTTCAAATACGAATCATCTTTCCCTTGACAAAAATGAATGTCTGGCTGAATTGGCAGAAACGTGATTGATCCTTTTTCGGCAACGCATGGACTTTTCGTTATTCTTTTTTCTCTTTTCACTGACAATTGTTCACTATTCTTTAAGCACTGAATAATTGTTCAATGGGTTGAAAATACAAAGAAAAATGAAAAGATCTGAGTGAAAAATGAAAAACGAAAAGTGAAAAGTCGGCAATCATTGACTTTTTGCCCGGCTCATCATCTGAGTGAAGATTCGGCAATTTCATTTCACCGGTCAGGCAGATTGTCCCAAAGCCTGATTTTGTAGGTGCTGACAACATAAGTGAAGTACCAGTAGAGTTTACGGTCGACTTCCATACCATAATCAATGGTGGGTTGATAATCGATCAGCGATTCGATGACCCTGCCGTACCGGCCTGCCCTGTAATAATTGTTCCAGTTGATGACCGCTACATGATTTTTACCCCGGTAATATTCCTGCGAATGATCTTTCGCCGGGGAATAATTGAGGAGGTACCACCGGTCGAAATCCGGGTCAATGATGAGGATCTCATATTCAGTGCTGTCCTGGTTTGTCGGCTTCAGCATGGTTGAGGTTTTCGATGCTTCCCTGGCGGAAGAACAGCCCCAGATCAGCAAGGCTGCTATTCCTGCGAATAAAATCGGCTTCATGGAGTATGTTTTGTGTGAAAAAATAATCCTCAAATTTACGCATAAACTATGCCAGAATTATACTCCGGGAAATATGAAAATATCCCCCGGATTCCATTTAAACACCTAATTTTGCCAGTGACCTTTTAATAGCGGACATTTCATGATATCAATTATTGTCGCCATCGCCGAAAACCGGGCCATCGGGAAAAACAACGACCTTCTCTGGCATATTCCCGCGGATATGAAGCGATTCAAACGGATCACCATCGGGCATCCCGTGATCATGGGCAAGCGGACGTGGGAGTCGCTACCCCGTCAACCCTTGCCCAACCGGAGGAATATTGTGATCACCGACATCCCGGGGGAAAAGATAGCGGGATGTGAAATGGCATATTCCATCGGTGAAGCAATAGACAAATGTGATCCGGCGGAAGAGAATTTTATCATCGGCGGCGCTTCGGTTTACCGCCAGTTTTTACCCCATGCCGACCGCTTGTACCTCACCCTGGTGCAAAGGTCATTTGACGCCGATGTCTTCTTTCCGGAGATTGATTTTTCGCAATGGAAACTCATCGCAAAGGAGGAATTCGGACCGGATGAGGCCAATGATTTTGCTTATACAAATGAAACCTATGACCGGGTTGTCTGATCAGGTCTTCCGTTTTTGTTTTTTCGCGGCAGGAAAAAGAATGTTGTTCAGGATCAGGCGGTAACCCGGCGAGTTTGGATGAAGGTTGAGGTCGGTGGGTGGATCGCCGACGATATGCTGATAATCCTCCGGGTCATGGCCTCCTAAGAAGGTCCAGGTTCCTTTGCCGAAATCTCCATGAATGTACCGGGCTTCGTTCAGTGCTTTGGTCTCACCCAGCAGGATCACGCTTGATTTAATATATTTTTCATTGAAGGCGGTGGTTTGTCCCATGAATCCATGGATCAGGGTTTCATGGTCCTGGCATAACATGCTGGGCACCGGATCCCATTTGGCGGAAAAATCGAACAGGGTGAAAAAATCATTCTCCTTTTTGATGGTCCTCGGCCGGGTTTCCGTCACATCGATCGATGAAATTTCATATTGGTATGGGTTCGTGACCAGGCTGAAATTTTCAAAGGCGAAGCAGTTCCCGAAATTTAATTTTGACTGTGCCTGTTTATCAGGAGGATCCCCGTCGAACATCACATCGCAGATGTCTATTCCATCGGCGGAGAGTGCAACATCATAACTGTCGGGCGCAGAGCACATCGAAAAGAGGTAACCGCCACCTGCCACAAAGTCCCGTATTTTTTTTGCCACAGTCAGCTTCATTTGCGAAACCTTGGAGAATCCCAACTTTTTAGCGCTTTCTTCCTGTGTATATACATCCTCCTGGTACCAGGGAAATCCCTTGAAGGCTGCCCAGAATTTGCCGTACTGGCCTGTAAAATCCTCATGATGGAGGTGCAGCCAGTCGTACATCGGCAATAATCCGGTCAGGATCTCCTCATCATACAGCACATCGTATGGAATTTCGGCATAAGTCAGTACAAGGGTAACGGCATCGTCCCACGGAAGTTTGTTCTTGGGTGAATAAACGGCGATCCGGGGTGGTTTATGAAGCTTGATATTTTCCATATTCACCTGTGGATCAGATATCTCCTCCAGGATGGCAGCAGCCTGAGCATCAGCGATGATCTGGCAGGAAACCCCCCGGATGGTGCATTCCTCCTCAAATGATTTAACATACTGGAACATGAAACTTCCGCCGCGGTAATTCAGGAGCCAGCTGACCTCCACATCCTTTTTCAGCACCCAATAGGCGATCCCGTATGCTTTCAGATGGTTTTTCTGGGATTCGTCCATGGGGACAAGAATATATGCTCCCTTGGCAGGACGGATAACGCAAAGCAGCAGCAGAACGACCAGAAAAACCGCAGGTTTAAAACGGCGCATCATGGTGTTCATCATCATTCATTTTTGACATCACGGTTCGTGTTCGCATGGAACCTTCAAACGATGAATTAGGCTGAATAGTATTGACTGGCTTGTAGTCCATTTCGGCATCCACGAATTTTGCATATTTGGAAACGAATTTTACCCGGATATCCTTCAGCGGGCCGTTCCTGTTCTTTGCAATGATGATCTCGGCGACCCCGGATGTTGAATCTCCGCTTTCATCCACATCGATCTTATAATATTCGGGGCGGTAGATGAACAGAACCATATCAGCATCCTGCTCGATGGAACCCGATTCGCGCAAGTCGGAAAGTATAGGTTTGGCCGCCAGAGATCGTTTCTCAGAGGCACGGCTTAACTGTGATAAGGCAATTACCGGAACGTCCAGTTCCTTGGCCAGTGTTTTCAATGCCCTCGAAATACTGCTGATCTCCTGTTCACGGTTTCCCCTTGAATCCTGGCTGCCCTGCATCAGCTGAAGGTAATCCACAATGATCATCTGAACATCATGATGTGCCTTTAACCGGCGGCATTTGGCGCGGAGGTCGAAAACGGACAGGGCGGCCGTATCGTCAATAAACAACGGAGCTTCGATGAGCGGCGTGATCCTGGCATTTAACTGTGCCCATTCGTGGTCCTCCAGCGTTCCCTTGCGGAGTTTTTCCTGCGGGATCTCCGTTTCACTCGACATGAGCCGCGTAACCAACTGGATCGACGACATTTCAAGGGAGAAGACGGCAACAGGTTTCCTGAATTCAATGGCGGCATTACGTGCCATGGTGAGCGCAAATGCACTCTTTCCCATCCCCGGGCGGGAGGCAATGATGACCAGGTCTGATTTCTGCCATCCCGAAGTGATCCGGTCCAGTTCAGTGAATCCAGATCCGACACCTCTTAATTTACCTTCGGTGTTCCTGCCGGCATTGATCTCCTTGATGGCTTCGGAAATAATGGACTGCATATCCATGTAAGATTTGCCGATGCTGCCTTCGCTGATGGAAAACAGACCGTTCTCTGCCTTATCAAGCAGATCAAATACATCGGTGGTATCTTCGTAAGCGTCTTTGATGATTTCAGACGAAACCCTGATCAGTTCCCGCTGGATGAATTTCTGGAGGATGATCCTGGCATGAAATTCAATGTTGGCCGTGGATGCGATGCGGTTGGTGAGCATGGTGATGAAATACGGTCCGCCTGACACTTCCAGTTCACCGCTTTTCCGTAGTTCTTCCGTCACGGTAAGGATATCCACGGGTTCATTCTGGGCGAACAACCGCATGATCGCCGAAAAGATGACCTGGTGCCCTTCCTTATAAAAAGCTTCGGGCTTGAGCACTTCAATGACCTCGGCCAGCCGGTTGCTTTCGAGCATCATCGCCCCTAAAACGGCCTCTTCCAGGTCAAGCGCCTGAGGCGGGATCTTCCCGTGTTCAAAGATCATTTCATTCAACGCGGGCTTACGGGTCCGCTTTCTGATATTCTTATCTTCCATAAAGCAAAAATAGAGCTATTCCGGCTTGGTTTTTCGGGTGACCGGGATTTTAGTTTTCAACAATTACAGGCTGAAGGTAAGCGCTACATGTACCCATTTATGCCACCAGCCATCCTGAAATTCAGGACTTAACATAAACTGTTCCACGTCGAGCCTCATACCGTTGCAGGAAAAGGTGATCCCACCGCTGCCCTGGAATACGATCCTGGTAATTTCAGCCGCCGGAAGGGTGTAGGAACTCGTGGTATTCAAAAGGCCTCCTTCCAGGGTTGCATCGTAACCAACTATTTTTCCCGAACCCCTGATAAAAAAGAAAAACTGAGTCTTTCTCAGCCCCGCATCTTTCAGTGCCTGCTTTTTTGAAACGCCAAGGTTGGCAAACCAGGGATTGAGCCATCCGGTCCTGATCTGTCCGCCACCGGTGAAATTGGTATAGAGCGTCCCCAGGGTCCCGGTTGACTCGAGGAGCATTTCGAAATTCTTCCCTGTGAAAATCCCTTTCTCGAATGAGACGGAATAATTCAGCACAAGGTCGTTCCTGATCTGGTACTCCCATCCCAGCGGTTCGTTGTTGGTGGGCACACTGTTGTGGAATGATCGCTGGACCCATTCGCCATATGAGTTGGGTCCGATGATCCCCAGATCGAGTTCGCTGGTTTGCCTGAAACGATGCACCGGGTCATTGGTGATCTTGAAACACCCGGCATACAGGTATGCGGAATATGGCCTGTCGCCATATAAAATTCCCCCCGTTTTCGTGGTCGACGGGGTGAACATATTCTGGACAAGGGCGAGCCCGTAATAGTTTGTTCCTGAACCCCAATATGGTATCAGCATCCGGCTTAGGGCACCCATCTGTAATCCCGGGGAAATGGCCTCGATCCTGATCCCGTTCGTATAAAAACGATCGGTATAATCAAGAATATCGTTGTCGAAGTTCACCCGTAAAAAGGATTCATGGCTCAGCGTGATCATGGAAACGAAGTCATTGTCAGCAACCGGTGAAAAAAGAACATCTTTGGTTACCGGCTCATTCAGGTCTGGTTCGATGCCGTTTGAACGGAGAAATTTTATCCGGCTGGTCAACAAAGAGTCGGATCGTCCGCCTGTCCGCCTGTCCGCCTGTCCGCCTGTCAATACCTCACCCCCCGGCCCCCTCTCCGCACGGAGAGGGGGAGGTCCGCCTGTCAATACCTCACCCCCCGGTCCCCTCTCCGCACGGAGAGGGGGAGGTCCGTCCGTCCGCTTGTCCGCCTGTCCTGGACCAGGCTTGATCATCATGGGAGGATTATCCACCTGGTCACATTGGCAGAACAACCATAGAAAAAAAATAAATGTCAGGCTTTTTTTCATTTGGCAACAAAGGTAATCAATAACTCCTTTTTCTTAACTTTACCTGCCTGTTCCTGCAATGAAAAAAATCCTCTATCTCCTTATCTTTTATTTTATTACCGGTTCTGCATTGGGCCAGATGACCCTGTTGATCGAGAAGATTGGCACTCCACGAAAGTATTATTATCATACAGGCGATTTTTTAAAACTAAGGGTTTCTCCGCAGGATACCTTGCTGAAGGGGAAGCTCTGGTCGATCAGCGACAGCATGATCTCGGTCTCAGAACTTCGTCCTTTTGATGTTCGTTTGGGTGATATCAGAGCGGTTTACAAGCAATATTATTATCCGAAGAAATTTGGCCGGATCATAGGGACCGGTGGTATTGCTGCTTTCGCGATCATCGCGTTCAATCACCTTATCAACAATGAACCCGTGTTCTCGCCCGACGTTTTCATTGTTTCAGGGGCTTTGTTAGGTGCAAGCCTTATTTCATTTTCGCTGAGTGAAAAAAAATGCAGGATCGGGCAGCGGTGGAAGATCAAGGTGCTGGATATCAAGGTAAATTAGTAAATTAACCGCAGAGAAGCGCGGAGGACCGCAAAGTACAGCAGGAATTTAACGGGCGATCATTTCTTTAATGATGCTTGTCATGACGGGTTCGACCGCGCTGGCCGCGTCGATCACATGCTTGTGGGTTATTTCAACGATCTTCCCGGGAACGCCCAGATCGGAAATGATGGAAACCGCGAAACATTTCAGACCCATGTGACGTGCAGCGATCACTTCCGGAACGGTCGACATGCCCACAGCATCAGCCCCGATGGTGCGGATGTAGCGGTACTCGGCCGGGGTTTCATAAGTAGGACCGGAAACGGCAGCATAGACGCCCTGTTGCAGTTTGATGCCGTGTTTCCCGGCGATTCCGATGGCTTTATCGATCAGGACCGGATCATAAGCATTTCCCATATCCGGGAACCGGGTGCCGACCTCATCTTCATTCTTGCCGATCAAAGGGTTGTCCTTCATGAGGTTGATATGATCCCGGATCACCATGATGTCGCCGACTTCAAATTCAGGATTCACTCCCCCGCTGGCATTGGAGAGCACCAGGAGCCTGATGCCTAAAAACTTCATGACCGATACCTGAAAAGTGATCTCCTGCATGGTATAACCCTCGTAATAATGAAACCTGCCCTGCATGGCAACGATATTTTTACCGCTCATGGTTCCGAAGATCAGCTGGCCATGATGTCCGGCAACCGTAGATACCGGGAAATTGGGAATAAATTCATAGGGGAGTGTATGCCGGATATCTATTTCATTGACAAGTCCGCCCAAACCTGTGCCAAGAATAATGCCGATTTCAGGCTTCAGGGAAATCCTGCTTTCAAGGTATTCAACAGTTTCTTTGATTTTATTTAACATAGTGTAAAATCTCGTTATCAAATTTCTCTTTGTCAGAGCCATGAAAGTCAATTTCCATGGAAACGCAAAATAACGGTAAATTTTTCAAATAAGCGCTAAGTTCCGGAGTTTTCAGCCGCATCACATCTTTTTCGGTAGTCACCATGACCTTCTTCTGCGTGGGCATGTCGTTGAATTTTCGTATTATCTCTTCAATATCTTTGACGGTATAAGTGTGGTGATCGGCAAATTTCATCACGACCAGTTCGCTGCACATCCGTTCAAGGTGTTCCCTGAGCGGATCATCGTTGGCGATACCGGTGATCAGAAGGATATTGGTCACCCTGGCCGGGAAGGTGATGTGCAGGGTATCAAAAACCGGGACCGGATCGGCATATTTGATGTAAGAGAAATATACCCGCTGCCGGGGAAGAGGTTTCAATTCTTCCATGATCCTGCGGCGGGTGATGGGGGAGAAGATCTTCGGGGTTTTGGTCACGATGATGATGTCGGCCCGGCGGGCACCGGTAGTGAATTCACGCAACGTACCCGACGGGAGGATCATATCTTCATAATATGGGCGGTGATAATCGGTGAGCAGGATCGACAGGCCGGGTTTTACATAGCGATGCTGAAATGCATCATCCAGGAGAATGACATCCAGGTGAGGGTGTTTCTCAAGCAGTACGGTAATGCCGCGGCTCCGCTTTTCGTCGACCGCCACCTTGATTCCGTCGAACTTTTTCAAGAACTGCAGCGGTTCGTCCCCGATATATTTTACATTCGATCGTTTGGAGGCCAGAATAAAACCGGAGCTTTTCCTTCCGTATCCCCGGCTCAGGGTTGCAACGGACATCCCCGGGGTAAGCAGCCTGATCAGGTATTCGATGTGAGGAGTTTTACCGGTACCGCCACAGGTCAGATTGCCGACAGAGATAAGGGGTTTGTCATAGGTCCTCGACGACAGGATATGCAGGTCAAACAGCAAATTCCTGATCTGCATGGTCAGGCCATAGCACAATGAAACAGGGAGTAATATAACCTGGAGTATCCGTGTCATAATTGAAGCTCCTAAATTAGGAAAAATTATTGCACGTTGAAAAGGGCTTTTTCCCGGGCGAGGTAATTTACATTCTTGACAAGTTCGGAAATGCCGGCATCCGGATCCCTGGTTTTGACCACACAATCGCATGCCCCGGCGGCCAGAAGCTTTCCAGCTAACTGATGATCGTCAAATGTATCGAAGAAAATGACCTGGGTGGCCGGAGATATCTCCCTGACACTTTGCAAAAAGTCGAAGCCGCTATGATTTCCCGTGAAGAAGCTGGTAATTAGAAAATCAGGAAGGAAGTGCTTGTGTAAACGGTGTAAACACTCTTCGCCCGAAGGGAATGTCAGAATGTTGATGAACTTGTTGATCTCGAGATTGTACCTGATCAGGTTCCGGTGGATTGGGTTTTTATCGACAACAAAAATCACGGATGTTTTCATATTCCCATACCGGGTTTGACTTTAAGGTGCAAAATTTACATTTATTTCGCAATGAAATCAGGCCGGTACAGTAAACTTTTAAACAGGTTATGAACAACATAGAGTTCCACCTTCTTTGACAATTTATAATCAACGCCGGCCCTGATTTCAAAACCAACGGGAATACCGCCATGAAAAACACCGGTTCGATTGATTTCATTGCTTGTCGCCTGATAAATGGTCGTATGGATTTCTCCTCTTTGCTGCGGGTCACGATGCCGGTTACAGCCCTTATCGACACCTACGGGTTGATCCTTGAAAAACCGGGTGTGAACTCAATGAACGAGGTGACGCTGACCATTTGGGCAGAAAGTTTCAATTGCTGGTTAGAGGCACAAATGTAATATCACTTTATTATTTTACATCTTATCAATGTAAAGGAACTGTTTATGTTAATCTGTTTATTCAGGTCATAGTATTTAAGAATACCGTAAAATGGAGAATAGGCGATTCTCCTAAAAAAATACCTCTCAAAAGTACTATCAATTGATATTAACTCCGTATATAATACATCACTATAGATTTGATTATTTAAGGTATCTGCTGCCAATATAGTATAATAATATTGGACTCCGGGTTCACATTCAGGAATTATAACTTGTTTCTGTGGCCATTCCGGATAATATAAGACTCCGCCATCCGAATTATTTCCTTGCAAATTTCTTCCTTCAACTGCAGTATAATCGATTTGTTGACATGAATTAATAAAAACTGATAAACGTTTTAGAAATACGCTTCTAAAATCTATTACAACCACTTCCCATTTTGAGGAGTGTTCTTCATCCTCAAGAAAATGATTTGAAAAATATTTGACTGTAGTACTATCGAGGTCCCCGGTAGAATCATTCCTATAAATCCAATAGCTACCAGGCTTAAAAGTAAAATATTCCTTAATGGTTGGAGATAGCTTATGTTCAGGTATTTTTTTACATCCTAAACCAAAAAATAATTCGAATGTAAAAATTAACCATAATAAACATCTATATATCTTCATACACTACTGTCCGGTTATTACTCAAACAAAATCAATTGGTTAGAAAATTCATGAGTCAATTTGTTCAAATCGGTTCTATCAAACAGTTGATTTAACTGGGTTTTCTCAAAAATTCCAAATGCAAAAACTTGTGACATTGTTTGTAAGCTTATTTTCAGATTTAATTTCGCTTTTATTATGGCAAGAAGGAGGTATACACAAACTGCTATCCATATCTGCAAATACACGGCATTCCTGCTTGTCCCGTAAAATATTTTTATTCGTAAATTCTGTTTTATCCATTTAAAAAATAATTCTATTTTCCATCGTTCTTTGTAAAGTTGTGTTATAATTATTGCCTTAGCTCTGGAGCTGTTTGTCAGGAATACCAAGGTCTTTGACGTTTCTTCATCGTGATATTTAATTCTGCGCAAAGTATCCGGGTAGTCTTTGGATGGGTAAAAACCGAGTAAACGAATTTTCTGATCACAAATCAAACCCTTGTTTTTATTGACCTTTCGAGAACTCAATCGTTCAAAATCCATTCCTCGTTTTGCTCTGGTTACAAAAAAAGCCCCATCCTTGTGAATCCGGAATAATCGTTTGTAAGCGACATAACCACGATCCATGACATAAAAGGCCCCCGGCTCATATTCCAGATCATCCAGCACATTGACATCATGACAGAGGCCGTCAGTGAGTTTGATGAAGGTTGGTATCGACCCTCTAAGATCAATTAGTGTATGAGCTTTGACGGCACCTTTATGTTTCCGGAATTTCGCCCATGGAAAAAGACTCAGGCACAATTGAATGCTGGTACTATCGAGAGCATAAGCCATGTTATCGATGTCAACATTAAAATTGTTATCGGTCTTATACAGTGCACGTGCTTCTGGAATCAGAACTTGAGCAAAGTCAGCAAAGATTCGCCAGTCCCTGCTTTCATTTGCGTCAGCCAGGGTGGACCTTTTGATCAGGCTGCGAAAACCAGCATGATAGAGCTTCTCGGGAATAGCATTCAGGCAGGCTTCAATGTCACGAAGGCTTTCTTTGTTGGTCATCTGAGCAAACATCATTACCATCAACTGCTGGCGACAATTAAAGTGCTGAACCTTATAGTTGCCATTGTATCGCTGAACGCACTTATCAAATTCGTACCATGGTAGAAATGACAGCAACTGGGCAAAAACTGTTTTACCGGAATTCATCGGACCTCCTTTTTGACAAAGATCGGATGAATTTCAAATCAAAAAATCAAAGAACGACGGTTTATATATTGTATATTAACAAGTTACAGCGTTTTTAAAAATCAACAACCGGACAGTAGTGATCTTCATATTTTAATTATTTTCCTAATAAATATCTCTTTATTAGTTTTAATTTTTAGAATATATATTCCATTTAATAGATTTTCAAGCCCTAAAGTAATCTTTTGATTTGTTTCCATTTTACGAAAAAGCTCAATTCCCTTTCCACTTTCTAAAATTAATTCATATGCATTTTTTATACTTAACATTACTGTTATTTTTCCTGAGGTTGGATTGGGAAAAATATTAATCGTAATTTTATCACGATTTGCATCATCAGAGGTTCTTAGTTTATTAATGTTGTTTTGGTAATCCAAATCCATTTCTTTATTTTTCAATGACATAAGAGATTCATTATCTGGGAAATCTCCTTCACCACAATATTCCATCTTTCTTATCGAGGCCCAATACAAACAACCCTTTTCAGCATAGAATCCCGAATTAAGCGTTATCTCTTCACCTGCATGATACTCTACCTCCCCTTGCAGCGGAGTGCTCAAAATAGTCTCAGTGGATACAATTGATCTAAATGCATTTGCAATGAATGGGTTTGATATAGACCCTTGGTTACCCTGCGGCCATTGGTTATCAAGAATAGAATTATCATAATTATTATAATCAGTACATGAAGTACAACCAATAACATTGCAAATGTAATAAAGGTTAAGGAGAATCATATAATCGTGTCCTGAAAATACTCCTGTAACGAAGTTACCATCCATTTGCTCAGTTTGGGTATGATACCATCTGTCATTCGAAGCCCAACCATTTGACGCATGATTGGAATTATTTTCCTTCCAAGGACCAACACACGGAGCCTCATCCAATCTATCCTCCACATTCTCCACATCAAAATTTCCAAATGGATTATAATAATCATGTAAGGCTCCGTGCAACCATAAATAATATTCTCTCCAGTTATTGTCCCCATCAGAATTATTATAAATTGCTTGCTGGGTTAAACTATTCCCCCAAAAATTACCAATCGCAGCCAAGCTAGCCACCATATGGGCATCTGTTGATCCTGACCAGCCATTATAGCAACCTAAATTCCAATATTCCCAAGCCAGTGGTTGAGGAATCATTGGAGGCAAATTAAAATACTCAGATACACTAGCATAACCATAAGAGAAACCTACACAGAAATTTCCATCTGGAACAGGTGTAATATTATTATACCCATAAATAATCCAATCAAACATGTTAAGGTTCTCTACCCAATGGCCATAACAGCGTGTTAAAATCTTTTCTGCAAGATTTCTAGCTATAGCTGATGCTTCCGAACTACCAAAATGATATGCTAAAGCAAGTCCTTCGAGAGTAAAGATTGCCTCATCCTGACTCATTTGTTCATATAGGGTATAATTTGGATCCTGAACATTCCCAATCTGTTTAACCTTCCTAATTTCTCCAATATTTTCCAATATTGGATCTGATGAAAGTAATACACCTGCATAAGTATTTACTTCTTTATGCTCCTCGAGGATAAAAGAATTATAAAATGCGGCTTCATCGGGAGGAAAATCTTGTCTGCAGAACAATCCATCCTCTATATGATGATACGGTGGACCCAGGTGATCTTCCCATAAGTCTCTTCGTCTTTGTGCCAAAAGGGCCTTCTGTAACTCTTGATCTGTTATAGCAGCTTCTTGAATTCTGCCATAGTGGCTTAATAAATAGTATTCAGTAGCTAAAACTCCAATATATTTCCCAAAAGTTGCACTTTCTTGTCCAAAATCAGCTGTGACATCAAAACCTTGGCTACCCATGAGATCTCTATTTCTAGCGGACATTACCATATAAGAACCATCCACTTCAAGAGGAGAATCGTTTTGTATTAAAAAATATCTGAGTCTATCTCTTAAATACCAATACTTAAGCTGTCTATTATATGTATCTTGGCTATATGCATATGATAGCGTATTGAATAAAAGCACTAAAATTAGTATTGGTCTTTTCATATATATTATTTTTTCACTATATCAACTTTATTTCTTCTGTTGTTGTTTCAACAAATCAATCTGTTTCTGTTGTTCAATCAGATACAAAGTCATTTCTTCAATTTTCTGCAAAAGCAATACATTCATTTTTCCGAGTTCAATTCCATTTTTTTCTACTTCGGTACTTGATGGAATATCGGGTAAATGCTTATTTTGCTTGATATATATATCAAGTTCAGTAAGTGGTATTATTTGATAATCGTCATTAAAAACGAAGTCAGACCAAAGTGTCTTGATTTTTACCCGAACTTCTTCTGTTGTGATTCCACCCTCAACAAAAAGTTTACTGGTACTGTTTGGGTAGTCGGCCGGATTAACATCTCCAATCCCCACTTTACCGGCAACTTCCATATTACTACTCACTGCAACATTACCAGTAACATTAACATTCCCGGTTACTCCAATATTACCAGTAACTCCAACATTTCCTGAAACGCCAATATTGGCAGGATTTCCGTAGCCTTCATAATTCTACTTTGGTAAATTGAATTCATAATATCTGTCAATGTTTTTTTGTCTCTGTCGATGTCGTTTTTGTAACTGTTCAATCCGTTGAACGTCGCAGGTATACTCTTCTGAGGATCGAATT
>Ga0172371_10000327_pt1 | contig 71686 bp, 53 predicted proteins | sample Lak12m_FD_114543 | JGI IMG/M metagenome (GOLD analysis project Ga0172371, IMG submission 114543) | Freshwater microbial communities from Kabuno Bay, South-Kivu, Congo - kab_022012_12m | ecosystem: Environmental > Aquatic > Freshwater > Lake | place: Democratic Republic of the Congo: South-Kivu... | reverse complement strand
TTAGTGCCAAAAAGGATGACAAGCTGAATACCAAACTCGCCCCTTATGCAAATACGGTCCGGGAGATTGAGGTGGATCCGGCGCTAGCCGCGGCGGCAGCGCCGGTTTCTGAGTCAAAAGGGAAAGTCCTGAGCCGCGATATAATTGAACAGGTCAGGAAGACCTGCAGCCGCCTTGCCGGCGAAGAGAAGATAATCAACTGTTCAATCACGCGGCAGATGTGCCTGGACGGCGTGGTGATCAGCGTCAAGGAAGTGATGCCGGACAGCAAGACATTCGAGACCATGTTTGATGCCGGGATGATCGGCGAGAAACAGCCTGCGAGCGTAAACGGAACCGTGGCCGATACCAGCTGCAATGCCAATGCAATGTGGCCGGTTGGAGCGGTCACCGCGAAGCCCGCCGCGGCCGCGGCTTCGGAACCGCCGGATGACAGGCTTATCAGCGGAATAATCAAGGGTGTTGAAGAAGAGATCGCGAAGCAGACAACTGAAGACCAGAACGATTTCTGGAAAGCGGTTGCGGACTTCTGCGCCGGAAAAGGCAACGTGTGCCGGACCGGGATGATAATGTTCACGGGGAAGGCCCCGGTTAAAGCCAGGCCGAAGGCAGCTGCTCCCGCGGCGGCACCGGCAGCGGTCCCGGTTTCGGGAAGCAAAACGACGACGAAGGTTACTGTTTCCCCGGACGGCACAAAGAAAACAGAGACCATTACTACCGGAGGCGTCAAGTCAACCACCACTGTGACAATCAAGACTACAAACAAATAGCTGGAGGAAACTGTTCATGGATTCAAAAAGTGCGGCGCTGTGGGAAGATGTAAAAACAAAAGTGGCCAGCCTGCGCACGGAAATTGCGCGTACTGTCGTTGGCCAGGATAAAATTGTCGAACAGATGCTGGTAAGCCTGCTCTGTCATGGTCACTGCCTGATTGTCGGTGTGCCGGGCCTGGCAAAAACCCTGCTGGTCAGCACGCTGGGTCGCATACTGGGCCTGACCTTCCACAGGATCCAGTTCACACCGGACCTGATGCCGATGGACATCATCGGCAGCGAGATACTCCAGGAAGACGCAACCGGCAGCAAGCGGAAGTTCGAGTTCTTCCACGGGCCGATTTTCGCCAACCTGATTCTCGCCGACGAGATCAACCGCACTCCGCCGAAAACCCAGGCGGCCCTGCTGGAAGCAATGCAGGAGAAACAGGTTACGGTTTCGGGCAGGACCATGAAGCTGCAGGAGCCTTTCATTGTTTATGCCACGCAGAACCCGATCGAGCACGAGGGAACGTATCCTCTTCCGGAGGCACAGCTTGACCGGTTCTTTTTCAACCTTCTTATAGAGTATCCGTCGATAGCCGAAGAGAAGAGCATTGTCACGAAAACGACCGGCGCTTCCGTGACGGAACCGAAACAGGTCCTGACGGCGGAAGAGACCATGAAACTCCAGAATGCTGTCTACGATGTGCCGGTGCCGGACCATGTTCTCGATTACATACTCAAGATTGTCCATTCCTCGAGGCCGAACTCCGAACTGGCCGATGATTACATCAAGCAGTACGTGGCCTGGGGTGCGGGGCCGAGGGCGTCCCAGAACCTGACGCGCGCCGCCAAGGCGCTTGCCCTGCTGAAAGGCAATTCTGCGGCATCGATAGAAGAGGTCAACGAGGTGGTCAAGCCCGTGCTGCGGCACCGCGTGATCCCCAATTACAACGCCACGGGAGAAGGAATCTCCGTGGAGACGATTGTTGAACACCTTCAGCAGAAAATGTAACTGCAATGGCTAGAAGCCTGTTCAAGTTCCTCAAGCCCGAGGATATCCGCAAGCTCGAGAGTTTCGAGTTTGCGCCGCGGGCGCTGGTCGAGGGGTACCTGGCCGGACGGCATAAGTCGCGGGCGAGGGGATCCTCCATCGAGTTCCGTGATTTCCGCCAGTATGTGCCGGGCGATGACAGGGCCATGATAGACTGGCGGGTCTATGCCAGGACGGACCGTTATTACCTGCGCACATACGAGCAGGAAACAAACATGGACTGCCACGTGTTCCTGGACAGCAGCGCCTCGATGGGGTTCGGGCACAAACTCACGAAACTTGAATATGCCTCTTTCTTTGCGGCCGCGCTCTGCTACCTGGTGGTCCGGAGTTCGGACCGGGTGTCCCTCCAGATCTTCGACGAGAATATCCGGAATTTCTTTCCGCCGGGCAGTACGGGCCTGCACCTGCACAACCTGATGCACGCGCTGGAGTCTAACTTTCCGGGCAACAAAACATCTGTCTCGCAGGCCCTGAAAAAATCCTTTCCGCTCCTGAAGCGCAAGGGAACGCTCATCGTCGTTTCCGATTTCTTTGACGATCCCGCGGCGGTGTTCGCCGCGCTGAGTCCTTACCTTCACCGCGGAATGAGAATCTACCTCTTCCACGTGCTGACACCCGAGGAACTGGACCTGGAAGAAAGGGGCCTGATAACTTTCCTGGACATGGAAACGAAACAGAAAGTGGTTGCCCACACCGCCAACCTTAGGAAGATGTACAGGCAGGCAATACAGGACCACATCAACGGCCTCAGGGAACTTTCGGTGAGAAGGAACATAGAATACGTCGTGGCCCGGACCGACACCCATTATTTCAAGCTGTTTGACAAACTGACGCGATGAACTTTGTACTGTTAAATATTGTGCTCTGGCCGTTTATTTTTCTTGTCGGCGTTCCCCTTCTCCTGCATTTGTTCGCCAGAACCCGGCCGCCGGTTTACAACTTCAGTTCGGTTGAATTCATCCTGAAGATCATCCGCCAGACAAACCGCATCAAGCGGCCGCAGGACTGGATTCTTCTCCTGGTCAGGACGCTGGTTTTCGCGGCGGTTATCTTCATGTTTCTCCAGCCGCTGTTCTTTTCGAAGCGGAGGCTTTCAAGTCCTTTCGAGCGGAAGAACGTGGTGATAATCCTGGATGCCACCGCGTCCATGGCTTACAACGAAGGGGCGCAGACGCGGTTTGCATCGGCCTGCGCCGAGGCGGCGGAAGTGCTGGCCGGCCTGTCAGCAAGGGACACGGCGGATATAATCTGGCTCAAGTCGGTTCCCTCGGCGGTTTTTCCCCAGATGGGCGTGAACTTCAGCCATCTCCAGTCCGAACTGCGCCGGGCCCGCGTCACGTCGGAGGCAGGCGATGTGACCGAGGCAATGCGCCTTGCGAGGCGGCTGCTGGAGTCCATGGAAGGCAAGAAGGAAATCTGCATCGTCTCGGACTTCCAGAAGACCGGGTGGGACAAATCCGACCTCCAGGCGACTCCCGGAACCGATCTTGTGAAAGTCAAAATCGGCAGGGAAACCGGAATCAACGGCGCGGTGACGGATGTTTATGTTGATCCGGCCAGGCCGCTTGCCGGCGAGGAAGTCTCGGTATGCTGTGATGTTTACAACTTCTCGGACCAGCCGAGGAGGAGAACGGTTTTCATGAGCGTACAGGACAGCCGCCAGTCCCAGGATGTTATGATCCCGGCGTGGAACAAGAGCACAGCGGTTTTCAGGTACAGGTTCAATTCGCAGGGTGTCTACCCGGTTCGTTTTGCGCTCAACGAGGATTCGTTTGCCGGTGACGACAGCCGGTGGGCGCTGGTGGAAGTGCGTGATTCGCTTCGCGTGGAAATTACCGGTGCGGACCTGATTACTGCCCGGACCTGGAAGAAGGCGCTTGATGCCGTGGGATGGGCCCAGGCGGAAATAGTTTCCACGGGAGAAGTCACAAAACTGCCGGCCTGCGATGTGCTGATGCTTGCCGGTGATGACGGGAGCGGTCTCGAGAAATCCCTGGGCAAGCTCCGTGGAGGCTGTACCGTTGTGTGGGCGCCGTCCTCGGCGGGGGCAAAGATGGTGATGCCCGGAGCTTCCAACCTGCCGCCGGTGCAGGTCGCGTGGGAGACCCTTAAAACTCCGCGCAAGTTAAAGATTTCAGCGGAAAAGGATGAAATCTTCCGGCAGTTTGCCGATGGTTCGCGCGGCGATCCCGGCCGCGGGACTTTCAACGGCAGGTTCAATATAAATGCTTCATCCCTCAAGGGAGCGGATATCCTGCTTGCATATGATGATGGTGTTCCGGCGCTGGCACGATTCAGGCAGCAGGGATACCTGTTCCTCTGGAACCTGTCGCTTAACCCGGAGTCAGGCGACTATGCGAGGCAGGTTGAATATGTGCCGCTGCTAGCGGAAATGCTGCTTGTCAGCAGGACAGCCGCGAGCAGGGGGCGTGAGCCGGCGGATTTCCTTCCCGGCGAGCATCTCTACATGCGGCTGGAAAGCGAAGCGCCGTCTTCCGATGTCAGGCTGACGGGACCGGATGGAAAAATCTTTCCGCTGGCTGAGCAGCGCACGGGCCATGAAATCAACCTTGTGTCGGAGGACACTGTTGAGCCCGGGCTTTATTCGTGGAAGCGCCAGGAGCGGATGCTGGGCCACAGCATCGTGAACTTCCCGGTTAAGGAATCTGATTTACGCACGCTTTCAATGCAGGAGGTAGAGTCCCGTGATTCTGTAAGCGTATCGGAGGGCAACACTGTCCGCCTTCTCCGTGAAGGAGTCAAGATGTGGCCGACCCTTCTGCTGCTGGCTGTTGTCCTTTTGATTACTGAAAGTGTGGCATTACTCTGGTTTGAACGAACATGAATCCGTTATTTGCCCGTGAATATGTGGTGCTTGTGACTGTGCTTGTGGCAGCAGTCGGCGGACTGCTTGTCTGGCGCACAACCGCGAAATGCAGGAATCCGGTCAGGGTACTGATGACCATCATGCGCGTTATCGCGCTTGCCTGCCTTGGCGTGACCGCGCTGAACATAGGGCAGTGGCGGTACGAGAAGTACGGCAAGGAGAGCGAATGGGCTGTGCTGGTTGACAGGAGCGCCAGCATGACAACGGCTGACGTTGACGGCAAGCCGCGCTGGGACGAGGCAAAAAGGCTCGTGCGCAAAATCAAGGCTGCGGCGGGCGAAACTGTCAAAACGAAAGTTTATACTTTTACAGACCAGCTGGAGGCCGCGCCTGTTACGGACATCTCGACGCTGGCGGCGGATGGTCCAACAACGGACATCATCCAGGCTGGCCGTAACATCCTCAACCGCTACCGGTCGGGCGACAGGAAACTTGCCGGCATCCTGCTGATCTCGGACGGGAGACAGATAGTGCCGGCACGGCAAACGGACCTCGGCATTGCCTGCCGTTCTCAGGAGGCGCCGGTATTTGTCATGCCGGTCGGTGGCGTTGTTGGCAGGAAGGATCTTTCCATCACTGCGGCAAGAAGACAGTACGTTTCTTTTATCGGGCAGAAGCTGAAAATAGGCGCCGTGGTCAAGAACGAAGGACTGGGCAGTATATCCGCGGAAGTTCTTCTTGCCAGCGCCTCCGGCGCGGTGCTTGCCACGCAGAAGGTTGACCTGGTGGATGGCGGCAGTGCAGCCATCCAGTTCGAAGTGTTGCCGGACAAACGCGGTTACTATGAATACAACATGAAGGTCCCGGCCTGGCAGGGCGAGGACAACGAGAACAACAACCTGGCGGTTACAGGTGTCGCGGTGCTCAAGGACAAGATGCGTGTTTTTGTGGCCGAAGGAACACCGGGCTGGGACAGCAAATTCATCGTCCAGCTTCTCCGGAAACAGGCCAACATGGATGTGACATCGGTTTACCGGCTGTCGGCTGACCGTTTCCTGACTGTCGAGGTCGATGCTTCGAAAACTTCAGAAACAAAGACTTCATTGTTCCCTGATTCGGCTGACAAAATGGCGATGTACGATATCCTGGTACTGGGAAAAGGCTCCGAGTACTTCCTGAACACGGCGCGCATAGCGCTCCTGGGCGATTTTGTGCGCGAGCAGGGCGGGTGCCTTATTTATTCCCGCGGGAAATCGTACAGCACCAGGTTCCCGGAACTCGAATTCCTTGAGCCGGTTTCCTGGGGAGAGCCTGTGGCGGCGCCGTTCTATTTCCAGCCGACCCGTGCCGGCGAGAGCGTCGGGCTGTTCGGCGACATACTGCCGGCGCCGCAGGACCCGCTCTGGAAAAAGATGCCCCAGCTCCAGGTTGCAAACAGGTGCTCAGGGCTGAAGGGGTTCAGCCAGGTCCTCGTGGAGGGAGTTTTCCAGACTGCAGGCAGGGACGTGACATTTCCGCTGGTTGTGTCGCAGAGATACGGCAAGGGGATGATCGTGGTAATGAACGCCGAAGGTACCTGGCAATGGGATTTCTTTCCTTCATCCGGCGACAGCAGCAGGATTTACAAGGAAATGTGGATGCAGCTTTTGCAGTGGGGTGTCACCTATTCCGAGTTCCTGCCCGGGCAGGAATATTCCATGCGCCTGAGCGAGGTATCCGTGCTGCCGGACACGCCGGTATATGTCCGCATAAGCAGGCGCGGTTCGCCGAAGGCGGGCGCGGCGCCGATGGTTCGCGTCCTACAGAAGGAGAAAGCTGTCCAGGAGATACCGGCGGTCCCGGTTGCGGACGCGGACAACAGGTGGAACACGGTTCTGTCTTTCGGCAAACCCGGGACCTACAGGGTTGAGCTGGCCGGCATTTCAGAGAGCGGCGGCGGACCCTGCGCGGTTCTCCAGGTAAAAGCGCCACCCTCGGAAAAGGAAAACCTTTGTGCCGATCCGGCATTTCTTCAAAAACTCGCTGAGGATTCCGGCGGCGGTGTTGTAAAGGAAGCGGATCTTCCGATAATTTTGAAACCCGTGGAGCAGGTGGTTACAACGGACGTCAGCAAGGCGGTATGGACGCCCTTGTGGGACAGGGGCTGGGTACTTGTCCTGATCCTGATGTGCTTCTCGGTGGAGTGGTTTGTAAGGCGGAGAAACGGATTGATGTAAGATTTTGGAATCAATTATTTATGATAGAACCACGGATGGCACGGATAGCACTGATATGGGTTGGTTGCACAAGTAACCTATCCGTGTAATCAGTGTGATCAGTGGTTGGTTTCTTTAGGCAGAAAGAATTATGGAAAAGGGTGAGTTCATCCTGAAGCTTGGGAAGTTGCGCCGGAATTGGCAGGCAGGACTGCTGGTCAGCGCAGCCCTGCGCCTGCTCGGGCATGTTGCGGTGGCGCTGGCGGTCTTCGGCCTGCTGGATTTCTTCCTGGCGTTCGAACTGTCCGTCTGCCTGGTTATTGACATCGTCCTGCTTGCGGTCATAGGCGGCCTTTTCGCCAAATGGGTTACCGGCATTGCCAGGCTGCACGAGTCCGACGCCGCGCGTTATGCGGACAGGCTGCTGAAGAGCGCAAGGCGGTCGGTGCTCGGCGCCTTTGAGATCAACCGCTGGCTCGGCAGGAACCGCGGCAGCCTGCCGGACTTCCAGGTTTATCTTTCCGAACGCAGTATTGAGCAGGCATCGGCAGAGCTCAGGAGACTCACGTTCAGGGATTATTTCCCGCTGGGCGTGATTGGAAGGCAGGCGAAGATACTTTTCCTGCAGGTGTGCATTGCCGGGCTGATTGCGGCGCTGAATGGCGGAGCGGCAAAAGTGATTTTGACCCGCATCCTGCTTCCGCTGAGGGATACGCCGCCGTATACGGAATATGTGTTCAAGGTCACTCCTGCCGAACCGAAAGTCATTTACGGCGGCAATGCGGAGATATCCGTGGACATCACAGGGGCGCCGGTAAAATCGCAGGTGATTTTCTACACGAGGTACAGGGGCAAAAAGCATAAGACAGTCTGTTTCCAGGAGAGCGCGCAGCATTTTGCCCAGCGGCTCGAAAAGGTGGTGAGTCCCGTGGAGTTCTGTTTCGGTACGGGCAAGGGACGGAGCAGGTGGCAGAAGGTGAACCTTTTGATTCAGCCGCAGATCGCCTCTGCGAGCGTGACCATCACGCCGCCCGCGTATGCCGGCCTGCCGAAGCGGGAGTTCCAGGCCGGCAAGGAGGAGATTTCGGGATACAGGAAATCAAAAGTGGGATTGTTCCTGACAAGCAATCGGCCCCTGTCCGGGGGAGTTCTGACCATAGAGCCGAAGAGCGGCCTGCGCGGCAGCAGGCAGGTGGAAGGCACCAGGATTGCGTCGGATACAATAGGCTTCAACTGGTCGCTCGAAGAGGACGCGGTCCTGGACGTGGTAATAACCGACATAAGCGGCACAAAAAACAGGGACCAGTTCAGGATGGAGCAGAGAATGATGCCGGACAAGCCGCCGGAAGTTTCGATTACCGAACCGGCCGGTTTCTGCCTGGCAACGCCGAAAACCGCCGTCCCGTTCTCGGGATATGCCTCGGATGATCTCGGCCTGAGGAAAGTGGAGCTCGTTCGCACCGTCGTGGGTTACCGTGACAGGGCCCTGCATATCGGGCCTGATATTTCGCAGAGCAAGTTCAACTTCGAAAAGAAACTGGAACTCAAGAACCTCGGCATCGAGCCCGGCCAGATCCTGGAGTTTTACATCGAGGCCGCTGACAACAATCCAGACCTGACGGGAATTTCAATGTCGGAAGTGGTCCGGGTAAGGATCATTTCCGAGCAGGAATATGCAGTGATGATGAGGGCAAGAAGCACCCTGAGGGATTTCATTTCGCGGTACCAGGTGGCCAGGGAAACTGTTGACCGTTTCAAGAAGTCACTTGAGGAGCTGAAGCAGGCGGTTAAGTCGCAGAAGAAGGAAGACCTGGAAGCTAAACTGGAAGCGGCGCGCAAGGCCGCCCGCAGCGCGGCATCGCAGCTTGAAAAGATGTCAAACGACTTTGCGTTGTACGACATGGAGAAGAGTCTTGAGGCAAAAATGGCCAACTCGGCCGACAAGGTCAGGCAGCAGAGCCAGCGGCTTGAGCAGGCCGCTTCGCCTTACGCCGGACTCCAGGACATGGTCCAGGAAATGATGGATGAGCTTGGAATTGAGGAGCAGGGGTTTGAACAGGAAGGCCTGCGCGCCGACCAGGTTGCCGGCATTGCCAGTGTCATGGAGCTGGCCGCGAAATTCAAGGAACTTGTACGCCAGCAGACAGAGATCGTCAGGTGGCTTGAACGGTTCAGCCTTGAGTCAAAAGGTAAGGATGCGAAGACGCTGGCCTCGCTCGGCGCCAGGCAGGATGAGATACGGGCGGAACTCGTGAAGTTCAACAAGAACCTCAGGGACCGGGCGGCGGAACTGCCGGATTTCTGTTCAGAGCTGCAGAAAAGCGCTCAAGATTTTGCCGCGGCAGTGGAGAAACTTGAGATTTCAGACCTGATGCAGAAAACGGTGAAATCTTCCGAGAACGAGGATGGCAAGCAGACTTTCCAGTTTGCGACCCTTGCGCTTGAGAAGATGAAAGAGCTGATGTCAAAATCAGGCCAGGAAAACTCTCCATTTGGCGGCATGGTCGAACAGAAAATGACCTTCCAGGTTAACGAGGATCTGAAGTCCACCCTCCAACAGATGATGGAGTCATTGTTCTCCGGCGGGAATAAAGGCGGTCAGCCGGGTCAGCAGCCGGGATCTGCCGGCGGAGGGATGGTCGGCGGTGACGTCAATGACGGGTACTGGACGGGCGGAAACTCGCCGCTTAACGTACCCATGTTCGGGCCCGAGAGGGGAACATACCAGTCTTCGCAGGATGCCGGCCTTGCAGGCGGCGGATCAGGCAGGGGGAGTCGCCCGGATAATTCACAGGTACGTCACACATCCGAGACCATGGGGCTAAGCGAAACAACCATGACGAGCAAGCAGGTAAGGCCGGCGGAGGCGGTGCCGGAAAAATACAGGGATGCGATCAAGAAATATTTCAGCACGATGGAGGAAAAACAATGAAAAGAAGAATTTTCAGTAGGGGCGTCGCTTGCCGACGCCCACGGGCGTCGCGAGCAACGCCCCTACGGGAGTTGCCATTATGCAAGGCCAGATTGTTGTGGTTTCTCACCCTCTGCCTGGCGGCTGTCAACCTGGGCACTGCCAAGGAGAACGTAATACAGTGCGCCAACCTGATTTATGCGGGTAATCATACTTCGCGCTGTTTCAGCGACGAGTTCCTGAGTGCGGTCCAGAAGCAGACTACCATTGCGACGGAACGTCACTTCAAGAGCGTGAAACTGGATTCCAATGAACTCTTCAATTACCCGTTTGTCATGATAACAGGCGAATCGGATTTCCATCTTACCGCTAAAGAGCGTGAAAACATGAAAAAGTATCTTACGAGCGGAGGTTTCCTGCTGGCATCGGCCGGATGTTCCAACAAGGACTGGGACCGTGCTTTCAGGCGGGAGATGAAATCCATTTTCGAGGACAAGCCGCTCAAAAAGATAGAAATGACCCACCCGATTTTCAAGACGGTTAATACGATCACCGAGCTGAAGCTGAGCCATGCTTCCAGCGATATTGCGCGGCTTGAAGGGGTGGAAGTGGACGGCAAGATAGTCGTGATCTATTCGCCGCATGGTTTGAATGATACGGAGCACACGGAAGGGTGCTGCTGCTGCGGAGGCAACGAGATCAGGAATTCGATGCTGGTTAACATGAATATCCTGGTGTACGCGCTGCTGCACTGAGAACGAAATTGCGGAAGGGAATAAAGTACAGGAATGTTTCTCGGTAGGGCGAGGCCTCTGGCCGAGCCGGGAAATGTGAACAAAGAACGGCTCACCCTGAGGGTTCGCCCTACCAGGGCTGAAGACGGAAGTAGAAGCAGGAAAGACGGAGACATGAGAAGGAAGATCGCAGTATTTGCGTTTCTGCTGGCGGTTGCAGCCGGCTCGTTTGCGGCGAGGACCGAGCTTCCGACCGGACTTAATAAGGAAACGGAGCCGGTGAAACCGGTGAAGCCGGTTGTAACGTGGCGGAAGAACCTGCAGGAGGCCAAGATATTTGCCGGGGCGGAGTACCGGCCGATCATGGCGCTCTTTACTTCGCCTGACTGCGGCTGGTGCAAGCGCCTTAAAAACGTTGTCCTGACCGATCCGATGGTGACGGATCTTCTGGCGGAATTTTCGCTTGTTGAAATAGATGTTTCAAGCGACAGGAAAACCGCGGATCTTTACCAGATAACCGGGGTACCGGTCATCCTGTTCCTGTCCGCCGATGGCGAGGCAAGGAAAGGGGTGTCGGGGTATGTTTCGGCGCCGGAACTGAAGAAAATGCTTGAGGAATCTCTGAATCCCGCATTTCTCAAGTCGAGGTCGGCCTCGTATGTTGAGTTATTGAGGATGCTGGATGACAACCAGGTTCTTTCCAATAAGTGGCCGGAGATAATGCAGGAGTTCAGTTCGCCTGAAAAAAGAAAAGAACTGCAGGACCGTATACTGAAACTTTCGCCGTTCCCCAGGAAGGACGTTGTTGACCTGCTGAAGGCCGACCAGCTGGCGGTCCGGCTTGGCGCCATAGAAATCATAGAGGAGCTTACCGGCAAGGACTGGGGTTATGACCCGTGGCAGGAAGAGTCGCTGGTTGCCAGCAATGAAGCCTCGATTGCCAGGCTGCAGTTATGGGCTGACCAGAAGGAAGAGCCGGATGCAAGAAAGGCCGTTTATTCGGCGCTGACCAAAGAACAGATTGTTTCCTACATCCAGGACCTGATCTCAACCGAGAATGAGCGGTCTGTCCGTGCGATGAGGATGCTCGAGAACGGCGGCGGGGAAGTATCGGGCGCGCTGGTGGCATTCCTGGCGGAGCACAGGGATTTGCCCGTGGGTTCGCGGAACAGGGTCAAGGAGGTGCAGTATATCCTCGCGTTAAAGGGTTGCGGCGGACTGGACGCCTCGACAGTTGCGCGGAAGCTTCTCTACGGCACGCTGGATGTAAGGATGCAGACGATAGCATCCATCAATGTTGCCGGCTTGAGGGCCGTGCCGGTCCTCAAGGAATTCCTGGAGGACCCCGATCCGATCATCAGGGAGGCCGCCGTTGACACGCTTGTGCTGGCCGGCGGTTCATATGCCGTTCCCGTGTTGAAAGAGCATCTCAAGATAGAGAAAGACAAGGATGTCATATACACGATCCTGAAGGACCTGGGCAATGTGCAAAGCAGCGCCGGACTGGATGTGCTTTCTTTGTACCTGGCCAATCCAAACGAAGACCTTGTTGTTGTCGCGCTCAACAGCCTTGCGAAACGCAAGAGCACCAAGATGTCGGCAGAAATAACCAACTGTCTTTCCGACCAGCGATGGAGGGTCAGGGTTGCGGCGCTAGAGGCGCTCGGACAACTCAAGCTCGATTCAGTATCGGGCAGGGTGGCCGAGATGCTGGGCGACCCGGATGCGTTCGTGAGGTTCTCGGCGGTAAAAGCGTTGACCTTGATATCGGCCAAGAAAGCCGCACCCAAGCTTGAGGAAACCTTCCTCAAGGAAGATGAATTGAAGGCGCCCGTCATCGCGGCGCTGATAAGCATGGACCTGCCCATCCCGAAAGCGTTTGAGAAAGCGATGGAGGGGAAAAATCCGGATGTGATCCTTTCGGTTATTGATGCCCTTTCGGACTGCAACGAGAAAGACCTCTGGTTTGTGGAAAAGTACCTGGATGATGAGAACCTAGATATAGCCTGTCCGGCAACGAGGCTGGTCGGCATGAAGGGGATGAAGTCTGCGAAGTATCGCGCCCGGATCGCCGATATCATCCGCAAAGGAAAGCGCGAGCTGGTGATGGCCGCGCTGGAATCGGTTTACCTTGACAGGAGCGGAATGGTGCGTGAACTGGCGGCCATCAGCCTGGAATCTTCATCGTCCGTACCGGCAACAAATACTGCCGGGGAGACCAACGCGCCTGCCGCCGGAGTGCTTGACAGCATCCTGGGGGAATTTATGGGCGAAACGGCCGCGCAGCCTGCCGTCCAGACGAATAACCCGCCAAAGCAGACAAACGCGGCCCCGGCTGCGACAGACGCCGATGTCCTAAACATGTTTGCGGAAAGTATTGCGCCTGCACCCGCGGCCCAGGGCGGCGCGACAGGCACGGCGGCGGTGGTTGTCCAGTCAGCCGAAAGCATGAGCGGTGTCCTCGGACAGATTGAAAAGTGCATGAGTTCGACAACGGACAACGAAATGCGGTTCAAGGCGGCAATGGTCCTGGCGAAGTTCGGGAATACGAATGTGATACCGGTTCTCCGGAAAGACCTGCCGACCCGGACAGCGGCAGAACGGCAGACTGTTGTTGAATCACTCGGCCGGATATCCGTGAACGAAGTCATCCCTTTATTAAAGGACCTGCTGCGGGACGGGTCGGAGGATGTTCGCAAAGCCGCGGCTGAAGCCTGTGTTGAAAGACAGGGGGCCGCTGCCATGCTTGAGCTGATGCTGGCGGAACTTACCGCGCCGGGCGCGCTTCTCAAGCCTTACGAGATTCCGTTGAACAGGCTGGAGAATATGTCCAAGAAGGTGTCAGGGACATGGGCCAGGAACACGCTTTCGACCGGCAAGGACATGATGTTGCAGAATCTTGCGCTGATAATGCTTGAAAACTGCTGGACCAGGACGGACCTGGAGATTGTCCAGAAATTCATGAAGTCGGCGGATCCGTGGCAGAGGCGCGCGGCGCTTTATGTCCTCGGCAGGAGCGACCAGGATGCGTTCAAGAAAGAACTTGAATGGGTCAGCAAGGACCCTTCGGAGTATGTGCGCGTGGTCATACCGAGCATATATTCTGTCGAGTCGAGTCAATGGATTGATTACCTGGACAAGGAACACTTCTCGGAAAGCCGCTATTCGTATCGTTCAACTTATTACGGCGGCAGTTACAACCGGCCGCCGCGGCTGGCGCCGGAGGTCAAGCAGGTACTGGTCAAGCTTGCCGCGGATGAATCCATCCGCGTGCGACTCGAGTCATTCTTCTGCCTGCTGTCCCGGTTTGAAAGCATAGACCTTGTGCAGTTCATAAAGACAGTTGAAGCGTTTCCCGACCCGAAGGTTTCCAGCGAACGGGTGGCCAGTTACCTGACGAGTAATTATGAAAACCTCGGTCAGGGGTTCAGGATCCTGGTGCCGTTCCTTGAAAAGAGCAGGTACCACGAATACGGCATGGACCGGGTCAGGAAACATTTCAAGATGGGATCCGAGAAGTTCGAGGATATCCTTCAGATAATCAACAGGCAGGATGGAGACGCTTCTGTCCAGGCAACTTTTACACAGGCGGCAGAAGGGCAGGAGCTGAATGTGAAGCCCCAGAAGCGCCTGCTTGTTTATTTCACAATGGCCGGCTGCCAGGGTTGTGAAAGCGCGGAGAAGGTTCTTTTCCAGCTCAAGCAGGATTTTCCCGACCTAGTTATAGAATCACACAACATCAGGAAGCTGGCGGCAAAACAGCTCAACGAGGCCATGAGCGAAAGGTTTGGCGTGCCGGAAAATTCGCGGCTTGTGGCGCCGGCGATTTTTGGCGGCGCCGGGTTCCTGGTGAAGCGGGACATCACGCTCTCCAGCCTTCGGGAGCTGGTTGTGAAGTCGACATGGGTTCCGCTAGCCGAGTGGCATGATATATCGAAAGCGGCCCTGGATACGGCCGACAAATCGATCAGTAAACGCGGCTCCGCCATCGGGATTGGAATAGTGTCTTTTGCCGGGTTTATCGACGGCATTAACCCGTGCGCGTTTGCGACCATAATCTTCCTTCTGTCATACATCCAGGTTACGCGCCGGCAGCCGCGTGAAATTGCCCGGATCGGGCTGGCGTTTATCATGGGAGTTTTTGCTGCCTATTTCCTGATGGGACTTGGGCTCATTGAAATTGTTTTAAAGGCGCAGAAGGTCCTGCACTGGTTCAGGAATGCCGTGAACTGGACGCTGGCCGTGTTCTCGCTGGTTATCATGGTTCTGAGTATCCGCGACGGCATACTCTGCCTGCGCGGGCGACTGGAGGACATGACGCTCCAGCTGCCGGGCATGCTCAAGGATGGCATACATGGAGTAATAAGGACCGGGTCCCGCCAGGCGCATTTTGTAATTGCGGCCTTTGTTGTCGGGGTGATCATTTCAGTGCTGGAACTGGCGTGTACCGGGCAAGTTTACCTGCCGACGATCGGCTACATGCTGGATACGGAGGGGAAGACCTTCAGCGCGGTGGGTTACCTACTGATTTATAATGTGGCGTTCATCGTTCCGCTGTTTGTGGTCTTCCTCGTGGCGTGTTTCGGGCTGACAAGCGGTCGGCTTACAGATTTCCTGAAGAAACACGCGGCGCTTGTGAAATTCGGAACGGCGCTGCTGTTCCTCGCGCTATTCATCTATTTTGTCTTCGACAAGGTTAAGGCCTATCTCACCAGCTAAATCGGGTTCCTGCTGCCCGGCAAAGATATTGACAAATCATATTATATTACGTATGTTTTGTCATACGAAATGGGGGTGGTAAAACATGAGTAAAATCATTTCTGTTCAGGATATCCGGCAGTCGCTGGCGGACATTACAAATCAGGCGCAAGCAGGTGAAACTTTCGTAGTTGTTCGAAATTCAAAGCCTGTATTCAAGATTGTTCCCCCATACGCCAAAGAGGAAGAAATCAGAAAGAACGCACTTTCCCTGGAAGAAATCACGGGAAAGCTCGATGCGGCGGAAGCTTCCTATGACCTTTCTGCAAACGAACTGGATACGATTATTCATGAAGCCCATGCGGGCTATGGCCGGAAATGAAACGCATTGTTTGTGATACCAACATTATTATTTCCGGCCTGTTCTGGAAAGGACCGCCCCGGCAGATATTGGAGCGGATCGAACAAGGACATAACACTCTCTTCATAACCAGAATTCTGCTTGATGAACTGGACCGGGTTCTTCGTTATGCCAAGCTTGTGTCCATTCTCGGTAAAGCCGGTCTTGGCAGGCGGGATATCTTGCGGTGGCTGGTACAACACGCAACCATTGTCGTGCCAAAACCCCTTGACAGCATTGCCGTGAAAGCCGATTCCACCGACGATCATGTTCTGGCGTGTGCTGTATCCTCTTCTGCGGATGCCGTTATTTCGGGGGATAAACACCTGCTCGACATCCGTTCATTCCGTGGAATTCCAATCCTTACCGCATCCAGATTCCTTAAAGAGTAAGGGAGAAATACAGTGACGATCGGGTTGTTGCTTGAATGGGATTGTACCCCGTTTGCGCCCGTAAGAACGCGCAGAATTAAGGGCTTGAAATGTCTGACTGATTGAGGCTAATGTAAGGATATGAACAAAAGTGCGATCATGGTCGTGATCATGAGTTTGTTTCTTCTGGTTTCGATGTCCGGCTGTGGAAGCATTCATTTTTTCTCCACTACACATACACATTTCTACGGCGATAAAGACCTTGTAACCGATGAGGCTCAGACCGAAGGATTCATGGTGTATGTAAGATTCATCCAGGCAAGAATGAACGCTGATGCCGAGCCGCTGCAGGGATTCAAGTGGACGGACAAAAAGAATAAAGAGGAAGAAAAAGATTTTTAAGGGACATTGTCCCTGGAGGAGATAATAAAATGAAGTACTTGAAACACGTGGTTGTGATCACCATGCTGGCTGGAATTATCGTGGCAGGATCCGGATGCGGAAGCCTGAGCCTCTTCAGCGACAGGCATGTTCATTACCACGCCAGTCCGGATGCCGATAAAAAGATAGATACCCTCGAGAAACGTGTTGAGGCGCTTGAAGCCACGGTCAAAGACCTGAAGAAGTAGTCATTGCCCGACACAAGCAGCCGGAATCGTCTCTGCAAAATAATGGAATCTTTTTGTTCTTTTTTGCCGGGGACCTTTCCTCTAGTATATTCCGCAAATAAGGCAGTGAAGAACCATGCTTGATATCAGGAAAATCCGGGAAAACGAACAGGGCGTCCGGCAGGGACTTAAAAACCGGGGTGCCGATACTGTTGCGATCGACAGGGTCGTGGCCCTCGATCACGACCGGCGCAAACTGCTTACGGAAGTTGAGGCCCTGAAAAGCCAGCGAAACAAGGTTTCAAAAGACATCGGCGCCCTGAAGCAGAAAGGCGAGAATACTGATAAGATCCAGGCGGAGATGCGCCAGCTGGGAGACCGGATCGCAGGCATAGATGCCCGGGTGCGTGAAATAGATGCCCAGCTGGAAGAGCAGATGCTTTATATTCCCAACCTGCCGCACGGCAGTATTCCTGTCGGCCCGGACAAGTTTTCGAACAAGGTGGTCCGGGAACACGGACAGCCGGCGGTTTTCAACTTCAAGCCAAAGACACATGTTGAAATTGGAGAAAAGCTTGGTCTTTTCGATTTTGACCGTGCGTCAAAGATTTCCGGTACAGGGTTTCCGCTTTTCGTGGGGGCGGGCGCCAGGCTCCAGAGGGCGCTCATCCAGTACATGCTGGATCTTCATGTGAAAGAGCACGGCTACACCGAAATCTGGCCGCCTTCGGTCGTCAACAGCGCCTCAATGAGGGGAACAGGCCAGCTGCCCAAGATGGCCGATGACATGTATCATGCGACGCAGGACGACCTGTGGCTTATTCCAACAGCGGAGGTGCCGGTTACAAACTTCTACCGGGATGAAATCATAAATAAACCCCTGCCGGTCTACCTGACGGCGTATACGCCCTGTTTCCGGCGCGAGGCAGGTTCAGCCGGGAAGGAGACGCGCGGCCTTATCCGCGTCCACCAGTTTGACAAGGTGGAAATGGTGAAATTTGTGGAGCCCGAAACTTCGTATGATGAACTTGAGACGCTGACTGCCAACGCCGAGGATGTGCTGAAGAGACTGGGACTGCATTACAGGGTGTTGATGCTGTGCAGTGGTGACATCAGCTTTTCGGCGGCGAAGTGTTATGACATTGAGTTGTGGGCGCCGGGCCAGAATGACTGGCTGGAAGTTTCGTCGTGCAGTAATTTCGAGGATTTCCAGGCAAGGCGCGCCAACATCAGGTACAAGAAAGACGGCAAGACCCGGTTTGTTCACACGCTTAACGGGTCGGGCGTTGCGCTGGCGCGGCTGGTGGTTGCTATCCTCGAGAATTACCAGCAGGCGGACGGATCGGTTGTCCTGCCGGAAGCCATTGTTCCCTACATGGGGGGCATAGAGAAGATTGAGAAAAAGTAGAAGAGAGAAGCCAGAAGTCAGGAGTCAGAATCTGGAACTCAGCAATAAAAAATTTTCTACGTAGGCAAACTTCCTATTTCTGAATTCTGGCTTCTGAATTCTGAATTCCTTTTCTTGGGCCTGAATATGCAAAACAAACTTCTCGGTTGTATCAAACGGCAGGACTTGTTTAACCGCGGCGACCATGTCCTTGTAGCTGTTTCGGGCGGGGCTGATTCTGTGGCGCTTCTCTGCGCCCTTCATGAGACGGCTTCTCTGCTAGGAATTTCACTGGCCGTTGCGCATCTTAACCACTGTATTCGGGGAAAGGCTTCTGATGCGGATGCCGTGTTTGTCCAAAAGCTGGCGGCCCGCCTGAAGGTTCCATTCGCCGGAGGCAGGGCTGATGTTCCGGCGCTGGCAAAATCAAAAGGGGTTTCCCTGGAGATGGCGGCGCGGGAAGCGAGATATGATTTCCTCCGGAAATCCGCCCGCAGACTTCGTGCAAATGTCATTGCCACGGCACATACTGCTGATGACCAGGCGGAAACAATCCTGTTGAAGCTGGCGCGTGGGGCGGGGCCCCGGGGTCTGTCAGGCATTGTACGGGAGAGTGCTGTAAATGGAATCAGGATAGTCCGTCCGTTTCTGGACATACAGCGGCGCGAAATAGAAGAATATCTGAGAGAACGGAAACAGGCCTGGCGTGAAGACAGGACAAACAGTGATTTGTCATATCTTCGCAACCGGGTAAGGCACGAAGTGCTCCCGTTTCTCGCGAAGAAACTTAATCCTGATATCAAGACTGCCCTGATTCGTACAGCTGATGTCTTAAGGGAAGAAGATGACTGGCTTGAAAAACTGGCTGCCGGCATTCTGAAAAAATGCGCTGTGAAGGGAACGTCGGAACTACTGCTGAAGAATTTGAAGCCGGCAAACAAGGCAGCCATGAGGCGTGTTTTCAGGTTGTGGCTTTACGCCGCTGGACTTCAGCCGGAGCTGATAGACTATGATGTTATCATCAGGGTTGAAGCCCTGGTTAATGCGGAAAAAAGCACGGGCAGGATGGAAATCTCGGACAACTGGGTTGTCCGCAAGAGCTATGACCGGCTGACTGTCGGACGCGGCAGAACGTCCGCGGAAAATGATTTTGAAAAGGTGATAAAAACTCCCGGCAGAACCATTGTGAAGGAAATTCAGCTGGAAATTCTTACGGCAATCAGGCCCGGGCTTGTGAAGGATAAACTATCGGGCATCGGCAGGATTCCGGCAAAAGCTTCCATCAACCTGGCAGCCTTGAAAGGCCGGAAACTTGTTGTGAGGTCATGGCGGAAGGGGGACCGGATGAAGCCTTTCGGGATGACCGGCTCGAAGAAACTGCAGGACATTTTCATTGATGAAAAAGTTCCGGCTGAGGAGCGGTGCGGGATACCGGTTTTTGAATGTGATGGAGAGATTGTCTGGATTCCGGGATACCGGGTTGCGCAAGGCTGGGAGATTACGGATTTATCCGTTCCGGCTCTTCAAATAGCATTGATGGAGAGTCTATGAAAAACAGACATATATCAGGGAGCAAACGAAGGAAAAGATTTCAGGAAAACGATAATTGTCTTGCAGGCGAGGACGTTATTTATGAGGCTAAAGTAAAAGATTACAAAGGCGGAACCCGATATGTCAGTTTTACTGTATCTTGATTACAATTGTTTTCAGCGGAGTTTTGACGATCAGAAACAAGCAAGAATCCGGTTGGAAGAAATTGCATGTGCGGAAATATTCTCCAGGGCTGAGATTGGGCGTGTAGAGTTAGCATGGTCTTTCATACATGAGGACGAAAACATCGTATGTCCGTATCTTGACAGAAAATCGGAGGTATTGAAGTTGTCTGAATTGTGCAAAGTTAAAATTGGCCCTGACCCGAGAATCAAGGAACTGGCGGTGAATCTTCAGAAAACAAAGAAATTGACCGCGAAAGATGCCTTGCATGTAGCATGTGCAATTCATAGTCGGACAAATGTTTTTTTGACATGTGATGACTCACTGCAAAGAAAGACTGGCGCGAAGGTTGAAGGTTTGGTAATACTGAATCCAACTGAATACGTTCTTATGGAGAAGTAGGTTATGTCTAGCACTACTGTTTTTGATGATACGAAGATCAGGTTGAACGGTATCGACGCTCTTAATAAGGCGCTCGGTCATGCCGGTGCCTTACGCTTTATGACAATGATACAGCGCGAACGTACAGACTACGTCCAGATATCCCGCCGGTTGTACAAAAATCTTAGTGTGACTCAGATTTTTGAACGGGCAAAAAACGCGTGGAAGAAAAATAAGCGCTAAAGTAAGGGATCTTTGTCTGTCCTCTTTATTAAGAACACTGCAAATTTCTTCTTCTCCCGTCTTTGCTGAAAAGGTAGTTTCATAACATGGGTTTCCACCTTATATCTGCGTCTGTAATCACTCCTGCTCATAGACTCAAAAACCGCCATTGACCACGCGCAGTTATCCTTATACTATCACCTTTTTACCCTGATACGCTTATAACCATTTTTAAAGGCATCGGAAGACAATGGAAGACAAGACCCCGCAGAAAAAGCGGCCGGAAGCGGCCGGGCCGGAAACACCCATGAGGGGAATACTGCAATGGGCGCTTATCCTTTCGGCCATGCTGTTCATGACCATGCTGGTCATGAACAGGAAGGATGTTCCGGAGCTTGGATACAACCCCGAGTTTGTTGATCTCGTTAAAAGCGGGAAGATCAAGAAGTGCGAGATTGTGAAGGAAATCTCCGGCGTGGATTACGTGCGCGGGGAATGTCTGCCGGACCCTGCCAATCCGAAGGCGCCGGTCAAGAAATTCAAGGTATATGTACAGGCCGGCGATGTGCTCGAGAAGCTCCTGAACGATAACAAAGTGACTTTCGGATATGTGCCGCAGAGCATTTACATGTCGCAGATAATCATGAATGTCCTGCCGGTCCTCCTGATTTTCGGTGTTCTCTATTTCCTGTTTGTCCGCCAGGTGCGGTCTGCCGGGACCGGCGCGCTCAGTTTCGGGAAGAGCCGGGCGAGGCTGATGTCGCGGGACAAGAACAAAAAGACATTTCAAAATGTTGCCGGCATCGACGAGGCCAAGGAGGAGGTCCAGGAGATAATCGAATTCCTCAAGGACCCGAAAAAATTCCAGAAGCTTGGCGGGCGCATTCCGAAAGGTGTCCTGCTGATGGGGCCCCCGGGCACGGGGAAGACCCTGCTTGCCAAGGCAATTGCCGGCGAGGCCGACGTGCCGTTCTTCAGCATAAGCGGATCGGACTTCGTGGAAATGTTTGTCGGCGTGGGCGCTTCCCGGGTGCGCGACATGTTCGAGCAGGGAAAGAAGAACGCGCCATGCATCATGTTCATTGACGAAATAGACGCCGTGGGGCGCAGCAGGTTCTCTGGAATCGGCGGCGGACACGACGAGCGGGAGCAGACCCTTAACGCGCTGCTTGTGGAAATGGATGGGTTCGAAACGCAGGAAGGGGTCATTATAATCGCAGCGACCAACCGGCCGGATGTGCTGGACCCGGCGCTTTTGAGGCCGGGCCGCTTTGACCGCACAATAGTGATTGACCTGCCCACGATTGACGGCCGAGAGGCCATACTGAAGATGCATGCCAAGGCCATAAAGCTGGCAAAAGAAGCAGACCTGCGCCGGATTGCGCGCGGAACACCCGGCTTTTCGGGCGCCGATCTTGAAAACCTGCTGAATGAAGCGGCGCTGCTGGCAGCAAGGAACGGAAAAGAATCGGTAGCACAGAAAGACCTTGAAGAGGCAAGGGACAAGGTCAAATGGGGCCGCGAGAGACGGAGCCGCGTGCTCGACGAGAAAGAAAAGAAAATCACCGCGTATCACGAAGCGGGCCATGCGCTGGTTATGCAGATGATTGAAGACAGCGAACCGCTGCACAAGATAACGATCATTCCGCGCGGCGTAGCTTATCTCGGCGCCACCATGCAGTTGCCCGAAAAAGACCGGCACATGGAAGGAAAGCGCAAGCTGGAGGGAATTATTACCGGCATGATGGGTGGACGTGTCGCAGAAGCGATATTTTTCGGCGACATCACGTCCGGTGCGAGCGCTGATTTGCGGGAAGCGACCCGGATCGCGAGGCTGATGGTTTGCGAGTGGGGCATGAGCAAGGAGATGGGGCCCCAGACATATGGCCGCAACGAGGACCTTACTTTCCTTGGACGCGATATAACCAGGACTCAGGATTACAGCGAGGAAACGGCCAAACGCATTGACGATGTGGTCAATGTCCTGCTGCGTGAATGCTACAACAGGGCATTGAAGATTGTTGAAGAGAACCGCGACAAGCTTGAAATGATAGCCAATCTGCTCCTTGAGCGCGAGACACTCGATGGCCGCGACGTGGAGGAGATCGTCAAGCACGGGCGAGTGCTTTCTGAGCAGGAAAGAGACGAGATCGACAAGGCACAGAACGAGGAAAACAAGAAGAACGGTATCAAGGCCGGGAACGGTGTTCCTCCTGAACTGCCTGCTGTGGAGCCGTCAAATCCGTGAAAAGGAAAAGAGCGTTTTCGTGGAAATGCCGCGACAGTGTTCTGACATTTCAGGATTGCCCCTTGATAATGGGCGTTCTTAACGTAACACCCGATTCATTTTCGGACGGAGGATTGCATCCGGACAGGGAAAGCGCCGTGGCGCACGGGATGAGAATGCTTGAAGAAGGCGCTGATATCATTGACATAGGCGGGGAATCCACAAGGCCGGGAGCGGCCGGGGTAAGCGTTGAAGAGGAATTGAAGAGGGTGGTTCCGGTTGTAGAGGAGCTTTTCCGGAAGACCGGGGCCGTGATTTCGGTGGATACGATGAAGGCCGCGGTGGCCGGGCGCTGCATGGAGGCCGGGGCCAGCATCATAAATGATGTTTCGGCCATGACGCATGATCCGGCCATGAAAGCCGTTGCCGGAAAACACAGGGCCGGCGTGGTCCTGATGCACATGCGCGGGTCGCCGGGAACAATGCAGAACCAGCCGCATTACGATGATGTTACCGGGGAGGTCGGCGGTTATCTTGAGAAACGTGTCCGGGAGCTGGTTGCGGAAGGTTTTGACCGCGAGCGCCTGGCAATTGATCCAGGGATTGGTTTCGGCAAGACGGTGGAACATAATATCAGCCTGCTTGCCGGGCTGGAAGTGCTTGTGAATTCCGGGCAACCGGTTGTTGCCGGGGTATCGCGGAAGAGTTTTATCGGGAAGATAACCGGGTGTCCGGTTGACCAGAGGCTGCCTGGCAGCCTGGCGGCACTCGTGTTTTGCGTGCTCAAGGGTGTAAACGTAATGCGCGTACACGATGTAAAGGAGTCAAAACAGGCTGTGCAGGTTGCGGCGGCGCTGGTAAAGCAGGAGAGCTGAGAGCATGTGGCTGTGGATCAATACTCTTATTCAGGTTACTGTTCTTGCCTGTGTATTCTATTATATCTTCATTTTCTTCAGGGGAACGCGCGGCGCGCAGGTCCTTGCAGGCCTGGGTTTTCTCCTGGCAATCCTTATAGTCCTGACACAGATTTTCAATCTTGATGCGCTCAACTGGATATTCCGCAACCTTTCGGTTTTCCTGGGTGTGGCCGTCCTGATTATTTTCCAGCCGGAAATCAGGCGTGTGCTGGCAGAGCTGGGCAAGCAGCCGGTTTTCTCCGCAACGGTTGAACGGCGGACGGTAATTGATCGCCTGGTTGAAACTGTGATTCACCTGGCGGAGCACAAGGTTGGCGCGCTTATTGCGATTGAAAGGGAGATTGGAACGCGGTCGGTTCAGGAGACGGGCATTAAGCTGGATGTTCCTGTTGTCACTGAACTGCTTTCCAGTATCTTTTATCCTCATACGCCGCTCCATGACGGGGGTGTAATCATTGCCGGGAACAGGATCATGGCGGCCGGCTGTGTTTTTCCCCTGTCCCAGGATGCCGAACTGCACAAGGCTTATGGGACCAGGCACAGGGCGGCGATGGGGCTCAGCGAAGAAACCGATGCGGTTGTGATTGTGGTTTCAGAGGAAACCGGAGCGGTCTCGGTCTGTTACCGCGCAAAACTGACCAGCGGGATCGACGGCGAACAGCTGAAGAGCTTTCTTACGGATATTCTCCTTAAGCAGCCTGATTCTGTCTGGCGCCGCGCGCAGGAAGAGCTGAATATTGCTCCCGAAGGAATTACCCAATCGGACAAGTTCAAACAGGAATCAGGGGCGAACCGTGAATAGTGTGGAAAGATTAAAAACTGTTATCCTGAACAACTGGCAGCTGAAGCTTCTTGCAACGGGCCTGGCAGCGCTGGTTGTTTACGAGATCCGGCAGGCGACAAGCTTTGAGGTTCCGTACGATATCCCCATAAAAGTTGAGGCCGGGGAGGGGATCGCAATCCTTGATCAGCCAAAGACCGTGAAAGTGTTTTTCAGGGGATCGCAGGATGACTTGAGGCGGCTGAACCAGAATGAGATGGCGGCAGTTATTAAACCAAAAGCAACGGACCCGACAGGTTCGGAGAAGATAGCCATAAAGAGCGGGGATATTGTGGGTGCTCCGGGTATCCGCAAGGTGCAGATAGAGCCCCGCATTGTGACAATAACTTTTGATCGTGAGATTCAAAAAGATGTTGCGGTTGCCAAGCCCCAGGTGCTTGGAGAGCCCCTTATTGGAAAAGTTGAACTTGATTATCAACCGAGGACGGTCAGAATCAGCGGTTCATATCTGCGGTTAATGAACAAGCAGGAAATCGGCACGGAGCCGGTGGATGTTGAAGGCCGTGTGGAATCATTTACAAAACGCGTGAAGATACTTGGTGCCCTGGTGACCAAGGTCCAGCCGGACGAGGTAACGGTAAATGTGAATATTGTGACGGAATTGGTTACTCGGGAGTGGACTAATGTCATGGTTCGCGGCATTCTTACGCCTGGTTTTACCGGTGAGATACGGTTTGAGCCGCCTTACGTAAAGGTCGGGTTAAAGGGCCATGTGAGGGAGGTTGAAAAGGTCGCAAGCAATGCGGTAATGGCATTTGTTGACTGTACCGGGGTTATGCCGTGGGCGGTTACGAGCCTGCCGGTCAACGTGCATATTCCGGTTGGGGCGGATGTCGACGCGGTTGTTGAACCTGCAACCGTGAGGACCGGTGCTGGCAATAACAGGTGAAAACTGGTAGACGATAACTTCCGGGATAAAGCATGGATAGTGGAGTAATTTTATGGCTGGAATGAGCAAAGAATCGGAAAACAATGTGCGGCTTGCGTGGGGGCTGCTTCTGCTGGCGTTCAGCGTGCTGCTCCTGTTGAGCATTTTCTCGTATGACCCGAAGGATATCAGCGCGCTGGTTGTTCTGCCGAATGATCCGACATCCAACCTCATAGGCCTTGTTGGCGCATGGTTGTCTTTTGGCCTGTTCTTCCTCATGGGCGCCGGCGCCTATCTGCTTCCTTTCTGGTTCATGCTGGTCGGGTTCATAATGATCTTGCGCCGCGAGCAGCGCATCTGGCCGAAGATTCTCTGGGCACTGGTTGCGATTGCCGCGATTGGATCGATACTGGAGCTTTGGGAGGCGTCATTTGAGCCGATGTGCCGGCGGCTCAATATGCCGGATGCCGGCGGTATATTCAGCCACGCGATAACCAGGGACCTTCTAATAACGTGGCTCAACACTACAGGAACGGGATTCATTGCATGGTCCGTGCTTGTGATTTCCCTGGTGATGTTCATTGAAGTTGAGACGGTGGCGGTGTGGTTCCATTCGGCGCTGAGGTATTGCAGGAGCGGTTACGAGAGATACCAGACGTTCATGCTTGAGCGCAAGGATATGCATGAGCGCATTGAGACCGAAAAGGAAGAGCTTGAAAAACAGCGCGTGAGGCTGGAGCGGGTTATCAAGAAGGATGCAAAGGTTTCCCGCGCCAAAGACAGGGATGATGTGCCCGAAGCAAAGAAGCCTGAAGAAGAAGAGCCGGAGCCGGTCCGGGTGGAAGAAAAAGAGGAAGAAAAAGTTCCGGAAGAAAAGGAAACAAGAGCAGAACCGGTTGTAGTGGAGAGAAAGGCAAAGGAAACAAAACCCAAGGAGGAAAAGAAGCGGGCGGTCATTTCGCTCCAGCCGTTCACCAGCAGTTCCGGTTCATACCAGCTGCCTCCATTGAGTCTGCTTGATACAGTTCCCGTCAACAAGAACGGCGGCCTTAAGTCTGATATCGCAACCACAGGGAAGATTATTGTTGAGACCCTGGCGGAATTTGCCATCGAGGTGCAGATTACGAACGTTGAAGAGGGGCCGGTTGTAACGCGTTACGAACTGCTTCCTGCCCCTGGAGTAAAGCTTGAGAAGATCAACAGCCTGAGCAACAACCTGGCGCTTTCGCTTAAGGCCACCAGCGTGCGGGTCCAGGCCCCGATACCGGGTAAGGGTGTTGTGGGCATTGAAGTTCCCAATACTTCCGCTTCAATAGTATATCTCAGGGAGATACTGGAAGGAGACGCTTTCCAAAGCATGAAAGCCAAGCTTCCGCTTGCGCTGGGCAAAGATGTCGGCGGAAACGATATAGTGGTTGACCTTGCAGGAATGCCTCATCTCCTGATAGCCGGGGCGACCGGAACAGGCAAGACGGTCTGCATGAATTCCGTGCTGGCAGGACTGCTGATGTCAATGTCGCCGGACCAGTTGCGGCTGATGCTTATTGACCCGAAGATCGTTGAATTCTCCTGTTACAATCATCTTCCGCACCTGGTGGTTCCGGTCATCACCGATCCCAAGAAAGTTGTGATGGGATTGAGATGGGCCATCAACGAAATGGAAAAGAGATACAAGCTGTTTGCAAAAGTCGGAGTGAGGAACATAGAGGGTTACAATACGCGTGTCATTGCCAAGCAGGAGAACCTTTTTACCGAACTTGCATCGCCGGAAGCCGAGGAAAGCAAGCCGCCGGACAGAATACCATATATCGTGATTATCGTGGATGAACTGGCTGATCTTATGATAACTGCCCAGGCTGACATAGAGAACTGCGTGGCAAGGCTTGCCCAGCTTTCCAGGGCCGTCGGGATACATATGATACTTTCAACACAGCGTCCGTCGGTGGACGTGATCACCGGCACCATCAAGGCGAATTTCCCCTGCCGTATTGCATTCCAGGTGGCGCAGAAAACTGACAGCAGGACGATCCTGGATGCGGTGGGCGCGGAAAAGCTGCTGGGCCGCGGCGACATGCTTTTCCAGCCGCCCGGCACCAACAAGATGGTGCGTGCACAGGGCGCCCTGACCACGGATGCTGAAATCAAGCGGATAGTTGATTTCATCAAGAAGCAGGCTGAACCGGATTATGAGACCGAGATCAAGGAGAAGATTGACAAACCAACCGATTCCCTGGATGACGGCGGTGAAGATGAGGAACTGCTCAATCAATCGATAGCCATCATAAAGGAAACGCAGAGGGCGTCCACATCCTCCCTGCAGAGGAGGCTCAGGATCGGGTACACGCGCGCGGCACGCATTATGGATATTCTTGAGGAGCGCGGTATTGTGGGTCCGCCCCGCGGTTCAGATCCCCGCGAAATCCTTGTTGATCTGGACGGCCAGATTCCAGACAATATGCCGGAAGAGGAAGAGCAGAAAAAGGAAGGGGAGTTGTAAAGATGGCTCTTGGAGAGAAACTTCGTAATGCCCGTCTAAATGCAAAACTGACAACTGCACAGGTTGCCACCGCCACCCGCATGAAAGTCCATATGGTGGAAGACATTGAACGGGAGGATTTCAGCAAGATAGCGGCGCCGATTTACGGCAAGGGTTTCATCAGGTTGTTTGCCGAGCAGGTCGGCCTGGACCCGGTTCCCCTGGTTGATGAATACATGGCGCGGTATGTGAACATAGTTCCAGTGAAACTCGCTACGGAGCAATCCAACGTTCTTAAGCCATCTAAGAAACTGGAAGCTCTTGCGCCGCATCAACTGAGCGCGGACGCTCTCCCGGATATGCCCAAGGAGCAGGACCTTTTCTCCTCATCGGCGCGGAAGGAGGCGGCCAGGCCCGCTGCAGAAGAACGTCAGGTCCGTACAGACCGTGATTTCTCCATTAACCGGGGTGCTGAAGCAGCTGATTTTCCGGGCAGGATCCTGAAGGCGTTCAGAAAATATTTAATCACGGTCAAAGAACAGGTTAAAAGCATCAATGATCCCTGGAAACGGCGGAATTTCAATATGCCCATGGTCCGTTTTGTGGAGTCGCCGGTAAAATGGCTTTCAGTGATACTCGGGACGCTGATTATCCTGATTCTGCTGCTTTCGACAATGAGCCGCATGTTTCACCGCGTGCCTAAAGAGAGCAGTATTCCCAAGGCCCAGGAAACGCGGGAACAGCTTCGCCTTGGAGTCGAACCGCCAGCGCCTTATGTTGATTGACCCAGACTTTGTCCGCAAGCCAAGAGAAGTCTCCGCCCCCGGCGGATCCGCAGAGGCGGAAACCACGGATTACACTGATGACACGGATAGACAGCAAAACTGTATCGGTTGGTTTCATAAGTCTTGGATGCGCCAAGAACCTGGTTGATTCCCAGACGATGGCCGGCGTCCTGCTGTCTGAAAATCTCAGGCTTGCCCGTTGCCCCGAAGAAGCGGATGTTGTCATAGTCAACACCTGTGCTTTCATTGAAGAAGCCAGGGCTGAATCAATGGAGATGATTGAGTCAGCATGCCAGCTCAAGCAATCCGGTCCCTGCAGGGCGGTGATGGTTGCCGGATGCCTGCCGCAACGTTATAAAGAGGAATTGATGACCCGTCTGCCGGAAGTTGATGCGTTCATCGGGTTGGATGACCTTGAGAACGTGGCCGCGGTTATCAAAAAGCTGGCAGATGGCAGGAGCGGTATCTTCAATGTTTCCCCGAAATCCACGAAGACATTCGAGCCCAGGGTGCCCGGCATTGTCTTTACAGGCGGGCCCTTTGCTTATGTTAAAATTGCGGAAGGATGCAATCATCGCTGTGCATTCTGTGCCATTCCCGGCATCAGGGGCGCATACAGATCAAGGACTGTTTTGCAGATAGTAAAGGAAGCCGAGAAACTCCTGGCAAACGGAGTCAAGGAACTGAACCTGATTTCGCAGGATGTGACTTCGTATGGACGCGATTTGAAATATGAAACCGACCTGGCGAAGCTTTTGGAAGCGCTGGGCCGGCTGGGCGGCAAATTCTGGATACGCCTGCTTTACGGACATCCGGCAATGGTGAGCGACAGGCTGCTTCAGGTGATGGCGGAAACGCCGCAGGTATGTCATTACCTTGATCTGCCGGTCCAGCACAGTCATCCCGATATTCTTCGCGCCATGTGGCGAGGTGACACGATTATGCATGTCGAGAAAATGGCGGGCCGGATCAGGCAGATCATGCCGGATGTTGCGTTGAGGACGACCTGCCTGGTGGGTTTCCCGGGGGAAACAGAAGAGCATTTTGAACACCTGCTTGATTTTGTGCAGAGGATGGAATTCGATCACCTTGGTGTATTTGCATATTCCCCGGAAGAAAATACCGCTTCAGCCTCGATGCCTGATCGTCCTGATCAGGAAATTGCGGAGGCGCGCAGGAATGATCTGCTGGTTGCCCAGATGGACATTGTCGACAGGAAGGCCGCGCAGATGGCGTGGCAGAAGACCGAGGTCCTGCTGGAAAAACAGGCGCCTGGAAGCAGTATGTGGACCGGACGTGCACGGCGCGACGCCCCGGAGGTTGACGGCGTGGTGCTGGTTGAACAGGTGCCGGCGGAGAAAAAAGCCGGAGATTTTATAACTGTTCAGTACACTGAACAGGCGGAATATGATATGAAAGCGACAGCAATTTAAGATTTATGAGATTTAAATCAATCTTCAATCAGCAATCTGATATCATAAATGGAGTTTTCTCATGGCGCAGGATTGGGACATAAAAGCAAGAAGTGAAGCATGTCATGAATGCAAGACGGCGTTCCAGGACAAGCAGCAGTATTTTTGCGCGCTTGTTTTCGGGACAGAAGGATATATCAGGAAAGACTACTGCGGCCGGTGCTGGATGGGCGGAAAAAAAGATGTGACGTCGCCGTACAGCCAGTGGCAGGGCGTTTTCCATCCTCCGCCGCCTCCTCCGGAAGAGGCGCTGAAGAAAGAGACGGCGGAATCCCTTCTTCGCCGCCTCATACAGGATAATGACGCATCAAAGAAAAACGTGATGTATATCCTGGCCGTAATGCTTGAGAGAAAGCGTATTCTTGCCGAGAGGGACGTACAGAAACATGATGACGGGGCGAAAGTTATTGTTTACGAGCACAAGAAAACAGGCGAGACGTTCCTTGTTCCGGATCCCGGCCTGAAGCTTGACCAGCTTGAGGATGTGCAGAGGGAAGTTGTCGAAATGCTTGGGGGCGGAAAACCGGAACACGGCACAAGTCAGCCGACAGAAGTTCCTGCAGCTGACGAAACGGCCGGAAAGTGAAGACTTGGAACCACAGATTAGGAAAGATTTTCACAGGGCTGACTTGCCGGGCCGCGAGGTGGAACATTATTTCTTTGTGAGCTTGGCGTCTTAACCATCGCGACCTTTGCGTTGAAGTGTTCTCAATAAAGATTCTAACGCAAAGCACGCCAAGTGAGGCCGCAAAGGGAAGAAGAGCATGTTCGATATCAAGATAACAGGCGGGCAGGTTCTTGATGGAACGGGCCGTGCGGCGGCCATTCTTGATGTCGGTATAACCGGCGACAGGATCACGGAAACAGGTGACCTTTCAAAAGCTTCCGCAAAGGTTACAGTTTCAGCGTCGGGAAAATATGTCTGCCCCGGGTTTATAGATGCCCACTCTCATTCCGACACTTATCTTTTGATAGAACCGTCAGCCCCAGGCAAAATCACACAGGGTATTACCACGGAAGTTGTCGGCAACTGCGGAGCATCTGCTGCGCCGCTGACCGGCAGTTACCGAATGCCGTCGGACTGGATAGACAAGGAATATCCGGGCAAGTGGAACAGTGTGGCGGAATACCGTAAGCTTCTGGAAACCGTTAAACCCGCGCCGAATGTTGTATTGCTGATAGGCCACAACACGGTCAGGGTTGGTGTTGCCGGCTACGAACACAGGGCGCTGACGGATTCAGAATTGCAGGTCGCGAAAAGACTGCTGGAAAAGGGCCTCGATGAAGGCGGACGAGGACTCAGCACCGGGCTGATTTATGCGCCGGCAATGTTCGCGTCCAGGGAAGAACTTGTTGAGCTGGCAAAAGTCGCAGCACGGCATGGTGGAATTTATACAACCCACATGCGAAGCGAGGGAAAAGGCCTGATTCAAGCCATCGAGGAAACCATTTCAATCGGGGAGGCGGCAGGGATCAGGGTGGAAATCTCCCATTTGAAAACCTCGGGCCGTAAGAACTGGCCGCTGGTGGATAAGGCACTGCAATTGATACGAGAAGCCAGGAAGAGCGGAATGGAAGTTGCGGCCGACCGTTATCCTTATATCGCAGGATGCACTGATCTTGATGTTGTTTTTCCTGATTGGGCGGAAGAAGGCGGGCGGGAGGCAACTTTGAAGCGCCTTAAAAATCCATCTGACCGGAAACGGATCAGGGAAGAACTTCTGGAATCCAGGCCGGAAAGCGACTGGGCAACAGTTACGATTGGCTCAACGGATCATCCTGACAACAGGAAATTCCAGGGAATGCCGGTTCCTGACATTGCCTCGAAACTGGGACTGAATGCTGTTGACACAATACTTTATCTCGCCGAGAGCGATAAGCTCAAGACTGCGGCGTTCTTTGGCGGAATGTGTGAAGAAAACATGATCAAGATATTTGGCGAGTCCTGGGTGATGCTTGGCACCGATGCATCGGTGCGCGCGCCAACGGGTCCGTTGAGTCACGATTACCCGCATCCGCGTGCTTACGGAAGTTTCCCTAAGTTCCTGCGGATGGCAATTGACGGCAAAACGGTGGCTTTACCGGAGGCAATTCGTAAGATGACATCGTTGCCGGCTGAACATTTCCGTCTGCAGGATCGCGGAACGATAGCAGTTGGGAAGAAAGCAGACGTGGTTATCTTTGACGCGCAGAAGATCAGGGATCTTGCAACCTACGCCGCGCCACACCAGCTCTCTGAAGGAATTGAGACAGTGATTGTGAACGGAGTGCTGACGCTGGACAACGGCAAATTCACCGGAAACCGCGGCGGAAAACTTCTGTAACCTGCTTAGCCTTTCTTTGACCTGGAATAGGCCAGGGGAGGCATGCCCATGATTTTTCTGAAGATGCGGGAGAAGTAGCAGGAATCGTCATAGCCGATCCGGCTGGAAACTTCGCTGACATTCAAAGATGTGGTATCAAAAAGCCGGCAGGCGGCCTGGATCCGCAGACGTATATAATAATCAACTGGCGAAAAACCGGTCTGTGCCTTGAACAGTGTTGAAAAACGTGCCACAGAGAATCCGGCTTTCCGAGCCATTTCCGCAAGAGTCAAAGCGCCATTAAGGTTCTGTCGCATGTATTCAATAACATTGTCAAACGACCGGTGACTGCCTGTCGGGATACCGGGCAGGAAAGCCGGGTTGTTGAAGAATATCACTGCCAGCAGGTGACGCAGGATCTGGGCGGCAAAGAGTATACGCCGCTGGGTGTAGCCGTCGGCAAACACCCTGTAACAGTCCCGAAAAAGCAGTTCCAGGTTTCTCCGGATTCCGGGAGCAACCGGAATTATGTGTTCAGAGTGAGCAAGCAGGTTTGTATAACAGGCGGCGTCCTCGCCGGCAAAATGCGCCCAGTGGATTGACCACGGATTTTTCTCGATAGCGCCATAGGAATGCGGTCGGCCCCTGGGAATAAGAAGAGCCTGGTCAGGCAGGAGTTCCTGGCGTTTGCTGCCGATCTCGAACCAGCCCCGGCCTTTTATGCAGTAGATCAGGATATGCTCATCGGCCCCCTTTGTACGGACAATGTAATGGTGGTGTGCCGACGGGAACCAGCCTATATGGGTCGGATAAAGTTCGCTCATCAGGACGTGCCTGGTTGCTTTGGCTAACAGGGGCTTCGGGATAACATGCATGATTTGGCCCGGAAACCCGTCTGCTATGCGAATATTATCCATATTTGAATCCTTTATTACGGGCCTGTCAGCAGAGAAACTAGTTCTTTATGATAAGATAGTCCAGATATTTGCTTCTTTAGTCCATTCCTTAAGATACAGTATAAGACGTACATTGGTTCCACAAACTACGGGGGACTACATGAATTCAAGAGAGAGGTTTCAAGCAACTTTAAACCACAAATCGACCGACAGGGTCTGTGTAGATTTCGGGGCGGGCGGCCAGACTGGCATGGGAGCGGGAGCGGTCCACCGTCTGAGAGAGGCGGTTCTCGGCAAGAGCAGTCATCGCGTAAAAATAATCGAACCTTACCAGATGCTTGGCGAGGTCGACGAGGAACTGAGGCAGGCGCTTTCGCTTGATGTGGTGGGAATCCATCCGCGCTGCAATATGTTCGGGTTTGAAAACACAGGCTGGAAGCCTTTTACCATGCATGACGGGACACCGGTGCTGGTGCCGGAGAAATTCAACTGGACTGTTGACGCAAAGGGCGGCATCGAAATGTATCCGCAGGGCGACACCAGCGTGCCACCCTCGGCGGTCATGCCCAAGGGGTCGTTCTTCTTCGACGCCACGAAGCGGCAGGAGCCGTTTGACGAAGAGAATCCAAGGCTAGAGGATAACTGCGAGGAGTTCGGGCTGTTCAGCAGGGCAGATGTGGACCACTTTGTCAACGAGCTGACGCCCTTCTACGAGAAGACGAAGTACGGCATCTACATGACTTTTCCGGGAACGGGTTTTGGGGATATCGCGCTGGTTCCCGCGACCTGGGCAAAGCGCACGAAGGGAATCAGGGACCTGGAGGAGTGGTATATTTCCACGGTTACCAGGAAGGATTTCATTTACAGGATCTTTGAGAAACAGTGCGAATTCGCCTTGAAGAACCTGGAGACGCTGGCAAAGGCCGTCGGCAACATGCCACAGGTTGTGTTTGTCAGCGGGACCGATTTTGGTACCCAGCGCGGATTGTTTGCCTCGGTTGAATCCTATCGTGAATTGTTCAAGCCTTTCCATAAGAAGGTGAATGACACGATTCACAAGCTTACAACTTGGAAGACTTTCATTCACACTTGCGGCGCTGTCTACAAGCTGATACCGGATCTGATAGAAGCGGGTTTTGACGTGCTGAACCCGGTACAGTGTTCGGCTGAAGGAATGAACGCGAAGCAGCTCAAGAAGGAATTTGGAAAACAGCTGGTATTCTGGGGCGGCGGGGTTGATACGCAGAGCACGCTTCCGTTTGGTACCCCGGATGAGGTATACAGGCAGGTGCGCGAGCGGATAGATATATTCAACCAGGACGGAGGGTTTGTGTTCAACAGCGTACACAATGTGCAGAGCAATGTGCCGGTTGAAAACATAATCACGATGTTCAAGGCAGTCAAAGACAGCAGTAAATAAATGCCGAATTATGAATGCCGAATGATGAATTGGAGGAGTGAATTATGATGACAGCTACCGGCGTTGGGACGGGAGAGGGCGGAGTTAAACCTGTTTATAACATGGGATATGTCTGGACCATATCGCTGGTTGCAGCGATGGGCGGATTGCTGTTCGGCTATGACTGGGTTGTGATTGGCGGCGCAAAGCCGTTCTTCGAGAAGTTCTTTGAACTGTCCAGCGAGAAACTGAGCGGCTGGGCGAACAGCTGTGCGCTTCTAGGCTGTCTTGCCGGTTCGATTTTTACAGGTTCCCTGAGCGATAAATTCGGCAGAAAGAAACTGCTGATTCTTTCGGCTGTCCTTTTTGCCGTTTCATCGGTGTTTACTGGATGGGCATCAACGTTCAACACTTTTGTTGTCTGGCGTATTATTGGCGGCGTTGCGATAGGAATGGCTTCAAATCTTTCGCCGATGTACATCGCAGAAATCGCCCCGGCACACATGCGCGGCAGGCTTGTTGCGATAAACCAGCTGACCATAGTTTTCGGTGTGCTTGGTGCGCAGCTGGTTAACATGCTTATTGCCCAGAAAGTGCCCGAAGGAGCAACTGCTGAATTCATACGTCAATCCTGGAACGGCCAGTTTGGCTGGCGCTGGATGTTCACCGCGGTAACAGTACCTTCGCTGCTATTCTTTATAGGAGCGCTTTTTGTTCCTGAAAGTCCGCGCTGGCTTGTGAAGAACGGAATGGCGGAAAGTGCAAAGCGTATACTGGGAAGAATCGGCGGAGAGTCATACGGAGACGCCGAAGTCCGTGAGATCCAGAAGACGATTGCGACCGATGAGGTTCACAAGGTTAAGTTCACCGATCTGATTGAGCCCAGGATGATAAAGATTCTTTTCGTGGGTGTTGTGCTCGCTGTGCTTCAGCAATGGAGCGGAATCAACGTGATTTTCAACTATGCGGAAGAACTGTTCAAGGCGGCCGGCTATAACTATAACGATATAATGATCAATATTGTTCTTACCGGCGCCATCAATCTCGTGTTTACGCTTATTGCAATCGGCCTGGTGGACCGTGCAGGGCGAAGGATTCTTATGCTGATCGGGTGTGCCGGGATCGGATTCTTCCATGCGTGTATCGGCATGGCGTATTTCATGCAGTGGAAAGGCATGGCGGTGCTCGTCCTGACTCTTTGTACGCTTGGTAGTTACGCGCTTTCGCTGGCGCCGATTACGTGGGTGCTGATCTCGGAGATATTTCCCAATCGAATTCGCGGGGCTGCGATATCGGTGGCAGTATCGGCCCTTTGGATTGCATGTTTTATTCTGACATACACTTTCCCGATTCTTAATGGGGCGCTTGGTGCAGCTAAAACATTCTGGCTGTATTCGGCGGTCTGTTTTGCAGGCTTTGTGTTTATATTCATGAAAGTGCCAGAGACGAAAGGGAAGTCGCTGGAGCAGCTAGAGAAAGAGCTGGTGGACTGATAAAAAGAGTCAGGAGACTGAATTCAGAAGTCAGAATACAGAATTATAAGGAAGACAATACATGAAAGAAAAATGTGTAGCCTTTGCGCTGGTACTTTTGTCCCTGACAGATGTTATGGTTGCCGGGAATGCTGTCGACCTTTCGGGGAAGTGGCGTTTTGCGATTGATCAGTCGACAAACGGGGTGGCCGGGGAATGGTTCAAGAAGGATCTGGCGGAGACAATCAAACTGCCGGGCACAATTGATGATGCGGGACTTGGTCCGACAAACACTGCGAAGGCGACACTCTCCGGCCCGCGCAGGGTACGGGATTACGCGGGACCTGCCTGGTACCAGCGTGATATTGATGTGCCTGCAAAATGGCAGGGCAAGCGCGTGACGCTTCTGCTTGAGCGGTGCCGGTGGGTTACTACCATATGGCTGGACGACAAGAAAATCGGCTCCCAGGACAGTCTCATTTCGCCGCACTTCTACGATCTTGGAACAGCCGTGGCGCCCGGTAAGCACCGTCTGACAATATGTGTTGATAATACGGTAAAGATAAAACTAGGTGTGTTTGTGTCCGCGCTGTTCGGCGGGACTCCCGGCAACATGAACGGTATAACCGGTCGGATCGAACTTGGTGCAACACCGCCGGTTTGGCTTGACGACGTGCAGGTCTATCCCAACGTTGGAAAGAAAACGGCTCTGGTGAAGGTGCGGATTGGCAATTCCACCGGCAAGGCCGGCAGTGGAGTGCTGAGCGTGGGAGTTAAGAGCGCAGAGGTAACGTGGGACTCGAATGGCGGACAGGCTGAGATCGAAGTGCCTGTGGATGCGAAGCCGTGGGACGAGTTTACGCCTAACCTTACCGAGGTCACGGCGAAACTGGGCGAAGACGAACGCACGGTGCGTTTCGGCATGCGGAAGTTTGAGGCCAAGGGTACGCAGTTCTACATGAACGGCCGGCCGGTGTTTCTTCGCGGCACTCTTGAGTGCCAGGTTTTCCCTGTTACCGGGTATCCTCCGATGGATGTGCCTGCATGGCAGAGGATTTTCAGGATAATCAAAACTTACGGATTGAATCATATGAGGTTCCATTCGTGGTGTCCGCCGGAGGCGGCTTTTGCCGCGGCGGATATTGAAGGGATAATGCTGCAGGCGGAAGGGCCGATGGCAAATGTACCTGTGGGTAAGGATCAGGCCAGGGATGCGTTCATAGAGGCTGAATTCAGGCGGATTGTTGATACCTACGGAAATCATCCGTCATTCTGCACCATGACGCTGGGCAATGAATACGGAGGTAAGGAGGAACTGCTTACGGGCTGGGTTGACATGCTGATAAAGTGTGATTCGCGGCATCTTTATTCTTCGGCGTCCTGTGCGCAGAAGACTGCAAACCGGCAATGGACTGAAGATGCGAAAGGTCGCGGGATCCATGGCGCCGGAACCCGGCACGATTTGCGTGATGTTGTGGCTTCAGATGCCCGGCCGATTACCGGCCATGAGATTGGCCAGTGGATGTTTTTCCCGAACTTTGACGAGATGAAGAAATATACCGGCGTGATGAAGCCGGATAATTTTGATATTATCCGGAACGGTTTGAAGGCCAGGGGACTGCTTGATCAGTACCCCGAAATATACCAGGCGGTAGGGCGGCAGGCCATCCTGCTCTACAAGGAGGAAATTGAAGTCCTGCTTCGCACCCAGGGTTATGCCGGATTCTCGCTTCTGGATCTGCATGACTACCCGACGCAGGGCACGGCGCTGATAGGGCCTCTTGATCCGTTCTGGGATTCCAAGGGCTTTATAACGCCCGAAAAACACCGTGAGTACTGCGGGCCGGTTGTTCCGCTCCTGAGGATTCCGAAACGGACTTATAAAACGGATGAAGTGTTTTCAGGTGCTGTCGATCTTGCCAACTACGGACAGCAGGATTTGAAAGAGTTGCAGCCGAAATGGAGTATCAGGGACGAGAAGGGCCGTGAAGTTGCCGGCGGCGCGCTGGCGGTCACATCGGCGCCGACCGGGAAGCTGACGCCGCTGGGTTTGATTGAAACCTCGCTGGCGAAGGCGAATGCGCCATGTAAACTCACGGTAACTGTTTCGCTGAAAGGAAAGAAAACTGCAAACGAATGGGAGATCTGGGTGTATCCTGCAGCAGTATCCGTGAATCCTCCAGCCGATGTGCTGGTTTGCCGCAAATGGAGTGAGGCGGAGAAAGCGCTGGCGGACGGAAAGAAGGTTTTTTTCTTTCCTGAGGCGATGAATCCAAAGTTGTCGATGAGAGGCCAGTTTATACCTGTGTTCTGGAGTCCGGTCTGGTTTCCGAATCAGAAGCCGAACACGATGAGCATATTATGTGATCCGAAACATCCGGCGCTTGCCGGGTTTCCGACGGAATCTTACAGCAACTGGCAGTGGTATGAACTGCTGAATAATTCCCGGTTCATTATTCTCAATGATGCACCGTCATCTCTCAGGCCTATAGTTCAGGTGATCGACAATTTTGCCCGGAATGACAGGATGGGATGCGTATTTGAGGGGCGCGCCGGCAAGGGCAGGCTACTGGTGTGTGCGATCGATTTGAACGGCATGGCGGACGAGAACCCAGAAGCCCGCCAGCTGCTGAAAAGCCTTTATGACTATGCCGGGTCAGGCAGATTTGAGCCTACGGTGGAGCTGCCGGCGGATCTGCTGGAGAAACTTTTTTCCATTGAAGAAGCCGTAATTCTTACACCGCCTCCTGCCGCGACTCCGCGTATCAATGGGCCGAAAATATACGGGGCCAGGCCGGGACATCCTTATCTTTACCGGATTCCATGCACAGGCGAGCGGCCGATGAAATTCTCGGCACAACCTCTGCCGACGGGGCTGGCTCTTGATTCGAGCACTGGAATTATCAGGGGAACAACGCCCGAGAAAGGGGAATATGTGATCACCTTGACCGCAGAGAATTCCCGGGGCAAATGCGAGCGTGTTTTCAAGCTGGTTGCCGGCGATACTCTTTCTCTGACTCCCCAGATGGGTTTCAATGACTGGTATGCGTATTACAATCGCGTGACCGAGGCAGACATGCGGGAGGCGGCCGACCTGATGGTTTCAAGCGGAATGGTCGATGCCGGTTATCAGTATGTGAATATTGATGACTGCTGGATGGGTAAGCGTGATTCCGATGGAATGATACAGGGAAATGAGAAGTTTCCCGATATGCGAGGACTTGCGGATTATATCCATACGAAAGGCCTGAAAGCGGGGCTTTATACTTCGCCAGGGCCTAAGACTTGTGCCGGTTATACCGGTTCTTTTGAGCACGAGGCCCAGGACGCAAAACAGTTTGCAAGCTGGGGTTTTGATTTTCTGAAGTACGACTGGTGTTCGTACAAGGCAGAAAAACGCGACCTGGCCGGCTTTATGAAGCCTTACGAGCTGATGGGGGATCTTCTTAAGAAACAGGATCGGGACATTGTTTTAAATTTATGCCAGTACGGCATGGGCGAAGTCTGGAAATGGGGTCAGAAAGTTGGTGGACACAGCTGGCGTACAGGGGGAGATCTCGGGTTTGAACTGGATCGTGTTCTTGATATTGCGCTGGAGAATGCCAAGCTCGGCGCTTTTAACGGTCCAGGCGGCTGGAACGATCCGGATTATATCCAGATCGGCTGGATTGGCAGTGCCAAGGGGATGGGGCAATCCAAGCCGTGCCCATTAACGCCGACGGAGCAGTATTCATTCATGTCGCTCTGGTGCCTTTTGCCTGCTCCGCTGTTTTTCAGCGGGGATATGAAACACCTGGACCCATTCACGGTGAATATTCTCTGTAATGCGGAAGTGATAGACGTGAACCAGGATTCGCTTGGAAAGAGCGCGAACGTTGTGATGCTCAACACGAACTCTTTTCTCATGATCAAGGATCTCGAGGATGGAGCGAAAGCCGTTGGCCTGTGTAACCGCGGAGAAATTGAGTCGGAAGTAACTGCTAAATGGAGCGACTTGGGCATAAAAGGCAGACAATCTGTCCGTGACTTATGGCGCCAGAAGGATCTTGGAACCTTTGAAGATAAGTTTTCCGCCAAGGTTCCCAGGCACGGGGTTGTGCTGGTTAAGGTTCAGGGCGTGAAGTGAGATGCTGACCGGTCCGTTGCTGAGAGCGGAAGAGGCGATTGTCCTCGATCCGGGCAAAGCCGGCAAAGTGTTCGAAGGCATTGAAGCGTTCAGCGCCGGGGCGTCTTTGCGGCTGCCGGTTTTCAAATACACCTCCAGCAGATTGATCGGAAAATAGTAGCGTTAAGATATTGTTAAATGTAATATGTTTCTTGTAGCAAAGAAGCGTATGTTGAAGCATTGTGATGGAAGTATTAATGAGTAATCACAAATACAAGATTTCCATAGTTATACCCGCCAAAGACGAAGCACCATGCATAGGCGAAGTTATTGATGCGTGCAAAGATTATGGTGATGAGATAGTGGTTATAGACGGGCATTCTACTGATCAAACGCGCGAAATCGCAGCAGCTCATGGCGCAAAAGTTTACCTGGATAACAGGAAAGGAAAAGGAGACGGCATACGAACTGCGATTCAGAAAGTAACCGGCGATATAGTTGTTTTCATAGATGCGGATGGCTCTCATTCGCCTTCTGATATTCCGCGACTTGTGGAGCCTATTTTATCGGAAAAGTCCGACCATGTTACAGGATCCAGGAGCCTGGGCGGTTCCGACGAACTTCATGGTGATATATTCAAATTCATCCGGAACATGGGGAGCGACATCATAACCCTTGGAATTAATTACAGGTTCAATGTACGCCTGACGGACAGCCAGAATGGATTCCGCGCGATCAGGACCAGTGTCCTCAAGCAGCTTGATTTGAAAGAAAACATTACCAGCATAGAGCAGGAAATGATAATGAAGACCCTGAAGAAGGGGTTCCGCATTTCGGAAGTGTCTACGCATGAATATGCCAGGAAATTTGGGGAATCCAAAATCAATGTGCGTAAAGTCGCCTGGCGCTATGTTTACTGCTGGTTGAAAAATCTTATTTAATCCGACATCAGATGAATGTAAAGGCAGTTCTAATCAATCCTCCTGTTCCTGATCAGAAAGCCTGGGTAAGGGAGGGGCGATGTCAACAATGGGATATCTGGGGGGCCATGTTTCCGCCCTTGAGCCTGGCGCTTATTTCCACACAGCTGGTTAAAGAAGGCATAGAGACCAGAATCATTGACAGTGGTCCGATGCGCCTGGCGCCGGACGATATCCTTCGCATTTGCAGGGACTTCAATCCGGATCTGGCCGTTTTAGCCACCACTACTCCAACACTGCATACTGATCTTGGATGGTTCGCTCCTGAACTTAAAGCAGCGCTTCCTCGGATTAGAATAGCCGTTATTGGCATACACGTGTCTGTTCTTTCGGAGAAAGTTATAAATGATTTCGTATCTGTGGATTATGTCATCAGGGGTGAGCCTGAGATAACTGCGCGGGAACTGGCAGTTTCCATCCTGGTAAACAAAGATAACTTTCCGGACCAGGTAAAGGGGATAACGTACAGGAATAGCTCGCGAACTGCTGTTATAAATCCGCCGCGGGCGTTTTTAGAAAACATTGATGAACTGGGAATGCCCGACTGGGGTAAAGTGGATCTTGGAAATTACAGGATGCCTGTTATTGGAAGACCCTTTTCATTGATTGTTTTTGCGCGCGGGTGTCCGTTTAACTGCAAATTCTGCGCTACCCATGTATATAACGGATCAAAGGTTCGCAGGCGGAGTGTCAGTAATATTATTGAAGAAATAAAGTTTAATATATCCCTGGGCGTCTGCGATTTCCTGTTTTGGACGGAACAAATGACGCTGGACAAGCAGTACTTGACGGAATTCCTTGATAAGATTTGCAGGGAGGGATTACAAAAGAAAATCAGATGGGTGTGTAACAGCCGGGTTGACTGTGCTGATCAGGATTTATTCGTTAGAATGAAAGCAGCCGGATGCTGGCAGATTGCTTTTGGCCTTGAATTTGGTGACGACAGAATACTGAAGCTAGCAAATAAAGGCGGTAATAGTTCGATAAAGCAGGGCAGGCTCGCTGTTGAAATGGCGGACAAGGCCGGTTTAGTTGCAGACGGTCATTTTATAATGGGATATCCCGGTGAAGATGTCGCTTCCCTTGATAAAACTATTGAATTTGCCTGTTCACTTCCCCTGACATTTGCCCACTTCTATACGGCATCGCCATTTCCGGGGGCACAACTTTATGACGAAGCGATAGCTAATAAATGGATAGATACAGAAGACAGTTCGTTCATAAATCAGGACATTGTGTCGTTAAAATTGCCGGGACTCTCTCCGGAAATAGTTGCAGAGAAGGTTGGAAAAGCTTACAGGGTATTTTACTCAAGGCCTCAAACGGCATGGCGTATTCTAAGTATGCCGCATTCGCCCGGGGAGTTCTTTAACCTTGCAAAATTAGTAGCAAGATTCTTTGCGGCAAAGTTTATTCCCAGGCCGCTGGTCATTGACGACAAGAAATAATGCTGTCGTCATTGGTTTTTCAGCTGTGATTTAAAGATTGCCGTAGTCTGTTTCAGTTTGCCTGCCAGGATCAGTGGTGTGTAGAGCAGGATAGACGGCGAGTACCTTAACCATTTCATGGTAAGAAACAGGGTAAACATCATCGCCAGCGGCACGATATAAAGAAACGCAGTAAATGGATTTCCAGGCATTAGAAATGAAACATCCATTCGATGCTGTTTTCGCATTTTCACAGCATGCTTTCCCCAGTTTTCCTGATGCCTGATATAGCCTTTCCAGTCATTCCTGTCGAAATGACTCACAATGATGTCGGATTTGAAATAAATAGGAATGTTTGCGCGGATCGCGCGGAAACAGAATTCAGCGTCTTCGCCGCCTATCTTAAGCTGTTCATCGAAAGCACCAATGTTCTCAAAAACACGTTTCTTGATAGAGAGGTTATTTGTCGGCAAATGAAACTTTGTAATAAAGCGGCTCTTTGCATGGGGAATAGAAGTCCACCATGCACAGAGTCCATCGCACCTGCCGATAAAGGTGTTATAAATTCCCCTGACCGCACCGCCGATAATGCCGGCAGAAATAGTATTATGCGCTTCAACATGCTGGGCAATCCAGTCCCTGTCGACATAAGAATCAGAATCCAGAAGGATAATAATATCTCCCTGGCTTTGCTGGATGCCCAGGTTTCGGCTGAACGATGCCCCTCGCGTGGCGGCATTGGTAAAAAGACGAAATGTGCTGTGAGAAAACTCTTTAGCGATCTGTGCGGTACGATCCGTTGGATTATCAAGAACCATTATTGTCTCGAACGAATCATAAGTATTCCCGCACACAGATTCCAGGCATTGATATATGGTGTCCTGTGAGTTGTAGGCGGGTATAACAACGCTTATTTTCGGGTGGTTTGCCATAAACTGAGCAGAATATTCAGGTAATTGGGCGGATTAAGAAAACAATTATCAAGCATATTACAATTGTGATAACAAAAACATTCCTGGGCTCTTATGCTTTTCTGCTGTTTCACCGATTGGTTAGATTCCAGAAGAGCCGGCAGAGGATGTTCACGTAAATTGCCGAAAGATTCGAGCATTTCGCAAAACGCCACATCTCCATTCGGATAGACGACGAGGTGATGGTTCCATGCGCAACAGGCAGGAATTTGCTTCTTTTCATTCATGACCCTGATGCTTGTCTGGTAGAGATATCGCTGATAAGCTTTAAGAATAAGTGATTTTAAGAAACCGGTTCCATAATTATAACTATCCCAGAGTGTAAATATATTATCCCGAATTACCAATAATTCATCCGTCGTCGGGGGCTGGTATATAGAATCCCTTGGCTCACCCCTGAGAAAGATTATTGAGTGAAAGTCGACATCGAATTTCCGGACATGATTCATGAAAGGAATGATTTCCGGGTAGTTTACATTGCAGAGCACCGTGTTGATCTTTATGCGTATACCACTGATAGTCTTTAACAAATCGAGAGTCTCGATTACTTTCCTGTAACTTCCGCTCGCGCGTATCCTGTCGTTTGTTGTCTCGAACCCGTCGAGTGACAATGCGATCAGAAGTTCAGCGTCAGTAGAAGCCCTGATTGCTTTTGTTTTCTCAAAGATCTGTCCGGGATCGAATCCGTTGGTTGGAATAGATATGGCTGAGACATCGAATAATCCGCAAATCTCCGGAAGATCGTTTCGAAGGAACGGCTCTCCCCCGCCGATATCCAGCCAGATCAGTCCGGGAAGGCTTTGCGCCAGTGATTTTATCTCGTTGATCGACAGTTCGGCAGACGGGGCATCGGAAAACCGGACAAAACACGTTTTACACCTGAGCGGGCAACGGTTTGTAACGTGAAGTATAAGGTGACTTCGATGCGTTCTTGAAAGTGCGCTTCTGGCAATTCGATATATGACAGATTTCTTCAATATAGGTTGAACCACCCGGAATTATTACCTAAACTCATTCACTATTCTGATTTATATGATTCATCTTTAATATAGGCAAGATTTAAGAAGCTATGGACGTGGTATTGATAAATTCTTTGCCCGAAGGAAAAGGAATAACTGAGGCTACAGCCGAGCCGCCGCTTGGAATTGCGTATCTTGCGTCCATGCTGGAAAAAAACGGGTTCAGCTGTTCAATCATTGATGCGGATGTTCTCAAGATAGTTCCCGAGAAAGTCCTGATGTCCATTGACAATGACGTCAAATTGATCGGTTTCTATGTTAATTCCTTTACCTACAGCTCGGTAAAGCGGACATGCGAACTTTGCCGTTTAGAAAGACCAGGTGCCACAGTGATTCTTGGCGGGCCGCTGGCGTCCGCTGCGCCGGAAATGCTGTTGTCCGAGGTTCCCTGCCATGGTCTTGTCCGGGGAGAGGGGGAATATGCCATTGTAAGAATGATGCAAAACATCGCAACGGGGAAGCCGGTATTTGATTCTGCTGTTTCAGGGGCCGCCTATTATGAACCGGGCAGCCGCAAAATAATAATGAATCCTGTTGAGCGGGTTGTGAATCTGGACGAACTCCCGTTTCCCGCATACCATCTGTTGCCGCCCCTTTCGACTTACAAATCCCGTTCACGCAAAACGCCTATAGGCGCGATTATTACAAGCCGCGGATGCGCGCATGAATGTGTTTTCTGCAGCAAAGATATTTTCCAGCGCAAAGTTACTTTCCGCAGCCCTTCCAATGTGCTGAAGGAGATTGATTTCCTTGTCGGGAAATACGGCATTCGTCAAGTTGACATTCTGGACGATAACTTTGCCATGAAGCGTTCCCATGTCGAAGCAATACTGGATGGCATGATAGAAAAGAACTATAATCTCGTTGTTAATCTGCAGCTTGGAATAAGGGCCGAGATTCTGGATGAGAGCCTGCTTGTGAAAATGAGGAAGGCAGGAATATTCAAGCTGGCGTTTGGAATTGAATCAGCAGATCCGGAAGTCCTGCGAATATGCCGGAAACATCTGCGTCTTGATACAGTTGAACAAGCTGTACGGCTTGCGAAGAAGCATGGGTTTGTTGTTTATGGTTTTTTCATAATAGGGCTGCCAGGGGAGACGGAGGAATCGTTCAGGAAAACCCTGGATTTTGCAAAGCGGCTGGATTTTGATGTTGCCAATTTTGCCATGGCCATACCTTTTGTCGGAACAGAGCTCTTCAGGCTTATCGAAAAGAACGGAAGATTTCTCATAGATACAACAAAGAATGTCGATTATGGCTTTTACAGCGGAAAAGCTTTTTTTGAGTATGGAAACAATCGTGCAGAAGATTACATGCACCGCTACCGCGCAGCGTACCGCGAATTTTATTCTCCGGGAAAACAGCTGAGAATGCTCTTAAAAGTACGTTCATGGAGTGAGTTACGATGGTATCTGGATGCCGGAATTGATGTCTTAAAGGGTATGATAAGCCGGAATTAGAATTAACCGTATCTTATGAAAGCCGATTTGAACAAAAAGGAAGACCAGGAGCAGCGCAAGGCGTCATTATGAAGACTGCTGACAATCGGGGAAAGAAACTGACAGACGGAAAAGAATCCGGGAGTGAACGCGGCTTTGTCTATGCCGGCAAGATGCTTGTCTGGGCTCTTATTGTAACAGCGGGCCAGTTGATTGTTTCGTTCGGGGACAAACTGTTACACGGATTTCATATGTTAGTTGGCGGCGGCATGGCTATTGCCGGCGGGCTTCTCATTGCCGTATCTTCAAGACGGGATTTTGCCGCGGGCTGGGGGATCGAAGATTCGAGTTCGCGCCGGATGAGAAGCCTGGGCATAATCAGTTTAGTATTGTTGATTTCTGCCTCGCTGTTGAATTTCCATTTCAATAAGATAGGCTATGCAGAAGATGAATATGCCGAATTCTGCCATCTGTCCCTGCCAATGCTGGACCACGGGTTAAGATGGTGGGCCGGCATCGACGAGATGTTAACTGCCAATATTACGGCGATTGTTTGTTATTTCCTTCCGATCAGGTTTGAAACAATTAAATTTGTGGCGTTTATTTTCCGTACCGGGGCAGGGGTGTTTCTGTGGCTTCTTGCAATGGAGTTATTCGGGAAAAGAATTGCTTTCTGGACCAGTATAATCTTTGCGAGCAGCGTGATGTATATGTGTTCTTTTGACACGGTTTTAAAGGAAAGTTCTTCGCATTTATGTTTTCTTGCCTGTATTTTCTTTACTCTCCGGGGGATTAGAACCGGAACCAGACTCAATCTTCTGCTTGGAGGCATTTTCAGCGGTCTGATTTGGTATACATATGTTACAAAATATGCAATGTGTGGAGTTCTTGCCTTTGGCTTTACCTATTTATATTTTTTCGGGGATCCGAAATACCCGCTGTTTCCTTTGAAAAAGCGGTGGTTGTGGTGGTTGATTCCCGCGATGTTGTTCTCTGTTCCCTTTGTCTGTTATACGCTTCTTTATCCGAGCAATGCGCTTGATGTGGGACATATAAGGATTAATTCAACTGTCAATATCCCTGTCATAATCAAGGATTTATGGGCTGAGTTCTTTGCGATTACTTACAAGGGTGATCCGTGGAGCACGAGCAATTATGCCGGGAAGCCAATGCTTTGGGTGCTTTGGGGGATTTTCTTCTGGCCGGGATTCATGTCAATGCTGATAAACCTCCGTTCTGTAAGAAATTGGATGCCGCTCCTGATGATGGCGGCATTTATTGTTCCTGCCGGCTTGTACATTGATTACACCCCGAACTGGAAATACTCCAGGACAGCCATGCTCTTGTCTGTAATTCCTGCAGCTGTTGCATTTGACATGCTGTATGGGCGGCTACTGCTGCTGGGCAGGAAGTATGTACCTGTTCTTGCTGTTGTGCTGGCCTGTTCAGCTTCTTTTGTTTATGGATGGCAGAATCTGAAAAGTGTAATGCAAAATGCCACGAGCTGGTGGTTCAGGGCGGTTGCGGCCGTTAAAATGAGGGAAGATTTTGTTTACCACAATCCTCAATACCGGTTCTTCGGGGTAGGGGCCGGATGTTACGTGACGGATCCCCGCATCGGCGGTCCCGTATCGCCGGTCAGATCCGTCAGGAGCCTGCTGGAGACGCCGGGAGACGGCCGTGATGTTGTCTTTCTTTTCCCGGTTGGTCGCTCGGAGTGGGGACAAAAACTGAACTCATTGCTGCAGATCTTTAATCAGATATATCCCGGCGGAACGCCTGACTGTAAGACCGTACAGGTGGAGCAGGGAATGTTTCCGGTTATTCTGGATTATAGGATTCCGGCATCTGCTTACTGGTATCTTCCTGAAATACACCAGAAAATGGATAACGAAGCCAGAGCTTCACTCTGGTGGAAAAGGGCGAATATGCTTAAAAATCACGGCCTGATCCTTGAAGCGTGGAGAGATGCCTTACAGGCCGCGCGTATTGATACAAATTATTATCAGAAAGCAGATCAACTGCTGGGAAATGACAGGGGAAACCTTGGACGCTTGTCTGTCTTGATAAAAGGGAGGCTCTGGGAAGAGGCGAGGAAAGAGCTTGATTACTGGAGAAATATGCCCGGCTTCTCGCCTGTCGAGAAATCGTGGCATGAATTTCTTGTCAACCATGGCCTGGAGGTGAGTACTTATGAACAGCACACTTTCAGCGGTCCGCCAACTGCGCATTTCCGCAGTTATTTTTCATCAATAAATGTCGGTTTCGGGATGTGGTATTCCGCAACATATGGTTTGAAATTTCGCGCGAAAGCCGAAGGGCAGTTGTTTGTTCCGAGGGACGGAAACTACAATTTTGCTTTTTCTGCCTGCGATCTCCCCCGCTTGATCATGATAGACGGACAAAAAGTTCTTGAAACATCGCGATATCATTTTAGTCAGGGCCCGGGCATACCGGTCTTTTTGAAAAGAGGTCTTCATTCGTTTGTGGTTGATTCTTCTCCGTTTTATCGTTTTGAAGGCAGTTGTTCCATGCCCACCCTTCTTGCCGATCCGTTGAATTATTTGTATGGCGCAGATGATTCGTATTGGCCGGTGAAGTGGCAGTTTGAGAATGGGGCATGGACTTCGATTCCTTCGGAATACCTTTATGCGCCAGGCGCAAAAGAAACACCTTTGCCAATGCAGTTATGATATCAATAGAGTGTGGTGTAATTAGATCAGGGATCCCGGAAGAGTAACAGGACGGTAAATACAGTTTCCTCTGCACAGGGCTTTATTTCCCAATGAGAAGCGGAGGAACAGCTGTGCGGATACCGGTAAGGATTTCGTAGGGAATGGTTTCACACCATTGCGCGATCTCATCAGCCCAGATTGACTCATTACCCTGTTTGCCGATAAGGACGACCTCGTCACCTTCCCTGCATTTTGTACCAGGACCCAGATCAATCATGGTCAGGTTCATCGTAACCCGGCCGGCTATTGGGCATCTTGTGCCGCCGGCAATGACAAATCCGACGTTGCTCAGATTTCGCGGATATCCATCGGCATACCCGACGTCAATTGCGGCAATACAAGTTTCCCGCGGTGTTGTATAGGTGCTGTCATAACTGACGGCAAAGCCTGCAGGAACTTTCCTTAACTGGACAATCCGGGTTTTCCACTGCAGGAATGGGCGTGTTTTGACCTCCATGCAGCCGTCAGGAGCCGTATTGTTTCCTGCATCATGGCATTTCCTGCAGTAACCATACAGGAGTATTCCCGGCCTGACGCCGTCCATGTTCCATGCATGATCACATAGGATGGCGCTGCTGTTTGAAATATGCTTGAAAGGTATGAACAGCCCTTTTTCATCACATGACCTTATTATCTTATTGAACCGCTCGGCCTGAATGTCCGCGGATTTCCTGTCCGGTTTGCTTACCGAGGAGAAATGCGTGCAGATACCGCAGATATCCAGTCCCGGCAGGCGCGCAAGGCGCGTCAGTATTTCCGGCGCTTCTTCCCATGGAAACCCGAGCCGTCCCATTCCTGTATCCGTCTTGGCATGACAGCGGAGAACCTGTTTGCGGGCGGCAGCCTCTGATGCGAGGGCGGTTGCATGTTTTTCGCTGACTATGATCGGTATAAGATTATTCTCAATAGCCTGCGGAACAGCGGATGACTCCAGGACGCCGACAATTATTATCCCGGCATCAGGCATGATCTCCCGCAGCAGGAGCGCTTCATTTACATTTGCTACTGCAAACCATTTGACTCCGGATTCCCATGCGCATTGCGCCACCGGTAAAATGCCGTGACCGTATGCGTTGGATTTTACCACGAAGATGATTTCAGTGCTATTCTTAAGGACTGCCTGGAGGTTCCGCAGGTTGGTACGCAGTATTCCGAGATCAAGTTCTGTCCAGCTGTTGCTCATGTTCTAACCCTGCCCCTGGGGCGCCTGGACCTTTTTTACCGTCAGCGGGTACCGGAGTTTTATATCGCCATCGAGAAGGATCTCGACCCAGTAAGTGCCTTCCCTCTCGAATTTGACATTCATGAAGAACTCAATGCTGGTGGCCGTAGCCTCGTTCCCGGGCAGGTGAATGGGCACGTCCTGTCCCTCAACGAGGATTGTACTGCTGTCGGAGAGGAGGATGCGACTGCGCTGTTTGAAGTCGCCTTCCCCGCAGCACCAGCGGTTTATGACGCAGAGCCGCTGGAAGACAGCCGGAAACACGGGAAGACCAAGCATGTCGAAAAGACCGATCAGTATGAATTTTCCGTTCCGTTCCTGGCGGACATCATCACAAAGCAGGCTTGATTGAAGATCAGGAATCATCATTGATGATTCTCCCCGCTATCAGGTTTATTACTTTTCTCCACAACCGCGTCCCATTCCCGGAGGCATGTTTCTATGAATTTAATACTTTTCTCATGTTCTGCCCTGCCATTGCCAGTAATTTCCATCACCGGACCGAACTTAAAGTAAACCGGCTTGGCCCTGTCCAGGTCACCTATATCCTTGAAACGGACGCCGTTCGAATGGAAATCGGTTTTAAGCGCAATTGGTACAATCGGGACCCCGGCTTTTTTTGCAAGCTTGACGCCAAGCGAGTTGAATTCATCCGGATTAAATTCAACCCTGCGGGTTGACTGCGGGAAAATGAGCACCGACCGGCCTGCGCGCAGGATGGCTTCTCCCCTGGTGAGGACTTCTTTCAGGTCATCGCGGGGATTCTTCCGCGACACACTGATCGGGTCCACTGCGCACATTATGTGCCCGAAGACAGGGTAGGTACGCAGGCTTTCCTTGACCACCGTTGCGAGCCCGCCGAAGGCGAGCAGGATGCCGGGATAAAGCATGGTTTCCAGCATGCTCATATGGTTTGACACGAACACGACCGGTTTTCCGGACTTTGCCACGCTTTCACATCCGGAAATCGTGATCTTTGCCCCGCAGACTTCTGCCGCGTGGAGAATTTCGTAAGATTGCTGTCCCCAGAACGACCAGTCATACCTGCCGAGGCGGGCCATGATAGCGCCGGAAAGAATTACCCTGAATACTTTCAGGTAATACCACGTATCGGTCCTTCCAAGCAGGCGGTCAACCGGGGAGAAAGAATTAACGGCAGCTGTTGTGTAACAGCCTTTTTCCCTCAAGGTATTATGGAACTCCAGCTTATTCACGGTGATTAACTTGCAGTGCTTTTTCTATCATCCGCGCCTTATCAACGCAAGCGTAGAGAAACCGGACAAGAGAATGAGAACGATCCGCGTGGTTGTATGCGGATAAGACTGTTTGAATAAGCCTGTTGAAAGGTGCTTTTTGTCAGAACGTATAATTCGCAGTTAACACAAAATTGCGTCCTGCTTCGTTTATTCCGGAACCGTGAATTCTATAGTCATCGTCCAGGATGTTCTCGACTGCCAGTGTGAGATTCAGGTCATTGGTGATTTCCGACCCTATGCGTGCAGTATATACTGCATACCCTGGCGTTCCGCCTGGAGGAATTCTCTGGGTGTCGCGCCTGTCGTCGGCTGACAGCTTGTCGGCTTTTTCAGCCATGTCGCAAATGCCTTCAATCCAGTATTTCCCATTTTCTGACTGCCAGCGCACGTTCAGCTGGGCTGTCGGGGGCATAAGGCGGGAGATATAATCCCTGGCCTTTTCTGTGGACGATGCGGGGTAAGCATCCACTTTCCCATCCATCCAGCATGCCATTAACCCGGCGGACAGCGTCTTGGTAACGGCATAGTTTGCTGTCAGTTCTATTCCTTCAATATAGCCGTTACCCGAGTTCTTCTTTGTAACTTCCGTGTACCCGTCGATTGCACGACCCGTCGGTGCGCGCACAATCATGCTGTCAATGGTTGTGTAATAGCAGGTTAATGCCGCTGATAAGTGTTCGAAGCGTGATTTTATGCCGGCTTCATAAGCAATGTATTTCTCCGGCTCGAGATCAGAGACGGGCGTTTCCATTTCAGTGCTCCGTGCAATATCAAGCCTGGTCAAATCCGAGAGGTTGGGGGCGCGGAATCCCTGCGAGACACCGGAGAACAGGACATGGCGACGGTCCTCACTTAGAGGATGCAGAAGTCTGAGGGATCCAACAACCGCGTTCCAGTCTCCATCCACGGACATTTGATTCCCGCTGACAGGATCCTTTACTTTATCGGAGCTGGCCTGGCAGAAGTTGTATCTGATTCCCGGTATAACATCCAGGTTGCCGTCAAACAGACTGATCGTGTCCTGGACATAAAGGCCGAGAGAGTCATACGAAGCATCATCAGCCACAGGTCCCTGTATGCCGATCTTATTAAGGAAACCGTTCGCCTTGTACGTTCGATTGTACGAGTCAACAATGTCGTGGTAATATTCAAACCCGTAGATCCACTTTCCCGCCGCGGTGTCGGATCCGAGTTGCACTGTTGAGCCCCAGGTCGCCACATCGAACCCCTGTTTCTCGCTGGCGTCGTCTTTCTTGACGCGATATTGATCTTCCCCCTGTGCATGATATGAGATGGTGGCTTCAACACTGTTGATGAAACCGCGGAGATTGTCCCCCCTGTATTTTATATAAGTCAAATCCCTGTTCTGATCGAAACTGTGAACCTTGTCGTCGCCTTCCGACAGTCCTTCCCAGTCAATGCCATAAATCGTCCTGTGAGTCCGCCAGGCATTGTCCTGGTCGACTGTCTGGTGTCCGATTGTAAGCAGGGAATCCTTATCCAGATAGTAGCCAATCGTTGCATCGAAGTCCTGTTCCTCGTAACCGGTATGTTCCTGGACCCCGACATTCTTTCCACCCTTCAGGTTGCCGAAATCCTTCAGGCTGATGCCGCCGGTGAACACCAGGTTCTCTGTCACGCGCGCACCGAGTTGAATGCGTCCTGTGCTGGAGCGCTCAGCGCTGGCTCCGCGGTAGTATACTTTCCGTTCCCATACCGGGGTTCCGTCATAATCCGGGAACGTGGGAGCCAGGGCGTTGACTGTTCCGCCGACTGCATCGCTGCCGTACAGGGCGGAAGATGGCCCCATTACCAGTTCGTAACTTCCGATAGAAAAAGTATTAACTGTGTTCCAGTACTGGTTGGGTCCGTCACGGAAGACGGAGTTGTTTAGGCGAATACCGTTGACCAGGAAAAGAGTACGGAAACCTGTGAATCCTCTCAGGATGGGTGAGCCCTGTCCGTAAGAAGTCTTTTGAACCATGATGGAAGGTTTACCTTTAAACACATCAGGTGTCGAACGGCTTGATTCGCGGGTTTGGATGTCGTTTCCGTTAACGAGGTATGCGGTATATGGAACGGAATTCAAATCTTTTTCCATGCGGAGCGCAGTGACTACGACTTCGGGCATCACCAAAGATCCGCGCGGGGCATTTGTTGCAGGTGTTTGCGCCCGGCAGAAAGAATTCGAGCCAGCCAATATTACCAGTATGGCTCCGACCACTATTCCGTTCGACGTGTTTCTCATTTACCTCCCCATTTTGCTTATCTTAGGCAGCTGTAAGACTGCTATGGCCATTATACTGGATTAAACGCAGGCAGGACGCAAAAGGTTCAGAAAGAATGCACATACATAACCATTGCCGGCTTCCCCGTCCGTTACAAACACGTTACACACAAGAACTTTTATTCATGAGATCATTCTTTGCGTGAACAGGAAGGAAAATCATGAGTAACGGCGGAAAAAACAGGCAGACACTTGCAAGACCTGGCTGGATCCTGCTCGTTGCCGGACTACTGTTTGCAGGCGCCTGGCTGTTCCTTCACATCCGGTTCGGCGACGTCCGGGCCCCGCTGAATGTTGTGCCCGCGGAGTGGCATGCATTCCTGCTGATTACGAACAAGGTACCATGTATCCGCCTTGAAATGACCGTCAAGGTATTGAAAACCAGTCCCGGCAAGCCCACGCTCATCCCGCTTTTCCCTGGTGGAACAGTCTTCAAGAATATGCAGATTGATGATTCACCTGCCGCGCCGGTCAAGCAGGGGAACTGGTACTTCGCAGAGATTCAGAAAGCCGGCCGGTTTGTCTTTACCGCGGACATTGAAGTTAAGCCGAAGTATGATGCCGGAACTTCCATCCTGCTGCTGCAGAAGCCGGAGTTCATCCAGTCGGTCCTGCATGCTGACTCCGAAGAAGCACTGGAAGTTCAGGTGACCGGCGTTACAGGGAGAATTACCGGGACGACGACAAATGGCACGCACGGCATCCTGCAGCTCGGACAGCAGAACCATCTCGCAGTAACATGGCGGGAACCTCGCCCTCCCGTGGAGCGTACAGGATCTCCTTCCGTTGTTCCGGCCGTTGTCTGGACTGTCGGAGAGAAATTCCTGTCGGCGAACGCACTGCTGGCCGTTGACATACTTGGCGGCCCGTGCGACCAGATGACGTTCCTCCTGCCCCGGGGTGCCGACAAGCTGAAATTGTCGGGTCCGGCCGTCCGTGACTTCCGGATGGCAGACGACCAGCTGACGATTTTCCTGCGGGAACGCATGACGGGGCGGACCGACATCAGCGTTTCCTTTGATGTACCCCGGCAGGCCGGCGATACGGTTGTCTGCCCTTCCCTTAACATGGAAAACGGACGACTTGATGCCGGGGGCTGGATCCTCGTGATAAATGATACACCAGGCATTCTCCTTGAAAGCTCCACTGCGGGAACCCAGCCGGTATCCGATCTGGATGTACCGCCGCCGGTGCTGGGACAGGTAAAAGGCAAGCCTCTCTATCTATATAAGACAACAATTCGTGGAGCCGAACCGGCCTTCGATGTTGTCACCAAGACGCCGTTTCCCATTGTGGATACAATTGCGGACCGGGCGGAAATCCAGGTTGTCGTGCAGCCGGGCGGTGAGGAAATCACCAGGATCCGGTATTCCATCCGGAACAACGGCCGGCAGTTTCTCAGCATGAATCTCCCGGCCGGTTCCGAGCTGCTTTTTGCGGAAGTCGACCACAAGGCCTGCAAGGTCTCAAAGGAAAAGAAAACAAATCTTATTCCACTGGCAAAATCCATCCAGACGCTGGGCGGACTGATTCCGTTTCCCGTGGAGATTATTTACTGCAGGCAGACACCGGCAATACAGGACAGGGCCTCTCACCTCGTGGATCTGCCCGAACTGCCTGATGTTCCTGTAGCCGTGGCAAAAGTAACGGTCTACCATCCAAACACTTTCCTTCTGAAGGAGTATCACAGCAAGCTCAGCCAGACTGCGCCGTGGAAGATACAGGAAGATCCCGGCTACGGAATCGGCGCTTTAGCCGTCACAAACCTGGCGACTTCGATGAGCCAGAGCCTGGCATATAATTACTACAAGGCCGGTTATACTGCTTACCAGGACAACAGGCTTGAAGAGGCCGAGAAATACCTGACTGCGGTTCAAAAGATCGTTCCTTCCAACTCGCCTGTGGTTAGCCAGTCCAAAGACATTCTCGGCAACATCAGAGCCGGTCGCGGAGAAGTATCGGCTAAGGCTGACAAAATGGAACGCGCCAAGATATCGACGATCCAGGAAACCCTTGCCCGGGACAACGATCAATTACAGGTCGAGCAGGCAAAACTGATTGCCGGCGGGCTGGTTAATATCAGGCAGGGTAACGAAGAGCTGGGCGCAGAGCTTCTCAAACAGGCTGACGACATCGGCGGCCAGCTGGCCCAGCGCAGCGCCTCAACCGTCCGCCAGAAATCTGTCCGCCGGGAATACGATGAGAAGCTGCGCAAGGTTGAAACCGAGAGGAAAAAGAAACAGGAGCTTCAGAAAAAGTACAGCGATCTCCAGCAGAAAGCGCAGACAATTGCAAAGGAAGCGGGGAAAAAACCAGAGTCTTCGAGAAAGGGCAAAGCCCTTGCCCGGGGAATCCTTTCGGCCACATCAAAATGGAACCTTGACGTAAGTTCTGTCCAGTCCCCAGATGCCTACAGCGAAGCAAACCAGCCTGAGAACGATGTCACAGTCGGTGCACAGGCCAGGCAGATCCGGCAGAAGATGGCAGGTAAGGCAGGAATGGCACCTGCCGTACAGCCGCAGGGAGAAAATACTCTGTCACTGGAAGCGCAGAATGCCACGCTGAATGCCAAGGTGTCCGCGCTGGAAGAGGCGCTCTCCATGGCTGAAACAAAACCGAACGAAGCGGACAGGGAGCTGGATTCCTCAGAGGTTCGTAAAGCCAGGGAGCTGATTGAAAAAGCCGGGGGGAAACTGGATTCAATCCGGAGCCGCATCAATCAGAAAGATTCAATCAATACCCTTCAGGATATTGCGGCCGAGAAGGAACTATCCGACCTCGCGGGCTGGGTGGACGTGAACAGGAATACTTACGGAACCCTGAATGATTCCCTGTCTAACGAATTTACCACGCTGACAAAAAACATGGAAGCTGCCGGCAGGGACATCCGCAAGGCGCGGGAAGCCAGGGAGAAAGCCGCTTATGTAACTGTGCCGCTGAAAAGCGGTGAACTGGAGAGCTATGGCAGGAGAAAAGCTCTGGCACGGTTCCTTTCGCACAATTACCTGCCGGAAGGAAAAGACGGCATGCAGCTGTTTGATGTCGAAAATGACGGCCTCAAAGTCCGGAATTGCGACAAGAACCCCGAGAAGTTGAACGCCGTCATGGATAAATTCGTTTCCAATGATGGCCGTGTTGTTCCGGTTGCCGGCAGGAAGATCAACGCTTCCCTGAAGAATATTCCAGCGATGAACAGCTGGTTTTCCGGAAAGACCGCGGATGGCCGGCGTTATGCCGTCCTCGACGAGGCGCAGTATCGAACCCTGGCACAGGCCGCAGCTGCCATGAGTGCCGGGGCTGGACAGGAAACACCCAGGACGGAACAGCGCAATACCATCGTTGGAACCAGTAATAGTTTTGCAGAGCAGGCTTTCAAACTTGTCAGCGCGGAAGCCGACAACAACACAATCGAGATTGGCGGCAGCGATATCATACTGGCGAGGGGTCAATACCTGGCGCTGGACTGTGGAAATCATGTGTCAGTCATAAAGGTCGGGGAAGTGCATGGCTGGCAGGATGAAGTGCAGGTGTTGTCGATGGATGTATCGGAATCTTACCGCATTTCCATGCCGGAAACAGGAACCCCGGTGTATTTCGAGAAGATACTGCTGTTTTCGGGAGAGTCGCCCGATATCGAAATGGTGTTTTAGAGGTAATACCCCTCGCCTCAATCCTCTCCCCCAAGGGGCGAGGATGGGGAGGAGAAATTAGAATCCTCTCCTTCGAAGGGACAGGACAGAGGTGAGGGTGGATAAAGTTCGGTCACAGAAACAAACAAAGGAGGAGAGTCATGAACATGGAAGTGCAGGCAGATAGTGCAGAACGGGCGGGAACGGAAACCGCAGGAGAACAAAACACAACAACGGCAAAAGAACAAGGAGGCGAAACAATGCAGCCATGCAAAGGACAAACATCAAAATGGATACTGCTGGTACTTGCCATGATAATTGCTGGTATCCTGATTTTGAACAGGGACTTCTGGATGAGCTTCTGGTCCCCGGTTCCGCTGGCTGGTCCGTATCAGATTACGGCAGCCGAATACAAAGGCATTCAGATCACAAAAGAAGGCGCAACGTTTGAAGCCCGATTCAAGATCAAGATAGTGCAGAGGGAAGGATGGAAGCGGATAGGACTGCTTTCTTCAAAGGTCGCAATCGTCAAGGCCGAACTGCCATCGGGCGCCTACCTTGTCCTGTCCGACGGCAATTATGCAATACTTACGAAGAAAACGGGTGATATCGAAGCATCGCTGGTTTATTCAGTGGCTGTTACGGAGAAAGAAGGCAGTCACGAGGTGGAATTTCCCCGCGTGGCGTCGGTCACCTGCCTGCTGGACGCAGTGCTTCCTGAAGAGAACCTGGATGTGCTGATAACTGGCGCACAGTCAATTCAGACCGCAAAAACCAACGGGACAACCCATGTAACTGCGGCACTGCCGGACAATACTCCGATCAAGCTGTCGTGGAAGAAGGAGCTTCCAAAGCTCGCGGAGGGCCCTTCGCAGATTCATTGTGAGACAAGGACCCTGATTTCTGTCGGTGAAGGGTTGCTTCTCGGGCAGACGAAGATAGACTTCAGCATCCTGCACACGCCAACGCATACACTGGAAATGAAGGTTCCGCAGGGAGTAAGCGTTGTCGAGGTAATAGGGAAAGATGTCAGGGACTGGCGCGTGGCAGACGGTAAAATGGTCGTACAGCTGGAGAAAGAAACCATTGGCCTGTATAACCTGAGCATCAAGTATGAAACTGCCATTACAATGGCTTCAGGAAGACTGGTTGTGCCAACCATTACCGGCTCCGGAGTTGAGAGCGAGAAGGGCGATATCGGAGTGGTGGCGCTTACCAGCATCGAAGTAAAGAACGCAAATGTGACGAGCGCGCATGTCATTGATGTCAAGGACCTGCCTCCTGAAATTATCAGCATGACGGCCCAGCCGGTGTTACTGGCCTACCGTTATGCGGCGCCGGGTTTTGCGGTTACACTGGATGTAGGGAAACCAAGCGACGTGGGAGTCCTGCTCACGATGATTGACCGCGCGCACTTCACCGTCGTCCAGACGCTGGACGGAAAGCGGGTGATCCGCGCTGTCTACAACGTCCGCAACAACCGCAACCAGTTCCTCCGCCTGCAAATACCCAGGGGAGCCGAGCTCTGGAGCGTATCCGTTGCCGGCCGTTCATCGCAGGCCTCGAAGGACGAGACCGGCAGGATCCTCCTGCCGTTGATCCGTTCGCAGGGCGGCGGCGGCATGTCTGCATTTCCCGTGGAGATTGTCTATACAGAGGAAGGTACAAAGCCGGATGACCGGGGCCGGGGCACTGCAAAAGTTGAACTGCCCGTCTGTTCGGAGCCCATCATGCATCTCATGGTGTCGCTGTATGCGCCGGAACAGGGCAAGTACATGGACTTCGAAGGTACGATGAGGAAGGTGGAACAGTTCACGGCAATGGGGTCCGCGCCGGTGGTTCTGGCCAAAATGCCGGTTAATGCAATGGTCAATCAACAGGCTGTAATTCACCGTGTTGAACCCGGTGCAGGCGCTCCATCTGACATTGAAGTTCAGCTGCCTGTATCAGGAAAACCGTTCCTGCTGGAAAAGATACTTGTCGTTAAAGACCAACAATGGTTTTCTTATGGTTATAAGAACCTTGTAAAGTGAATATGAAGAAAATGTCCAATGTCGAATGCCCAATTCTGAATCTTGAAGGATAAGAAAAGACTGACTGCGAAGCATGGTTTGAAAATGGTACATTGACGGCTGCGCGCAGAAAGCAAGGGGATAACTATGGCAAAGCGAACCATATTGGTAGTCGAGGATGACCGGTCGATAAGGGACGGCATTGTAGATGCCCTCCAGTTTGCGGACTACAACGTGATTTCTGCTGCGGACGGACATGACGGGATGCGCATGGCTGTCCGCGGCGGATACGACCTGCTCCTGCTGGACCTTGTCCTGCCGGGACCGGGCGGACTGGAAATCCTGGCCGAGGTCCGCACGTCACGTCCAACCATCCCGGTAATCATCCTCACGGCGCGGGGTGACGAATCGGACCGCGTGAAAGGATTAAAGCTGGGTGCGGATGATTATGTTGTGAAACCCTTCAGCGTGAAGGAGCTGATGGCGCGTATCGAGGCGGTTATGCGGCGCTCTCCGGAACGGCCTTTGGACATGGAAAAGATTGCGTTTGAAGGCGGTGTGGCGGACATGGCGCGCCGCGAAATACGGTTCAACAACGGAAAACAGTCAGAGCTGTCCGACCGCGAGATCGAACTCATGAGATACCTGGCCGGGAACAGGGGCAGGGCAATAGCGCGCGAGGAGATCCTCAGGCGCGTCTGGCGGCTTGATCCCGACAAGATCGAGACGCGGACAATCGACATGCACATTGCCCGCCTTCGCGAGAAGCTCGGCGACGATCCGGACGATCCTCGCATCATCCAGACGGTCCGCGGCAAGGGATATATGTTCGCACCGCTGAAAGGGCAGGCATGAGACGGCAATGGCAGATATGGACAGTGTTCCTGGCATTCCTGGCGATTGTCATGATTGCCATGGCCTGGATCACCATGACCGTACTGCACCTGCAGAGGGAGAACCTGGAAACGCAGAGACAGGCGATGATAGAAGAATCCGTGCGCCTGGCGCTGTGGCGGATGGATGCGGCCATCTCACCGTTAATACTCGAGGAAAGCGCGCGTCCTTATTTCGATTACTGGGCGTCGGTTGACGACAGCCGTAACCAGAGAGAAAAAAAAGAGAGGTCCTGGGATACGAACACGATACAGGTGGCTTCGTCACCAGATGTGAACCTGTATTTTAATGCTTTTCTTACAAAAGATGAAAAGAATCCTGCAATTACCTCGCCACAGGTCTCGTCAACCGAACCGCATGGCCAAGAATCGCTGAAAGGAAAAGATGCTGAAGAGGCGAGAAGAAATAAGAAACAACTCGAGGTATTAAATGACAACATATCCGTGGAAAAACTCCAGCGGGCATTGGACCAGGCTCAACAAGTCGAACAGGCGAGCACGGTTTCCGGCGATACCCTGAATAATGACCAGGCAGTATTATCACTACGTGAAAACAATGATGCTGCGAATAATGCACCCGCGCAGCCTCAGGCTTCAGGTTCTTCTTTGACAGCTCAAGGTCGTCGATCCGGCTGGGGCGAATATTCGCAAAGGCAGAGCCAATCCGTGCAGACAAAGTCGAAACTACTTGCCTCAAAGAACAGGCTTTATGACGCGCAGAATGCGGCACAGGAAATACCCGCTGAAACATACAAGAATCCGTCTGGCGGAGCAAAACAGCCTTCAGCAAAGCCCGTGACTGGTAAGAAATCAAATGCCAGGGCAGCCTCCGGGAAACTATCAGCGCCGGCCACCCTGGTAAAGGAAGATGTGATGCGGCCGGTCTGGTCGGGCAATTTCCTGCTCCTGGCCCGGAAAGTGAACGTTGACGGCCAGAATGTGATACAGGGGGTGTGGCTCAACTGGGACAACATCAGGAAGAAGCTGCTGGACAGCGTCAGGGACCTTTTCCCGCAGGCGAACCTGGTACAGGCCGATCCCGCAAGTGAAGCCGGCAAGGCCCACTTACTCGCGTATCTTCCGGCCCGTTTTGTTCCCGGGACACCGGCCTCCCTTCCGGCAATTTCGGAATCGCCCCTGAAACTGCCGCTCATTGTTGCGTGGATGTTCGTAGGCCTCGCGGTGCTGGCGTTTGCCGCACTTCTGTTCGGGACCACAAGCCTGAGCGAGCGCCGTGCCGCTTTTGTGTCGGCCGTCACGCACGAGCTGCGCACTCCGCTGACGACATTCCGGATGTATTCGGAAATGCTGGTGGAGAACATGATCAAGGATGAAACAAAGAAGAAGCATTACCTGGATACGCTTTACAAGGAAAGCAACCGTCTCGGCCACCTCGTGGAGAATGTGCTGGCATACGCCCGGCTGGAGCGGGGCGCCGGTGGCCGCACAATGGAATCGGTATCTGTCGGCGCAATTCTTGACCGTGCAATCGATCCGCTGATGCGCCGAGCCCTGGAGGCCGGGATGGAACTGGTAATTGATGTTTCGGACGAAAACCGCTGCATGCAGAGCAGGACCGATCTTATGGCCGTTGAGCAGATACTGTTCAACCTTGTTGACAATGCGTGCAAATACGCGGTGTCGGCCGCTGATCACAGGATTCACCTGGCAGTTACCAGCAGCAGCCGGCATCTAGTGTTCCGGGTGTGCGACCACGGTCCCGGCCTGAAGAAACACGAACAGCGGATAGTATTCAAGCCGTTCAGGAAATCAGCCGAGAAAGCCGCACAGACAGCGCCCGGTGTCGGGCTCGGCCTGGCTCTCTGTAAACGCCTGGTTCGCCAGCTTGGCGGAGATATATTCTACGAGGAACACGCCGGCTATGGCGCGTGCTTCACAGTGCATCTTCCACGTTCTTGATCTTTGCCGCGGCAATCTCAACAGCCGTTTATTTCTGTGGAGCGGCCGGCACATCGAGATCGCCGATCGCAAACTGGATGCCTTCCAGGTTGAACTGTTCAATGGCTTTGCTGCAGAACGGATCAGGGTTATGACCCAGGGCGTTGTAAAAGACGCGGCCCTTGCCCTGCATTTTCACCCACGCCATGGCATAGTCACCGTCTGCGCGGCCACCCTTTTTTACCCGCTCGCCTGTAGCTTCGTCGGAGAGATCAATCTGCAGGAGAACGATGCGATCCGCCCGCGAATATGGATCCTTGTACTGGTACAACTCGTCCTTGATTTTGAATCCCTGGCCTCCGAATGGCTTGACCATAGGATGGTCAGGAGTTGATATCTTGATGGCCCATGTTCCATTAGCAGACCATGGATGCCCGCAGAAAAGCGCGCCCATCATCTTCGCGCCTTCCGGCCAGTCGTAGAAGTTATCCGTCGCGGCGTGGATTCCGGCGATGCCTTTGCCGCCTTCCACGAAGTCGAGCAGCGCTTTGCGTCCTTCCGGCGGAATGTTCAGCCTCGTCGTATTGTTGAAGATCACGGCGTCGTAGGCGGCCAGCTTCTCCGGCGTAAAGACGGCATAGTCGTCTGAGAAATCTGTGGTCCAGGCGCCGGTTTTCCTGCCGGTCAGCTCAATTGCCTTGTTGCCCCATATTATTCCGTCACCGTGATAGAACCCCTCGCAGCGCCAGAAGACCAGTATGCGCCGTTCTTTCCCGGGCTTGGCCGCAGCCGCTGTTGGAATGGCTTCTTCAAGCAATTTGAGTTTCTCGGCCTTCAGTTCAGGAAGCACGTCCGGAGATTTCTTTTTCTGCGGCTGTTGGGATTTCTTGTCCGCTGCTTGTGCCAAAACAAGCACAAGTGCCACGCCCGCCAGAATGCCAACAATTAATCGAGTATTTATCATGGTCAATCCTCCATTTGCAGTCGTTCATTACTAAAGGGTTTTGATCTTTATGTTACGGAAAGAAACCGTGTCGCCGTGGTCCTGCAGGAGCAGGCGGCCTTCAGGAAAGTCGCCGAAATTCTTGTTGTTCTTGTATTTGCTTTTCGACACCAGCTGTTTGAACTCCTCGGAACCGCGTTCGTACTCGACGACTTTATCTCCATTCAGCCAGTGCTCGACGTGCTTTCCTTTCACAACTATGCGGGCCTCGTTCCATTCCCCGACGGGGTTGACTTTCTTGGCGGTGGAGGCAGGAATAAGGTCATAAAGGGAAGCGATGGTTCTGTTGCCGTTTGATCCCATCTTGGCATCAGGATGGACCGCGTCATCAAGGATCTGGTATTCCAGGCCAAGACCGGTCTTCTTGTTCTTGGCAATGTCCTCGTCAAGGAAGTACTTGATACCGCTGTTTGCGCCCCTGGTTATTTTGAATTCAAGCTTGAGTTCGAAGCTGGCAAACTTGTCGACCGTGACTATGTCGCCGCCGCCGCCCTTGCCGATGACAGTGAGGATGCCGTCCTTGATCTCCCAGCCTTTTGCCGGGAAAGTGTCGGCGCCGATGGATTTCCAGCCGGTACCGGTTTTGCCGTCCCATAGGAGCTTCCAGCCATCGGTTTTTTCCTGGTCGGTGAGCGTGTTGGGCTCGGCTGCCGGGAGGCTGGAAAGGCATACTGCAGTTGAAAGAATCAGGGTGGCTGCGATTTGTTTTGTAAAGTTTGTTTTCATAGTGGTTGGAGTTATATATCTTCTGTTGCGCATAGACAATAAGGAAAGAAGTATCTTCCGGAAGGGGAGAACAAGCTGCTCATTATAAAGAACCCTGAAGCTGTGATGAGGCGGGTCGCAAGGACGCTGTTATCCGTAATGGCAGTCCTGGTCATATTGTATTTCGTTGTGCTGGTCTATGGCATGTACATCGAGCGCAAGTGGCTTGCTGTCCGATCACTGGATCTCGGCGCAACGCACAGCCTGAGGGTCGTTCATATCACTGATATCCACTACAAAGGCGACCGGCAATACCTGATCAGGGTGGTGGACACCATAAACAGGCTGGCTCCGGACATCGTCTGCCTGACCGGGGACATTGTCGAGGAATCCGGTTTCATGGACGAGGCACTGGCAATTCTTACCGGGATTCGGTGTCCGATTTACGGCGTACCCGGCAATCATGATTACTGGTGCGGTTATCCTTTTGAAAAGATAGACGCGCAGTTCCGGAAAACCGGCGGCGCCTGGCTGTGCGACACGAATATTATCATCAGGAACGGCTGTGTTGAAATTACCGGAAGCACAGGAGCCGGAGTGAAGGCTGTTTATACCAGGTCACCTGTGATCACGAAAAGAATCTTACTGGTGCATTACCCGTCATTTGCAGTTTCACTTGCGGGTTCCCACAGGTATGACGTTATTCTCGCCGGGCATACCCACGGCGGCCAGGTTCGCCTGCCATATTTCGGTTCTATCCTGGGCTATTGCGTCGACGAGAAATTTGACAGGGGTCTGTTCAACACAGCCGCCGGCCCGCTCTATGTCAACCCCGGCATTGGCACATTTTATCACGACATCCGTTTCTTCTGCCGTCCTGAAATCACAGTAATCAACCTGTAGCCTGGACACCGGCTCCCGTCACCGAAGCCTTTTTATCAGATTTGAAACATAAGGTTATAACAGCCTGATATTTACAACCTGCAATATCCGGGGTATTCTGTATATATTAACTATCGGCTGTTCAATGCAGGCTGTCTCGCGAAGAATTGGTACAACGAATGCTGGTAATGAATAGCGATGCAAATCCTGGAAAAAGGAACAAAAGATGAAAATACTGATAATAGATGATGACATCAGTATCATTAAGATGCTTACGGAAATGCTCAAGTCCAGCCATGCCATCGAAGGTGTAACCGGTGCAGAAGCAGCCATCGAAATCCTGAAACATAAGGAATATGACCTCATATTCCTCGATTATGACATGCCGGAACACGATGGGCAGTGGTTCATAAAGAATATAACGCTTCCCCAGAAAACCATCATACTTCTTTTTACCGGGAACCTGAACAGGAAGATGCTGTTGGACATGTTCAAGCTGGGTATCTCAGGCTACCTGACCAAACCCGTAAGTGTTGAAGAAGTCATGAAAAACCTTGAATATTACTCGCACTCCGGGGAATACGCCAACGACGGCGAAAAGCCATAATGAGCTTCTTTTTACCTGTTCTTTTCCTGTCCGCGGTAGTTGCACGGTGTGCAGTTGAACCGGCGGCGGAAGACATTCGCAAAGTACTGGCTTGAGGAGAAACCGCAGTCAAGCGCCACATCCAGCACGCTCTGCCCGGCCTTCTGCCGGAGCAGCCAGGCTGCCATTTCAAGCCTTGCCTGGGTAAGATGCTGGACCGGCGTCATGTTGGTCAGCTTTTTCGTAAGATGGATAAACTGTGTAACTCCAAGTCCGCACTGCCCGGCCATCATAGCGACGGTCCACGGCTCGGCCAGGTGCTCACGGTGCTGGCACAGGTCGACCCAGAACAGTTCGACAGTACGCTGGGTGCTTGAGAGAGTTTCATCCAGCGGAACCCGGCGGCTCCGGCACATATCCAGCACAAGCACGAACAATTCATTAAGCGATGCGGCGAGCTGTGAAATGCTGCTGCCGGATCTGTCGTTTTCCACCGCCCGTGCAATACACTGGAAACAGTGGCGAATGGACGGTGTCGCGCGCCAGACAGGATGCTCGGTGTGCCTGAGGATGTGGGTCAGCTCTTTTAGATCAGGCTTGGTGAGTACAATCCATCGCGGCCAGCGCCACTGCTGGTCTGGCCGACGCACGCCGACGTCAAGGATGAGCCAGTGAAGGCGGCCTGTACCGACGTTTGGACTGCCGACCCGGTGTTTCTGCCAGGGGCGCGTGATCGTGAGATCATCCGGCCGAAGCTGGCACGTGTGCCTGTCCACCGCAAATTCGACATTGCCGCTTTCCAGGAATGTCAGCTCAATACCTTCGTTCCGGTGCCAGTCCAGTCCCCAGTCCTGCCCGGAACGCGCATCCCAGAAGCCGATGGTTTTGACGCCCGGCAATGAGGTGTTTGCCATCTTCCGGCCGGGGTAGTGGCCCCGGACCAGCGCCTCCAGGCGTACGTTCTTCCTGCGGACGGCTTCGGAAAGCGCGCTGCAGGTGTCGGCCTGGAAAGTCCTGCCATGTTCCTGGTAAATCGGCACCGGCATAAAGCCCCCTGAAGATTCAATGTGTAAAATATTTCACTGAAAGATGTGGAACGACTCTGGCATAAGATCGGTTTATAGTCATCAACAAATTACGTTGGAAAACGTATTCTCCAAGGAGGCAGTTATGAGTCTTACCCGCAGGAAATTCATCAAAGGAGCAGTTGGGGCGGGCGTGGGTCTGCCGATTATTGGTGCCGCACTTGGTTCAACAACAGCAGCAGAAACCGGAGAAGCCAAAGGAGGAAGCAAAATGAATAAGATTGGCATTGGAATCAACATGGAGTTCGTCAGGTCCGCGGACAAACCGTTTGAGTGGGGCGTGGAGAAAGCGGCGGAACTTGGCTACGAGTATGTTGAACCCATGGTTCACTGGGGGCGTGAACTGCTGAGCGAGGCCGGCTATTTCCACAGCGTTTCGATGCTGGATGATCCGCTGCGCATCAAGCGCGCCTGCGAAAAAGCAAAAATCAAACTCTCCGGTTTCTCGGCGCACTGTCCGCTCTGCAAACCCGAGATAAGCGTTGAATATCTAAAGCAGGCCATTCGGTTTGCCGCTGAATGCGGCGCGCCGGTTGTCAATACCGACGAGGGGCCAAAGCCGGAATGGACCACGGAAGACGAAGACTTTATGCTTATGAAATATACGCTCACCGAGGCCTCGAAAGTGGCCGAGCCGCGCAAAATACTGATAGGTCTTGAGCCTCACCAGCAGTACAGTAAATCGCCGGCAGGTCTTGAGCGCATTTACAAGCTTGTCAAGAGCCCGGCGATAGGGATCAATTTTGACACCGGCAACAGTTACCTTGCGGGCCTTGGCGATCCCTACAAGTGGCTTGAAAGCGTTGTTGAAAATCTTGTGCATCTTCATGCTAAGGATATTTCGATCAAGCATTCAGAGGCGGAACGTGGTAAGGTTAGCGGCACTCCGGTAGGATGTGCCTGTGGAGATGGAGTGATCGACTGGGCGCGTGTTATAAAGATCTGCAGGAAGGCAAAGCGCGACATTGTTTTCAGCGTCGAATGCGGAACCGTGGAACAGGCGGAAAAGTCAATCAGACACCTGAAAGGCCTGTTGAAAGGATGAGTTTACATGACTGCCATGGAATTACAGTCAAGACGGAGTTTTGTTAAGACAATCGGCCTGGGCGTTATGGCCGGGTTTACCGCGCCGTCTCTATTTGCTGCAAAGCCGGATTGGAAAATGAAGCTGGCGACATCATCAATCCAGTTCAAGCAGCTGGCACTGGAACAGGCATGTTCGCAGATTTCAAAGCTGGGTTTTGAGGCGATTGACATCTGGGACAAGTTTGACGGGTGCCCTCATCTTGAAGAAGCCGCCAAGCTCGGCGGAGCGGGGTTGAAGGAACTGCTTGGCAAGTACAACCTGAGACTGTCGGCTTTTACCGTATACAAGACCAGCTACGAGAGTTATGCTGAATTGCTGGGGGCAGCCGGCGGCGGCGTTGCCGTCAGGTCTTCCGAATTTGGTAAATTTAAACCGGAAGAAATCATTCCGCTGATGAAAAAGTTCATGGAAAAGCTCAAACCGCTTGTTGAACTGGCCGAAAAGCATAACGGGTATATTGCCATTGAGAATCATGGCGATGCGTTGCTGAGCACGCCGGATTCGTTCAAGACATTTATCGAGTTGATCAATTCTCCGCGCCTGGGGATAGCATTAGCGCCTTATCATCTGCAGGCGATCAAGGCTTCGGTGCCGGATGTTATACGCACCTGCGGGAAGAAACTGTTTTTCTTTTACGCGTGGCAGAACGCGGGGAAATTTAATCAGCTGCCCGGCCATGGCCCGGCGGATTTCAAGCCGTGGATAGAAGCCCTTGCGGAAATCGGTTACGAGCGGTATGTCAATCCATTCATGCACGGACATCCGGAGACAGAAGAGTTGGTCAAGGCGTTAGGTAAATCCCGCGATTACCTCAGGCAGTTAATGAATTAATTGAGAGGAGTAAACATGAGTAATAGACATGAAAATAACAGGCATCCAGGTTCCGCTATTTCCAGGCGCAGTTTCCTTAAAGGAACAGTGGCTCTCGGCGCCGCTTTCGCTGTGCCCAATATTGTGACAACATCTTTGTTCGGCGCGACTGCGCCGAACAGCAGGGTCAACGTTGCCCAGATTGGATGTGGAAGTCTTGCAGGCTATTATCATATTCCGATCTTGAGCGCGATGGAGGATGTAAGAATGGTTGCCGTGGCTGATGCTTATAAAGAGAGGCGCGAGCGTGCTGCGGCAAAACTGAATGCCCAGTACGGAGAGGGAACCGTCAAGGCATACGCCGATTTTCGCGAGATTCTTGCGCGTAAAGACGTCGATGCAGTAGTCATCGCGGCCCACGACAACTGGCATACGCCAATGTCCATTGCGGCGGCCAATGCGGGCAAGGATGTATACTGCCAGAAACCACTGGCGCTGGATTTCAGCTTAACCAGTACACTTCGGAAGGTCATTGCCAAGAAGAAACGAATTTTCCAGTTCGGAACTCAGTATCGTTCCGGCGGACCGAAGGGAAGATACCGGCTTATGGTCCAGCTGGTGCGTAACGGTTACATCGGTAAACTCGAACGGATTGACGTCTGGTGCCGCGATGTGTCCTTTAATGTCGATCAGTATCACGTGAAGCCGTATGGATCGGCAGAAGAGATTCCAGTGCCGGAAGGCTTTGACTACGATGCCTGGATGGGTCCGTCTGAAATGGTTCCCTATACTGTTGATAGGACAACCAACTGGGGTGGTTATCATTGCCCCGAGACTTCGCTGGGTTTTATAGCAGGCTGCGGCATCCATGAGCTTGGCCTTGCGCAGTGGGCAAACAAGTCTGACAATACGAGCCCGGTGAAGTATGCTGGAACCGGAACTGTCCCGGCTGAAGGTATTTACCGGACCCTGGCGCGGTGGGATGTCACGAGCGAATACGCCAACGGAGTCAAAATGCGGTTTATGGATCACCGGACGGCGCATGAGGCTGTTGGTCCGAGCCTTCCGCGGCAGTGGCAGGATGGCGATGGCATAATCTTCCACGGAACCGAGGGCTGGATCAGTGATGCGATGGGTTTCTGTGCCAAGGACCAGAATATTTGGAAGACTGAATTCAAATCCAGTGATGAGCAGCTGCCTGTTTCACCAGAACACAACCGCAACTTCATCGATTGTATCAAGTCGCGCCAGGAGACCATCTGCCCGGTTGAGATGGGTATCCGCTGTGATGCGATCTGCCACCTGTCTGACATTGCGGCGAGAACTGGCCGTGTTATCCAGTGGAATCCTGAAAAGGAAAAGATCGTCGGGGACAAGGATGCCGCAAAGATGCTGGAGCGGCCATATAGGAAAAAATGGAAGGTCTGGTAAGTAAACATGAAACAACTTATCTTCGCGACGCTGTTTCTCTTCTTTATTACCCAGGCTAGGGCGCTTGATGTGGTCAAGGACCAGTCAACGGTCAAGATCAGCGCTGCCGGCAAGCCTGTCCTTGAATACAAGTTTGCCGATGTGCCTTTCAAACCCTACGTTGCGCAACTCTATACGCCATCGGGCGTGGCGATGCTGCGCGATTCGCCGTTCGATCATAAACACCATCACTCGCTGATGTTTGCCCTGGCAGCCGACGGCATCGACTTCTGGGCGGAACTGCCCAGCTGCGGCAAACAAATTCACAAGCAAATCACGACAAGCGATGACGGCATCAAGCAGCAGCTTGAATGGACAAGCCCGAAAAACAAGGTCATCCTGCTTGAAGAGCGTTCGGTCACGGTTAACCAGGGCAAGGACTTGTCCGCCACATTGCTTACATGGAGAACCAGACTCCAGGTTCCTGCCGGCAAAGATGAAGTCAAGCTGACCGGCAGTCATTATTTCGGGCTGGGAGTCAGATTCCTGATAAGCATGGACAAGATCGGTACGTTCATAAACTCATCGGGCCATACAGGGGAAGTAGTGCGCGGTACGGAGCGCCTGGCTCCTGCGAAGTGGTGCGCGTATTCTGCGCCGGCCGACGGCAAGATGGTCACGGTAGCGGTGTTTGATCATCTTTCCAACCTCCGTCATCCGAACAGGATGTTCACGATGTCGGAACCTTTCTCATATATTTCCTCGACACTTAATCTCTGGAAAGAGTCTTATATGCTGAAAGCCGGGAAACCTCTCGAATTATGTTACGGGATCGCGGCCTGGGACGGGAAGGTTGATTCCCCTGAAGTCGAAAGGATTTATCAGAAATGGCTGGAAGAATTGAAGAAATAATCCAGGAGACAAGAGTATGAAAAAAGCAATATCAAGGCGCAGTTTTCTGAAAACAACCGCGGCGGCCGGAATGGCGCTGGGTTTTCCGACTATCGTTCCGTCAACGGCGCTAGCCAGGAACGGCAAGGCGTCCCCGAACAGCAAAGTGAATGTCGCGTTGATCAGCTGCGGAAGCCGCTCAGGTTATGCCAATAATTACAAGAACTACGAAAAGTCGGTTGTGGTCGCAGTCTGCGATCCTATAAAGAGCAGGAGACTTGAAAAGAAACAGCAGTTTGACAACTGCGCTGACTACGGTGATTTCCGCGAAGTGCTTGCGCGTAAAGATGTTGATGCGGTTCACATTTCGACCGCGGACCACTGGCACGTTCCGATATCCCTGATGGCTGCAAGGGCAGGCAAGGACATGTACACTGAGAAACCGCTTGGCATAAGCATTGAGCAGGACAAGAAGTCCCGTGAAATTGTCGATAAACATCACAGGATATTCCAGTATGGTGCCCAGCAGAGATCCATCCAGCAGGTACGTATGGGCATTGAGCTGGTCCTCAACGGGCATATAGGAGAGGTGAAAGAAGCATACATATGGGCGCCCCACGGTGAATCAGGAGGCGACCCCACGGAAACACCGGTACCCGAGGATCTTGATTATGATATGTGGCTGGGTCCTGCCCCGAAGGCGCCGTTCTGTAAAGACCGCTGCATGAACAGCGGGAGTCAGAGGAATGGAATTTTCCATATATATGACTATGCGATTGGCTTTGTCGCAGGCTGGGGCGCCCATCCGGCCGATATGTTGCAGTGGTGGTTAGACAACGCGGGGATTCCAAACATGCCTGTTTCGTGCGAAGCCAAAGGAGTTCTTCCAACCTCCGGTCTCTTTAACACATTGACCAACTGGGACGCGCACTTCGTCTATCCGAACGGGTTGAAAATGCGGTTCATGGATGATGTCACGGCCAGCCGGGAGAAACCCCATCCCGGAGTAGTCGAGGAGCATGGCACGCTGATGGTTGGTTCCGAGGGCTGGGTGCGGGTGAGCCGGGATGGATGGGCGTTTTCTGATGACAAGATCCGCCAGAAGGCAAAGGACCCTGGTTCGAAACGGCTGAAGGTGAGCTGCGGCCAGATCCAGAATTTTGTCGACTGCGTGCTCAGCCGGGAAGAACCTGTCGACAACCTGCATTCGGCTGTCCGTTCGGACATATTGTGCCACCTTGTCGACATAAGCGCCAGGATCGGCCGGAAACTGCAATGGGATAATAAGAAAGAGAAGATTACCGGCGACAAGCAGGCAGAGAAGATGATGCATCGCGACATGCGAAAGCCGTGGACACTCAGCAACTCCTGGCTGGACTCGATTTTCGGCTGATGTTTCGTCTCCGAGATGAAACATCCTGGTTGGCGGCTCCGTATT
>Ga0172371_10000326_pt1 | contig 71736 bp, 62 predicted proteins | sample Lak12m_FD_114543 | JGI IMG/M metagenome (GOLD analysis project Ga0172371, IMG submission 114543) | Freshwater microbial communities from Kabuno Bay, South-Kivu, Congo - kab_022012_12m | ecosystem: Environmental > Aquatic > Freshwater > Lake | place: Democratic Republic of the Congo: South-Kivu... | reverse complement strand
CCCTCAGACTTTCGTCCATTGGGGAAGATTCTCGGCTGCTGCCACCCGTAGGTGTCTGGCCCGTGTCTCAGTGCCAGTGTTGGGGAACATCCTCTCAGACCCCCTACCCGTCATAGCCTTGGTAAGCTTTTACCTTACCAACAAGCTGATAGGCCGCCAGCCGCTCCCATAGCGAATAAATCCTTTCCTCCTTCACATTCCTGTAAAGGAGAGTATCCGGTATTATCCCCGCTTTCGCGGGGTTATGCCGAACTTTGGGGTACGTTCTGACGTGTTACTAACCCGTTTGCCATGCGCCCGAAGCGCATTCGACTTGCATGCCTTATCCACGCCGCCAGCGTTCATCCTGAGCTAGGATCAAACTCTCATAAATTTGTCCTGTAAAACAGGAAATGTTATCCTTCTCCGCTTTTGAACGGAGAAATAAATGCTGGTCACGCCGCTTTTACGCGACGCGTTGGATAAAATTAGGTTCGTAGATTCAAAGGAAAATCATGTCTTCGAATTTAATCGAAGTCATGTCTCCGAGTTTAATCGGAGAATAGACAACCATAAAAAAACAAAACCTTTTCCTTGCTGTTAAAGGGCTTCAATAAAAATGTACCCGTATGGTACGTTCTAGTTGGCATCTACACTGTACCATACCTTGTTTCGATTGGCAAATTTAAGATTAGTAACGATATTTTATAGTGTCAAATCTAGTCCCCTCTTGAGAGGGGTGGCCGAGCGTAGCGAGGCCGGGTGTGTGAAAACAAAAAGGCACCGATTCGCATCGATGCCTTAAAAACAAAGTTAGCTAGAAACGATCCCGGGTGAATGCCGGGGAAAAAATTAATCTTTCCCCAATGTCCTTTACAATTGCCTCAATGTCATGTTTCTCTCCCGGTTTGATTTTCACGATGCTTTTATAGCCATCCGGAATCCAGATTCCGATTTCCTCACCAAGCTTATTCGCAATATCAATTACTTTTTGGACTGCTTCTCTAACGGGTTCTCCGCTTACAGTATGGTAAACTAACTTTCCTTTTGGAATCCAGTGTTGCTTGCCGCACTTCGGGCATTTCTTAGCCAAATTACTTGTATCCATATTTCTATCTCCTTTCTGATTTTTTCGCAAAAGGCTTTTTGCGTCTAAGGTGCATTCCTCCAATCCTATATTAAAGCACGGCGATTTGGTTTGGGGAAGAGTTGGCAAGTTTTCTGAACTTTAGTTAATAATGTTTTTAAAAGGAAAGAGAATAAAAAGCCCTGAGCAACTCAAATCCTAAAGCCGCATTAAGTTGACTTTGGCCTGGCAGCGTATTAGTACGGTCCGGGCGGTACTTAATGGAATGTCTTTACTTAATTTCTCTTAATCTCGCGACGCGTTCGGCGGTGGGTGGGTGAGTGGAGAAAAGTTTGGCCATAAAACCGCCCAATCCTTCTGAACCAAAAGGGTTGGCGATATATAAATTGGCAAAGGCAGGATTAGTTTCAAGGGCAGGCATTTGGTTGCTGAGATGATCGATTTTTTCCAAGGCGTTGGCGAGCCCCTCCCCGCTGCCGGCGAGCTGCGCGCCGCTGCGGTCCGCTTCAAATTCTCGCGAACGGGAAATTGCCAATTGAATGATAATTGCCGCGATTGGCGCAAAAATAATAACCAATACCTCCCCCAGGGGATTGCGATTCTCATTGTTTGAACTCCCGCCAAAAATCATTCCCCAGCGGAGAATCCCGGTGATTGCCGTGATAATTGAAGCGATTACCGAAGCACTTGTGGCAATCAAAACATCTCTATTTTTTATGTGGGAGAACTCGTGGGCCAGCACTCCTTTTATTTCTTCTTTATTTAAACCGCGAACCAAACCTTCGGTAATAACAATTGCGGAATGCTTTGGATTTCTTCCGGTAGCGAAAGCGTTAGGCTGAGGATTTGCGCTAACATACAATTTTGGTTTGGGCAGGTTAGCTTTTTTTGCCAGTTCAGACACAATTTCTTTAATGAAAGAATATTTTTTAGTATGAAGCAACTCTGCCCCGGCTGACGCGATAGCAATCTTATCGGAATAGAAATATACTCCGAGATTCATCAGTAAGGATATCCCCAACATTAGCCACATACCATTATAACCTCCAACTAACCGGCCAATAGTTACTAGTATTAATGCGAGACAACCGAACAAAACGATAGTTCTAATAGTATTGTTCATAATTATTGGTAAAATAGTAAGCGGTAAGCAAAAAATCTTGGTAATTGTTTCCCCAAGGTTATTTTATAACATTTTCTGATTATTTAACAGGGCTCCAATCACAAATTACTGCAGCAAATTCTTTACCTGATCCAGCATCTCGTCGTCGTTAACTTTGGTTTTGGTTAGAGCGGTGTCTTGAATGACGCATATTCTTTTTATGCCTACTTCTTTGTTGAGTTCCTGGCAGAACATCGTTCTGTTTTTGCCATCGGTTAATTTGTCCTTGTGAAATTTAAAGGGAGTCGAGATTATCAAAGTGTCGTCTTCGATCTTTACCGGGCTGCAGACTTTGAGTAATGAAAACAAGGCCGGTTGTAGTTCGCGAACATTTTGCAGCACCTTGGTCCATTTGGCGAGAACCGCTTTAAGGTCGACAAAAGAGGATTTAGTAGGCTCTTTGCTTTTGATTTCTTTTTTTGCTTTTTCAACGCTTTCTACCTTAGACAAATCCGAACCAACGCTAGGAATGGGTACATCCTTTTCACTTTCGCTTATGTCTTTATGCTGACCACTGATTGCTGGCCATTGGTTGCTGTCTTTCAGCCCCCACTCAACTATTGCCAGTTCCAGGGGTAAGCTCGGAAAAGAAGAAATTTTTATTGCCGGCTGAGAATGGACTATCTTAGCCATAAGATCAATTAGCTCTGGCATCGAGATGCTTTTTGCTAAGTTATCGAGACTCGCTATTTGACTTTCACTAATCTCATTTTTCATTATCTTAGCTCCGTAAGAGTTAATTTTCAGGAAAAGTATTTTTCTTAGGTAATCTAACAGTCGGTGGCTGAAAAGAAAAATATCGATCCCCTCTTTGAGAAAATTCTCAAAGTTTGCCAGCGCTTTGTTAATGTCCTTGTTTAATAAAGCGGCAAGCAATTTCATCTCCTGGTCTCTGCCGGTGATGCCGAGAATTCCTTTGGTCTCTTCGCTTTTGATGTTCTTTCCGGCCAAGGAAACGATTTGGGTAAAAAGGCTTTCCGCGTCTCGCATACCGCCGTGCGCTGCTTCACCAATCATTTCCAAGCTCTCCTTGTCGATTTTTATTTCCTCCTTTTTTGCGATCCTGGAAAGTTTTTTAAGTATTTCCACTAGAGATAGGAGTTGAAACGAAAAACGTTGGCAGCGGGAAGCAATTGTCAGTGGGACTTTATGTATTTCCGTAGTAGCCAAAATAAATATTGTATGCTCAGGCGGCTCCTCAAGTGTTTTCAAAAGAGCATTAAAAGCGCCCTTGCTGAGCATATGAACTTCATCGATAATGAATATGCGGTATCGAAGCTCCGCTGGCGCCAGGTTGATATTTTCGGTCAGTTGCCTAATATTTTCTACTCCAGTAAAAGAGGCCGCGTCTATCTCTATAAGATCGAGGGTTTTGTTTAAGCTGACAGCGATACAGCTTGCGCATTTATTGCAGGGTTCTGCTTGAGGTCTTTCTCCTAGGGGAGTCAAACAATTTACCGCTTTTGCGAAAATTCTAGCCGTAGTTGTTTTACCGGTTCCCCGGGGGCCCGTGAAAAGATAAGCATGGGAAACTCTTTTTTCTTTAATTGACTGCTCCAGGGTGAGCCGAATAAGTTTTTGTCCGACCAACTCGCCGAATTTTTTAGGGCGGTAAGTCCGGTAAAATGTTTTAGTCATATTGCTTTATATTGATTCCGGTTGAATTTAAATTCTTGGTGGTGAGTAAAATTGTTTTTTACTCATTCAGATATTTCCCTATGCGCTTCAGCTCCTCTTTCGCTTTCACGTTCGTTTTGTCGAGTTTCAGTACTTCCAAAAAAGCGTGGCGGGCATCTTTCCAATTGTGTTGGTTGGAGTAGAGTCTACCCAGTTGCAGATAAAGCCCAATATTTTTGGAGTCGTGGATAACGCTTTGAATAAGCATCGCTTCTTTTTTCTTCCAATATTGTTCTTTTTCCACTTTGATCTCGGCGGGGGTAAAGGTTTTTTTGATTATTTCCTCGACCGCTTTGCTTTTACCCTTGCTGGCCAGTTCTCTTCTGAATGGATGAAAAATCGAAATAGGCCTTTTGGAAACGTTATTAGGTTCTGTTCTCTCCGTTTCCGCTTTTGACGGTTTTCCGGTGTTTTTGTGAAAGAGCTTGTTTTCACCGGGCGCTTCTTGCCGATCCTTTTTAAATTTATCTGCCGAATCAGCGTTTTCGGCATCTTGGTCGATACTGTCATTATAATTTATCGATTCTTCGGTCGGGAAGGACTTTTCTTTTTCTGTTTTTTGTCTTTGCCGGCTGCGGTATTCTCTTAGACCTTCTCCCATTTTTTCTTTTTTCTCTCGTACTTTTTTTATCGAATTATTCAATTTATTGTCGAGCTTGAGAAGTAAAACCCGAAATATTCTCAATAAGTTTTCTCCTTTGCCGAGAAAAATTTGCCACCACCTCTTTTTTTCTTCTTTTTCCGGAATTTCGTGTCGCTCCACGGCTTCGGGAATATGTTTAGTCAAGACATAGATTGCTATTCCTAAAACTATGAGAATCAAAAATGGAAAAAGAATATTATAGATGGTCATCAAGGGAAATTCGAGATGAAAATATCAAAAATAAAAAGGATAATTCAATTTAAATTTTGGTTTTAAACTTTAAATTTTTTACTGTGTACCCTGCAGGACTCGAACCCGCAACCTCTTGGTCCGAAGCCAAGCGCTCTATCCAATTGAGCTAAGGGTACATAATTTGTTGGGATCTGATAATTCCAACTCTGCTAGTTAAGAGAGGTCTATTTATTCGTATACTGTGGGCATACTAGGACTCGAACCTAGGGCCTCGTCATTATCAGTGACGCGCTCTGACCAACTGAGCTATATGCCCCCTTTTCTATAAGCAGTAAGACCCGTCGCCGTCGGCAGATGCTTTCTTCCTACCGGCCAGCAAGCAGGGAAGCAACCAATAACCGAACTAGTTACTCACTTGACTTATTATTTTATTAACTCTTCTTTTTTGGGGGATTCTTGTTTTTCGGATCCGTTTTCCTGCTCGTTATTTTCTGCTTTTTCTTTTCTTTCTTGCGCTTCTTTACTCTTCGTCTCCCTTTTCATTTTTTCGTCCATTTCCCGAATTTTTTTCGTTCCTTCAATATCTTCCCTTAATTTACTCTTCTTCCCTTTGGTTTTTCTCAGGTAGTACAGCTTAGCTCTTCTTACTTCTTGACGTTTTACAATGTTAATTTTTTCGGTAAAGGGTGAGAAAATGGGTAAGATCAGTTCAACGGCCACTCCTAAAGTAACTCGACGAATAGTTATTGTCGCTCCCGGCTGAAATCCGTGTTTATGGGAGATAATTTCCCCCTCGATTATTTGGATACGTTCTTTGCTACCTTCTTTTACCCTACGGTGGACTCTGACAACATCGCCCACTCTGAAGGAAGGATGACTGACTGGCTTAATTTTTTCTTTGGTGTTTTTGAATACTGTGTTCATAGGGGTGAATATTTTACGATAAAATAGAACAAGGCCAATGTACTTTTATTAAAACGATTATATAAAAAACTCAAATTGCTCTTCCGGAAATTCTGACTTATATTTATAACATAAAAATGAATTTTTTACCATTTTATTTATTAAAACGGTCGCAAAATTGTGAAAAATAATGCAAAATAAAAAGTCAATCCTGCTGTTACCTCTAATTTTAGCTCTTCCCTTTTATGGTGGACCGGGGTGCAGCATACCTAAAAATGATGGAGGAGTCTACAAAACCACCGACAGGGGGGCAAATTGGAAACAAATTATTACCATTGAGGACAGCAAAGATGCTTTGGTAAAAGCAGATACGGAACAAATAGTTGTTGACCCCAACAATCCCGAAGTAGTTTTTTTGGTGACTAGCAGTAATGGCCTTTACGTGAGTAATCGATTCGGAGAGAGTTGGAAAAAGATTCTTCCCGAAGCCGGGGCGGTATATTCGATTGAAGCGGATTCAAAAAAAAGCGGGGTGTTTTATGCTTCAATTCTGCTTAACAACAGAGCAAAAATCGTTAAGACGGAAGATGGTGGCCAAAATTGGAGCGAAGTCTATACCGAAGCAGGCAAAGGGGACTACGTTACTAAGATTAAGGTCAACCCCTTTTTGGAGAATTCTTTGATTGCGGTTAATTCAAAGGGATTGGTTGTGCGCAGTTCCGATAGCGGTAATACTTGGCAGGCAGCTTTTCCTTTCAAGGAACCAGTGATCGATATTTCTTTTGATCTAGAAAGGGAAAATTTGGTATGGGTACTCACTCAGAAAGGAATTTGGTATTCACAGGATAATGGGTCGGATTTTAAACTCCTAGCGCTGGACGCTAACGGGGAGATGGGAAATAAGTTTTATTTGCTGCGAAAAGAGCCAGCCGGTTTGTTTTTGGCTAGCGATAAGGGGTTCTTTCAAAGTCGCGACAATGGAAGAATTTGGAAAAAAATAATCACCTTAAACAATCCAACCGATTTTCCGGTAAGGGAATTTGCCGTATTCCCTGTCAGCAACGAACCTTCTACCGCCGAAGCCCCGGTAGATAAATGGGCGGTAGCCGCCGGTATGACTGTCTATCTTACGGATAACGGAGGGGAAAATTGGAAGCCGATCCAGTTTGAGATCGATAGAATGGTGAATGCTATAGCTATCAAAAAAGACGATCCCAACCAGATTCTCGTTGGAGTAAAAACAGTCCGTAACAATGCGTTGATAGGGTTTTAATAGGTTACGAGCTACGGATAATTTTATAATTTTAAGATATTGGTTTTATATTCTGAATCTGCGGAAGAAACTCAAAAAATTGGCCAGGATATCGGCAAAAAATTAAAAGGCGGAGCGATAATTTTTTTGTCCGGTATCCTGGGAGCCGGAAAAACCGAATTTATTAGGGGAATCGCCAAAGGATTAGGGGTAAAATCAAAAATTTCCAGCCCCACTTTTAATATTATGCGCGCCTATGACTGTCCGAGGGGTTGCAGTTTGTACCATTTCGATTGTTACCGCCTGAAAAAATATTCCGATTTGCTGAATATTGGTTGGGAAGAAATAATTGCCGACCAAAATTCAGTGATCGTTCTTGAATGGCCGGAATGCATCGCGGACAAAAATTTAACCAAGGCGGTGAAGAAAAAGCTTATTTCAATCAATATTGAAATTGGCAAAAATAATAAGCGCACAATAAAACTAATAAATAATAACTAATCCAAAAATATGGGGGAAAATCCGCAATTTACTACCGATCAAGCCAAGCAAACTGGAGAGCAACTAGGGATTAATTGGTCTAAATTTGACGTGGAACAGTTCAAAAGGGGGATGGAGGTGGAATTGGAACACGGTTTGCGTGATCCGCATACCAATGTTACCAATAACGATCCTCTTACAACGGGAAAAATCGCTTTGGCTCACCTTAATGAGTTTCCCGATTATTATACCCGGCTGGACGAAATGGAGAAAAAAGCGGAAGAATTTTGGGAGAAATAGTAGAGCCCGACTTTGAGCCGAATGCTTTTTGCCAAGATTAAAAGGGGTGGGTAAGGTAGTATGATAATTAGGAATCCGAAATTATTTTTCTGGATTACCCAGCTAAGCCGGGTAATGAAGAGGGTATGGAAAATCTGGAAATAAAAAATTTGGTGGGGTTTTTACTGCCGTTGATTATTGTTATTGGAATATATTGTTTTGTCTTACGGAGCAGACGCGTAATGTATTATACTTCTACGAAACGTTGGGGTGGGGTTGTATTGGGCGCTACTGTAATAATTTGTATTACACTGTTCCAGAATATTTACTCGGGTTTTTTACTGCCAAAAGACTTTCGGAGCCTGATTGTTGGTATAATTTTATTGTTGATAGGTGGGGTTTGGGATGACCTCAAAAAAATCGGTTGGCTGGAACAGCTGCTATTCCAAAGCGCGGCGGCAATTATCGCGGTTATTGTTGGCGATACGATAAACCACATCCGCCTGCCGGGTGGTTCAGTCTTGTTTTTTCCGCCTTTTGTTACGGCAGTTTTGGCCTATTTTTGGATTATTTTGGTAATCGAAGCGTTGAATTGGCTGGACGGAGTGGATGGGCTTTCGGGTAGCGTAAGCCTGGTAACTTTAATAGTCTTGGCTATTTTGGGACTTACGAAAGTAGTTAATCAGCCCAGCACTACCCTGCTCTGTTTAATTATCGCGGGAGCACTAGGCGGATTTTTATTTTTTAATTTTCCTCCTGCTAAAATTTATCTCGGATCGTCCGGAATATGGATACTCGGCTTTTTAATTGCGGTAATTTCCATTTATTCCGGGGGGAAAGTGGCCACTACAGCTCTAGTTTTGGTGATACCAATAATTGATTTTCTGTTTGTATCGGTCGAAAGAATTGTGGCTGGCCGCTGGCCGGTTTGGGGGGGCGATAGGCTACATCTGCACGAACGGCTAGTTGATGAAGGGTGGAGCCCGACAAAGATTACCCTAACGTTTAGTAGTTTTTCGCTTATTTTGGGGATAAGCGCGCTTTTGAGCCAAACTCAAGGAAAATATTTTCTTTTTATTCCTGCGGTGGGGTTTTTTCTCTTTTTTGCGTTGATGCAGCAGAGAATAATAGGGCGGCAGCGAAAAAGATGAATATTCCTTGTGGGATAGTCAATAAATAATGATCGAAAAAGCCGATAAAAAGATAGGTAATAAATAAATATTTCCACAACATATTATTGTTTGATTCTTTTGTCATTCCGGAAGGACGAAGTGAAATCAGGGATTTGGGAAATTCTTTAAAATTCTTTTTGGATTCCCGGGTCAAGCCCGAGAATGACAGCATAGGATACTGATTGTGACGGGGATTTAAAATACGATAAATAAGATATAGAAATAAAAGCAGGCCGATAATTCCCAAATCCGACAATACTAATAAATAAATGTTATGCACCGGCTGCATTTCCCAGGAATAAAAGGGGAATTTGGAAAAAGCCGGTAATTCGATCGGTCCGGTTCCCCATCCCCGACCTAAAATAGGCGAATCCGAAAAACGGCTAAAGGCCGCCTTGACGTATTCAATGCGTAATCGGGTAGTTTGGTCGCTTCCATCAAGGATTTTCTGGATGGGACTGCGGATTAAAAAAAGTGAAAAAAGAAGAATTAAGAAAGAAGAAAACAAAAAAGTTTTTTTATTTAGTATCGATTTATATTTATTATGTGCCGGAAAAAATTTCCAGGCCCTCCAGCTTAGTAAGATTATTAATAAAAATCCCAATATCGCTGAGCGGGAAAAAGTTAATCCGAGGCCGATGAACTGGATGAAAATAAAAATATTTTGGTATCTCGCCGGTTTATACCAAAAAGTCGTTACGATTGTAAACAGTAAAAACCCGCCTAGAACGTTGGGATGTGGGAAAGTTCCGTAAGCACGGAGTAAATTGTGTCCAAACAAATCTATTTTTGCCAAACCCAAAATACCCCCATTCAAATTTCCTTCTCCTAAAAAATACAAGCCCAGGGATTGTTGAAAGATAAATTGTCCCAAAGCGATCAGGCTTTCAATCAATCCGGTAGCGATAATTAGCTTAAAAAAAATATTTTTATAATAAACTGAATCCAGGACCAGTGCTAAACTAAGATAGACAGCCGTTGCCAGTATTGGTAAGCGAAAACCCCAAAATGCGCTGAGAAAAGGCGATCCGCTCCAAAGGAAAGACAAAAAAGCAAAAGATACAAACGAAATTAATCGGGTGGGAACATAAGGCGCTATCCTTTTTGGCTGTCTTTCGTCGTGATTTTTGGCAAGCGCGCGCGAGTAATTATTTCCATTGGAAAAGAATGCAAAAAAAGATTTTTTGTGCAAGTATTGACTTAATAGGATCGTAAATATCAAAAATACGGCGGCAACATCAATGAGATAAATATTATACAACGGGAAAGAAGTATAACTTTTATTGTTTTCTAAGAATGCCGGCGAGTAAACAAAAGAAAACGGCACAATTAAAATAAGCACAATAAAGGCGAATTTAGTCAATTTTTGAATAATGTTTTTTCTCATATGGATAAACCCAAAAAGCTAAATTATCCCATTTTGTTTGTTACTCGAACCTATCCTCCCGTTATCGGCGGTATGGAAATTTTGAGTTTCAATTTAACCAAAAAAATTGCCGAGTTTGCCGAAACTTATATTATTAAAAACTCTTACGGTAGAAAGAATCTTCCTTTTTTTATACCCTGGGCCACCATTAAAGCAATTATATTAGTATTTTTTAAGAAAATTAAACTAGTTCATTTATCTGACGGAGTTTTGGCGCCAGTCGGGATGGTACTGAAAACATTATTCCCCCGAATAAAGGTTGTAAGCAATATTCACGGTTTAGACTTAGCGTATGCCGAACAATTAAGGTTATACAGTTACACTAACATTTGGGCAATACGCCGACTAGATAGAATTTTTGCGGTTAGCAACGATGTCAAGACCGTTTGTCTTAAATACGGTATTGACGTTAACAAAATCACGGTTATTCCAAACGGGACAAACGCGGAAGAATTTTACTTGCCGGATATCCGTAATAATAAAAAGCGGAAGCTTTGGGAAAAATATTTTCCGGCAGTTGCGGAAAGTATCGACCCCGAAGAAAATTTTATTATTTTATCGTTGGGTAGAATCGTAAAGCGCAAAGGCTTGGCGTGGTTTATTAAGGATGTTATGCCGGATTTGCCGAAGCGAGCAGTTTTGGTGATTGCTAGCTCTGGTCCGGACGAGGAGAAAGTCAGGCAAACCGTGAATGACGGAGGAATGCAAAACAGAGTGCTTTTTCTCGGTTTTGTTACCGAAAAGGAAAAAAAGTTTTTGCTGAACGGCTGCGATATATTGGTAATGCCCAACATAAAAACACCGGGTGACCGCGAAGGATTTGGGATAACGGCTATCGAGGCCGGAAGCTGTGAACTTGTTCCCGTTGTCGCCGACCTGGAAGGTCTCAAAGATGCGATAGAAGATCATAAAAATGGTTTAAGGCTACCCTCGAAAAACAAAGCGAAGTTTGTAGAAACAATTAAATATTTAATCGATAATCCAAAATACAGAATCGAACTGGGCAGAAAAGCCCGCCGCCACGTGAAAGAAAATTTTGACTGGTCGGTAATCGGACGAAAATATTTGGAAGAATTTAGGAAATTAGAGCCTTAAAATTTAAATAATTTCAAATTTTAAATTAAAAAATTTCGGCTTAGAAGTTAACATATGATTAGCCTCCTCGATACCAAAGATTATTTTTTGTTTATATTCTATTTTACCTACGCTGTTCTGCTGCCGGGCTATTTGTTGACGAGAGCGGTATTCCCGCCCCGTCAGATGAAGGATTTGCTAAAAACTCTTCCCAGTCTTGAGGGAAGTCTTGTTTATCGTTATTTTTATTTCCTATTTGCTCCGGCATCAGGCTTAATTTTAGTTGATGCGCTCGTGCTGGTAATGGCTAAATTTAATTTCCCGCTTAATTTCACCAATTACTTCTTAGGTTTTTCGATACTCAATATAGCCTTGCTGATATTTAATTTCCGGTCGACAAAGCCGGCAGAAATTAAAGCGGACAACAATAAGGACAATTTTAAAATTTATATATTGATTTTTATTGCTCTTTGGCTAGGAAGTATCCTGATAAGAACGGTTTTTTATCTTCCCAACGCCGTTCCCCAGGATATTGATCTCGGGCACCATATGTATTGGTCGCAATTAATAGTACAAAAGGAAACTTTTCCTGTTTACGACACTGCTGAAGTAATCGAAGGGGAACATATGGTTTTTGCGATATTAAGCAAATTGAGTGGAGTCACGCTGCTTTCCGCCATACCGTTGATTATTCTCTCGTTTTATAATCTGATTATGCTTTTGGCGCTCTCGTTTACTTCTCTAGTCGTTTCTGCTAATCGGAAGGTCGCGCTTTGGGTGCTGTTTTTTTCGGGTATCTATTTTGCCATCGATCCCCCTCAAGCCAGGTATGTCAAGGGTGGAGTAATTGGCAATACTTTTGGGAATTTATTTATTGTCCTAGTTTTCTTGTTAGTTTTTCTTTTTTTTCGTTATTTTTACCAAAACCTTAATCGTAGGAACAAAACACTGCTCTGCTCGAACAAAACAGAGTCCTGTTCCTACAGAGAGATTTCTTCTCTCATCTCCCTTATCTTGATTATTATCGCCGGATCTTTCTACACCCACCATCTGAGCACCTTTTTATTGGGCATAACCCTAGCGGCTTCGTTCTTTTTTTGGCTTATCGCAACTTTTATTTCTTGGAAGAATATGCCTGCTTCACGCGAGCGCCGGCGGGGCGAATCGGGGCATATTTTTGTTTGGGAGGTAGTGAGATTACTATTTGACTTTTTTCGAAAAATTATCTTATCCCTAAAATTTATTTTGACATTTTTGGTAGTTATAGTGTTTCCCTTGTTTATTTACTTGCCTTTTTATTTAAAAAGCCACGCCATTGAGACGGTGACTCAAGATCCCGAAAAAGACACTCATTTGGGAGTGCCTTTAACCAACTTTCCCGGAAAATTAGGCTGGATAAGGTTTATTCTGCTAACGGTCAGTATTATTCTGTTATTAATATCTTTGATCGCTTCAATTCTCAAGCGCTATAAAATTTCGGAAAAATTATCCTCGTTGCATTTTTTAAAACATTATTATATAAAGACCGGTTTGAAGCCCATTTCTACTAAGATATTGTATTTATTGTTGCTCGGTTGGTTTTCCCCTTTAGCTTTGCTAAGTTTCTACCCCGGGATTTTAAAAGTCGATCTTCCTAGCACAAGAGTGATCAATTATCTAGTTTTTCCCAGTATATTGTTGGGAGCGGTTATCGCTGACCTGATTTTTACTTGGGTTAAAATAAATTATCAGGGAAAAACGGCGTTAACTATTCTGTTTATTTCGGGATTGGCAATAATTTGGGATGGAACAGGGGATTTTAGAAGCGCTTACACGGGGCAAAATAAATTTCAGGAGGCCGTGCAGCTTTACAATGCTTCCGACTATCTTGCAAAACATACGAAAAACGATGCGGTAATTCTAAAAGACCACCGAACAATCTCGGGCGATACCTGGATTAAATTTTTTCTGCTGCGCGGATATGACGATATGCTGTCCCGTACTTATGATTATAAATATAACGCCATCGGTAACAATTTAGATCCTTGTACCAAGGAAATGATTACGGTTCCCGAAAGCAATATTTCGGAAAAATGTTATGGACAAACAAGAATAAGTTATGTTATAGTAAAACCAACGGGAGATGAATTCTTGTTTTGGAAGGGGCAAGGGTTTAACGCGGTATATTTGAACGATAGTCTAGCGATATTCAGTAAGCTTAAGGATTAGTCAGAAAAAATGAAGAAAAAATTTAGAGTTTTGAATTATAATTCTAAGCTCGGAATTTTTTATTTTTACCATTCCCTGCTTGGCTTACTGGCTCGCCTTGCCAAATTTGACAGTCGCATACCGCCAAATCTCTCGGCCTGCATCGTCAAAGGCTGTGTCAGTGGCGCGCGAAGGAGCGCGAAGCGCAGGTTGGCAGATTTTTAACTATTTATTCTCGCTATGCTTACCGAACAACAAATTAAAAAACTGAAAAAAAATTTAGAGGATGCCAAGAAAAAAATAGAGCATCAATTATCTAAATTTGCCAAAAAAGACTCTTCCGTAAAAGGGAACTACAAAACTCAATTTCCCGATATAGGCTCACAACCCGATGAAAGTGCCCAGGAAATTACTGAATACGAACAAAACATTTCTCTAGAGCATAGCTTGGAGGATGAACTAGTGCTTATTGATAAAGCGCTCAAAAAAATTGAAGAAAAAAAATATGGCCGTTGTGAATCCTGCGGCCAGGAAATACCATTTGGCCGGCTTGAGATCAGGCCTCAAGCGGTACTTTGTATTTCCTGCAAATCCAAAAAAGAAAAAGGAGAAGAGTAAAGTAAAGGTGAATATACCTACCTAATATCTTACATTTTTTATGAGAAAATTGAGCAGCAAACCAAATTTGCGATCCAGTGCAAAAAAAATCAACCCCCCCGGTAAGGCAACGGCCAGGAAAAGAGTCAAGGTTGTTCGAAAAAAGTTAAAACCTAGGAAAATTACCAAGGCTATCAGTCGTACTATAAAAAATATTCAGCGAGCAGTTAAAAAGTCAAAAATAATTCTCCCAAAAAAGAGTAAAAAACCAGTCTTAAAGAAAGAAAGGAAAAGGGTTAGGGTTAAAAAAAACGAAAAACCGAAAATTATTGAAACGGAAGCTGATCTATACAAACATAAAGTAGAAGGATTACTGCAAGAAGGCCGGCAAAGAGGTTTTGTTACCGAGGCGGAGATCTTGGAAGTGGTACCGGAAACCGAGGAGCAGATTGAACTAATCGAAGAAATTTACAAAGATTTAGCCAAGGCGGGAGTAGAAATTGTGGAAGGAGAAGCGGATCTTTTGGAAGAGGAGAAAGAGAGAAAGGACGTGGCGGCTGCCAAAAAATCACGCAGTCAAACAAGTGAGGAGCCTACCGGGGGCGACACGATCCAAATGTATTTACGGGAGATAGGCAAGGTGCGCCTTCTTTCCTCTGAAGAGGAAGTGTCTTTGGCAAAAAGAATAGAAAAAGGAGATCGCCTGGCCAAGCAACGGCTTACCGAGGCAAACTTACGTTTGGTCGTGAGTATTGCGAAAAAATATGTTGGTCGTTCGAGCAGCTTAAGCTTGCTGGATTTGATTCAGGAGGGTAATTTAGGCCTTTTTCGGGCGGTGGAAAAATTTGATTATCGTAAGGGGTATAAATTTTCTACCTATGCTACTTGGTGGATAAGACAGGCCATTACGAGAGCGCTGGCTGATCAATCAAGGACTATCCGCATTCCAGTGCATATGGTTGAGACTATCAATAAGTATACCCAAGCAAGTCGGCGGCTGGTTCAAGAGCTAGGCAGAGAGCCGTTTCCCGAAGAAATTGCGGCGGAATTGGGTATTGAAACTGACAGAGCGCTCCATATCCAAAAAATATCACAGGAAACAATCTCCTTGGAAACAAGTGTAGGAGATAGCAATAACGAAGACACTACCGTTTTAGGCGATTTTATTCCCGACGAGGAGGCGAACATGCCAACTCAAATTGCCAGTCATACCTTGCTTCGGGAGCAACTCAGGGGGGCTTTAAGCGATTTGACTCCTAGAGAAAGAAAAATTCTTAGTATCCGTTTTGGATTGGAGGATGGTGTTACAAGAACTCTCGAAGAGGTGGGCCATAAGTTTGGCGTAACTCGTGAACGTATCAGGCAAATCGAAGCAAAGGCGTTGGAGAAACTGCGAAAACACGGGGTAGCGGATAAGTTAAAAGACTTTTAATCTTTGAAATTCTGAATCCAAAACCTAAAATTTGGGAATTAGAATCTGTGATTTTTATTCATGACTTATTTAAAAAATAAAAATGAAGAAAAATAAAAAAGAAAAAGGCTTTACTTTAATCGAAATGTTGGTCGTTGTCAGTATCATTGGTTTGATGACGACGATGCTTATCGTGTCGGTGAGCAGGATAAGAAAAAATTCTATTGATACTCGTCGCAAAGCGAATATTGAAAATGTCCGTGGGGCAATAACGCTTTATTATTCAACTAAAAATACTTGGCCGTGCATTTCGGACCCGGAATGCGCTACTCTTGACTGGTCTAATTTAGTCGATCGACTATCAACGGTAGGATACCTTTCGGATAATATTAAAACTGACGAGGATGCTGACGGGACAAATGACTATTATGTTTGCCAGTGTGGTACCGCCGGTTGTACTTGCCCCAATTCTCAAATGAAATTAGTCACCCGTTTCGAGGTGGCTAGCAATGAGGACTGTTCTTCAAATAGCACTTGTTCCACGGAAATTTCGAATGAAAGTAGTCAGTGTTGTGCATTGGAGGTCAAGTAATATTAGAATTTGCTATTGACAACAGCGAAATAGTGCCTTAATTTTTTCACAAGTATTCATTGTAAATTCCGCCGTATAAAAACGGCGTGTCAATGAAAGATAATAATTAAATTACGTAAAGATGACACCGAAAGACGCCGAATTTGTGGAGTACGTAGTAAAATCCATTGTTGACCACTCGGAAGAAGTGAAAGCCGAGCGTAGAGTTGACGAAATGGGAGTATTGGTCACTCTCCATGTCCATCCCGATGATATGGGAATGGTTATAGGAAGGGATGGCAGTACCGCCAAAGCGCTAAGAACCTTACTTCGCGTGGTGGGAGCCCGTAACAACGCTAGGGTAAACCTCAAAATTAGCGAGCCGGAAGGCGGAAAAAGAGCGAAAAAAAGTGAAAGAAGCGAGAAAAGAGACGAAAGGGAAGCGATGGGTGAAGAAAAAAAAGAAGACATTGAAGAAGTAGTCAACGACCTTAAACTTTAGGATATCAGTTCATAGGATACGGGGGCGAATCGAAATGTTTAACTCGATTCCGCTCCCTAATTTCCTACTATCCTAAAATTATTTTGGTAATTTTACTTAATTATAATTTATCGTATAATTCAAGAGTAAATAATTTAAAAAAACAGTAATAATTAAACTGACCCAAAAATGCAAAAAAAGAAAAAAAAGTTTGAGGAGGGAGTAGCAAAACTCGGTTTAGTGCCGGTAGCTAGCGCTGACATTACTACCGCGGCTCAGAACGCCCAGGGCGTAGCTAAAAACGCTGACGTTGCCGAACTCATACTCAAAGTAATCAACTACAGCTTAATCGTTCTTGGAGTTTTAGCCGTTCTTATATTCATATACGCTGGCTTTCTTTATTTAACGGCGTCTGGAGATCAAGCAAGAATCGACAGGGCAAAAAATACCTTATTGTATGCGGTAGTGGGAGTCGTGGTGGCCGTGCTTGGCTATGTAGCGGTGGCTACCGTACAGAACTTTATCGTTCGCGGCTAGGTGAACTAATAGAAATTTTTTTGTTTGGTAAACTTATCGATGCCCCCGTGCCTTACAGGAGTGCGCGCGGAAAAGTTTTAATTATAGCGGGAATTAGCTGGTAATGAAAAGTAAGAATAAGAACGAATATGTTTTTTAACATTGCGAAAGCGGAAATAAAAAATATTCTGACTAAACCGCAGGAAGCCAACCAGTTTTCATTCGATAATTTAGCGTCAATCAGTAGTTTTTTTAACTGGTCGGCAGTATTTATATTAATAGTAGGCTTTTTAATACTAGCGGGAGCGTTTTTTCTCTATCTGCTTGCCGCGGGGGTGGAAGAAAAAATGAGCAAAGCACACAGCACTTTAATCGGGGCATTTTTTTTTATCCTAGGCGCAATAGTAGTGTATCTTTTGGGTAAGATATTTTGAAAATTTGAATTGAAAACTATGCTAAAACAAAAAGAAATATTTAAACTCACCTTGGGTTTTTGGGTAATCGCGCTAATTTTTGCCATATCCCCTGTTTCTGCCGCGGTTTCTCAAGAAGGATGGGACCCGGACGCGATTGCGGGATCTATTTCTGGCCAAGGACTACCGGACCCGCAAGGGGGTGTTTTTACTATTCTCCTTACCTTTATCAATTGGGCGTTAATAATAATTGGGCTTTTATGCCTAATAGCCTTTATTTATTCCGGTTTCCTTTATCTTACCGGTCAAGGAGAAAATGATAAAATTGAACAGGCTAAAAAAGTTGTTACTTATGCCGTTGTGGGAACTGTCGTAGCTGTCTTAGGGTTGGTAGCGGTAAGAACGATTGATATGATAATGAGAGGTAACGCCGGCGTTGGCGCCGGCGCAGCGGGGACAGGAACGAATCTTGCCAATCCCGGGGGTAATCCCGCGATGACTTCTCCTGGGGCACAAACCGGAGCTGGTCAAGCAGCGGGAGTTGGTAATAATCCGGCAACTGTAACCGGGGTTGGCAATGGCCAAGCGACTGGCACTACCAACAATGCTGTGCCCGCTGTTGGTAGTGGGAAAGCCCCTACGGTTAGCGCCGGCACTAACCAAGCGGCTGGCGGCACTGGCACTAACACTAATAATGGTCCGGCGATTTATCTCCCGAGCGCTCAATCAGGTAGTACCCAAACGGGTTCGGGCTTTCGTCCAACCACCGATAGTCAGAACACTTTGCCGGTGGCTCCTGGCATGATGAGACAGTAAAAATCTGAAATTTAAAATTTGAAATGAGTTTTAAATTTCAGATTGAGAATTTTACCTATAGAATTTTGCCTAGAGATTTAATATGTAAAACTCATATGAGAAAAATAAAAAAACAGCTTGCCAAAATAACGTTTATGTGGGAATCTGTAATGGGTCCTTGGTCTGGTGTCGGCAACTTGCCTGATCCTGGTCCGGGACAAGGCCATCCGATAGCCGATGTCTTGACGAGAGTCTTAAATTGGTTGTTGGCGATATTCGGTGCTTTGGCAATAATTTCTTTTATTATCGCGGGCGTTCTTTATCTTACCGCTCAAGGAGACTCGAGAACGATCGAAAGAGCGAAAAAGGCCGTTACTTTTGGAATTATTGGTATTGCCGTAGGTTTAATCGGTCTAGTTGTAGTAAGGACAATAGATTCGCTGCTTAGAGGGTAGCAATTATAATTTAAAATTCAAAATTTGAATTAACCCGGCATTTAATTCAAATTTCAAACTTCAAATTTTAAATTAATAAACATGGTGTTAGAAATAAATGACGCTTCCTTCAAACAAGAGGTGGAAGATTATAAAGGTTTGGTTATGATAGATTTTTGGGCGCCTTGGTGCGGGGCCTGCGTTGCTTCCGCACCGGTAGTAGAAAAGATAGCCGAAGAATCAAAAGATAAGGTCAAAGTAGTAAAGATTAATGTTGACGAAAACCAAGAGACGGCTTCTCGCTTTGGAGTAATGTCAATCCCGACATTTATTTTTATTCAGAACGGCAAAGAAGTGGAAAGAAAAATCGGCTCCCAAGTACAAGAAGTGTTCAAAGAGATAATCGAAGGGCTAACAAAACCGTAAAACCCGGTGGTTGTAATTTTTTGTTATCTCAGAGAGACGCATTAAAATGCGTCTCTGCTTGTTTATGGTTTTAAATAAATTGTTTATAATAGTTTAAGTCTTTGCCACCTTAGCTCAACGGCAGAGCAACAGTTTTGTAAACTGTAGGTTGTCAGTTCAAATCTGACAGGTGGCTCAAATTTTAAAAATAGTAATGAAAAAAGAAAACATTACTCCTCAAATCTTGTATTTTTTGGATGTTGTGGAAGAGGAAACAAAGAACAAAAAAAAGGTGAATCAAACTTTATTTAAGCTGGAAACCTCCGAAATAGCGGGTCAAATGGCTCTTTGGTACGAAAAAGTGCGCACCGCTGTTCAATATAAGGAAGAACATTTGCTGCGCCGGGCGGCAATTTTCAGGATTCTAAAAAGACTGATTGCCATTGAGCAACGTAAGGGAAAAAGACGAATTACTTATGCTTTCTTTTTGGAGTTGGCAATGGCGGGATATATTCAACAAAAAGACGCGAACGACAATAACTTTTTGAAAACGGAAGAAATAATTTCCCGCTACCTTAAAGCCCTTAAAATTATTGGAACAATAGTCAAAAACCCCGCAGAATCGCTAGAAATTAGAAGATGGTTCTTGAATTTGGCCTCGGAAGAAATAGAAAATTTGATTAATCCCCAAAAGGAAAGAATGGCGCTTATCTATGCAATTTACGAGACTATTAGACCGAAACTCAAATTCTATTTTGAGGTCCCTCCCTATCCCCTAAAGGGATCGCGGATGAGTGGAATACGTAATATGGCAGAAGAATACTTAGGCGTGGGATCTTTAGTGGAGCCGATCGAAGATTCATTTGCGCCGGTTTTTAAAAAGGCACCGAACGAAGGAGAAAAAGCCCAAATGGAAAAACTCCTGAATATGCTTACTTATCTGACAATCTTTAGGAGTCTGCGCAAATCGGACTTAGCGATGCTGCGGAATTTAGTATTTAACATATATTTTCCCCAATGGACAACTTTAAGCTCCAACCACGAAGAAGAAATTAAGAAAATATTAAAGCAGTTTATCGAAAAAAGAGAAGAGCTAGAAATTGTGGCTGAACATCCCCTAATGCCGAGAATACTTTTTTCGCTAAAAAAATATATGTTAAGCGCGTCATTTTTATTTGACGCGATAATGGAAAATCCGCGGGAAGCTAAAGCAATAGCATCTCAGGACTTTATGCTTCACCAACAAATCAATCAAAAATGTAATTCCCGCTATTTGATGGAAAAAAATAAATTGCGAAAAAGAATATTTCGTGGAATTCTGTACGTATTTTTGACCAAAATGATGGTGGCTATGCTGCTAGAAATTCCTTATGAGATGTTCGGGGGACACAATGCTATCCAATATAGATCATTGCTGATTAACCTTATGTTTCCGCCGATTTTGCTTGGCGCGATTGCTTCTTCCGCAAGGTATCCCAATCAGGAAAACACCAAAGAAATAATTAAAAATAGCGACACTTTAACTTATAAGACAAAGCAAGAGGAAGAACTAAAGACGATTAAAATTACTGACAGGGAAAGCGCTTTTGCCGAAAGAATTTTAGACTTGTTCTACGTATTGATCTTTTTCGGGGCATTTATCACGTTGGTAAAGATTTTGAATTACCTCGAATTTAATTTAGTGGCCAAAATAATTTTTATCATATTTTCGGGAACGGTGAGCTTTTTTGGCGCTTTGATTCGCCAATCTGTGCGGGATTTGGTTATCAAGAAAGACAAAGAAGGATTTTTCAGTTTGGTCTTTGATACAACTCTTTTGCCTTTTGTCCGGTTGGGCCGTTTGCTTTCCGTAAAATTTTCGCGCATCAACGTATTTATTTTTATTTTAGACTTTCTTGTGGAAGCGCCTTTCAAGTTTATTATTAGGGCTTTCGAAGCCTGGATTGATTTCTTGAGACGTAAAAGAGACGAGATTGAAAGACAATTGGATTAAAACTGTTTCTTTTTTAATATTTAAGTTATAAGAATAAGACAAAGAAAGTGTTTATAATTTTTTATTTTTATCCTTTAAATTTGTAAATCTTTAATCTAAAACGGCTATGAAAAACCACAAGATCATTACCATTGGGTTGCCCCTGCTGATTATCGTGGCGGGTGTATATTTTGTTTGGTCCAAAAATCCGAGAGTGACAAGTTTAATACAAAATTTCGGGAAAAAAAATACTACTCAAAATCAAAACGAAATCAAAGCAATCCCGACAAACGATTCTCAAACTTCAGAAGCAACCACGGAGGAAAATTCGACCAACGACATCAGTGTTAGCGGAAATACCGGCGAGGAGGATGCCAGTAACAATTCTCCCGATGAAAAAAGAAGCAACGAAAAGCCGGACGAAAATTTCAGACAACAAATCATTACCTATGTCAATAACAATCTTAATAAACTTGTTTCCCCCCCCGCTAACGACAAATGGGACGTCCCCACGTTTTATTTTGTTGGGAACAGTGACGTATATTTAGAGCTTTATGCGGTAGATACGGACCTAGCCGGCGCTAAGATTCTGTATAAAGCAGAGAAAGACAATAACAGTATCAAACTTTCCGAACTCGCGCGTTACAAGGAAGGAGAAGAAGACTGGATTCTGAGTCAAGGGGAAGATAATTTTGATAATTATGTGATGGAAGAATACGATTATAACGATGATACTAAAAAATGGGAAAAAACAGACGAATTTACCGATGAATCTTATTCTAGTGATAATACCGAAAGCAGCCCCAACCAAAGTCCGATAGTAAGATAGAGTCGGTGATTGCTAGGATTATGGAATTGAAATCTACCATATTAACAATGCAATGTCCAAAATAACAAAAAAAATAAAAATTTCTATAAATCATAAAGAGTATGAGGTAAACGAGGGCGACTCAATCTTAGAGGTATGCCGTGAAAACGAGATACCGGTTGCTGCTTTGTGTCGGCATTTTGATTTTCAGGAAAGCGAAGCCCTTTGCAGATTGTGTTTGGTCAAGGCTGGCTTGTCCGGCGAAAAAGGACAACGTCTTTTACCGAGTTGTGTTTTAAAAGCGGCGCCGGAAATGGCTGTGGTTACCGAAGATTCCGATATTATCAGGGTTAGAAAAACCATATTGGAATTGCTTTTTATGGAACACGCGGGTCTTTGTGTTGCCTGCTATCGTAACTTGAACTGTGAGCTGCAATCTTTGGCAATTAAATATTCGATTGACCAGTTCCGTTTTTTGCCTAAAGTGACGGAGATGGAAAGCGAAGAAGCTCTAGAGCGGATACGTGACCGCTTAGGCAGGAAAATTATTGACGTCGGCAATGCTTCAATTACCCGGGAAAGTTCCAAATGTGTGGAATGCCGCCGCTGCATTAAAGCTTGTTCGGAAATGCAAGGAATTCGGGCGCTTGGCGTTCAAAAAAGAGGTATTCAAATGGGTATCGGCACTGAACATTATACTCCATTGGAATGTACTTATTGCGGGCAGTGTGTTGCTCATTGTCCGACCGCGGCGATTATAGAAAAAAGCGATATGGTGGCGGTAGTTAAGGCTATTAAAAATCCTAACAAAATGCTTATTGCTCAGGTGGCCCCCTCTGTTGGTTTTACTCTCGGAGAAGAGTTCGGAATGGCTCCCGGAACGGTGGCAACCGGTAAAATGGTTGCGGCTTTGCGAAAATGTGGCTTTGATTCAGTTTTTAACTTAAGTACGGGAGCTGATATTGTGGTTTTGGAAGAGGCGGCGGAACTTACGGATCGGTTACAGAAAGAAAATCAAAAGAACTCGTTGCCAATGTTTACCAGCCACTGTCCCGCTTGGGTGCTTTATTGTGAACAATATTATCCCAGTCTTATCCCCCATCTTTCTTCCACTCGCTCTCCCCATATGGTTATGGGTTCAATAATAAAGAATTACTATGCGCGTCGGATCAAGGCTGATCCCAAAAGCATCGTGGTTGTCTCAGTAATGCCCTGTACTGCCAGCAAATACGAAGCCGCCCGCCCGGAATTTTCCCACAGCGGCCTTCGGGACACCGATTATGTCATTACGGTTAGGGAGTTAGCCCATATTATTAAAAGTCTCAATATCCCTTTTGCCGATCTCGCAAATGAAGATTTTGATTCTGCTTTGGGGATAAAAGCCAACCCGGAGACGGTCTCCGGGATTACCGGCCGGTTGGCCGAATTGGTAACGCAAGCTGCCAGCCAATCTTCCGTTGGAATAAACTTTCCTCAAATTGAGCTGCGGGAAGATAGGGATAACAAAGGCATTAAAGAAGGGAGCGTCAGTATAGCCGGTAAAAATATCAGGTTTGCTCTAGTTGAGGGATTTGTGGCCGCTCAAAAAGTTGCGAATGCTGTGGTTAAAGGAGAATCTCCGTATCAATTCATAGAAGTTATGTCTTGTCCCGGGGGATGTGTCGGTGGAGGAGGACAACCACAGCCCACAAATAAACAAATAAGAGTCGCGAGAAAAAGGTCGATTTACGCTAGCGGTAAAAATCCGGTTCCTAAAGATGCCGGCAAGAATCCGGTTGTTAAGAAAATTTATCGGGAATATTTTTACAAGCCCGGTAGCCGGAAAGCCGAAAAAATTCTTCATTCAAAGCACTATCCGTTCGATTTTAAATTGAGGGAAAAGCATATGAAGAGACTTGGCAGCTGAAAGCGAAGAAAATCGGAAGTTTCGGTAGCAAAAAAGCCAAAAAAATAAAAATTCCATATAATGAAGTGGTTACCATTTTTATTAGCCGTGCTTCGGGTTGCCGGTGGTTAACCGTAAAACCTAAGATACTTTATGGATATATTTAATCCCCGGAAAAAATCTAAAAAAGACGCAAAAATATCTTTGGAAAAAATAAAGGAAAAAAAAATTTTTCCTCATACTTCTTCTCGCGAGATTATTAGAGAATGGGGGGCGGAGGAGTTTTCGTATTACGAAAAATCGCGGGTATGGTTTTTAATCGGCGGAGCCATTTTTTTTATAATTGTCGGTTATTTTACTATTACAAAGCAAATAATCACCGCAATAACTTTTCTTCTTCTTGGTATCACGGTTTATATTTTTTCTCTCAAAAAACCGAGAACGGTTGGTTGCAGTATTACTTACAAAGCGATATCGGTGGATAATGTTGCCTATCCTTTTTCCGATTTGGAGTCGTTTTGGATCTTCTATGAGCCGCCCGATTTTAAAGTGATTAGTTTGAAACATAAAAAGCCGTATTTGCCCCATATTCATATCCCGTTGGGAGAAGAAGATCCGGTGGAAATAAGACAGGTAATGTTAGAACTACTAACGGAAGAAGAACAGGAAGAGGCTTTTAGCGACCGACTGGCGCGATACCTGCGATTTTAGTTAAAAATACGCGCGTAGCGAGTTCTCTAATTTTTTCATTTTTTATTTATCGTATGGCCAAGGACAAAGCTTTAATAGAAGTTTGGTCAGAATGGGTACTAAAAAAAACAACCTTTTTGTGGTTGCCGGTAATGGCTTTTATTCAAATAATAAAAAAAATCAGAGAAAAATAAAATTAAGAGTAAAGAAAGAAAAGTTTAAAGAAACAGTTAAAAATTGAAATTTTTTTGTTCTAAATTTTAAATTGTTTATCTTCTTTTTTCTTTCTTAACCCTAAATTATTGTTACATGAAACGTATCGTAAAACAATTAATAATTATTATCTCTGTCCTGGCCGTTTTAACGGGGATCGTATGGGGAACAAAATGGTTGTTGAGAGTTAGGCCAACTTGTTTTGACGGAATTAAGAATGGGGAAGAAGAAGAAATCGACTGTGGGATTGCCTGTGGGGTTATTTGTCCCGAAAAAAAGCCGGAGGCGAAATCATTAATGCTGAAAAGCGTCCAAGCTGTTCAAGGAGGGGGGAAGTGCGACATCGTGGGAATTGTGAGCAATCCCAATAGTACGTTGGGAGCGGAGCATATCCCCTACACTATTAAATGGGGTACCATAGAAAAACAAGGAGAGTTTTATGTTTATCCGAGTGAAGAGAGATATTTGGCCGATGTAAATTTACCTTGTCAAAGCAGTGGAACACCGCAACTTGAAATAAAAGACCCTCCCCGGTGGGACTTTTTTAAGGGTTATGAGAAGCCCAATTTGGAAATTTCTAATTTTAAATTTACCTATCCAGATGATTCCTATGAATTTGCCGAAGTAACCGGTATTGTAATCAACCAAAGTCCTTTTGATCTCAAAGAAGTAGAAATTTATGCGATAGTGAAAGATTCAGCCGGCAATATAACCGCGATTAACCATACTACCGTTAATGGTATTTTTGTTGGGGAAAAAAGAGAGTTCCGTATTTTTTGGACCCACTCTTTTCCCAAAAATGGCACCGGCTCATTTTTTATTACTTCAAATCTATTTAATTCCGAAAATTTTATAAAAACATATAGCGCGGAAAGTGCGAAATGGAATACCGACGAGCTAAAAAATAATTATGGCCGCAACCAAATTAATCAAGGCGGCCAAAATTATTTGCAAAACCCCAAATAATTATTTTTTACCCGGTTTGGGGACACAAACACCGTTGCTCAGGCAACTGTTCTCGAGGCATTCGCATGCCGTTACCGGATTGAAATTACCAGAAGGAACACATTTTCGAGCGGAACAATTTTCTTGTTCCGCTTTACATATCTCTGAAAAGCGATACCAAGATCCTTTTGATTCCAGGCATTGGTTGATATTTCCCACCGCTTCTAACATTCTGTTTACTCCCAAATTATTGCCCTTGGGTCTTTCGGCTATCACCATTATTAAGTTTTGGCGTTTGTCGATTATTCGAGTAACTATTTGAGACATTTCAGCCAGTATCTCATTGGTATTTTTGTCGTCGGCAGTATTATCGTTTTTGTTGCTGTTTGAATCGGAAGCGGTCCCCGTCTCTTTAGCGTTAGCTTCGTTAAAAACAAAAGTAGTCTTTCCGTTAATCACTCCTAATACCCGATTAATTGTCTCCCGATCAAGATACAGGAGCTCCGTTTGCTTTTCCTTATCTTTACCCAGTATAAATAAAGGTTTTTTGGTTTGGCTAATTTCACTTTCTAAAACCATCATATCGGTAGGATCCAAATTGCCCATAACCGTAAGTATTTCGTCGGTGCTATCTTTTTGGAAAGCTATTTTACCGCTCAGTATTCCTCCTTTTTTCATCGCTTTAACTAAGTCCGTTGCTTTTTTATTCGGGATGTCCTGCAATCTAGCCGAACTGTCTACGCTGCATTCCACTTGGCTCCAAACACTGTTGTTTTTGGCACCGATTATCTTCAAGGAAGAACTAATTGTCAAGAAAGCCAATAGTACGATCGCAAACCCTCCGACTGCCCATAAGATGGCTTTTTTAGCCAGCGCCATCCACGATTCGTTTCCTCTCGCTCCGATATAGATAAATCCGCCAATTACCAAAAATAAAACCGCCAAAGGAAAGGAGATATACCAAGTCAGGTAGTAAATTATATTGACTACCATTTTTACTAGACTGCAAACACTACAGTCAAGCCCGCTACAAGTTACCAGCGGATTTTCTCCAGAATCCGCGGCTTGAACAATAAATTGAAACATATTTTTTACTTTTTCTGGAGCAAACGGATTGTATTTTCAAAAGAAGAACGGCTGTTAGCAAATATTATGTATTTGTCTACCACGATGTAATTAAGCGAAACAATCCCGTTTTCAGAGAAATCTACGTAGCGGCCGCCGCGGTAAAGGCTGCTGGTTTGGAAATCCTTTTGTTTGGAAGCCTCCACGAAATCTTTTTTGAGACCAATGAGAATGAATGGACGCAAATTGTTGATCATAGTTTTTTCCCACTCTCTCAAATTATTGTCTAATTCTGATTTATCCATCGAGGTCGAAAAAACTAAAGCTGTTCCAGGCCCTTTTTCATCTTCGGCGCGGTACATAAATATCCGGTAATAATTGTCAAGGTGGTTAAAAATACCACTGGGCATTTCTATTCTTGATCGATCGATAAATTCTCCCAAGGACAATTGTTTGTTTTGAACCGTGTATAGGTTAATCTCCATTAGATTGTAAATATCGGGGGCGATTGTGTGGAGAGCGTGAAAAGGCATTTCGTTGTCGTCGATCATTAAGCTCTTTTGAATGGGGGTCCCTTCTATTGTCTTGCCTGATTTGTCGACCGGCACCCGCGCGCCGCTGGTCTTTGGCGGATAGGGAGCGTTCGGCTCTCCGGCTTTTTGGGCGGTAGCGGAATCCGGATTACGGCTGTAGTCCTGGTCATAAGCTACTAGCGGCTTGTTTTCTGCTGCGGTTGTCGCCGCCGGGGTGGTGCTTTCAGTGCTTCCTCCTGGTGTTTTACCGCCTCTGTTTGCCACAATGGATAAAATAATGGCAATTACTATTAATACAGCGGCTACTACTCCAGCGATGAGTAGAAGCTTTCGGTTGCCTTTGCTTTCGTCATAATCTCCTTCTAATTCTTCTATAAGCTTATCTTCTAACTCGTCTTTTTTGATGTCTTTTACCATTTTAATTTGTTTAAATTTATTTGTTTTGTTATTTGGCTATTTAGAAAATTTTAAAACGTTTTTTACATTTTAATAGGAATTTATTTTGATGCAAATTTTTGAGCTTATCGAATCAGTCAACTTTCTCAAGTTTTGTTAAGAAATGCTTAAAGTCTAAATTTTTTCCAATGCTTTATAAACCTTATGAAATTTATAAAAATATTGTCACTAAGTGCCGAGAGCGGGACTCGAACCCGCAAGGGTTTCCCCACTAGCTCCTAGGGCTAGCGTGTTTACCAATTTCACCACCTCGGCGAATTAAGTTATAATTCAGCTCCTTTTTTTCTTTTTAGCATATTCTTTGCCAAATCAATTTCAAACTGGCCAAACTCTTTTAACAAGTAGAGGGAAAATACATAAAATGCCAATAGAATTATTGACCAAAAAGGAAAAGCCAAACTCTCCCGCGGAAACAAAAAGGAAAGACCAAACATTAAGGCAGCTGCCAGTAAGATTTTCATTAAGCTGGCTATCTTGAATAAATAGCCGAAATATTTATAGGTGTAAATAAGAATAGCGGCCATCACGACAAACGAAGTAACCGCAGTGCCCACAACGGCTCCCCAAAGAGCATATTGTTTAATTAAAAAATAAGTCAAGATTGAATTAACGGTCAGTCCGATGAAAGATATTATCATAGGCACCATAATTTTTCCGGCGCCGTTGAGAACAAAAGTGAGAACATAAAATACGGTTAAAAAACCTACCCCGAAAACAAATATCGACATTGGTTCTGCGGCGGCAATAAACCTTTGGGAGTAGAAAATACGAATTATCGGACTGGCGTAAATCGACATCAGGATGCACAAGGGTACCAAAAACATTACCATCAGTCGCAGCGACTGGCTAACTAACCTCTCCGTTTCGTTGTGATTTTTGCTGGAGGTGGCCCTGGAAACGGTTGGCAACAAAATTATTGTTAAGGCGTAAAAGAGATAATAGGGGATACGGCCAACAGTAATGGCGGCATTGTAAATTCCGGTCAGAAAATCGTCGTGCAATATTCCTTTGACCAGGTAAAGATCGATTGTAATCAAAAATTCATAGGCGACCATAAAAAGAGTGACCGGCCAGGCGTACTTGACAAGTTTTCTCCAATCAAAGGTCCCTTTTGGCTTGCGTTTGCGGTATGAGTCGTAAAAATTAGCCTCGAAAAAAACTGAAAGCGGGACAAGAATATAACCGACAATCGCGCCTTCCAAGGCCAATCCTCGCGATTTTAACAACCAAGCTAATCCGAGAATAAATAGTATGCGGGCAAAAGAGCGGGTGGTTTTCAAGAGAGCTTGGACTTTGAATTTATGGACTCCCGTATAATAAGAAAAATAAAACGAAGCCAAAGCAAAAGCAGGAATTATTAAAGTGGAAATCCGAAAAAGGCGATTCAGAGAAGGATCGCCTAGCACGTAAGAAATTAACGGTGTCGAAAGGAAAAATAATCCGGTGACGCCTCCGATTAGGATTGCTTGGGCAATGGCCGCCTGTCTTTTAATAACCGGAACCAAATTTGGTTTTTCCGAAAAAACCTCACTTAAATATTTTGTCATAGCCGTAGGAATTCCGTTGCCGATCAGGATTATTATCATGGTGGTAAGAGTGATTACCACCGCGTAACGGCCGTAATTAGCGGGACCGAGGATTCTTCCCATCCCGCTGTGAACGACATAGCTGGAAAGGTTATATAAAACTTCACTGATTAGAACGAATAAGAATGAACGGGCTAACACGGGTGATAATTTTAAGTTTTAATTCAGTTTTGAATAACAAATTTTAAATCAATAACAAAAGTATTATATTCTTTGTTTTGTAATTTAAAATTGATTATTTAATATTTAAAATTTCAAGAAATTTTCTCCTACTCTCCAGCCGTCGCCTGCCCCTATGGTGACAAGGATGGTAGGCTGGGGAAATTTATTCCTATTTAAGAAATCTAGACAATCTTTATGAGTCGGGAAGTACTTACAATTTTTTTGGTTAATCGCTCTTACGATGTCGTTGCTACTGACGCGGCCATCAGACTCTCTAGCCGAGCCATAAATTTCTAAAAGGCAAACAAGATCGGCAAGCTCGAGGCTTTTGGCGAAATCTTTTAAAAAGGCAACGGTGCGGGTGAATGTGTGGGGTTGAAAAACCGCGACAAGGAAGTATTCGGGATAAGTTTTTTTCAAAGCGGAGAGAGAAGCCCTGATTTCGGTAGGATGATGCGCGTAATCATCAAATACCCAAACGTTACCTCTTTGACCTTTATATTGGAGCCGGCGTTCGGTGCCGGTAAACGCGGTAAAACTCTCCGCAATTTTTCGGTCAGAAATAGATTTTAAACTCATTCCCCAGCGGGTTAACGCAAAGATAAATGCATACGCCGCCGCGAGATTATAAGCGTTATGTTGGCCGATGAGAGAAGCTGTGACGTGTGTTGTTTTGCTTTTGTAACCCGGAATATTTATTTTAATTGTTAATTTGTTTATCGCTTTGTAATTATTGGTGGTTTGTGATTCGTAATTCGCAATTCGGATATTATTATTTTTTTCTTTTCCGTAAGTTAATATCAGGCAATCTGCTGAAGATTTTAATTTCAATTCCTTAATTAATCGCTTAGTCTTCGAATCGTCGCCATTAAAGACACCGATTTTGGGTAGAGGCTGATCGCAACACGTCTTTGCCTCATACCATTTTTTTACCCAGTCCTTAAAGGCGGTGTAATAATCCGATTCTTTTTTATAAAAATCCGGGTGGTCATAATCGATATTGGTAAGGACGATCGACCAAGGGTCGTAAAATTTTAGCTTGTTTTGGTGCTCATCTGCTTCGATTACGAAGTAAGGGCTGTTTCCCGTTAAAGCGTTAGTTTTCCAACTGCTTACGCGGCTGCCGACTAAAGCAGTTGGCTTTAATCCTAAACCTTTCATTGATTCGGCAATGAGGGCGGCAGTAGTGGTTTTGCCGTGAGTGCCCGAAATCGCGATACCAAAACTACTGTTAAATAAGGAGCTTACCGCTTGTGGATAAGACAAAACGGGAATTTTTTTTCTTTGCGCCGCCTGGAGCTCGGGGTGATCGGCGGGATTAAAAGCGGTTGAATAAATAACTAATTCGGTATTATCGGGGATATTTGTCGCTTTAAAACCTTCTTTAAAAAAGATGCCGAGTTTCTTTAAGACATTGTCGGTAAAGAATTTTTCTTTGGTGTCCGAACCGCTGATTTCTTTCCCTGAATTTTGGAGAATTTGCGCCAAAGCCGTCATACCAACGCCTTTTATTCCGACGAGATAGATATTCTTTGCCTTTACTAAAATATTCTTTTTCATCTTCGTAACAATGCTACGCGAAAAATTATTAATATTAATACTCTTGCTCACTCAATATTATCGTATAGTATAATATTAACAAATACTACCATTAATTTTATGAAAATTATATTATGCAGTCTCTAGTTGAAGAAATAAAGGAAAGACTCGATATTGTGGATATTGTTTCGGGATATATCAAGATCGTTTCGGCCGGTACAAATTTCCGAGGACTGTGCCCTTTTCATCGGGAAAAAACGCCTTCTTTTATGGTTAGTCGGGAAAAACAAATTTTTCATTGCTTCGGTTGCGGTAAAGGAGGAGATGTTATTACCTTTGTTCAGGAAATGGAAGGAATGGAATTCAAAGAAACGCTAAAAATTCTAGCAGAGAGGGCAGGATTAGATTACCGCAAATTTTATGCGACCGGCGAAAAAAGTAATGCCGCCGGCAATTTTGACAATAAAGAGACGCTGCGCCGAATTTTAGAGGCCACCGCCTCTTTCTACCAAAAAAAGCTTGCTGACCCCGGCGGACTCAAAGCGAAAGATTATCTTTTGGCAAGAGGTGTCAGCCATAAATCAATAACTGATTTTCGCCTAGGCTATGCTCCGGCGGGAAACGCAAAGGGTTTTCCGTCAGCTCTTTTTGACTATCTCAAGGAATCGGCCTTCGAACTGGCGACAATTTTAGCTAGCGGCAGTGTTTATAAAAAAGAGGGAAGAGAAATTTACGTTGACCGGTTCCGGGAAAGAGTAATTTTTCCGATCGCGGACAGTTTAGGGCGGGTGGTAGGTTTTTCCGCGCGTTTACTGCCCGGCGCTGACAGTTTTCAAGGTAAATATATCAATACTCCCGGAACAGTTTTATATGACAAAAGCGGTCTATTCTACGGATTCCACTTAGCCAAAAATGCCATCCGTGAAAACGGTGAAGCCGTTGTTTTGGAAGGGAATTTGGATGTAGTCCTTAGCCATCAGGCCGAAGTTCGTCAGGCGATTGCGACTTGTGGCACCGCTTTGGGCAAGAAACAGCTAGCGACTCTCCATCGCTACACCCAAAAATTAGTTTTGGCTTTTGACGCGGATATGGCCGGAGTAAAAGCTACCAAACGCGCGGCTGAATTGGCGTGGGAAGAAGAGCTTGATGTCAAAGTAATTCCCATAAAAGCGGGGATGGACGTAGCGGATATTGTTGCAGAAAGTCCTGAAAAGTGGCAAAAAATGGTAAACAAAAAGAAAAGTTTAGCCGGGTATTTCTTTAACCTAGCTTTTAAGAATAGGGTTTTAAGCCTGGACCAAAAAAAAACCCTGGCGGACAAAATAATAAAACTGTTAAAAGCAATTCCTTCTCGGGTAGAACAATCATACTATGTGAAGCGGCTAGCCGAAGAAGTGAGAGTTCCCGAAGAGCATCTTTGGGAAAGAATAAACCAGGATAAAAATCGTGACTGGAATTTCAGCAGAAAAGAGGATCCGTCAACCGGGAGCGGGGGCAACAAGGAGAATAGGGGAAGAAGAATCTTACTGGAAGAAAGGCTGATCGGTTTGGTTTATAATTTCCCCAAGCTTTATTTTAAAAACCGGGCAAGGTTTTCCCGCTGCGTTTTTACCGGTTTAGAAACGGAACATATGTTTCGGACAATTAGTAGTTTTTTGGACGGAGTCGCAAAAGAAAAAAGAAATGAAATAAAAGCCTCCGATTTTGTTTTCGGAAGCCGCGACCTACAATTAAAAATCTCTGAAATTGCCTTGGGCGTGGAAAAGGATTTAGGAGAAGATCTAGACGAAAATCGCGAAACTGCTGAAGACGAATTAGGAGTTTGCCTGACGGCGCTGGAAAAAGAATTTTTAAAGACTCAGCGCTTCCAATTGCTTCAAGAGATAAAACAGTTACAAAAAAGCGGGAAGACAAAGGAAATGAACGACTTAATGAAGCGCCTGCAAGATATGAGTAGAGCAATAGTGAAATAATTTTATAAAATCGCTTTCAAGCTGTAATTTGCCAACCAAAGCGATTACTTCTTCTTATTTTTAGCTTTAGAAGTACGCAGCTTTTTGAATAGCCTTTTTTTCTTCCTGGCGGCAGTATTCTTTTTGATTATCTTCTTTTGGGCGGCGCTGTCGATAATTTTTACGGCTTCCTTGAGCAATTCCTCGGCTTTTTGGGAAGCCCCGGAATCTTCCAAAGTTTCCTTGACTTTTTTGATAATGGCTTTTAAGTTCTTTTTTATGTTTAGATTATGCTGGTGGCGTTTTTTACTGACGCGCAAATACTTTTTGGCGGCTGGTTTATTAGGCATAGAAATTAGTTTATAAAGTTGAAAATTTTATCAAGCTTATATAAGAATAGCTTTATGAACTTTATGAACTTTTATGGCTTTTGTCAAATAAAAGAAGGGCTTAGACAATGTACAGTCCAAGCCCTATTAAATAGCAATCCAACTTATTTGCTCACCCAACAAACTTTCTTAGTTGGGAAATGTGGGAAACTCTGTTTTTCTTCATCAGTTTCACAAGACCGGTGTTGATGAGATAAGCAATCAAAGGCCCCCGGTAGACAAATGAGGTTAATACCTCGATTAAATCTACTGTTTTCAGCGCTTCGAAAGCGTTCTCGGGGGTGAAAATTCCTCCTGACATAATAAGTACAGCTTCCGGCCACTCGTTTCTTACGAAACGCATGATTTTTAGGCTATCGTCGAATCGCATACGTCCGCTCATTCCTCCTCTGAGGCTGTAAGGTTGGTTTAGACCCCCGCGTCCGTTGGTAGTGTTTGGCCCGGCGATACCGACCGCTCCCATTTTTTTCGCCGTTTCAATCGTTATGGATAACTCTTCCCAAAGTGATTCACTCCAAGTGCAATCGGGAGAAACTTTAGGCAATATGGGGACAACCCTGCCGTGCCGATAGTTTTCCTCTTGGATGACACCCAAAACCCTTTCGAATAAATCTTTTTGCTGGAGATCCCGGTAACCAGGAGTATTTGGGCAGCTGATGTTTAGCTTTACGTAATCAGCATGGACACGCATTCTCTTGAAGGTAAACAGAAAATCCTCGGGAATCTTTTTGTTGGAAACTTGTGTCGATTTGGCGATGCTCACTCCAACAGGCATTCGGCAGATTGTCTGTTGATGCAAGCGGGTGCTGGTTTTCTTGGCACCGTCATTGTCAAGTCCCTTCCAGTTAATCAGGGCTTCTTCTTCAATATGCCTTTCTATTCGGGGTTTTTCGTTTCCGACTTGCTTCTCTGCGGTAATACTGCCATAATTACCGAAACCAAAGCCTAACGCATAGATTCCCTCCATTGCTCCCCGGCAGTACTTGTCAAAACCGGCAGCGATACCAACCGGATTATCGAAAACAATACCCAATAATTCTTGTTTCAGCCGGAGATCGTCCACGTTGGTAAATTTCCTTATCCATCCAGTTGTTCCAAAGGATCTGCCCTTACCCAGTATTTGCAAGGCTAAAAGACATAGATCGTGGGCAACTTCGGGATCGTTTTTGGTTAGAGGGAATATTATCTTCTCAGTAAAACTTCTGTAAACTTTTTCGTAAATCTGCATTAGTTCGTCTCCTTTCAAACCAGTCTTTCAACTGGAAAGTAAAGTTTGGAACCGTTCCAGGGATTGGTAACGGTGCCGTGATTATACTGTAGGTCGTCAACCCGCTCTTCAACGCGGTGGCGGACCATTCTTCGCGAGACGTCGAGGGAGAAAATTTTTGCTGCGTTGAAGCAGATTAAATCTGCTACTCGTTGTTCGGAAATTCGGTGCCTCTTCGCTAATGTAATCACTAATGGGACTAACTCTTGATGGGAAGGAATTCCACCCAAACCCTTTTCTAACTTTTCCTTGTGGGTGTGACAAGCACTGTCGGAACCTATTAGAATGTTTCTGACATTTTCATTGGCCAGTAGACTTACCAAAAACTCCCGGTCTGCCGGTCCCCTTAAGCCATTGTAGCACTTGTAGAAAACCGGATCCAAGCCTGGTTGCCAGTGCGTGCCAGTATTATCGAACCACAAGTAGTGGGGAGCCAATTCCATATAAAGGTGTCTATATCCTTCTTTTTGGGCTTGCAAAATCAGTTCAGCGCTCTCCCTACAGGAGACATGACAGATTACCAACTTTAACCATCTGCGCAGTGTGTTCGCAAGACCGAGAATCTTTTCTAGATATTTCACCTCTCCCTCGATTGTATCACCATTCTTCTTTTCAAAAATAGCCGGATCGGCGCAGTGGACCGCGAAGACTTTGCCTGCTTCGACAGCGTTTACCATATGCCGCAGGATCGAGCTTTCTTTTGCCACCCCTAGTTTTCCCGTAGTTACTTGTCCGTTGGGGTAGAGCTTAACTCCCGCGGCTTGGGAAATCTTTAGGAAATTACGCACTTCCCCAAAATTGTTGTCGGTCGCTCCGATATACAATCTCTGCGGCTTTATAATCCCAGCCGTACGGGCAGCGGTATCAATCTCTCTGAGATAACTTGTTCCTGTTTGAAAAGAGTCGATTGATGGTCGAGTATTGGGCATAGCAATACCGACTGTTATCGAGTATTGAGCTGCTTCCCGGAGAATTTGCGAAGGGGTTGTTTTGTAGCTTTCCTCTCTACCCCTCAGGTGGATATGGGTATCGATAATGTCTTCCGGCAAACGAAAGGTTTTGATTTGCGAGTCCATGGCAACAGTTTCCTTTCTTTTGGGGGTAGTTGTGGTTATGGCGAAAAATCTGATTTTAAGGAACTTGAGTTTCAGAACTCACCTCAGGTTATTATGGTTTTTTTCGTTGTCAATCTCCCGCTAAGTTAAATTTTTGAGGATAAGTTTGTATTTTTTCCAATTTATAAAAGATAGGGTAGAATGCTTGTAATGTTTACCGTTACAAGTTATAAAGTTTATGCCTGAAGAAAAACCAACCCCCAGGGAATTTTTGCCCAAGCCCGAGGTTGCGGGATCGCGAAAAACCTCTTCCAACAAGAAACAGGAGCGAAACCAGGACAAAACGATGCTCCATCTTTTACGCCTAGGAATAATTACCGCGATTATAATCGTGTCGGGGCTAATTTTTGTTGCTTGGGGAACCTATTCGGAAGAATGGCAAAATTCTTTCGTGGATTCAATTTACCGGGTTGTTCCTTACCCGGCTGCTTCAGTTGGTTATGGCAATTGGATAACCCTTTCCGACTATAACGAAAATGTGAAAGCGATGCGCCAATTTTTGGAAAGCAAGGAAGCGGCTCTTGGCGGCGGCAAGTTTGATTTTTCAACGGAAGACGGGCTCAAACGCTTGGCAATCGTCAAAAAAAATGTCTTAAACCAACTGATCGACAACGAAATTGTTGAAATTATCGCCAAACAGCAAGACATAGTTATCAATGAGGCAGAACTTGACGATACGGCCAATAAAATTATCAGTCGCGATGGAAAGCAAGCGGAGAATTTAACCCAACTTGACTCTTTATACGGTTGGGGGACTGCCGACTTCAAAGAGAAGGTGGTAAAAATTTTACTGTATAAGCAAAAGCTGGAGGATAAAATAAGGTTCAACGGAGAATTGGACAAAGAGGCAAAGGTCAGGTTGGCTTCGGTCAAAGAAAAACTGGCTTCCGGCACAGATTTTGCCGAAGTGGCCAAACAATACAGTGATTCGCCCAGTAAGCAATATGGTGGTCTTCTTCCGGCATTTAGCCACGACGATGCCCCCGACTTTTTTGCGGACCAAGCTTTCAATTTAAAACCGGGCGAGATTACCCAACCCATTGAAGCGGAAGACGGTTGGCATTTTGTCAAACTGGAGAAAAAATTTAACGAAGGCGGTAAAGATAAGGTAGAAGTGAGGCATATCCTGGTGAAAAAAGAAACTTTGAAGGAATGGCTGGACGGAAAAAAGGGCGCATTCAAAGTAATTGTTTTTTTAAAGCCTTATTATTGGCATAGTCAAATGGGAAAACTGTATTTTAAAGACGATAGCCTGAATAAAATGGAGCAAGAGATGGACAGGATTTATCTTAACGAACAAAACCAGGAAGTCGATTTTATGATGAATACGGATAAGAAACAAGCTCAGTGAGCGGTAACTTGTGAATAATAAACGACAACTTGTAATCTGTAATTTGTAATAAAAAATGCAAAATCTAAAAACAAAATCGGCTAATAATACAGAAGAATTACCAGATTTAACGCCCGGATTCATCAGTCCCCAGTTGGTGGCTGAGGGGTGGGGCATTGAGAAAGGAGAAAAAGTGGCAGATTTAGGTTGCGGCGGGGGCTATTTTACCATTCCGGTAGCCCGTATCGTGGGCGAAAAAGGAAAAGTATATGCAGTCGATATTATGGAAGGATCGATAGAAGCGGTCAGGAGTAATGTTTACCAGGAAAAACTCGGTAACGTCGAGGTTATTCGGGCCAACTTGGAAAAGAAAAACTCCCTTTCGGATTGGATTAAAACCGGTGATTGCCAAAGCGTGATTTTGGCAAACGTGCTTTGTACTGCGATTGAAAAAAAACTGCTTATTCAAGAAGGAAAAAGAATTCTTGCGCCGGGAGGAAAACTTGTTGTTGTCGATTGGGTCAAGGATGTCAAAGACGTTTTTCGTAATTTTGGACCGCCGGTCGAAACGAGAATGACCGAAAAGGAAGTGAAAGAACTACTTACTAAAGCAGGTTTTGTTTTTGATAAAAGTTTTGAAGCGGGGAGGTTTCATTTCGGAATGATGTTTAAGAAGAAATAAGAAATTACATTTATACTTACAGATGGCTAGGAAAAAAAACAAGAAGAACAAGTCAGATATTATAGAGGACGATAACAGCGATAAGATCTCCGCCACCGCCCAAAGGTGGCTTTTAGCCGTGATTATTTGGGGAGTTACCGCTTTGATGCTCCTGAGTCTTTTCAGTCGGGCCGGGGTGGCCGGGCATTATATTGAATTAATTTTAGCTGAAGTTTTGGGCTTGGGCCGGTTTATTATTCCTTTTGTTTTAGCATTAAGTGGATATTGGGTGATTAGGCAGGAGAAATTGGCCCACCCTTATTACAGGATTAACGGGTTGTTTATTTCTTTCGTGGGTATATTGGCGATTATGTCGCTGCTTGCCAATGGCAATGGGGAAAAGATCAATGCCAATCAAATGAAAATGGCCGGGGGATTTGTCGGCCTCGCCATAGCTTACTTAGCTACTTTTTTGGGATTTTGGGGAGGGTTAGTTATTTTGGCTACCGTGTTTATTGCCGGACTAATAATGCTTTTAGACGGTTACTTCAGTAAAATAGAAAGTGAGGAACGGGAAATTGTCAAAAAAGAAAAAGTCAGAGAAGCCCTTATCACAGAGTTAGAAAATATCGAAGACGAAAAGATAGTCCAAAATGAGTCTCTTAGAGAAACGGGCGGACCACGAAAATGGGGCAGCGGCCTTTTTTCCGCTTTAACGAGCATAAAGAAAAAAGTAATACCGGACAAAAAGGAGCAAATACTTAAAGAGCTAGAAGAAGAAAAAACTTCCGAAGAAGACTTGTCTGACAGTGAGGAAGCAGCAGATGGATTGGAAGGAGCAAGGAAGGGAAAATTTTCATTGTCGCAAAAAGTGATCGGTCTCAAAGATAAATTGGTGAGTGAAAAAGACCAAAAGCCAGCTAAAATTCCCGGTTTAAACGAAGAGTGGAAATCCCCTCCCCTCTCTATTTTAGAGAAAACTACTTCAAAAGCGGTAGCGGAAGATATTAAGGCGAATTCGGCCGCTATTAAAAAAACTTTGATTAACTTCGGTATCTCGGCGGAAGTGGTTGAGATTAACGTGGGCCCCACCGTGACGCAATATTCTATTCGGCCGGCCGAAGGTATTAAGCTAAGCCGTATCACTACGATACAAAGTAATTTGGCGATGGCTTTAGCTGCCCACTCAATTCGAATAGAAGCTCCCATACCGGGCAAGCCGCTAGTAGGAGTCGAAGTTCCTAACAAAGTAAAACGGGTCGTGGCCCTCCGTAATATTTTGGAAGATCCGTCATTTAAAAACGCTTCAGAAAAACTTTTGATTGGCTTAGGGGAAGACCCGGCCGGTAATTATGTTTACGCGGATCTTGCGGAAATGCCCCACCTACTTATCGCGGGAGCGACGGGATCGGGAAAAAGTATCGGAGTGAATTGTCTAATAAGCAGTCTGCTTTACCGCAACTCTCCGCGCGAATTGAAATTGATTATGGTCGACCCCAAAAGAGTGGAATTATCTACCTATAACAATATTCCCCATTTACTCACCCCGGTGATAGTTGACCATCATAAAGTGGTAAACGCTCTAAAATGGGTGGTCTCGGAAATGGAACGACGCTATATCGTGATTCAGGAAACTATGTCGCGCAACATTTTGTCCTATAACCAAAAAGTAGTGGAAGGTGAAATAGAGCCGGAAGTTGACAAAGAAACAGGAGAGATTATTGAGCCGGAATTTTTGCCCTATATCGTTGTTCTTATTGACGAACTGGCTGATTTAATGTCTTCTTCTTATGCCAAAGAGCTAGAAGCGTGCATCGTCCGTTTGGCGCAAATGTCCCGGGCGGTCGGGATCCATTTGGTGCTTTCGACTCAGCGGCCGTCGGTAAACGTTATTACGGGAATCATTAAAGCGAATTTTCCCACTCGTATCGCTTATCAAGTGGTATCACAAATAGATTCGCGCACTATTTTGGATATGGCGGGAGCGGAGAAACTTTTGGGCAAAGGAGATATGCTTTATCTTCCCAAGGAATCCAATCAACCGCGGCGTATCCAAGGGGCCTACGTCTCTGAAAAAGAAGTGGCTAAAATGGTAGATTATTTGTTAGACCAAGAAGTGGCTAATTATGATCCGTCGGTAGTCCAATCCAAAGAGGCAAACGAGGGGAAAATCGATATTGGTGACGGGGAAGAAGACGAGCTTTACGAAGAAGCCAAGAAAATTGTTACCAAAGAAAAAAAGGCCTCCACTTCCCTTTTACAAAGGCATTTACGTATCGGATATTCCCGCGCGGCCCGCATAATGGATTTATTGGAGAGGAACGGAGTGATCGGACCGGCGGAAGGTTCCCGACCGAGACAGGTGCTGACCACGGGAGCTGTCGACATCGTCAATTACGAAAACCCGGCCGAAGACCAGGAAAAACGAGAGAAGTGGGAGGTATGAAGCAGGAAGCATAGATCTCGTCTTTTTTATGAAACCATTGCTAGATTTCCTATTAAAACCCTCTGTTATATTAGAAACTACTGATACAGCACATCTTCTCATTTGGCTTGTTAATCCAAAAATTTATTCTTTGGGAAAGGGTTTAGTTAAATTATATATTAAAAGAAAATAAACTTAATCTCAGAAAATTTGACACTGGCAAAGTTTTTTTGGAAAATGGATTAGTAAAGACTTGAAGAGGATGAAACATCAGTTTCGCCTTAGAAATTAAAGCAAAACCCGGAAAAACGGACACAAAAACAAAAAATATTCGGTAGGAGGGGTGATCCTTTATACAAATTGAGGTTTGCGTAAAGGCACCTTTAAAAAAAGTCAGGAGGTTGGATTCTGCGAACGCGGGACCCGCCTTTTTTAATTGTCAAAATATTTTTTCCAATCAATCGTGGTTTACTGACAAGCTGATTTGCTAAGAAAGAAAAACAGAAATAATCCGACTGCGTTCTGTATGCTAGCTCCATAATTTATGTGTTTAGTCCTTTTTAAATAAGGTCTAACGGGTCGAAAAACGATAAAACTCGCAATGTTGGTTCAAGTCTCAGACTTGAACCTGCAAATTCTAGAAATGTATGGTTCAGGTCTCCGACCTGAACCAACCCGGGTTTTATCACCTAATAAAAATTAAAACAGAAAGCGAGGTGAAACAAAATGAGAAAAGCAATAATGGCAGGAACAATTGCCGCCGGAATGGCTCTCGCAGCCCTTCCCGCCTTGGCCCATACTTCAAGAGTCAATGTTGACAACAAAAACATCTCAAAAGTAAAAACTATCGATGTAACGGTTGCCAACTCCGGTATTAACGGAGTAACCCAAGCCGGAGGATTCTTTAACGATGCCGATATTACTACCGGACCAGTTTATGCCGGATCGGGTATCGAAGTTGCTACTGGATCAAGCAAGACGATTGTAGATGCTCCCCGTCATGGAAGCGTACGGACTGATAATGTTGGCGTGTCTAAAGTAAGGACTTTGGATGTAACCGTAGCCAATTCCGGTGTTAACCGAATTACCCAAACAGGGGGAGTTGGCAACGATGCCAATATCGGTACCGGAGGAGCTCAGGCAGAATCGGAATCGGTGTTTATACGGGTGATAGTATCACGGTTGTCAAGTAGTTTTTCTGCAAAGTCAGTCAAATGGGATGGTTCCGCCACAAGCGGGACCATCCGGGACTGGCGACAGCGGTTAAAGTTTTAAATTTTAAATAAAATATTCCGATTTTTCTTAAGATTTAAATTTTTATTTCCGAACTAACTAATGGCGAAATACTATTTGTGGAGGGGCAAAAAAAGCAAGATAAAGTCTGACTCTCGTCTTTTCCTCCGGGTAATAGTGGTTCTTTCTTTACTGTATTACCAGTTATTACTACCATTAGCGCTAATAAAAGTCAGGGCAGACAGTGAATCTGTTCCGATCGGCGCAGCCGCGACCCCCGACAATACTAATGGCAACAAGAGCAGTGATACCAAAAAAGATAGCAATAATAATGACAATCAGGATAAAACCGTTACTCATCAAGAAACAACTAATAATAATCAAAATCAAGCTACCGGAGAAGAAAAAAACAAGGAGGACAACGCGAACGATAACAAAGAGTTATCGGAGATAGTTCAAGAGGACAGCGCGGCGAAAACTTGCGATCTCAAAAACAGCGAATTGACCGACCGATGCCAAACGGAATTAGAATGCAGCGATATTGACAAATGCCTAGTTGATCATTCCTGCGCGGAAATTAAAAAATGTCTTTCAATTAAAATTGAAAGCAATAATAATGCCAATATCAACAACAACGTAGCTTCGGAGGCCAACTCGGGGAATAATGAAATAATCCAAAACAATAATGACAATGCTATAGAGCAAAACGCGGAAACAGACGGTTCCGATAATGGGCTTGAACCAACTGGAGATAATGGTAGCAGTAATAGTAATGCGAATAATAACTCTGCTGCTAGTTTAGGTTTACCTGCTTCGCCGGCAAGCGGGCAACTTGAACCGACAGCGGAAGACAACGGTAACACTAACGCGAACGATAATTCTAGTACCGGCCAAAGCGCCGCGATTGACACTGGTAACGCGGCAGCAATTACTGATGTTTACAATCAAGTGAACACTAATATTGTCAGTGATAACTTTCAGCAAACGACAATTAATATTGATGGCACTTATGACGGGGATATAAATTTGCTTGATCAATTCCAGCAAGTCAATGAGGCAAATAATAATTCAGATAACGAATTGACTGGATCATTGGTTATCCAAAATGAAAACACTACCGAGTTGACCAATAATATCGAGGTAATGGCTGATTCCGGCGACAACGCAATCTCAGCAACGGGTAGCGATCCTTTAAATTATTCGTCTGCCGAACAGGCAGGGAACGTAGCCAATATCCAAACGGGCGACGCGGTGGCGGTTTCCAGCACGGTTAATGTCGTGAATACTAATATTGTCGGTAATAACGTCCTTTTTGCGGTGGTGAATGTCTACGGGGAATGGAACGGAGACCTGATTGTTCCAGGGGAAGGGCTTTTGGAAGTTGCCCCCGAACCGGTTTACGCCGTAACAGAAATCGTTAACGAGAATAATGCGGATGTAAACAATAATGTCGTTACGGAAGCAGACACCGGAAATAATGGGATTATTCAGGAAGGATCGTCCAATAGCGCCCAAATAAATTCCGGGGAGGCTTACGCGGAATCAGATGTCTTGAATATCGTTAACACTAATATTGTCAAAAACAATTTCTTCTTTCTGATGATTAATAATCTAGGATCCTGGACGGGTAAAATTTTGAACTGGAACGAAGAAAACAATTCATACAGTAATATCTTTTCCTATGATTTTGGCGTGCTGGCCGACGGAGTGAGCCCGACGATTGATGGACTACTGGCTGTTTTTAACAAAAACTCTGCCCAGGTGGACAACAAGGTGAGCGTGAGCGCCAACACTGGTGGTAATATAATTGAAACTGAAGGAGACGGAGCGCAAGCCACCATTCGAACCGGCAACGCGGTGGCTATGGCTAAAATAATTAATTTTATTAACACCAATATAGTGGGTAATAACTGGCTTTTTGCTATCGTGAACGTGATGGGTAAATGGAATGGCAACGCGGTTTTCGCCTATCCGGATTTGGCTATATCAATTTCTGACGGCCGGGACCAGGTCGGTCCGGGAGAAAGTATTGATTATAAAGTAACTTACAAAAACAATGGTAAAGCGGCGTGTAATAGCGTGAAGATATTGGTCGCGCTTCCGGATTATGTTTCAAGCGCCGGACAAGGTTTAGATTATACTCTTTCCGGCCTTAAACCCGGAGAAGAAAAATCGTTCAGTGTGCTTGCAACGGTATCTAGTGATATTCCGGAAGGAAGCACCGATCTAAACAGTGCCGCAGGTATAACTACCGGAACCAAAGAAATTGCCCTGGGGAATAACTCTGCGAGCGATACGACCATTGCTTATCGCGCTCCTTTGGAATCGGCCGATTCGGAGTCGGCCAATTTAGAGCCGGCTAATGTCGATAGTGGTGATACCGGTATTACCAAGGTTGAGGATACGGGAGTTGTCAAGAACAACCCCGGCCTGACTTTGACTCGCGAAGTAAAGGACAAGGAGCTACGGGCGGGAAATACGGTCGTTTACTCGATATTTATTGAAAATACGGGAGATGTCAATTTGCATAATGTTGTCGTTTTTGATCAAATGAAAAATAAATCCGGAGTAGCGGGGAGTTTTTCCTGGAAACTGGGAGACGTAGACGCTGGCAGAAAACTGAGAATCCAATATAAATTAGCAATTAGTCCCCAGGCACTTCCGGGGACTTACTTAAGTGTCGCTTCGGCCTATGGTTATGATAAAGATGACAATAAAATCACCGCCCAAGAAGCCAGCCAAAAAATTACCGTGAAAGGAATTGAAAATAATTTGGTTAATAATTATCAACCCGGCAATAACATAAGTACTAGCATAGTGCAGTACTATACCCAGTATATTACCGGCGGGATTTGTTATCTTGACCATTGGCCGGCGGAGGATTTGATCAACCAGGCGGATGCTGCTAATCTCGATAGCGAATTTTTGGGAACGGAAGATTCCAGTAGTGGCAATCCCATACCCTTTTGGATGTGGTTGGCCGCGGCTTTGTCTTACTTTCTGTCGATCAATTGGTCGTTATTCCCTAAAAGGGAGGTAGCGGAAGCCATGGTCGGAGTGGCTGGATTGTTGGGAGATACTTTGCCGGCAGAAGTCGAAACGGAAGCGGTGACGGAAGAGGACATTGGGGATAATCCTTTAGCAATTGAAACCGATGAAAAAAATAGTTAAAGAGGCGAAAAAACATTCGCGGACTTATTTAATGCCGATATTTTCAACCGCCGCCGCGGTTACTTTTTGGTATGTCTATCGCGATGGCGGGTACTGGTGGTGGCTGGTATTAATTGGTGGTATATTAATACTTAACGTATGGGTTTACCTTACTAACAAAAAATAAGCTTGGAATTTTTAAAATAAAAAATAGAAAGGGGGTGAAAAAATGAAAAAATACATAATCTTAGCTTCGATTGCTATTTTTACTTTAGTAATTACTCCTGCTCTTGCTGTTAGCTCATATTTTAATGGGTTTGAAACAGATATCTCAGGGTGGAATGGAACGATTGCAAGAGTTGCGAGTGGAACAGATAGTATTACTTCCGCTTTAGGGTCGTACCATGCCAAGGTAAACGAAGGCGATTTCACGAGATGGGGTGGATACGAAAACGTATTTCCGACGAACGGTTATATAACAAAAATTGATGTATACCTCGATATGGCTCAGAACCCAACGGTCGGGACAGACAAAAGATTTGATTTTTCTTCTGCGATTAATCAGCCGAACGGAGACCACCGCAGAGATTTTATTTTTAGCGTGGGAACCGATCCTGCCGTTGCGAACCAATGGGTTATGAGCGCAAGTAACAACTCGCCTGGGTGGCCAGCAAATCCCGGAAGAGACCCCTTCGTTATCAGTGACACTGGATGGTATACGTTTCAACACACATTTACCAATAACGGGGGTGTATTAAAAGTTGTAATGGAAGTATTGAATAGCGGCGGAACAGTTTTACATTCGTGGACCCTGTCCGACCCGTCCGATGTAATTGGGACAACAGTTGGGGGAAATAGATACGGATGGTTCGTTACAAGTGCATTTTCTTTCTTAGCGGTTGATAACTCAGAAAAGATAAACATAGTTCCTGTTATCGGCCCGCCTACAAAAATCAAAGATTGTATGAAAGGCGGATGGAAGACGTTTAATAATCCATTATTTCAAAGTCAGAAAAAATGTATTGCCTACGTTGTGAAGCAGAATAAACCGGCAAAAGCAACCGGAGATATCGGGATGTCAGGCCCTAAACAGAGGATAATATTTTCCGTTTTTGATTATGCCAACAACCCGAGCAAGGACAAGGGCGAGGTGGAATACTGGAATTTTGAATATCCGGGATTGCTGCATTATAAAACGAAAATACTCTGTGCCGATGTGGATAAATTAACCGAAGAAGCCCGTTTTATGTTTCAGATTCCTAGTGGGTGGACAGGCCTATCCGGACTTTACGTGGTTTCTTATGTGAAGGATAATGGCAACCCGGGAACAAAAGATAAATACGGCCATACGTCTACGGGTGATTTGAACACGGCTAAAAACTGGTGTGAAAACGGAACGGATTTCAGTATGTATCCGATCACTAACGGTAATCTTGTAGTCCACAACTAGACTGAATCGCGATATTCAAAAAAACAACCCTTCAGAATTTCTGTTGGGTTGTTTTCATTGGCGCGCAAAAACCAAAAATCCGCTTTTTGCGCGGATTTTTTGGCGAAGCCCAGTCTAATACAAGATGCTAGATTGTCAACTTACTAATATTAGTATCACGACTAATCGATATGTCAAATTTATAAATATTAATTACAAACACACCGTGGAGGTAGGGGGATTTGCACCCCCGGACATCTAGTTGACAATCTAGCGCCCGTACTAGACTACCCCCACGGTATTTTTATTATACAAAACAAAGATAAAATTCTTATTAAAAGAATATAAACTGAAACTCAGAAATTTTGACGTATGCAAAAAAATATGAAAGGGTGCTTCGATAATCTGTTTAGCTCATTATAGAGAGGTAAATCAATGATCCAACACCCCGTTGATCATAAAATTGAAAAAATTAGAAAAATTTGGAGGAGTCTTATTGTAATTGGAGCCGCTGCCATAATTTTGGTAACGGCTGTTTTTGTGTTCGCGCAATCCGGCACTCAGGCAAGTAGAATAAATAACTTTACCCAACTTGTCCCGGGTCAGTGGACTGATCCAGTGAAAATGGAAGTTTACCAAAGAAATATTTATTTGATTATTAAACAGAAGTTTTTGTCGGACGAACTCTTTGCCAGCAACCCAAGGGTTACAGATAATCTTAACGTTCGTATCAAACAAGGAAAGATCGATAAACCGGTTTCTAACAACGAGCTTCCGGTTGTGTATGAGGGAAAGCTTTCTAGTATGAATGCCAAAGTGCCCGGTCGGGGGATTAAGGCGCTTTTCGGATTGGATAAAGTCCAGGTTTTTTATGTTGAATTCCAGTTAGACTCAGGTGCCGGCAACGAGTTGCAAGGCGAAGAAGCCGGATTTTCCGTCAGAAATATTTAAGGCCCAGGTTTGTTTCGCCAAGAGAGCGTGCCAAACCCGGGCTTTTTAAGTCCAATGGGGTCGAAATTTTTGTGTTATTTCCGTGAAAGCGTGGATCCAAAGGGATTTTAGGATTGCAAAATTACAAACACCTGGATACCCGCCTAACCCGCCTACCGACAGGTAGGCTATCGGAGTTTACCCTGTGTTTTGAAGCGGGGCGGGGATGACAAGAAAGTAAATACTAATAATAGAAAGCGAGGTGAAATAAATGAAAAACATCCTAAAAAGTTTGGCCGTAATTGTCGCCGTCGCCGGAGTCGCCGGAGGAATCACTTATGCTTACTTCAGCGATACCGAGACTTCCAACGCCAACACCTTTTCAGCGGGGACTTTAGATCTTAACCTTGATGGGGGGAATACCAATGTTGTTAAATTCAATGTTAGCAATATGAAACCGGGTGATCAGCCAACCGCTGGTTACAAAGTTAAAAATGTTGGTACTGTCAATGGTTTTCTTGATCTAGAAAATGTTTCAGTAGCCGATCAAGAAAATGTCTGCACAGAACCTGAAGTTGAAGCAGGTGATACTCCCAGCTCTAGCCAAGGTGAGTTATCTAGCGTAGTGAATGTAAGATTGTTTGTTGATAATGGATGTGATGGTTGGATTAGTACCGGTGATAATGTATTTTATAATGGCAAGGTTAAAAACCTTCCGAGTAATTTTGAGCTAAACGAACCTCTTAATACCGGTAGTCAGAAATGTGTTCAAGCATTGTTTGATTGGTGGTCTACTGCGAATGATAACTTAGCCCAAAGTGATAGTATGACACTAAATTTTGGATTTGAACTTGGTCAAACGGCCGGTCAATAATATCCAATTTCCTTTTATCCCGCGAGCCAATTTTGGACGCGGGATAGGGGGAGCAAGGATAATTTTAATTTAACCAATATCTATGTTTACTAAAATTTTTAAAAATACCCTCAACGCGATTTTGTTGTTTTTGATATTGATCGGCTCTTTGGTGGCGTTTTCAATGATCCCCTTTCCGGGAAACTATAAAGTTTTTACGGTCCAATCGGGTTCGATGGAACCGAGGCTGCATATGGGAAGTTTAATATTTGTGAAACCGGAAACGGATTATAAAATTGGCGATATCATCACTCGCAAAATAACTGATCCGAAATTAACGATTACCCACAGAATTTCCTCAAAAGAAAACAAAAACGGCCAGCCGGTCTATAAAACCAAGGGCGACGCGAATGATGCGTCAGATGCCGAAGACATCTCCCAAAGATCGATTATCGGCAAGGAAATTCTTGCCATTCCCTTTCTCGGTTATCCGGTAAGTTACGCCAAAACTTTGCCCGGTTTGGTAATTCTAATTATCTTGCCGGCGGTTATCATAATCTACGACGAGATCCAAAATATTATGACAGAGGCGGTTACGCTTAAGCAGAAAAGAGCGGCCTCAAAAACGAAAGCCATTATCAGAAAAAGAAAGCCGGTTGTCGGAAAAAATATCGATATCCGGGTACGAAAAGTGAAATATAGTTTGGATGTCCCGGTAAATTTATTTAAAAAGTATGTGGCTACCTTTACCAAGAAAATTTAAACTGCCCAATCTGAGAGAATCTTTCCGGCAATTGCGAAAAAGGTTAGAGATGACTAACGTTGTGAGAAAGTTGGTCCGGAACATAACCGCCAAAAAGCAAAAAGAAATCAAATTGATAAAAAGAGCAATAAAGAAAAAAATAAGTAAATATCAATATATTTACTCTAAAATAAACTTATCACACTCGGGAAAAAAACTGGTTATTTTCGGGCTGATTTTTGCTTGCGCGTTGGCAATAGGGAAAACATCTCCTACCAACTCCTTTTTTTCCGATAAAGCGGTGAGCCAGGAAAACAGATTTGAAGCCGGCTACTGGATTCCGGAGCTGGAAGGAAGCTACGTGTTAAAAAATCCGGACGGAAAAAATGATTGGTATATAACCTCACCAAGTGTTATTTTGTCGGCTAAGATTGGTTTCTCTGAGGACGAATCAACAATCTATTACGAAAATTCCGACGATGGAGACCCAGTGAAAGGTGGGCACAAGTACGAGAATTTACCGGTAAAAATACCGGATGGAAAAATTGATTTTCAGGCTCAGGCAGTCAATGACGAAAATCCGGCTGACTGGAGGAGTGAAGTTATCAGCTACCATTTTGAAGTTGATACTCTGCCGCCCAGTGTGCCGAAATGGGAGAATCCTGCCAGGGACGCGTTTACTCATCAGGTGAAAGATATTAGGATGAGCTGGCAAGATTCCCACGATGTTTCCAGCGGGGTTGCCGGCTATCTTTACGAAGTCCAGGAACCGGGGGACCATTCTGACTGGAAAAAATCTTTCAGCGATTGCGGTTTACTCGAGTCTACCCATGTCCCAACCGGAGATACTTGTTTCAGCGGCTCCGCTGTAAAATTGGACCAAGGGGAAGGGGAATACGAAAGAAGAATAAAAGCCGTGGACAAAGCCGGAAACGAGAGTGGCTGGGCGGTTGGAAAAATAAAGCTGGACACTACGCCCCCGGTAACCGAAGTGACTGCTGCTTCTCACGATGGTGACAACCCGATGGTTGCCAGGATTGAGTTCAAGGCCAGTGACAATTTGGCGGGAGTAAAGGAGGTAAAATTATTTTACCGTAAAGACGGAGGTGGTTGGCACGAGTATGAAGACGGTTTTGATTCCTCTTGGATTAAATTTGACGCAACTGATATAGGCGAAGGTGATTACGATTTTTACACAATCGGTGAGGACAAAGCGGACGATTTAAGTTCTGCGGATATGACTTCCGGTAACGGCGATAATGGTAAAGGTAATATTGAAACCAAGGCTCCGTCAGCCGAAAAGAGCATCCACATTGAGCTGCCCATTGTCGATCCTCCTGTTCAGAGCTAAAATTTTTAGATATTGACTATTCTACTTCCTGAATCTTGTAATTATCCATATCCACATCCATAAAGTCGGTGCGGATGCCGCCGTAACCCTCGTCTTTTAGGGATTCGCCGCCATATTTACTGTTGTCGTCAACCGCTTCCAGCGCCAGCTGCCAGTTACCGCTTTGGTCTTTGTCTATGTATAGTTTGATGCTAACCGTGTCATCGGGATTAGTGATAACCTCGCTTTTTATGCCCATCCAGGTATGTTTCGGCAGGAGATTGGGTTTATCCTTTCGGTCATATTTTCCTTTATAAAAGCGTTTCTGTCCCAAAGCGTAGTACTTCCCTTTCTTCTTCTTTTTTATGACGACGGTGCCGTCCACTCGGATGCCGGCGTAATATAAATTATCCTCGTCCTGATAACGGTTGAACAAGAGTAATCCGTTGGATTCGTTGCGATACTTACTTTTACTTAAATTATTCCGGTTAATTCGGAAATAAACTTCTTGGGTAAAGTTTTTCCATTGGGTTCTAGTTACTAACCGAAAAATATTCTGCGGGTGGTAACCGTTATCGGTATCTCGCGCGTTAGATTTTCTATAGCGCTTAAACCAGCGGTTACTTTTTGGAATCATCTTTTGGAATGTTTTAGCTACCCCGTTTTTGGAATAGAAATAACCGCCGGAGCTAAGCCACCAATCGGGACTGTCGCTGCTCTCCATTTTACCCGCTTCAGAAAGCTTAATATTGTCAAAGGAGTCGGTAAAAACATTACTCGCAAAAGCTTTTTGGTAGTTCACTTCGATCTTTGACAACAATCTTTTCCCGGTGCCACTTATGGAAAAATCGAATACGATGACTGCCAAACAAAGCAGTGCCAACAATATTGTACTCTTGGAATAACGTATAACGTTGTTATAATCCGGGATTGGTTGAGGCAAGGGTTTCTCTTTCATTTACCAAAGAGTTATGCTTATTTTTCAAATTATAAAACAGAAAATTATTCGTTCCCAATGGACCAAAAAAACTCTTTCGGGCATCGGTGACATTATTGACGTTGGAAACCGATACCTTTTTTATGATTAAATCTCCTTTGCCCATCGCGCTGTCGCTTATCCTGAAGCCGATGCCTCCAGATAGCTGCTCATTCCTTATTCCCGCAAAAGAAACCCGAGTACCGTTATTAAGCGAACATACTACATTGTTGCCGTTAACGCTCATAGTAATTTCTAGATCATTTTTCGCTAACGGTTTGTCGATGAAAGATTCACTCAGTAAATCGTTTTGGCCGGAGTATTCACTGGTGAGCTGAAGATATTGGTCGGATATTTCGCACGAGAGGTAATTTTCGTTTTGGCGGTAGCGGGAGAACACCGACAGCCTTTTTCCGTCCTTCCAATCCAGCGAGGCCTGCAGGGAATAATTGTTCCAAGGCCGGCTCCCCTCCAAAATCACTGTTCCGCTGGTCGAGTCTTGATCGGGTTTGAGATCCAGGGTGGAATTATCCATTGCCACTATTCCTGAAGAAGTAAACCAACCCAAAAAGTCGGAGAAATTATCGGAGAAAGGCAATTCTTTTGGTTCGCCCGATTTCAGCACTCCCAACAAATCGTTAGGGGCCCACTCCGGCCGAACATCGATCCTCTTGAAAAGGTATTCATTATCTCCAAAATAGTTATAAATGAAGCCATTGCCCAAAGTGCCCTGGTAAAAGGAGATTGGATAAACGTAGCCGGTCATTTTCAGGATAAAATCTTTTGATTCGGGGTAGTTAACCGAACCCAGGCCAAAATCCCCAAAGGGAAAAGCAAAAGCGTATGGTTTCGTGCCGAAATTATTTTCAATGTCGTTACGGGCGCCCAAAAAATCATTAAAAACTCTTTCCTCAAATTCCCTCTCGGTTTCCAACCCCTTGTCGGGATCCCATATTTTATTGGTGTAATAATGCCCGGCTCTATAATTGGAACCGATAGGTATCATATCGTGTCCGTCTTTGGTGTGTGCTTCCAATTCCCACCGTTTTGAATCAATCATTGCTTGCAATTCATCTTTCGACAAATAAAAATGGTCATTTTCCGTGTTGATGTAACGGGTGATCACAAACATTATCGCGTTGTAGCCAAGGGCTTTTAGGATTGGATCGGACGGATAGTAACTGTCTTTTCTCCCGTCATCAAAAGTCAAGAGGAAAGATTTATCAGGCAGTTCTCTTTTTCCTTGAACAAATTGGTAAAAATCATCCAGGGTGACGGTTTGATAACCGGCTTTTTTCAGGGCCATCAGTTGGTTTCTAAAGTCGTCAACCAAAATATTCGATCCGTCCAGCCTTTCTACGATGCCGTGGTAGAGCAGTACTGGGATAGCTTTTTCGTTTGATTCGGCGGCGCGCGCTTCTTGAGTGTATAGTTGGGTGTTTTTCCCTGGATAAGTCCAAAAAGAGCTTTTGCTAATCTTGTACTGGGCCATCGGCAAATATACTTTTGATAAGTAGTCTAACTTAAAACTCGTAATAAAATTCTCTTGTTTATAGTAGGCGTAGAGCAAGGCAAACTGAGCCAGCAGGATAAAGAGAATAAAAATCGTTTTTTTCACAAACTTTACTTGGTATTCCATTAGAGTTCCTTAATTTCAACATTATAAATATAAGCTTTTAAGTTACCCGTAACTTCCAGGGCGAAATGGTATCTTTCGTCACTGCCACGGCGTGGCCTTTGGAAAGTGTAGTCAGTATGGGCCTTTAAAGTCAAACAATTATCACCCACTTCGTAGATCGAAGCTGTTGCTTGCTGCTCTCTAGCGGTGAGGTCCAGCTCATACAGGACATTTTCCCGGGGAATAAAGTCGGTACTTGTCCCGGAAATATTCTTATTTCTAGGTTCCCAATCCTGAATGTTGTCTTTTTCAATGGGAATTATTGTTGTTAAGCCCAATTTATTCCATTCAAAGGAGATAAAACTACCAAACCAATCGTGTCCCGGATCGTAGATATAATCAAAATCATAAGCTACTCGAAACCAAGTATTGACGCGCTCTTTATTATTTTTAGGCAGGTCAGTCAACCGAAATCTCGTTTTCATTGCAAAATTTATAGGAGTACCATAATTCAAGACCATTCTCCCGTGGTCGCCATTAGTTAAGTATTGGGTTTGGCGTACGTTTAAAAGTTTTGCCGCGTAAGCCCCGTTGGAAAGATTATCTAGTTCAAATATTCCGTTTTGGGGTTTCTTGTCGGGAGGATACCACATCCCTCCCAGCGAATTGTTTTCTTTCTCTATCCCGTCCTGGATTCTCAAATCGTCCAGCAATATTTCTTGCTTCGCTAAGTTCGCGTTTTCATTGATAGTAATTTCCACCCAAGTAATATTTTTAATATCCAGTATGCCATTGTCAGCATAGTGGTCTTTATCCGCCCTCCAAAACAGATAGTTCCATCCTTTGTTCAACCAATAATCAGTCCACATAGAAGGATTGACCTTCTTGCTCGGCAGTTCAATGTCGGGATAGACATCTTTTGTGTCAAAATTATTAGTTATGTTGACCTGTAAATTCTTTATTTCCTGATATTCTCGATAATTATTATCTTTATCGCCGATTTTTAACCCGACACCAGTGATACCCTTTCGGTCAGCTATTTTCATCCACATAGACAAAATACCGAAATCGTTCCATTTTCCTAGATCAAGGGGTTGGCTCAGTTGCTTTTTTACCGTCAGTGAGCGGCTGGTCTCGCTACTGGGCAAAGTTTGAAGCGAAAGGGAGTGACTGCCGCTATAGGTTTCAGAGCTAAGTTTTTTATCGGAAAATAACCCGGTTAGTTCTAGATTATCAAGATCATCAAATTCACTGATAACTTTTGAGTTATTGCTGTAGCGGCTAAAATCTTCTTTCAGGTAATTAATTGTTCCCGACGGGTTGATTACTATATTTTTTTCGGTTGGAAGATTAATTCCTTTAGTGTCGCTCTGAAATTGACTTCCACTTTCACAAACTAGTTTCCCTTTAGCAAAATTAAAAAGCTTATCCAATTGAAATAATCGCGGGGAAAAAGCAAATACCGAGCTTAAAATAAGCAAAATAATTAGTAATAATGTAGATTTCCTCATTATCTTGTTCCCCATTGCGGGTCTCTAATAGTTAATATCGCGTAAGGTAATTGCCAGATCAGAATTAGGGTATAGAAATAAGTGAACACCACGCCATAAATCCACTTGTTGTCCCGAATGTAGATACTGTAGTATACGCCATAGATAACTGACATTAAGAGGAGACCGAGCAAATAGAAATAAGGAAATTCTCCGGTTGAAAAAGGGTACCAAATCATTGCCCGTATCACGATGGCCGGTGCCACTAAAGTCAAAATTACCCCCATATAAAACGAAACGCTCATAATGGGATGTTTTTTCCACATAAATTTGGAAGCGATCAAGCATTCCCGCGTCCAGGATTTTTTCCAGCGTAGTTGTTGTTTGAAGAATTGCCGATAATTATCTGGTACAAAAGTATGAGAAATAGCGTTGGGGTTGTAAAGGGTCTCATAACCTTTTTCAAGAAGGAAGTTGGTTAGACTCCGGTCGTCGCCGTAAGTGCACCGGACACCCATAAAGGTTTGGGCACGCCATTTTTCCAGGATTTCCTCTACGTATTTACGTCGGTAGGCCGAGCAGCAACCGGAACAGCAAGTAACGGAGCTAAAAAGAGCTTCGGCGGATTTATAAGCTTTAAAAGAAACGAAATATCTCGCCGCTTGCATTTTGGTAAGTATATTTTTTTCCGCGTTAGCCACGTAGGCATGGCCGGCAACCGCGCCGACCTTGTCATAAGAAAAATATTTTACCATTTCCCGAGCGGTGTTTTTTTCCACAAAACTGTCCGAGTCAATAAAAACCATAATATCTTTATCCGATTGAACGACACATTCGGCCATCCCATCCCTTTTTCCTTTATTTACCTTAAAATCGATTATTTTTACCGCCACTCCCATTCGGGTGGCGATTCTTTTGGCCGCGTACATTTCCGCAAGAGTGCGGTCGGTAGACCCGTCATTGATGGCGATAATATCAAATTTTTTCTTGGGATAATCACTTTTGGCTATCCGCAAAATTGTTTCCCGGATATGCTCCTCTTCGTTTTTCGCGGGAACGCCAAAAGATATTGTCGGTTCGTAATCCTTTTTGTACCTGGGATGGTCGCATTCATAGAAGTAAGACAGTAAAAAACGGCTTAAAATATAGAAAGATATGCTTAGACTGTAGGCTTTAAACCAAAAGCCGCCGCTCATATTTTGGAGGGAGACAAATTTTATTAAGAGAACCAAATAAACCAATAAGTAAAATACTATCCAGGAATTTATACTGCGGGTTTGGTAGAAATTTCTAATTTCGGGTAAGAACTGGGATTTATTTTTGTAACTTAAAAAACTTAAATCGGGAAGCGCGTGTTTCCGCAACGCAGCACAAAGATTATTCAACTGGGAATAAAAACGATTACTGTTTGAATCAGGGTTAAAATTATTTATGGGTATACTAGTTTTTGATTTTTCGTAGTAATTAGACATATGTATTTTGAAATGAAGGTATCAGGTTAATCTCTCAATTCATTTTGTTGCTGTCAAGTTCGTTTTTTTTCTGAGTTTCGTTTAATAATCTTTTAACAAATATTTTATCTTTGTTGTAGTAAGGTGGGTAAATAAAGTCTAGGTTTTTGTACTCACTAGACTTTGAAAACGTAGAGACGGGTTTAAAACCCGTCTCTACAACTCGCCCAATCGGGAACTCAAAAACTTATTAACGTTAATTATGAAGCACACCAGTAAAGTCAAATCTTGCGCCGTGGTCGGTCTCGAACCGGTGATTATCGAAGTGGAAACGGATTTTTTTCCCGGCACGCACAAATTCAATATTGTGGGCCTTCCCGACACTGCTATCAAAGAGTCCCAACAAAGAGTTGGCTCAGCCCTTAAAAATAGCGGCGCGATTCCACCCTACCGCTTGGGGGTGGTAATCATAAACTTGGCACCGGCGGACCTCAGAAAAGAAGGCGTGGTTTACGATCTTCCCATCGCGGTCGGAATTTTGGCCGCCAGTTCCCAAATTCCTCGCGAAACGGCTTTCCTAAAAGACAGTCTTTTTGTGGGAGAATTGGCGCTTAATGGTGATCTAAGGGGAATAAACGGTATCTTGCCAATCACCATATCCGCGAAAAAACGGGGTTTTAAAAATATATTTTTGCCATTCGAAAACGCTTCCGAAACTTCCGTTGTGAAAGGATTAAATATCTATCCTGTAAAAAACCTTGAGCAACTAATGATGTTTTTTGATCGGACCGTGGAAATTAAAATTTATAGAGCCCAAAAAACCAATGAACCCAAGCCGGAATATTTTTTCGATATGGGGGATATTAAAGGGCAGGAACACGTAAAAAGGGCGATGGAGGTGGTGGCGGCCGGCGGCCACAACGTTTGCTTGGTAGGGCCGCCAGGGTCGGGAAAAACTTTGATTGCTAGAACATTTCCCAGTATTCTTCCCACTATGAACACTGAAGAGTGTTTGGAAACTACTAAAATATTTAGCGTAGCCGGTAAACTTGACAGGGGTCGGCCTTTGATTTGTGAACGTCCTTTTCGCGCTCCCCATCATACTTCCTCTAATGTTGCCCTAATTGGAGGGGGAACTAATCCTAAGCCGGGAGAAATTAGTTTAGCTCATCGCGGGGTGTTGTTTTTGGACGAGTTTTTGGAATTTCCCGCCAAGACGCTCGACTGTTTGCGCCAGCCGCTGGAGGACGGCGTTGTAACTATCTCGCGGGCCGCGGGATCGGCCACTTTTCCTGCCCGTTTTATCCTAATCGCCGCAATGAATCCTTGCCCTTGCGGCTATGCTACTGATCCGGAAAAAGAGTGTTCCTGCTCGCATTCCACCGTTGCTCGTTATCAAAGAAAATTATCTGGTCCTATTAGTGACCGAATTGATATTTTCGTTTCCGTTCCTCGCATTAAATATAATAAATTGGCTTCCGATGAAATATCCGAAAATTCCGACGCAATAAGGAAAAGAGTCCAAAAGGCGAGGGATACGCAGGGAAAACGTTTTCAAGGAGAACAGATTTTTTATAATGCCGAAATGGGTAACCGTCATTTACAAAAATACTGCCGCCTGACGTCGGAAGGAAAAGAATTGATGATTCAAGCGGTCCGAAAATTTCACCTTTCCGCCCGTACCTATTTCCGCACGTTCAAAATTGCCCGTACGATCGCGGATTTGGAGGAAAGTGAGTCAATAGAAGTAACGCACTTGGCCGAGGCTCTACAGTACCGGTTTCAGGAAAATAGCTTGATGTAAGCTATTCTAAGTTTTAATTTTATACTATGAGTGATTTACGTAAAGCAAGGGGACGTTTCGCCGAAGGGTTGGTGATATCATTTCTCAAGAAGAAGAAATTTGTCGTTCTCACGACCAATTATCGCTATCGGTCGGGGGAAATCGACATTATCGCTTATGACAGAGAGAATAAAGAACTGGTTTTTGTGGAAGTGAGAAGCAAATGGTACAAAAATATCGGGACTGAATGGCAAAGAATACCGATTGTACCTGAAGATACGGTAAACGGAATAAAATTGCGAAAAATCGAAAAGACCGCTTGGTTATTTTTGGAAAAAGAATCCCGAAAATGGCAGCAATATTTCCGCAATATTCCCCTCTATTCATTTCCGGAATGGCGAATTGATTTAGTCAGCGTGGCGGTAGAAAGATCTAGTTGCAAGGCACAGATCAGACATTACAAATATTTATACGCGTAAAGTTTTATTGTGGTAAAATATTTGGTATAAAAATACTTTTAACTACTATAACTTAAGTAATAAAAATAAATAAATGATCGCTCAAATTGCCTATTATCCAATCCTGGGGAGGCCGTTAATTTTGTACTTGGGAATTATCACTTATTCCTTTTTTACTTTCGCGGCTTTAATCCCAATTCTTAACCAAAAGAAATTTTGGAGCATTCCTTTTGTTTGGCATATTCGAATCGCCAAAATCGCGATTTTACTGGCTACCATTCACGGGTTAATGGGAATTCTGAGCTATTTTTAGGTTGCGGATACTTGCGAGCAAAAAACATCCTAACAAATTTTATTGTTTTTCGCGCACCGCCGCCCTTACTGGCACCTTAATCAATTACCAAAGTAGGCGCTCCTTCACAGCCGAAAACCGGCGGCAGGCCCAGTCCTTCAGGCGAGGATTGGCAAGGGGTATAAATGTTTTGGTTAGAAAAGGCTTGCGCGCGGCGGATAACCGCTTCTTCCTTTGGCTTGGCGCCGAGTACGGAATCACCGAAACCGTAAGGGTAGCCCCCGTAGGTGGTATCGGGCGGCCCCGGCACCATTTTACTCTCGGTGGCGTAGTAAATGCCCCAATTGCAATCGCCGGGCTGGGTACCAAAATAAAAATTTTGGGGATTGCCGGAACGGGGTTCGTAGGCCTGAGCTGAGTAAACAGGATAAAACGGCCAGCTGGAAAAACCGGCTTGGTTGAAGAGCCAGTCTAGAAAAACCGTATTGTTGCCTAAATCGAAATCGTCTCCTCCTTGTCCATTGCAACTTTTCGGTTGGGCGAGCGTGCTGCACCAATAACGGGCTAAAAAGCCTCTAACTGGAAACCCGCCGTTGGGGCGGCCGACGCTCTTACCCGCTGAAAGAACGTACTGGCTGCGCTGGCTGGGAAATTCTTCCATTAAATTATAAATGCTTCCCTTAGTGGTGGCGATCTTCTTTTCGAAGTGGGCGGAGCCGATTTGCTTTTCCACGGCAATCCTCTCGAGCTCTCGTCTAGTAAAACCGCCGAATCCCCCGACACAATCCTGGCCGCAATGCATCATTTCGTGGACAATAATTTGAGCCAGCACCATCGTGGGAGCGGTGTAATCAACCTTTGCTAATCCGCAACCGTTGCACACTCCGCCACCGCTCATGTGTTTTAATTCCCTGAGATAATGAAAAATCATAGCGTAAGTGGCATAATCCCGGTTGTAAATCGCCCTTAATCCTTCAATAATTCCGCCGCTACCGCCAGGATTGCCGCCGCCGCTGCCATATTGTTGTTGGCCGGAAACGGCAGTCACCGTGGGCAGTTCTTTGCTCCAGTCGTGCTTGACGATCGGACCCTTGGCACCGCCTATTGGCGCGGTGGAAACCCCCATTGCCGATCCGCTACCGCCGCTTTTCGCAGTCGCGTTGCCAGTCACCGCTTTGGGAGATTCATAACGGTATCCTCCGTTATTATCGTTTTGGTCGTTTTTACTGACGATGGGAGACCCGCTGTTCATATTCAAGTTGATCGGGAAATCATTCGTTTTACTGTCAGCCGTATTTTTCGTCCCTTCCTCTTGGTCATTGGTGGCTGCTTCTTTGGAATCTCCGCTAGATTCAACCACAGAAGCGTTTACATTGGAATCTTTTGGCAATAAACTCAACTGGTTTGAATTTACCGGACTGAGACAGAACTTATTCGTGTCATATCCGTCAACATTACAAGTATAGGGCAAAAGTTGGCCGTCCTTGCATTCTTGTTTGCCCTTTGAATAAGTTACCCATCGGCTGCCGACGCATTTATTGCTAGGGCAATTTTTCATTACCGTGCCAATTTGTTCGCAACTGCACCCGTAATATTCACTGCCGATTTTGTTGTTAACCGGACTGGTTTGGGAAAATCCTACGTCTGGGCAATGGTCGTCTTTATTGGCGATACCATCTTCATCATTGTCTTCTTTTCCGGTATAACATAACCCTCCGGATCCGAGGCAAGAACCTTGGGGACAATCACAGTAAGAACTTTGGCTCGCGCTATTTTGCGTTTCTTGACTTGGTTGATCAATAAAAGCCCGCTTCCCTCCGCAAATTTCGGGAAGGTTGGAATAATCAGTTTTATCGGTCCAGCTACCTCCGCTTCTCTCGCAAACTTTTTTCAGTTTGTCTTCCGACTTACAGTAACCATCAATATCTAGGATTGATCCAGCAGCGCATTTTTGGCATTCTTCAAAAAACCATTGACCGCCGGATTTCTCGCAGCGGGCTTCTGCCGTGGCATAGTAATTGTTCACTTCCTCGGTTTCCAAAAATAGCGTTCCCGAGGTGTTAGCCACGGAAGCCAGTATTTCTCCGATTTTTTTTGTGTAATCTTGGCTGTTGGCAGCGGATAAAAGTAGGGAAGTCAAAAGGTTACTGAGTCGGCTTTCCTTTACCCGGCTGCCATTAGCTTGTTCTTTCTTAATTTCATCGGAAAGGGTACGAGAAACTCCCGCTAAAACATGACCTATCAGTGACACACCTTCTTGGGGTTGGCTGAGAGTGTCTCCGCCTTTGGCGGAAATTATCGCATAAGGTGATTCATTTTGAGATTTGTCTTTACCATTCTCTTCTAATAATTTTTCCAACTCGCCGTCTGCAGTATAATTATAATTCGATTTTAGCTTGTCTAAATTGTCTTGGAGGATATTCCAATATTCTCCAACGCTCTCTACGGTTACTTTTTCTCCGTCTTTTTTCAAAGAAATTATTGGGATAAAGACGTCTTCCGCTTGTTCCTGGGAATCAACCCGCGCCGGAGCCATAAAAGTGATGATCTCTCCCTCTTTTATTGAAGATAACTGGCTGGTTATTTCGACCGGGAGTACTTCTGATTGCAGTTTACCCCGTTTTTCCTCGCTCCCTAAGTAGCTTGCTAAATCAGGAAAAACGGTTACGCTATTATAAAAATCAGAAAAATAACCCGCCGGTTTAATCTCGTTTTTCACTTTACTGATCAGGGAATCAGTGATGGCTACTTCCTGGGTTTGTTTCGACTCTCCCGTACTGGAAAGCTTAAAAGTTTCTTCTTTTTGTCCGGTCAATAAGATTTTTACGAGCACCAAAACAAGTGCTAGAAGGACCAATAATAGCCCCACTACTTTTGCCTTTGAGCGGGGAGTGCGAAGTTTTGGGTAACGGTTAAATTTGTTTATTTGATTCTTCATTTTTGTTTTTAGTGGCTAATTTTGGGGCTTTTTTCCTCTTTCCAAATATTCTTTTGACCAAATATCGTCAATTTTATCGGTTTGGAGATTAAACGATTTAAGCCCTTCCGCGAGTATTTCGATAACCTTAAGGTTGGTTTTTACTGAATCGACGCTGTCTTTGTTCTTTTTGGGATCGCAAACTTCAGGGTTATTAACCGCTTCCAAGTACATATCTACGTCGCTAGGGATCTTCTTGCCGTTATCATTCTCTCCTTTAACTAATCTCTCGATGTTGTAACTGGCATATTGCTTGTTTTTCTGAAATTCTTTTCTTTTTTGCGGATTATTTTTTAAATCTTCCAATAACTTAGCCAAACTGTTATCGTCGGGGATGCTCAAATCTTTCATTAAAGCTTTTTTTGTTCTCTCTACTACGGCTTTATAGTAATTGCAGTTGCCGTATTGGCGGAACGCATTTTTGTTGGGGTTAAGGTTGCCCGAGGAAGTGGCAACGGCTTCGTTTGTTTGGGCTTGGGTGCCGAAGGCATTTTTTCCTATAAAAAACAAAAAGGCCAATCCCAAAATTAAAACGGTAGGCAAGATTACCTTATTCAGGTTTATTGGGGCGAACTTTTTCATTTTATATTTATTTAATATATTTTTGTTTACTTTACTCTTAATTATAAATGACAATAATTAAAAAACCAATTTCAAACTAATGAAAATTTATTTATTTTTTAAAGGAATTTCCTTTTGCTCCACCTTTACGGAGAAACTCCAGCCTTTTTGGTTCTTTTTACCCTTAACTTTTATGTAAGAATTGATTTTCGCGATGGCGCGACGAAATTTTGTTTCCGAGACAAAGGGAATAACTCCAAAATAAATAATCATTTTTCTGCTCCAGGGGTCATGATTGCCTATGTAACATAAAATTGGAACCGGCGGCCGTAAGTTGGAGAGGCTGGAGATAAACGAAACGGGAGCTTCCTTAACGATTATGGCTTGCGGTCGGCTGCCTTTTGCTAACTTGTAAATTGTTTGCGCTGTCATCTCGTCTGTATTTTTGGCGGTTTTGTTCCGGCGGTTTTCCAATTCTAGAATATCGTTTTCATCATCGTAGCGGGATTTTTCGGTAGCCCGAATTATTTTATCCATCGTCTGTACCGATCTTACTGGATATTTTCCGTTGGCTGACTCGCCGGAGAGCATTACGGCGTCAGTATGGTCGATCACGGCGTTGGCGACATCGGTAAGCTCGGCTCGGGTAGGCCTTGGCAATGTGACCATCGATTCTAGCATATTAGTCGCCACTATTACCGGAATACCCCTTTTTATACAATGGCGAATAAGCAATTTTTGATAAAGCGGTACCTTTTCCTGAGGGGCTTCCACGGCCAAATCTCCGCGTGCCACCATTACAGCATCGGTTACCGCCAATATTTCTTTGATGTTTTCGAGTGCGGTCAGAGTCTCGATTTTTGCGATTATAAAAGGTAAATCCGTTTTACGATCCAGTATTTTTTGCATTCTCGCTCTTAAATCGGTGATATCCTTAGCGTTTTTAACAAAAGATAGTGCGACAAAATCCAAGCCTTGGCGCATCGCGAAAGCCAGGTCATTCTTATCTTTAGAGGTAAAAGAAGGGATATATTTGGCTAAGGTGGGAAAATTAATTCCTTTTCTTACTTTTATTATTTCGCTGTTTTTGACTTCCATTTCCCATCCGCCGGAAAATCTTTGCCGTTTGGCCGTTAATTCGATTGTCCCGGCATCCAAAAATACGGAATCATTTTTCTTGAGGTAATGGATCAGGGGGACTTGGGAATCGAGACGGATTGCCTTTTCCAGGTATCCAGGAAGAGCTTTAGGAGGGCGGGTTTCTCTTAGCAAAATTCTTTCTCCTTTCTCTAACGGCAGTTCCGAAACTCGGGTTTTTTTGTCCACTAATTCTGAAATTCGAATACGCGGCCCCTGAATATCAGCCATAATTCCAATAGTCTTACCAGTTTGATAGGCAGCGTGCCGTAAGTTTAAGATCGCTTGAAAATGGGAGTCGTGGGAACCGTGAGAAAAATTCAAGCGGGCGATATCCATCCCTGCTTTTATCATTGATTCAAGCACTTCCCTTTTCTCGGAAGCCGGACCGACGGTACAAACTATTTTAGTGAGGTTGTCTTTTAATTTCATATTTGTTTTGTAAAGTTAACGAGTTACCGAGTAAGATAATTTCCCAATTCTTAGTGTTCGCAGGCAAACTTACTCACAAGCTAATTATTCGATACAGCAATCTACCGCTTTTTTAACCAATTCTCCCAGTTTACCCAGCAAACCGACTGGCTTTTTATTTTTTTGCTTTTTTTGGTGAATTTCCAAATCTGCTAATTTATTCAAAATAGCCCCATCGAGCAATTTTGTTTCTTCTTTTTTAATCACATCCAAATTCACCCCCCAAAACAGTAGATATAATTCATAAGCCAAGCGAAACATTTCTTTGGCGGTCTTGTCGTCGCCCTCTTTTAGGTGTTTGGTACCGACTTCCATAAGCCGCATACTGCCGGAAAGAAGGTGTTTGCTGGTGCACCATATTTCTCCTTCGTATTCCTTGATTATATTTTTCATTAACCGTTTGCGCATTTCCCGCACGGTTTTAAGCAAGGCGAAGTACCCGTCCTTGCCGGTTTTTTCCGCGGTAAAAAAAAGATGTTCTTCGATAGCAATCAAATTCATAATAGCGAGGCTAAGGTCTTCGTCTGTCGAAAGGTCTAGTTTGTTATCCCTTTTTAAATCGTTAATTTTTTTCACAAATTCTTCCACCCGCTCTTCGGTAAGAAGATTTTCGAGTATTTTATTGTCGCCGTTTTCCATAAGGGGATATTTGATTACAATTTATGATTTAGCAAGAATATTCATCGTATCAAATCATAAACCTTTATTTTAATTCTTCCTGAAACTTTCTTTCAAAGATTTCGAGCAAGGTTACAAAAATCGTTATTATTAATGGGCCGATAACAATCCCCAACACGCCGAACTCAACAATTCCGCCCAGTGTTCCGATAAGAATTAAAACTGGGTGAAGAGAAGTATCCTTGCCGATAAGTCTAGGGCGGAGGACGTTGTCCAGGATGCCGATTGTAAGTCCGCCAATAATGGCTAGCAGTAATCCGTTCAGCCATGCCCCCGAGAATATTTGCCAAATGGAAGCGGGTATCCAAATCGCGACCGGACCCGGAATGGGAAAAAGAGATAATATTCCCATAATCACTCCCCAAAAAGACGGGGAACCAATTCCTAGCAGCCAAAAAGTTAATCCTCCTATTATTCCGTGAATTAGGCCTATTATTAACGTTCCTTTTAAGGTGGCCCGACTCATCGAGAGAAAACGCTTCCAAATAAGAGTTTCGTCTTTTACTCCTAAGGGGGAGATATGAAAAAGATATTTAATAAATCTTTCCCCGTCAATAAAAAGATAGTTGAGAGTAAAAAGCATTATAAAAACAAAAATTATGAATTGGCTGACTTGCTGATAGGCTTGTTGCAACAAATCGGCAGTCAAACCGGCCGCTTTTTGGGCGATCTCTTTCAAATCGATTGAACCGAATGACTGGTCCAACTCGCTTTGAGAAATTCCGGTTTTTTGAGAATAGGTATAGAAAAATGATCTTAATTTTTCCTGCAACATGCCGATAACATTTGTGTCTTCGGTCACTCGACCATAAACGTCAAGCGCTTCTTTGGTGGCGATGCTTCCTATCACAAAAAGAGGCAGAATAATCAGCAAGAAGACTAGGAGGCAAGTCAGGAAAGCCGCTAACTGGGAATTTTTTAACTTGATTGCCAGGCGGGTGTAAACAGGGTTAAACAGCTGCCAAAATATAAACGCAGTAAGCAAGGTAGCCAAAAAAGGCATAATAATCTTAAATACCGCCATCCCCGTAAGGATTACGATAGCAATAAGAAAATAGTTATTAAATTTTTTATTTTTCATATTAAGCGAACAACTTTATTGCAGTAATTACTTAACAAAATAACAGTAAATTTTTATTTAAGCGAAAAAGTGAATTATTCGACTTTTCGATTTTTATCTTATATATTTAACTAAAATAAGAAAAAATACACCCAACACTTAAGTTTTTAAGACATTAGCTATGTTAATAAAAATATTGCCCATTGTCCAAATAGTCTCATCTCTATTGCTTATTGTCGTTGTTCTGTTGCAGAATCGGGAAGGCGGAGCCTCGGGAATTTTAGGCGGGGACGGAGTGGGCGGTTCTTTCTACACCAAAAGAGGAATGGAAAAAGGCTTGCTCTATTCAACGATTGTTTTATCGGTAATTTTTGTGGCCAGCGCGGTATCCAGTTTTTTAGTAAAATAACATCTTGGGAAATCAAGAATTGCTGTTTGATCATTCTTTCCTATGTAAAAAATAAAAATGAAAATCGAAAACCAAAAATTTATTTGGGTTTTAGTCGGGGTAATAATTGTCTTGGTTGTTATATCGCTTGCGATTTTTTGGATTACTGGCCAGCGAAGGAGCACAAATAATCCTATTCTCGGCGAGGCCAAAAAAGCGGATAACCTAGAAAGTTTCGTCAAAAACAATACGCAGCTTATGACAAAAGAAAAGGCGGAGCCGTTAAGTTTGGAAAATTTGGATGTAACTCCGCCGGTGCCGACCAAAGTAAACATAAAAAAAATAACGCTTGTTCCAAAACTGATAGTAGGTGGTGATGCTCTATACGAACCAGTTGTTGAACTGCCCGGTAATAATTTTCTAATTCTTTCTCCCGCCCAGTATAAGGAAGTTTTTTCGGTAAACACTGCGGACGAAGCGCTCGAATATATAGAATTTTTGGAAATAAAGATGGGTAAAAGCACTTATGACAGAATAAGACAGACGGTCAAACAAGTCGGTGATTACGATAAAATAGGTTGTCGGGTTATGCAAGAAGAAGAAAATAAACCCCTGCCTATGGATCGGGCCGTAAGCCAAGTGAAAGAGCAAAACGATGGATTTGCCGTCGAATGGGTATATTTTACCCAAGCTTATCCGGCGGGTTACTATAAAATAAGTTATTTTGTCGGCCGAAACGGCGATGTGGTTGCAAAAGATAAACCGGATCAACCCTTTTGGTCTTGCGGACAAGGGATATTATTTTAAAACCAATTCACAAGTTCAATAAAAATGCTTCAAACAGAAGTTTGGGGTTGGCTCCGCTGGTTCTTTGAACTTGGTTTAAATAGTCTAGGGCGCGGTTAAGCTGGCGGGTTGCTTTTTGGGCCGCCTCAAAATTACCTTGTTTCAACTGGTCTATTAACTGAGTATGCAAGTGGGAAACTATCAATTCGAAGAATTTTTCTATCTTTTCAGTTTTGGCGCCGCTCCAAATTTGGCCTTCTTGCAAACGCTCGGCTGCCGAGGAGTTCAAACTGTCTTCGTATAATTTAATTATTTCCTGACCCATTACGGAAACTGGCCTAAAACCTGTCTCTACCCGGTCAAGGTTTACAATCGTTGACCGCGATAAAATCGTTGGCAGTAATTTATTTTTCGAGATCGTACCTAGGATCAAATAACGGTTTTTCAAGGGTTCCTCTAAAGTCTTCAACAGGGAGTTTTGAGACTGGATATTTAACGAATCGGCAAAAGGAATAAAGCCTAATTTAATGGGCAGTTCAAAATTTGACAACGATAGCTGGCCAATGAATTCTCGGGTTTTTTTAATCTCAATGGTTTGTTTTTTCGGGTCTCTTTCTAATACGATAATATCCGGGTGTTGTTCGCTAATTTCAGCGGAAACGATATTGTTGCCCCGGCTATTTAAAAATATTTTAATAATTTCATTTTTTATAGTACTCCAGTCCGAAGGCGCCAAGCCGTTAAGTAGTAAGGGCGGCCGTTCTGGTTCGGTCGGCCAGTGGGCGAGTATTCTGTGGAGAAGAGGATAATGGCTAAGGGGCATAAAATAAAATAAAAATCCGAAGCCCAAAATTCCTGCCAGTGGACAGGCCAGCAATGCCAAACGAAGTTTTAAATCCCAATACCAAAATTTGGGAATGGGAGCGCGCAATTTTGGATCTACTAAATCAATACTATTTCTCTGTTACATGGTAAACCAAAATAGAGTTTCCCACAAAGTCAACCGGCGTGTAATTATCGGTGAGCCAATGGTAATTTCCCTTATCGGGAGGGTTCAAAGCGTTCCATTGGATAGCGCTGGCGGAAATGGCGAACCAACCCGTTCCCGGCTTTCTGTCGTAACCCCAGGGTTTCCAGCGCCCGCCCAAGTAATAGTCTAAATCACCCCCGCCGAAATAATCAACATTTATTTCGGCGATATTTTTTTGGTCCATAAATTGTTTCAATCTGATCAGATCCTGTCCCCAATCAACGTTGGAATCAACCATATATTTCCATCCTTCTTTGGGTCCTCCCAATAATTCGTTAAAGTAAGGCAAATAACTCGGGAATGTCATAATATTGCTGCTGATAAACCAACCTAGCAAAATTACCAAAATTCCAGTATTAGCCCAGTAAAGGGCAATCATTTTCTTCTTGTCCAATTCTTTGGCAAATTCCCCCAGCATTATGGCTGTAAACATATAGAGAAAAGGGAAAATAGGCAAAATATATCGTATTCCTAGTTGCAGTTTATTCGCCGACGCCATTCCGAAAACAAGTAACGACAGAAACGCATAACCGAGAAAGACGGCATTTTTCCTTAACCAATATTGGTTCTTTGGCTGATCTTTTTTTCTCGTTCTATTTAATGATATTCTTACGATGCTGATAACCAGCAGCAGCACCGAAAAATAAAACAATATTTGAGCTGCTAGAGGTTCTTTAAGCAGGTAGGCAAACACGAAGTAATCCGGCCAATGAGTACCCAATTCGCCAAAGAAATAAGTTGTATGACCTCCGGTGGTGTGTGAAGATACCATTAGGAAACCAAGCAGATACTGGGAATAAGGCCGCAACACGGTAATATCGGTCATTCGGTTCAGCAAGGTATTGAAACCCAAGTGGCCGAGATCCGAATCCTTGATAGAATCGTCGATGAGCCTGTGCTGCACCTCTCCCGGCATATTCCAAATATGGGGAACATACCAAAGACCTACCAAAAGATAGCCAATAACTATTATACCGAGAGCCTTACTGATTTGCAGTCCCGTTTCCTTTAGCATGATAGCCGCTTTTCCTTTGCGGTAAGAGCCTATTCCGTAGATAAAAGCGATAAAGAGGAAAGTAGGGATCAGCAAAAAAGCGGAAAATTTTGCCAGTTGTGCCAATCCAAAAACAACGGCTGCCCAAGCGTAACTTTTCCAAGTAGGTCTTTCCAGGTAAAGATAGTAAGCGTAAAGAGCAAATAAAGAAAAGGCGGTAACTCCCATATCGGTCGTTATAAAACGGCCGTGCGCCATTAAGTTGGGTGAGAACAAATAAAGTATCAAAGCGACGAAGGCCAACTCTCTTTTTTTAGTGATTCTTTCCGTCCAACGGTAGATTATCCAACCGCCCAACAAAAATATTAAAATAATCGGAATTCTTCCCCAAAATAACATTCTGTCAGCGTTGTTGCCATATTTGTAAAGGAATTTATTACCTAAATCCCATTGGTCATTCACGTGGTCTTTCCAAGCGGGATCATTTTCGGGAAAATATACGTCTTGAAAAAGGAGAGGAAAAGCAGCCAACTCTTTAATAAGGGGCGGGTGTTCCGGGTTAATCCGGTAATCGAATTCGGTTAAATAAGAATAACCCGCGACAATGTGGGGCATTTCATCCCGCACCGCCGAATCGTACCACATACTGGCGACTGCCAGCAATCCCGCGGCTAGGATTAATACTGCGGCGATATAGTGGGTGCTTATTAGGTTTTTCCAAAAACGCATAGGGTTAAATTAATTTTTTATTTATATTATTTTCTAGTTTAGTTTTTTAATATTTTATTATTATATTTTGGTTATTCAAGGAATTTTAAAATTGAAAATTAGTTTTCGGCCAGCATCTTTTTTAATTTTTCCACCATGACCACCGGAGTCGGATCAATTGCATAAAGTTGGGCAAGGCGGTAAGAGGCAAAGCTGCCAATTTGCAAGGTGGCGAAAATACGGTACAGCATATCGCCTTCCGGTATGTCCAACACCGTCGAATCGATCCCGTATTCTTTAAAAATGCCTACCGTTATATTCAGTCTCTTGAGGTTTTGGGAATGATCGTTTTGGTCGCGCAACATCACGAAATGAAAATTACCTTGCGGTTTGGTAAACCCAACCATTTCGTTATGGCTGAGCTCGGGAAAGTAATTCCAAAAAGCGGGCGTTTTGGAATTTTCGTTGAACATTATTTTCCAAATCATGGCCAGTGATTTATATTGGATCGGCGCGTAGATTACTGGTGTTTTGCCTTGGATTTTTTCGGCGATTTCCCGGCCAAGTTTGTCAAATTTTTCCAAATTGGATTTTAGTTTTTCTTCGGCGTCTTCAAAATCTTTTTCGTTAAGAAAAATACTGCCGGTATTGTCGGCTATCAAGCTTAGTATGGCGGAGAAACTGTAACCGGTGGCGAAGCGCGGCTGGAAGTTTTCGTCGGGCCGCGGCATTCTTATGAAAGGGATGTTTTTTGCTTGGCATATCTCTAGTATTTTTCCCCCGCTGGCGACTCCCACGCAGTTTAAATTGTTTTGTAGAGCTTCATTGAAACAGGACAGCGTTTCTTCGGTATTGCCGGAATAAGAAGAAATTATGTTCAAACAGTTGGATTTATAGGATTCTGCCGGCAGATTATACGATCGGTTGACCTGGATAGTCACCGAATTTTGGCCATTAGAGTCAGGGGCTTTTTTACTGGTTTTATTTTGGGACTCCGGACTATGGATTTCGGATTTTTTAGACAGATACGTCTGCAGTAACTCTCCCACCAGTGCCGATCCTCCCATGCCGGAAAGCACAATTGAATCAAATACTCCTTCCAACTTGACGCCCTTGGAAAGTGCCAAGCCTTGCATCAGTTGGTCAGGCGCGGTTTTAATGGTTTCAATCAAGTTTTCTTTATCGAATGGGTTTTGGTTTTCCATAATTATTGCTTATTTATATTTATAATCATTTTGTAACATTTTTTTGTTTTTCCCAAAAACAAAAAAATGTTTTCTTATAAAAAGATATATTGATATCAACCTAGTCCTTTAACATCTCTCACAAATCTCTCATATGGAGGCAACAAATGAGTAGAAGCACTGCTTTTCACAATGGCGATGCTGTCAGAAAAGAAGAACGGCTGGGTTTGATCCAGGTTGTTTCGGAACCGAGAAAACAAACTATAGTTGTGGACACGTGTGTTCCGGTTCACGAGCCAAAATGCTTCGCAACTCTTAAGGAAAAAGAAAGAGATGTGGAGGTGCATCTTCCTTGGGTAGTCACCGAAGAGCTTGATGAGCTCAAAACCAGAGCGGATATTGGCTGGGATGCTCGTGAAGCCATACGCCAAATTGAGCTTGATCAATGCGGAGAAAAATTTATTAAAATCCACAAAAGACCCAAAAAGGGGGTAAAAGGTCTGAGTGGAAAGAAGGCTGATTACGAAATCATCGCGACTGCTATTGAGTGCAGAGGTAAGGCAAAAGATCCTAATGATGTTATCGTTATGTCTTTTGATGCAAATCTCAGGATTTGGTCCAGGGAGCAAGGTCTAACGGCTAGTGACTATCCTTATACCCAGGTCGATGCAGCATTCGACTCCAATTTGAAAAGAATTCATCTCCTAGGTAGAGAAAATTTTTTTCGGGAAGGGCAATTGGAGTGTTTCAGGTTCGACCCTTCTCAAATCGATGGCATTTCTCTTAATGAGGGGTTTATTTGTTCTGTCAACGGAAATGGACCGGACAACGACAGTGATTCGTTTTTAGCTATCTATAAAGGAGATGACCGGTTCCGATTAGTCCAAACGGAAAGGGATATTTTGGGACTTCGGCCGTTCACTTTAGAGGACAACGTCAATGAAAGTTTAGTGATTGAGCCCGATGCGGATAAAATTTCTTGCAAACGATTGCAAAGAAAAGAAAAGAGGGAAAGAAAAAGGGAGCTTAGAGAACCAACCGAAGTAGATTTTTCTGCGAATGGAAGGAAAAACTGGCAACAGTGTTTAGCCATCGAACAGCTTCTTGATCCAAGTCTCGAGCTGGTCTTTCTTCAGGGGGGAGCTGGTACAGGAAAAACTCTAATTGCGATGGCTAGTGCGATACTTCAGAGAATTAACAAGAGCTACGAGCAAATAATTATCATCAGGCCGGCGGTTCACCTGGAAGATCATGATTCGTATGGTTTCTTGCCTGGAAAGCTCGAGGAAAAGATGAGTCCATGGTTGACACCAATTAAACAAGCCTATACTTGTCTTTTCAAAATCAACCCCAGTTTAAGGAAAATTGTGGCCAAAATGGAAGAGCAAAACGAGATAATCTATGAGAGTCTCGACTTCATTAGGGGCCAAACTTTTCATCGAAGCTTGATCATTGTTGATGAAGCCCAAAATTTGACTCCTCATCAAGTGAAGACGGTCATTACTAGAGGGGGGCTGGGTACCAAAATGGTTTTCACTGGAGACCTCGGGCAGATTGACCGAAATCGCCGGCTTGATAGAAGAAACAGCGGTTTGGCTTATGCGATGAGAAGGATGGGTAACGATCCGACAGTGGCCTATGTCAACTTTAAGGAAACGGTTCGTTCACATCTCGCCAGTCTAGGTGAAGAACGTTTGTAAGGTTTATTCGATTCAAGGAGTCCGCGGGGACTCCTTTTTCTTTTTCAAACAAAAATACCCACGGGGGTGGCTAGAGGGTATTGACCAATGACTTTCTGATGTGCCTTGAACCAGGGCTTATATTCGTCCCTTGGCTCTATGGCAACGACTTTTTCGCCTTTCACCCACACCCGCTTAATAACCATCTGAATCCAGTTT